>VFQQ010003746.1_pt1 | contig 14362 bp, 9 predicted proteins | sample 3512341 | NCBI WGS metagenome assembly VFQQ01 (sample SAMN10412373, study PRJNA504923) | tailings metagenome | isolation source: Relicate 2 Philex TSF1 revegetated site | place: Philippines: Tuba, Benguet | collected 2017-08-29 | reverse complement strand
TATGTTCCGGCAATCAGGAATATCACCATCATCGTATCCAGAATATCGTGACCCAGGATGATGTTGGTCAGGCCCGAGATCATATAGGTGACGACCAGAATGACCAGCAGCGTAGCGCCAAACCTCTCCACATCGTCACGACTGTCGCGAAAACATCTGAACGCGGTGGCACCGGCTGCTGCGAATATTGCCAGCAGCGCCAGCAGGCCGATCAGCCCGGCCTCGACAGTGACGGTTGCGAAGCCGTTGTGAAAATGTGAGAAGGTGAAGTCGAGGCCATACTGGTTTTTCAGGCCAGTGGTTATCAACCGACGCGTCGATCCCATTCCGTAGCCGATGAAGGGGCGGTGCTCGACCAGATCCAACGCCATTTCCCAAAGTGAAAGCCGTACACCGAGCGACGTCTCCTGCTGGTCGTTCACAGTCAGCTTGTCCCAGTCGGCGGCAACCTTGCCCATCCGATCCGCGACGGTCGGGGTGCCGGCGGCGGCGATCGCCACGAAAATCGCGACGATGATCACGGCATTTCTGGGCGAGATGTAGCGGGAAAGGGTCCGGCGATAGATCCAGAGGATGGCAACCGTCACAACGAAACTGCTGATCCACAGAGCACGGCTTCCTGAAAAAATCAGGCCGACCCAGGATGCCGCAAATGCGCCGGCCAAAGGAAGCGTAAGCTTCTTTTCCTGAAGGAAAAAAATGCCGGCAAGCGAGACTGCGCCAGCGAGGCCGATCACCGTGGCGAAAACGATCGGATTTCCTGCTCCGCCCCAGGCCCGCTCACCCAGGTAATAATATTGAAACGCGGCGACCGCGAGCCCTGCATAACATGCGATCATGCTGGCCAGCACGGCGGTCCGGGCGACGTCGGCCTTGTTCGAAATGCTCCAGAGAGAATAGGAAAACGGGAAAAGAAGAAGCGTTGCCAGGCGCAGCATGTGCCGCATGTCGCCGAATGTCTCGCTGTTCCAGATGGTAGAGACGGCAATGACCAGACAGTAGGCGATGAGAACGATCGTCATCACCCACATGGCCCTGTCGCGGCTGAACTTGCGCCGGCCCGTCACGATTTCGAAAAGGCACCACAATGCGCCGCCGTGCCAGATGAAGCTGACCGCCGAGCCGGCAGCCGGAGGTGTGGCAAAGCAAAGGAAAGTGAAGAGCTTGTTGACGGATCGGTAGTTCAGCAGGTCTTTCGAAAACACGAAGCTGTTCCGGTGTCGAGAGTTGAGCGGCGGCTCGAGAGCGTCGCACCGAATGTCCTCACATCCGGTCCACGCATATCAACTGCCATGCAGGCACCGGAAGCGCAACGCAATTTCCGACGTTCGCCTGCGGCCTATTTGCGTTACTGCCGGGAGGCAGCTTGCACGCTGCAAGAGAACAGGATTCCAACCAAATGCCAGAAAGCGCACGTTCCAATCGCGCGCGCGGGCAAATTTGGTAGCGTTCTCCTTGAGCGCAAGGCGTTTTGTGAGAAAATTCCACCAAATCCAGAATATTGCCGTCGCAGGCTTCGCGGGCGGACAAATTTCAAAGGCCTCCGATGCTTGCCAAGCTATCCCACCTCGATCGGCTCGAAGCCGAAGCGATCCATATATTCCGCGAGGTGGCGGCGACCTTCACCAAGCCGGTGATGCTCTACTCCGTCGGCAAGGATTCGTCGGTACTGCTGCATCTGGCGATGAAGGCGTTCTACCCGGCCAAGCCGCCGTTTCCCTTCCTGCATGTCGACACCACCTGGAAGTTCCGCGAGATGATCGAGTTTCGCGATTCCATGGCCGAAAAGCTCGGCTTCGACCTGCTCGTCCATATCAACGAAGACGGCGTTCGCGACGGCATCAACCCGTTCGATCACGGCTCCAACACGCACACCCATGTCATGAAGACGGTGGGCCTGCGCCAGGCGCTCGACAAATACGGCTTCGACGCGGCCTTCGGCGGGGCGCGGCGCGACGAGGAGAAGTCGCGCGCCAAGGAGCGCATCTTCTCGTTTCGCAATTCAAGCCACGCCTGGGACCCGAAGAACCAGCGCCCGGAGATGTGGAAGATCTTCAACACGCGGGTGGCGGCGGGTGAATCGATCCGCGTCTTCCCGCTGTCGAACTGGACCGAACTCGATATCTGGCAATACATTTTGCAGGAAGATATCCCGATCGTGCCGCTGTATTTCGCCAAGGAACGCCCGATCGTCGAGCGCGACGGCATGCTGATCCTGCGCGACGACGAGCGCATGAAACTGCGCCCGGGCGAGAAGATCGAAAACCGCCTCGTCCGCTTCCGCACGCTTGGCTGCTACCCGCTGACCGGCGCGATCGAATCCGACGCCGACGATCTCGACGGCATCGTCAGCGAAATGCTGATCGCCCGCACCTCCGAGCGGCAGGGCCGCCTGATCGACCGCGACGAGGCCGGTTCCATGGAAAAGAAGAAGCGCGAAGGGTATTTCTGAGTATGCGCCACATCATGGCCGAAAATCTCGTCGCGACAGACACCGTCCGCGAATATCTGGCGAGCCAGGAACAGAAGTCGCTGCTGCGCTTCCTCACCTGCGGTTCGGTTGATGACGGCAAGTCGACGCTGATCGGGCGCCTGCTTTCGGACACCAAGCAGATATTCGAGGATCAGCTCGCAACGCTGGAGCGCGATTCGCGCAAGCACGGCACGACCGGCGACGACATCGACTTCGCGCTGCTGGTAGACGGGCTGGAGGCCGAGCGCGAGCAGGGCATCACCATCGATGTCGCCTACCGCTTCTTCGCCACGCCCAAGCGCAAATTCATCGTTGCGGACACGCCGGGTCACGAGCAGTACACGCGCAACATGGCGACCGGCGCCTCCACCGCCGATCTCGCCATCGTGCTGATCGACGCGCGGCAGGGCGTGCTGCGCCAGACGCGCCGCCATTCCATCATCGCCTCGCTGCTCGGCATTCGCCACATCGTGCTGGCGGTCAACAAGATCGATCTGGTCGGCTTCGACCGTCAGGTTTTCGAGCGGATCGTGGCCGAATATTCGGAGTTCGCCAAGGATCTCGGCTTCGAGAGCGTGGCACCTATCCCCATGTCGGCGCGCTACGGCGACAACGTCACGCGGCGCTCGGAAAAGCTCGGCTGGTATGCCGGGCCGACGCTGGTCGAGCATCTGGAAACCGTGGATATCGACCGCGCCGCGATCGAAAAGCCGTTCCGCTTTCCGGTGCAGTATGTCAACCGGCCGAACCTCGATTTCCGCGGCTTTGCTGGCACTGTTGCCTCGGGTTCCATCGCGCAGGGCGACGAGATCGTCGTTGCCAAGTCGGGCAAGTTCTCGAAGATCAAGCGCATCGTCTCAAGCGGCGGCGACCTGAAGCAGGCGGTCGAGGGGCAGGCGGTCACCATCGTCCTGGAGGACGAGGTCGAGGTCTCCCGCGGCAATCTGCTGGTCGCGCCGGGTGCGCGTCCGCAGGTGGCCGACCAGTTCACCGCAAACATCGTCTGGTTCGACGAGCAGGCGCTGTTGCCGGGGCGCTCCTACATCCTGCGCACCGAGACGGATCAGGCCAACGCCACCGTCACCGACCTGAAATACCGGTTGAACGTCAATGACTTCGCGCATGAGGCGGCGAAGTCGCTCGAAATGAACGAGGTCGGCGTCTGCAACATTTCGGCCCAGTCGCCGCTGGCCTTCGACACTTTCGCCGAGAACCGCACGACCGGTGCATTCATCCTGATCGACCGGCTGACCAATGCGACCGTCGGCGCCGGCATGATCCTGCACACGCTGCGCCGCGCCGACAACATCCACTGGCAGTCGCTGGACGTGACGAAGCATTCGCGTGCAGCCGCCAAGCACCAGAAGCCGACGGTGCTATGGTTCACCGGCCTGTCCGGTTCGGGCAAGTCGACCATCGCCAACCTGCTCGAAAAGAAGCTGCACGCCAGCGGTCGTCACACCTACATCCTTGACGGCGACAATGTCCGTCACGGCCTCAACCGCGATCTCGGCTTCACCGAGGCCGACCGCGTCGAGAATATCCGCCGCGTCGCCGAAGTGGCGAAGCTGATGGCAGATGCCGGCCTGGTGGTGCTCGTCTCCTTCATCTCTCCGTTCCGTGCCGAGCGTCAATTGGCGCGCGAACTGCTGGAGGAGGGCGAATTCGTCGAAGTCTTCGTCGATACGCCGTTCGACGAATGCGCCAGCCGCGACCCGAAGGGGCTTTATGTGCGGGCGCTGAACGGCGAGATCAAGAACTTCACCGGTGTGGATTCGCCTTACGAAGCGCCGGAAAAGCCTGAAATCCACTTGCAAACGCTCGGCAGAACGCCTGAAGAGATGGTAGATGTACTCGAAGGCTGGCTGAGTGAGCGCGACATTGCAGATCAACAATACGACGACGGCGGCGGTATCTGACGACGAAGCGATCCTCGCCGTTTTCGAGCGGCTGGCGCTGGATGCCGGCCGCGTCATCATGGAAATCTTCCATTCGAAGATGTCCGTGGAAGAGAAGGCGGATTGCTCGCCGGTAACGGAAGCGGACCGCGCTGCCGAAAAGCTGATCCTCGAAGGCTTGCGCGCCGAATTTCCCGATATTCCCTGCGTTGCCGAGGAAGAGGCCTCCGAGGGCATCGAGGCACCTGCTTTGGGCCGCGCCTTCTTCCTGATCGATCCGCTCGACGGCACGAAGGAATTCGTCAAGGGCAATGCGGATTTCACCGTCAACATCGCCCTGATCCGCAACGATGCGCCGGAAATCGGCGTGGTCTATGCGCCGTGCAGCGGACGGTTCTTTTCAGGCCGGCCGGGCAAGGCAGAGGCGATAACCGTTGGCGACGACCTGACGATCGCCGGCCGCCGCAGGATATCTGTCCGCGACGGGCGGACGCCGCTGACGATCGTCGCCAGCCGTTCGCACCGGACGCCGGAAACCGATGCTTTCATCCGCAAGATCGAAGCCGCCGAGATCGTCTCGGTCGGCTCGTCGCTGAAATTCTGTCTGGTTGCCGGCGGCGAGGCGGATGTCTATCCGCGCTTCGGTCGCACCATGGAGTGGGATACGGCTGCGGGCGACGCGATCCTGCGCGCGGCCGGCGGGACCACCACAACCACCGATGGCAACCCGCTGATCTATGGCAAGCGCAACCAGTCGCACGATGCGGATTTCGCCAACCCGTCCTTCATCGCGACGGGCCGGGTTTCCGGCGCGCGACTATTTTAGGGCGGCGTTTGGTTGGCGATGAAGCCCAACCCTTTCCCGCAAGGGTAGGGCGATTGCATATGGGCGAGTGGCAATCCTGCTCTCACGCCGTCATCCTCGGGACAGGCCCGAGGATGACGCCGCAGAATCTGGCATAAACCGCGCCCCGTTGCCGGAACGCGGTTCGTAAAAAGCGCTGGCTGTGTCTGTTACTCGGCCGCGTGCTGGGTCGACTTCGAGGCGAGGAAATCGCTGATCGTGCTGATGATGCGGTCCTGATCTTCAGCCGACAGATAGGGGTGCATAGGCAGGCACAGGATGCGCGTGGGCAGCGCTTCCGACACCGGCAGGCCGCCGGGGGCGACCGGATAATCCTTGTAGGCCACCTGCTGGTGCAGCGGCTTCACATAATAGATCACCGACGGGATGCCCTTTTCCTGCAGATGCGCCTTCAGCGCGTCGCGATGCGGCGTCTCGATGGCATATTGCGCCCAGGCCGAACGGTGGCCCTGCGGGACGTGGGCGACCTTGACGACATTGTGGAGGCCGTCGCGATAGCGCTGCGCCACCTTCTGGCGGGCGATCATCTCGTCTTCGAGGATCGCCAGCTTTTCGATCAGGATCGCCGCCTGCAGCGTGTCGAGGCGCGAGTTCAGGCCGACATGGATGTTGTCATACTGGGTCTCGCCCTTGCCGTGGAAGGCAAAGGAACGCAGGCGCGCGGCGAATTCGTCGTCATTGGTGAACATCGCGCCGCCGTCGCCATAGCAGCCGAGCGGCTTGGCGGGATAGAAGCTGGTCGAGGCGACCTTGCCGAAGGAGGCGCACATCTTGCCGTCGATCGAGCCGCCGATGGCTTGGGCCGCATCTTCGATGACCAGCAGGTTTTCGCGCTCGGCTATCTCGGCGATCGCGGTATAATCCGCGCCGAGGCCGAACAGATCGACCGGGATGATGGCGCGCGGCTTCAGGCGGCCTTCCGCCTTGATCATGGCGATGGCTGCTTCGAGGCTGGCGATGTCGATATTGTAGGTCTCGGCATCGACGTCGATGAAGACCGGTTCGGCCTTGGCAAGGGCTACGACTTCCGCCGTCGCGGCGAAGGTGAAGCTCGGCACGAACACCGCGTCGCCTGGGCCGATGCCGGAGGCGAGCAGGGGAAGAAGCAGCGCGTCGGTTCCGTTGGCGCAGGCAATGACGTTCTTCACGCCAACATAGGCGGCCAGCTTCTGTTCGAATTCGGCGACCTGCGGCCCGAGGATGTATTTGCCCTCGTCGACGACGCGGTCGATGGCGGCGTCCAGACGGTCGCGGATTCTGTCGCGCTGCGCGCCGAGATCGATGAATTGCATAGTTGCTCCGAAGTCCTGTTTTTCGGGATATAGGGCGGCTGATAGCAGAGTTGAACCGGACGAGAAAGATTGGCTCGCGCATGGCTGCCCGGCGAAAGGCGCAAACTCGTTATCGGCAACCGCGAATTTTGCCGACGAAGTGCCCGGAAATGAGGCCGGAATGGCCTTCAGCACGCCTGAATGGGCTCTTTATACTCGACGGCGAAATATAATGTGATCGCTCGCGCAGGCCTATTCGATCTCATACCGCCAGGGCGGGTTCGCGCCGGCGCGGGAAACGGTGATCGCCGCAGCCCTGGAGCCGAGCGTTAGCGCCGCGTGGATTGCCGTGTCCGAAAGCTCTTCCAGCCCATCCTTGGTCAGGACGCCTTGCTCGTGCAGGGAGGCCAGAACGCCGGCGTTGAAGGTGTCGCCGGCACCGACCGTATCGACCACGGTGACGCGGTTCGGCTTCACGGAAACCGTGTGGCGCCTGGTGTAGCCGGTCGCGCCTTCGGCCCCGCGCGTTACCACGATCAGCTTCGGGCCGCTTTGCAGCCAGTCGTGGATGAGATCTTCCTGCGGTCCCTCATGCCCGAACCAGGAAAGATCCTCGTCCGACAGTTTCACGATGTCGGCCATCGCCATCATGCGGCGGATGCGGTCGAGATGCTTTTCCTTGTCGGGAATGAAGCCCGGACGGATGTTCGGGTCGAGCATGGTGACGCGGCGGTCGTGCTCCCGGCGCATCAGCGCCTCATAAGCCGAGCCCGACGGCTCCGGTATCAGGCTGATCGCGCCGAACAGCATGGCGTCGATATCGTCTTCGAGCACCGGAAGGTCGGCTTCCGTCAGCATCCGGCCGGCGGTGTTTTCATCGTAGAAGGTGTAGGTCGCGTGGCCGTCTGAGAGGCGCACGAAGGCGAGCGTGGTCGGACGGGCGGAGACGTCGGCATAGCGCGAACCGACATTGCTCGATGCCAGAACGTCACGGATCTGCTGGCCGAAAAGGTCGGAGGAGAGGCCGGAGAAGAATTCCACCGGCACGCCGAGCCGCCCAAGCGCAATGGCCGAGTTGAAGACCGCGCCGCCGGCATACGGCGCGAATGACGGCTCGCCCGTCGTGCTTTCGCGCGGCAGCATGTCGATCAGGGCTTCGCCGCAACACAGGATCATGCTCGTTTTCTCGCTTGTGGATAGGAAATAGAGGAACGGCTTAGAGTGCCGGGATAAGCCGGGCGACTGTCAACCGCAAGACGGGGAAGGCGGGGCGGCATCTCGTCAGGCGCCCTTCGATGGCGTGGTGGCCGCACCGATGAGAAAGCGCTCCGAAAGCGGCAGGCTGGCGCCGCCCAATGCGCGCGCGTTGATGCCGACGGTTCCCTCGCGGATATCGGGAACCTGCAATCCTTCGACATCGATGCCGGAAAGCGCCTGCCTGACCGTATCGACCAGCCGTTTCCTGACCTCGGCGGGCATCCAGCCGTCTATCACCGCGGCCTCGAAATCGATGACGGCGGAAGACGAGACGATCGTATAGGCCAGCGCATCGGCCGCACTTGCGATCCATTGGTCGAGCTCGGCGCCGATGTCGCCCCAGTCATTGGGCGAGGTCCACAGGAAGGAGGCATCGACGCCGCGCGCGAGCAGCGCCTTTTCCAGAATGGCGATGGACGCGACATTGATGAGCTGGGTCGCGCGGCTGCCGGGATTGGGCACCGGCATCGAACCAAGCGCGCCGGCATTGCCGGTACGCCCTCCATAAAGTGCGCCGTTGAGCACAATGCCGCCGCCGGCGAAGGCGCCGATGTAGAAGTAGATAAAGTCGCGCAGACCGCCGGTGTGGCCGAAGACCAGTTCCGCGCCGCAGGCCGATGTCGCGTCGTTCTGCAGATAGACCGGGAAGCCACATTGCGCCTGGATCTCGGCGCGGATATCGCAGCGCCGCCATTCGTCCATGATTTCGCGCGGCGCGCCGGCGGTGTCGGCCCAGCTCCACAATTCGAAGGGCATGGCGATGCCGAGACCCGCCACGCGCCGGTCCTGCTCGGGATCGAGGCCCGCGCGCATCTCGGCAATGCCCGACATCGCGAATTGCACTGTCTCTCGCGGAGCTGGATAGCGGTAGGAGTGCTGGCGCATCGCCCGGATGTTGCCGAGGAAATCGATCAGCACCAGTTCGGCGCTGCGCCGCCCGATCTTGAGGCCGAGGAAAAATGCACCTTCCGGGTTGAGCGCCATGGGTATGGAGGGCTGGCCGATCTTGCCTCGGATAGGCTCCTGCCGCAGCAGCAGGCCGTCTTCTTCCAGTTCGCGCATGATAACGGAGACGGTCTGCGCGGAGAGGCGCGTCATGCGGGCAATGTCGGTCTTGGCGAGGCTGCCATGCTGGCGCACGAGCGAAAGCACCAGCCGCTCGTTGTGGTCGCGCATGCCGCTCTGGTTGGTGCCGCGATGAAAATGGCTCTCGGCCAAAAGGGGCGAATTGCGCCCTGGGTCGCCAGTTTCCACCCATGTTCCTCCCGTCATTCCTGATGTCTTTTTGCAGAAACAATGCGCAAGGCAAGGCTCTTTTGTCAATAATAAATAAGAGTGATTTAATTATTGACAGATGGGTTCGGCTGATGTTTTCTAGCGGCAGATGGTCGGGGCGGGACAAGGTGCCTCGGCGTCTGTGTGACGATGTCCAGACGGCATTGGTTTGTTCTTACTGGGAGGAATACCGTGACCAAGATTGCACTCTTGAAGTCGACCGTTTTTGGCGCTGCCGCAGCAGCACTCATAACCTTTGCAGCACCCGCGTCGGCCGCCGACGTAAGCGCCTGCCTGATCACCAAGACCGACACCAACCCATTCCTCGTCAAGATGAAGGAGGGCGCCACGGCCAAGGCGAAGGAACTGGGTGTCAATCTGAAAAGCTACGCCGGCAAGATCGACGGCGATTCCGAAAGCCAGGTCGCGGCGATCGAAAGCTGCATCGCCGACGGCGCCAAGGGCATCCTGATCGCGGCGTCCGATACTGCCGGCATCGTTCCGTCGGTCAAGAAAGCGCGCGATGCCGGATTGCTGGTGATCGCGCTCGACACGCCGCTCGACCCGCTTGATGCGGCCGACGCCACATTCGCCACGGACAATCTCGAGGCCGGAAAATTGATCGGCGCCTGGGCGGCGGCAACGCTCGGCGACAAGGCCAAGGACGCCAAGATCGGCTTCCTCGACCTGACGCCGTCGCAGCCCTCCGTCGATGTGCTTCGCGATCAGGGCTTCATGATCGGCTTCGGCATCGACCCGAAGGATCCTGCCAAGATCGGCGATGAAGACGATCCGCGCATCGTTGGCCATGACGTGACGAACGGCAATGAGGAGGGTGGCCGCAAGGCGATGGAAAACCTTCTCCAGAAAGACCCGTCGATCAACGTGATCCACACGATCAACGAACCGGCCGCCGTTGGCGCGTATCAGGCGCTCAAGGCTGTCGGCATGGAAGGCAATGTTTTGATCGTCTCGGTCGATGGCGGCTGCCCGGGCGTGAAGTCCGTGGCCGAAGGCGTGATCGGCGCAACATCGCAGCAATATCCGTTGCAGATGGCCGCGCTCGGCATCGAAGCGATTGCCAACTTCGCCAAGGATGGCACCAAGCCCAAGCCCACAGAGGGCAAGGATTTCTTCGACACAGGTGTCAATCTGGTGACCGACAAGCCGGCCGAGGGTGTCAAGTCGATCGACACCAAGGAAGGCACTACGAAGTGCTGGGGCTGATCTCCGTCTGATCACTTTCGCGCCGCCGGCCGGGACTTGATCCCCGGCCGGTTTCGGCGGACGATGGCTGCGCTTCTCGCGCTTCCGAATGCGGCGTAGACCGACGCGCGCCTAGCGACAACTCCTGCGCAACACGTCATGACGCAGGTGGGAGGAAAGATGGTTCAAGCTCAGGAATTCGAGAAGGTTCTCTCGAACAGCGATACCAATGTCGCAGCATTCGAGGACCATGGCGTTTCGGTGCTGAAGCGCATCCAGCATTTTCTGCATTCGACCCCGGCGGCGGTGCCGCTGATCGTTCTCATCCTGTCCATCGCCATTTTCGGCATCGCGATAGGCGGACGTTTCTTTTCGTCATACACCCTCACGCTCATCCTCCAGCAGATCGCGATCGTCGGCATATTGGGTGCGGCGCAGACGCTGGTGATCCTGACCGCCGGCATCGACCTGTCGATCGGCGTCATAATGGTTTTCTCCGCCGTGGTCATGGGCAATTGCGCCGTGACCTACGGGCTCCCGACACCGATCGCGGTTGCGATCGGCCTTGGTGTGGGAACGCTTTGCGGCCTGCTGAACGGCGCGCTCGTCGCGTATATGAAACTGCCGCCTTTCATCGTCACGCTCGGCACCTGGAACATCGTGATGGCGACGAATTTCATCTATTCGGCCAATCAGACGATCCGGGATGCGGATGTGGCCGCGCAGGCTCCGCTTCTTCATCTGTTCGGTGTGAACTTCAAGGTTGGGACGGCGGTTCTGACGCTTGGCGTGATCGCGATGGTGGTTCTGGTGCTGGTGCTTTGGTACGTGCTGAATCACACGGCATGGGGACGGCATGTCTATGCGGTCGGTGACGATCCGGAGGCAGCGAAGCTTTCGGGCATCCAGACCAAGAAAGTTCTCATGGCGGTCTATGCGCTGGCAGGCTTGATCGCAGCCTTTGCCGCCTGGGTCTCAATCGGCCGCAACGGCTCCATATCGCCGTCAGCCGCCGTGACCGACTACAATCTGCAGGCAATCACCGCGACGGTGATCGGCGGCATCTCCCTGTTCGGCGGGCGTGGTTCCATCCTCGGCACGTTGTTCGGCGCGATGATCGTCGGCGTCGTGTCCATGGGGCTCAACATGCTCGGCGCGGACCCGCAATGGAAAGTCCTGCTGACCGGCATGCTGATTATCGGCGCTGTCGGCATCGATCAATGGATCAGGAAGGTATCGGGTTAAGATGGCCACTCAACCGCTTCTCACCGCCCGCGGACTGGTCAAGCGCTATGGCCGCGTGACCGCGCTCAATCAGGCCGATTTCGACCTCTATCCCGGCGAGATTCTTGCCGTGATCGGCGACAACGGCGCCGGCAAATCCTCGCTGATCAAGGCGATATCCGGTGCCGTGAACCCTGACGAAGGCGAGATCAGGCTCGAAGGAAAGCCAATAGCCTTCAGGTCGCCGATGGAGGCGCGCGATGCCGGCATCGAGACCGTCTACCAGAACCTCGCGCTTTCGCCGGCGCTGTCGATTGCCGACAACATGTTTCTGGGCCGCGAAATCCGCAAGCAGGGTTTCATGGGCCAGTGGCTGCGCATGCTCGACCGGCCGGCGATGGAAAAGCGGGCTCGCGACAAGCTGACGGAACTCGGCCTGATGACGATCCAGAACATCGGCCAGGCGGTGGAAACGCTCTCCGGTGGCCAGCGCCAGGGCGTTGCCGTGGCGCGGGCGGCGGCTTTCGGTTCCAAGGTGATCATCCTGGATGAGCCGACGGCAGCCCTTGGCGTCAAGGAATCGCGCCGTGTGCTGGAACTCATCCTTGACGTGAAGCGTCGCGGCATTCCGATCGTGCTGATCTCGCACAACATGCCGCACGTCTTCGAGGTCGCCGACCGTATCCACATCCACCGCCTCGGCCGTCGTCTCTGCGTCATAGATCCCAAGGATTATACGATGTCGGACGCGGTGGCCTTCATGACCGGTGCGAAAGCGCCGCCGGAAGAAGCGCTGGCTGCGTAAAATCCGCGCGGGGTTTTGAAACGATTGAAAATCCTGACGGATCGACTAGATTGATTGCGGGAGGATGCTGGGACCCTGCCGTAAAGACGGGCTACCGATAACGCTCTAGAGGCGATATGACGCTTGCATCCACATCCGAGCTCCCACGGCCAATTTTGGAAAATTCCGACCCCAAGACCCTTGCCGCAGAGATACTGAAAGCCCTGCGATACAGGGTCGGCAAGGACGAATCGGTCGCGACGCAATTCGACTGGCTGACCGCTTCCATTCTGGTCGTGCGCGACCGCATCATCGACCAATGGGTCAAGGCGACCAAGGAAGCCTATGGCGAAGGCGCCAAGCGCGTCTACTACCTGTCGCTCGAGTTCCTGATCGGGCGGCTGATGCGCGATGCCTTCACCAATCTCGGCATGATGGAGGGCATGCGCGAAGCGCTCGGCTCGCTCGGCGTCGAGCTCGATGTCATCTCCGCACTTGAGCCCGACGCGGCACTCGGCAATGGCGGTCTTGGTCGGCTTGCCGCCTGCTTCATGGAAAGCATGGCGACGGTGGACGTGCCGGCGCATGGCTATGGCATCCGCTACGTCAACGGCATGTTCCGCCAGGAAATCCATGACGGCTGGCAGGTCGAACTGCCGGAAACCTGGCTCGACCACGGCAATCCCTGGGAATTCGAGCGGCGCGAGCGATCCTTCGAGGTCGGTTTCGGCGGCACGGTCGAATCCATCACCACGAAGGACGGCCGGCTGGAGCGCCATGTCTGGCGTCCGCAGGAGCGGGTGCTGGCGGTTGCCTATGATACGCCGGTGGTCGGCTGGCGCGGAAACCGCGTCAACACGCTGCGGCTTTGGTCGGGCATGCCGGTCGACCCGATTCTGCTCGACGCCTTCAACGCCGGCGACCATATCGGCGCGCTGCGCGAAAGCAACAAGGCGGATGCGCTGTCGCGCGTGCTCTATCCCGCCGATTCGAGCCCGGCCGGTCAGGAACTGCGGCTGCGGCAGGAATATTTCTTCTCGACCGCCTCGCTGCAGGACATCATCCAGCGCCATCTCAGCCAGTATGGCGAGCTACATTCGCTGCCCGATAAGGCGGCGATCCACCTGAACGATACGCATCCGGCGGTGGCGGTGGCGGAGCTGATGCGGCTTCTGATGGATATCCACGGCATCGATTTCGATGCCGCATGGGACATCACCAAACGCACCTTCGCCTACACCAACCACACGCTGCTGCCCGAGGCGCTGGAAAGCTGGCCGGTGCCTTTGTTCGAACGCCTGCTGCCGCGTCACATGCAGATCGTCTATGCCATCAACGCGCAGATCCTGCTGGAAGCGCGGGCTAAAGCGGATTTCGGCGGCGAGCAGATCAGCCGCATCTCGCTGATCGAGGAGAATGGCGAGCGCCGCGTGCGCATGGGCAATCTCGCCTTCGCCGGTTCGCATTCGATCAATGGCGTGTCGGCGCTGCACACGGAGCTGATGAAGGAGACGGTGTTCGCCGACCTTCACAAGCTCTACCCCGACCGCATCAACAACAAGACCAACGGCATCACGCCGCGCCGCTGGCTCATACAGTGCAATCCGGGACTGACGGGGCTGATAGGCGAGGCCATCGGCGGAAAATTCCTTGACGATATCAATGCCTTGAAGGAACTTGATGCATTCGCCGGTGACGCGGCGTTCCGCGAGAAATTCGCCGGCGTGAAGCGCGCCAACAAGGAGCGGCTGGCCGCCCTGATTGCTGAGCGGCAGGGCATAAAAGTCGATCCGTCGGCGTTGTTCGATATCCAGATCAAGCGCATTCACGAATACAAGCGCCAGCTTCTGAACATCATCGAGGCCGTGGCGCTCTACGACCAGATCCGCTCGCACCCCGAGCGGGACTGGATGCCGCGCGTAAAATTCTTCGGCGGCAAGGCGGCTCCGAGCTATCACAATGCCAAGCTGATCATCAAACTCGCCAACGATGTCGCCAGGGTCATCAACCGCGACCCGGCGGTGGGCGGACTGCTGAAGGTCGTGTTCGTGCCGAACTACAATGTCAGCATGGCCGAGATCATGATGCCGGCGGCCGACCTTTCCGATC
>VFQQ010003745.1_pt1 | contig 14365 bp, 14 predicted proteins | sample 3512341 | NCBI WGS metagenome assembly VFQQ01 (sample SAMN10412373, study PRJNA504923) | tailings metagenome | isolation source: Relicate 2 Philex TSF1 revegetated site | place: Philippines: Tuba, Benguet | collected 2017-08-29 | reverse complement strand
TTCTCCTACGACCGGATCGTGCTCTCCAACGAGCGCTCGGCCAGCGAGGGCAATGCCCAGCACGACGGCCGCGAGGTGAACCACCAGTATTCGAAGTCGCTCGATTTCGAAAAGCGCATCGCCGATGTGCTGGCTGGCGCCACCGGCGGCGCGCTGGGCTATTTCTCGCTGCTGCGGCCGTTCTCGGAAGCGGCCATCGCCAGGATGTTCGCGCGGGAGAGCCGCTTCGACCGGGTGTTTTCGAGCTGCAACCGCAACTTCAAATATGACGGGCACAACGGTCCGCTCTGGTGCGGCGACTGCCCGAAATGCCACTTCGTCTTCCTGATCCTGGCACCGGTGATGGAGAAGGAGCGGCTGATCGGCATTTTCGGCAAGAACCTGCTGGCAGACAGCAAGAACGAACATTCGTTCCGCGAACTGACCGGCCTTGCGGGGCAGAAGCCGTGGGAATGCGTGGGCGAAATCGAGGAAGCGGCCGCCTGCCTCTACCAGCTGACGCAGCGCCCGGAATGGGCCGATGAGCCAATCGTTTCAAAGCTCAAGCACGAACTGCTCGCGCAATATGGCAGTGAGCGACTTGAATCGGCACTTGAAGAGCTGATGACGCCCAGCGCAGAACATCATTTGCCGCCTGAACTCGCCACGAAAGTGCTCGGCCATGCAGTTTGACGCACCCGTTCTGCTTTATGGCGCCGGCCGCGAGGCCCGCTCCACCCGCGCCTTTATTGCTGCCCGCTCACCGAGCACGAAGGTCTACGTGACTGTCGACTCGGGCGAGGCGGACATTGCCGACGCCGAGGTGATCGCGCCGGTCGACCTGCAGCAGGCGATTGCGGACGGCAGGTTCAAGACCATCGTCAAGAGCCCCGGCGTGTCGCGCTACCGGCCGATCTTCGCAGTGGCGCGCGAGGCCGGCATCGCCGTGACCTCGAACCTCAATCTCTGGGGCCGGACCTTCCGCGCGGGCCGCAAGGTCATCGCCATCACCGGCACCAAGGGCAAATCGACCACGGCCACGCTGGTCTACCTAATGCTGGCCGAATCCGGACTCGATGCGGGGCTGGCCGGCAATGTCGGCGTGGCTCCGCTGGAGATTGCCGACAAGCACCAGATCGTAGTGTTCGAACTCTCGAGCTACCAGACCGCCGACATGGCGTTTTCGCCCGACATTGCCGGCATCACCAACCTGTCGCCCGAGCACACCGACTGGCATCGCGATGTCGACCGCTATTATCGCGACAAGCTCAATTTGATCGACCGCGACACGCCCTTCCCGGTGGTGCTCGGCCGCGGTGCGCACGACCATCCGCTGGTGCTCGAGGCGCTGCGCGACCGCTCCCGCCTGATCGCACCGCTGGCGCCGTTCCTCGCCGACCGCATCGCGGTGGCGGTTGGACGCTCTAAACTCAAGGGCGAGCACAATCTCGACAATGCGCGGCTCGCCGCCGCCATCGCCATGAAGGCCGGCGCCGATATCGAAGGCGTGGTGCGCGGCATCCAGAAGTTCGAACCGCTGCCGCATCGGCTCGAAGAGCACGAATTCGGCGGCGTGACCTTCGTCGACGATTCCATCTCGACCACGCCGGAAGCCACCAAGGTGGCGCTGGCCGCCTATCCGGGGCGCAGGATCGCGCTGATCGCCGGCGGTCATGAGCGGCAGCAGGATTACCGCGAGCTGGCCGAGCTGCTCGGCCCGCGCGGCGTCGAAGTGCTGATCTGCCTGCCGGTGACCGGCGACCGTCTGGCCACCGCCACCTATGCGGCAGCGCCGAACATCGAAGTGCTGGAAGCACCGACGCTCGAAGCCGGCATGCAGGCGCTCAAGAGCCGCAAGGGCCGGATCGACACGGTGATCCTGTCGCCGGCCGCGCCGAGCTATGGGCAGAAACTCGACGGCACGACGGTGTTCAAGAATTTCGAGGAGCGCGGCACGGCTTTCATCCGGCTGGCGCAGCAGCTCTTTTCGTAGCTTATCCCCGCCGATCCCGGCGGCCGCATGATGTCTCTCACCTTGGAGGGACGCATGACGATGTTCTGGCGCTGGCTACTGGAAAAACTCCTCGATCACCTCGGCAGGGCACTGCGCGCTTCGCTGCAGGAGGCGGAAAAGAACCAGCCGATTGCCTGGGGCAAGCAGGTGAGCCCGGACTTTCGCCGCAAGGTCATCGCCATCGCGCACCGGCTCGGTCTCGACCCCAGTACGCTGATGGCGGTGATGGCCTTCGAGACGGGCCGCCGCTTCCATCCGGCCACGGTCAACCGCCGCAGCGGCGCTACCGGCCTGATCCAGTTCATGCCCAAAACGGCCGAGGCGCTCGGCACCTCGACCCGCGCGCTGGCGACGATGACCGACATCCGGCAGCTCGATTTCGTTGAGAAGTACCTGAAGTCCCATGCCGGCAGGATGACCGACCTGCCCAGCGCCTACATGGCGGTGCTGTGGCCGGTCGCGGTGCGGAAGCCGCTGTCGCACGTGCTGTTCGCGACGCCGAGCGCGGCATACGAACAGAATAGAGGGCTGGATGCCGACAAGGACGGCAAGGTGACGAAGGCGGAAGCCGCGGCACGTGTGCAACGCATGCTGGTCGAGGGCATGCGGCCGGAGAATTATGGGTGAGGTGGATGGCTCTCCGCCACCCCACCCACCCGCTACGCGGGTCCCCCCTCCCCATCAGAGGGGAGGGAAATGAGGGGCCGGTGCACTCTCAGTCGGGATTCCCTCCCCCTTGTGGGGAGGGGGGACCGCCATAGGCGGTGGGTGGGGGTAGCCCTCAGCTCACCACCGGATCGCGCGGGTTGACGATGACGCGCCCGGCGATGCCGCCGGCGAGCATGCGTTTCGAGAGGCCAGGCAGATCTGCCAGTCGGGCGTCCTGAACGAACTGCTCGTAGGCCGAGGGGACGAAGAGGGTCGAGAGCCGGTCCCAGGCGGCGGCGCGGGCTTCGAAGGGCTGCATGACGCTGTCGATGCCGATCAGCGACACGCCGCGCAGGATGAAGGGAATGACGCTGGCCGGGAGGTCGGCGCCACCGGCGGCGCCGATGACGGTGACGACGCCGCCATAGCGCATCTTCTTGAGCACCTCGACCAGCATCGGGCCGCCGACCGGATCGATGGCGCCGATCCAGCGCTCCTTGTCGAGCACGCGGCCGGTCTCCGACATCACCTGCGAGCGCGGGATGACGTCGGTTGCGCCGATGCGGATGAGCTGCTGCGCCAGTTCGGCGCGTCCGGTGACGGCGGTGACCTTGTAGCCCAGCCGCGCCAGCAGCATCACCGCGATGGAGCCGACCCCGCCACCGGCGCCGGTGACGAGGATTTCGCCGTCATTGACCGAGATGCCCTCGGCCTTGAGCTTGTTGATGGCCAGCATGGCCGTGAGGCCGGCAGTGCCCAGCACCATGGCGTTGCGGGTGGACAGCCTTTTGGGCAGCGCCACCAGCCAGCCGGCATCGACGCGGGCCCGCTGCGCATAGCCGCCCCAGTGAGTCTCGCCGACACGCCAGCCGGTGAGCACCACGGCCTGGCCGGGATGATATTTCGCATTGGTGCTCTCGACCACGCGGCCGGCAAAATCGATGCCGGCGACATGCGGCCAGGTCTTGACCAGGTTGCCCTGGCCGTTGAGGCAGAGCGCATCCTTGTAGTTGAGGCCAGCCCACTCTACCGCAACCAGCACGTCGCCCTCTGGCAACGACACATCCTGCAGGGTGATCACCTCGCTCGACACGACGCCGCCTGCGTCCTTGTCGGTGACCAGCGCCTTAAAGCTCATCGAACCACTCGCAACTCCACCCTCACCCAAAGGGCTAAGGGTCTAGAACTGCGCCGTCAACGCCGACTCTGGAATACCCCCGGCGCGAAGACCATCGGCGAGACGCGCCAGCACCGCGCGGTCTTTGATGCGGATGCCCAGCCAGGGCATGATGCCGATGCGCCGGAGGCTCTCCATGCTCATCACCCGCGGCTGAAAATCGGCGATGGCCTGCTGGTCGCCCGAGAGACCGGCGGCGGCGAGCGCCACGATGGCGCCGATCTCGCCGGCCTGCGAGGCGATCCGGCCATTCTCGATCGCCTGCGCGAACCGGCCTTCCTTGAGGGCGATCAGCGACGGCAGGTAATAATACCAGGGCGACGGATTGGGCGTGTCGGCAATGGCGAACTGCGCCTGACGCGCCGCCTCCTGCCAGTCCCCAACGCGGGCCAGAGTGATGGCATAACCGGCGCGCGCATCGGTGTTGAGCGGCTCGAAGCCGAGCGCGATGGCGTAATTGCGCTCCGCCGTATCGTAGTTCTCCTGCCAGTTCTGCACCGCCGCCAGCTGCTCGTGGGCAAAACTGCTCTCGGGCGCCAGCCGCACCGCCTCTTCGGCCAGCGCCGCCGGCCCCGCCATGGTGACATCCATGCGATCGCCGACGCCGGCATTGTTGAAGATCACCCTGCCCTCGAGCCAGGCCTGCGCGGCCAGCGCCAGCGGCAGGTTGGGCTGCTGGGCGGCCAGCCGCTCGTGGCAATCGAGCGACTTGGCGATGGCCGCCGGGTTGCCGAATTCGCGCGCGTAGCGGTAGGTCAGCAGGCAGACATAGCCGTTCACCGCCGGGATCTGCATGGTGTTCTCGTCGAGCCAGCGCCGGCCGGGCGCATGCACCGGACTGCGGAACGGCCCGATCTCGCGCATGATCTTGCGAGCCGCCGTCGCCACCACGGTCTCGTCGTCCGCCGGAGGCATGGGCTGCTGGATGGCGCGATTCCACACCGCCGAGCCGGTGGTTGTATCGGTGAGGACCGCCGTGACCTCGATACCGCCGGTCACCGTCGCCACCGTTCCCGACAACAGGAAAGCGCCGATGCGCTTTTCGAGCGGCAGCCCGGGCTCGACGAAGCCCACCTGCACGTCCTCGTACTGCGCCAGCAGTGAACTCAGCTGATCGTCGAGGCGCGACACGAAGGTATCGAGCCCGGGGACGCCACTCAGATTGGTGAAGGCCGAGACATAGACCGTGGGCTCGACGGGCGCGGCCGGGCCTGGCGGAAGTTCGGTCTGCTGCGGCGTGCGCAACACCTGCAGCCCGGCCAGCAGCAGCCCGAGCACCAGCACCAGCGACATGGCGGCGATCGCCTGCGTCCAGAACCGCCGCCCGAAGCGCCCGCCGGGCGGCGCGGCCACGGGACGCCCCGGTGCGGCGACAGGCGCCCGGCCGATCGCCTGTGCGGCCGGCTCGGAGGATGCCTGGGACGACTCCTCGGGGCCCAGAAAATCGAACTCGGGCACGTAACGCCCGACGGGTAACGTTATCTTTGTCTCGCTGTGACCGAGGTTCTGGCGGTAAAATTCCTGCAGCAGCCCACGCAGCCTTCGGGCCTGCACCCGGACGATGGGATCGGCCTGCGGATCGAAGCTCGCCGGCCGGCCGAACACATCAACGGCAATGGAATAAGCCTTGATGCTGGCCTCGTCGCCGCTCAGCTTCGCATCGACTATGTGTTTGAGAAATCTGGATAATTGAGGCGAGCGCATCAGCTCGGACCAGCTCAGGATTTCCCCGAGGGCTGCCCGCACCTGTTCCGGTGACGGAGCATGAGTCGACACGATTTTTTCCTGAGCTACCCCGCGCGCAGTCTGCCGCTTTACATGTAAATTGCAAGCTGGATTACGCGCTTGTTACGTTGCGTTGCCTGCCGGATCGGCCGCACAACCGTCATATGACCGTCATCGCTGCAGTGGACCGGCGTGTGCAGACGCACTTTCTTGCTTGCACATGAAACGATCAACGCACCTCCCGCGTTGATTGAAACACCCCCACGAAGCGCACTCGAAATATCTGGTTACCAGCTCATGCCGCGTGGCGGACGGAGTAGCTATGGACGTTTTGTGGGGTACCAAGCAGCCGTTTATGATGCTGGTGGACGATGATGGCCACTCGGCGCGGTTGCTGACGCGTATGCTACTTGCCCATGGCGCACCATCGATCCAGTGGGTCGAAAGTTCCGCAGAAGGCTTGAGCCAGATCAAAGGGTTACTGGCAGAACCGGGTAGAACTGTTCCCGGGCTAGTGATCGTCGATCTGAAGTCCAGTTCCACCGCGGCGAGCGAGTTCATCGCCGCGATCGCAGGCCTGGAGCGGTCCCGTTCGCTGGTGATCGCCGCCATGGCCCCGAATTTGGACCGCGCCACACGCGACAGCCTTCTCGATGCTGGCGCCGACGCGGTCTTCGAACGGCACGCCGATCTGCAGGCCTATCGTGCGGAAGCGGCAGCCATCGTCAGTTTCTGGGTGCGCAATCAGCACCTAGATGCGGTTGGCACGTAATCACTGCGTCCACAGGTTACGTGTCAGGCGGGGTGGGTGTTGCAAGGCGGGTGACCGCTGATTGCATTCCCAAACACCCTCCCCGTTCTTCCTTGCCGGACTGTTGCGGCCCATCAGCCACAGTCCGGCAACTTTCCAAATTCGTCACAGCCACGTGTGACCGGCTGTGACGCGATCTGGCAGCCCTACGCGGTGTCCCTCCCTCCCCCGCGCTGCCAGCAAGAGTGCGGTCGCTGCGTTCCCTCCCGCAGCGGCCGCTTTCCGTTAGTGGCCTTGATTTGCGTAAGTTCATGTTGCGGCGGACCTGGGCGACCAGGCGAGCAGGCACGGATGCGGTCGCGGCTTTTCCTCCCTCGCCGCGGCCGCTTCCGTTATGTTTCCTTGCCTTCCGCGCCGTCGGTCTTGCCGTCCGCAACCGCATCCGGGCCCTTGTTGCGGGTGAAGGCGCGCAGCGCCGCCAGGACGAGCACCGCCAGCACCGACACGGCCAGTGCAATGAGGTAGTAGCCCAGCGCCACGGCCACGCCGACCGCACCGGCGAGCCACATGCCGGCGGCGGTGGTGAGCCCCTGCACGCTGCCGCGCGTCTGGAAGATGGCGCCGGCGCCGAGGAACGCGATGCCGGCGGTCACCGCCTCGATGGCGCGGATCGGGTCGGACTGACCGGTGCTGAACACATCGGCGAGGTGGAAGATCTCGAAGGCGAGCAGCGTGAACAGACACGCCGCCGTGGCAATGAGGATGTGGGTGCGGAAGCCTGCCGCGGCGTGATTCTCGCGCTCGAAGCCGATGAGGCCGCCAAGGATGGCGGCGAACACCAGCCGGATCAGCATGATGTGCTGCGGCGTAGTGGTTTCGACAAAGCCGATGCCGGACAGGTCCATGACGCGCTCCCTCTGCTGACGCTGCGCGATGCAACGTGAGCGCCGGAGCAGCGGTTCCGGGGACAGCGTGTCGCAGGGCAAACGCACCGGCGGTCATGTCTCCTTCCCCCCTTGCGGGGGAGGGAGACCCGACTGCCATCGCGCGGACTCACCCCGGCGGGAGCACATCATCCCCGTCCCGCAGCATCACCCGCGGGCCGGTGCCGGTCGAATGCAGGTGGTCGCCGGCATTGTAGAGCGGGCAGCGCTCCAGCGAGAGGCAGCCGCAGCCGATGCAACTGTCGAGTTCGTTGCGCAGGCGCTGCAGCAGCACGATGCGGCGATCGAGGCGGCTGCGCCAGCCTTCGGAAATCTTCGACCAGTCGTCTTTGGTCGGCACGTGGCCGCGCGGCAGCGTCTTGAGCGACTCACCGACCTCAGCCAGCGGAATGCCCATTTCCTGCGCCATGCGGATGATGGCGACGCGCCGGAGCACGTCGCGGTCGTAGCGCCGCTGATTGCCGGAGGTGCGATGGCTCGAGATCAGGCCCTTCCGCTCGTAAAAGTGCAGCGCCGATACTGCGACGCCGGAGCGCGCCGCCACCTCGCCCACCGTCAACTCTCTCTGCATCGGGCCTTTACCTGAACATTGGTTGAGGTTGTAGAGGTAGCACCGAACATCGGATGCGCCTAGAAGGCGCGTGCGTCCGGGCGGATTGTGTTGAGACTGGAGTGGGCTGATGGCTGACGAAAAGGCGGGATGGGGCGAGCTGTTCTCGGGCGGCAATGGCCTCAGGATCGCGGTGCTGGTGAGCGGCGTCGGGCTGCACGCCATCAACGTCTTCATTTCCGGCACGCTGATGCCATCGGTGGTGGCCGATATCGGCGGCATCGAGCTCTTCGCCTGGAGCACGACGCTGTTCATCGTGGCCTCGATCGTCGCCTCGATCTTTGCCGCCATCCGGCCGTTCGGCATCGGCCCGCGCGTCAACTACATCATCGCTGCTCTGACCTTCGGCGCCGGTAGCCTGATCTGCGGGCTGGCGCCCGAAATGTGGGTGATGCTGCTCGGCCGCACCGTGCAGGGCTTTGGCGCGGGCCTGCTCGGCGCGCTGACTTACGCCATGGTCCGCATCATCTTCCCCGAGCGGCTCTGGGCCCGCGGCATGGGCCTGCTCTCGGGTGTCTGGGGCATCTCGACGCTGATCGGCCCGGCCATTGGCGGCATCTTCGCCGAATTCGGCATCTGGCGCTGGGCCTTCTTCCTGCTGGTGCCGTTCGCGCTGCTGCTGGCGCTGCTCGCCCTGCGCGTCATCCCGCGGCGGAGCGACGAGGCCGGGGTGAAGAACCTCCCCGCTTTGCAGATCCTGCTGCTGATCGGCGCCGTGATGGCGATCTCGGTCGCCAGCGTCGCCACCGGCAACCTGCCGCTCGCCGCCGCCCTGACGGCTGCGGCGGTGCTCGGCATCGTCTGGATGGGCCGGCTCGAGCGGCGAGGTCCGCGCCGCCTGCTGCCCACCGGCAGCTTCAGCTTCGGCTCGATCCTGGCGCCGCTGCTGCTGATGATGCTGATCATGCAGCTGGCCATCACCTCGGATGTGTTCGTGCCGCTGTTCCTGCAGACGCTGCACGGGCAGCAGCCGCTGATCGCCGGTTACCTCGTTGCGCTGATGGCGGTGGGCTGGAGCACCGGCTCGGTGACCTGCTCGGGCTGGACCGGGGCCCGCGCCCGCTTCTTGCTGGTCGCCGGGCCGACGCTGCTGTCGATCGGGGCGATCGGCCTCGCTTTGACCATCGGCCACCTGAACCTCGGCGGCGATCTCATGCTGCTGGTGCCGGTCGGGCTGTCGCTGCTGGCCATGGGGCTGGGCATAGGCTCGACCTGGCCGCATATGCTGACCCGCCTGTTCATGGCGGCGCCCGACGGCGAGAAGGACCTGACCTCGGCCGCCATCACCATGGTGCAGCTCTTCGCCAGCGGCCTCGGCGCGGCTCTGGGCGGCGTCATCGTCAACCTCGCCGGCCTGTCGGCAGCGGGCGAGCCGGACGCCGCGCTGGCGCCGGCCTGGTGGCTCTACGGCCTCTTCGCGCTGGTGCCGCTGCTGGCGATCCCGCTCGGGCTCAGCATCACGCGCGGCGAAACGGCCCGGGCCGTAGCCCAAGCCGCCGAGTAGACTCGTCGCCTTAAGCGCCGAGCGCCGCCTTGTTGGCGGTGAGGTAGTCGCGAAGGCTGGTCGGCTTGCGGCCGGTGACCTGCTCGAAATGGCTCGCCACTTCCGACTGGCCGAGGCGGGTCGCCGTTTCGAACGAGGTCAGCAGGTCGGCAAACGGCTTGGGCATGCCCGCGCCTTCCATGCCGGCCGAGAGCGACGCGTCATCGACATGCACGACGCTCAGCGGCTTGCCGGCAATGGCGCTGGCCACGGCAGCGGTTTCGTCGGCGGTCAGCATTTCGGTATTGGCGATATCGAACACCCGGTTGCCCTGCGGCCCCGCGAGCAGCACGGCAGCGGCGGCACGGGCGCAATCCTCGCGGGTGATGCGGCCGAGCTTGCCCTGCCCCTGCGCGCTGTACCACTGGCCGGTGGAGAGCGCGTGCGGCAGCGCCATCATCAGCATGTCCATGTAGATGGCGTTGCGGAGGAACGTGTACGGCGTGCCGGTGGCGGCGATCGTCGTCTCAGTGATGTGATGGTCGGGCGCCAGCAGCACGGCCGAGTCCGGCCCCGGATTGGTCAGCGAGGTGTAGACGATGTGCTTGACGCCGGCCTTGGCCGCTGCGTTGACCGCCGCCACCTGCAGCTTCTGGCGGATTTCGCCAACCACATCGGTGGAGATCAGCAGCACCTGGTCGATGCCGGCAAAGGCCGTCGCGAGGCTGGCTTCGTCGGAAAAGTCGACCTTGCGGGCCTCGACGCCGGGGAGCGAGAGCTTCGACGGATCGCGGCTGCCGGCGACGACATTGGTGGCGCCGCCCTCGAGCAGCAGTTCGACAATGCGCCGGCCGAGCTGGCCGCCGGCACCGGTAACGAGGATTTTCGATTGTCTGTAGTCGGTCATAGGATGAGTCCTGCTGGTAAACTTCGGAGACATGGTCTATTTTCTAGACCGCCTCGGCGAAAGCAGGAATGTTCGAGGGACAAGGTTACGTGGAAGGAACCATCTATGCGCCTCGACGACTCGCTCCCCGCCGTCCGTGAATGGAAGCTCTCCGATATCGAGGCGAGCGAGTGCCCGGTGCGCGACGTGCTCGACCGCGTCGGCGACAAGTGGAGCGTGCTGATCGTCTCTTACCTCAGCGAAGGTCCGCAGCGCTTTTCCGCGCTGGCCCGCGAAGTGCCCGATATTTCCAAGCGCATGCTGACCGAAACGCTGCGCAATCTCGAGCGCGATGGCCTCTTGATCCGCACGGTGTTCCCCACCAAGCCGCCCAGCGTCACCTACGAACTGACCCCGGTCGGCCACGAACTGATGACCGTCCTGATCCCCCTGATCCGCTGGGCCGATACGCGTCATTCGACGATCCGCACCGCCCGCGAAGCCTATGACGACGCGCAGGATGTGGTGCCGGTAAAGGTCGCATATGCCGGGGCGGCTTAAAGTAGCTTGCTGATGGTCCCGACCGGGAGAAATAGCCGGTTGGGATTTGAAGGAAGACCCGAGAATCCGTATCGCTCGTAAAGCGCCTTGCGTTTGGCCACGAGGTCAGGACGACCATCGTCCAGGATATCCAGAATGACTACAGCGACGCCGAGCAGAGCCGCGGCGGCGTGTATTTTGCGAAGTGCATCGGCCAGTAGATCGCCACCCAAGCCTTGACCCGCATAGCGGGAATCCACCCCGATCATCGATATGTAGGCCGCCGGGATCGAACCATGCCCCGGCCTGGTGCGGGCATAGCGTGGCGGCAGATCGCCGTAGTCGATGGCGTGCGCGTTGACGGCATAGAAGCCGGCAATCGTGGCGCCTCCGTCAGTCATGACGAAAACACGAAGGTTTCCCGCCTCGGCGAGCTTGTTGGCAGTCCGCTTCAGAAAATTGTCGACCTGTTCTACGCCACAAGAGAAGGCGGCACGGTCATGTCGTTCGGTGTCGAGTGGCTCGATCGTGAAAGTCGGCGAGACCGGCTCACTCACCTCGAGACCACGCGCGCCCGATGGCTGGAAAAGGCCTTGCGAAGAGCTTCCGTGGGTTCTGGCGGCGCATCCAGGGCAGCAAAAAACGCGTCATGGTCGACAGGCTGCAGCGCGGTCCGCTCATGGGCCGCAATCGTCGCCATGGCCGCAGAATAGGCCGCGCTCATCGTGAAAACGGAATCGTCGACGCCACTCAGGGAGGCCGCCTGCTGTATGGCCTTCTTGATGTGAGGCTTGGTGCGAAAGTTCATCCGCTCCGTCGCCTTCTCGTCAATGTCGGTCGTTGAATTCTGGAATGCGAGCATGGTACACCTCGCAATCTATGTACGCCTGATCGGCGTACATTTCAACTAGACCGTCCGCAGCCACCCGCCATCGACGAAATATGTCGACCCCGTCGAGTAGCTCGCCTTATCGGAGCACAGGAACACGAAGAAGTGGGCCAGCTCTTCTGGAGTGGCGAAGCGTTTCATGCCGCCGGCTTCGTCGGCGACGCCTTGCAGGTGGGCTTCGTAGCCGTCGCCGGCGATCTGCTTGGCGGTCTTGACCCAGTCGGGGGTGAGGACGAGGCCGGGATTGATGGTGTTGACGCGGATGTTGTCGCCGACCACCTCGTTGGCGAGAGTCTTGGAGAACATCATCAGCGCGGCTTTGGTGGTGTTGTAGATCGGCTCGTACCAGAGCGGCTGCACGGCGCAGATCGAGGCGTTGTGGATGACGGCGCCGCCGCCCTTCCGCTTCATCTGGGCGCAGAGCCCGCGGCCGAGGCGGACGGCGGCCATCACGTGCAGGTCCCAGTAATACTGCCACTTGGCATCATCGGCTTCGGCGATGGTCTCGTTCGAGCCGGTGCCGGCATTGTTGATGAGAATATCAGCGCCGCCCATGATCGCCGCTTCGGCGATGACCGCCTCGCAGCCGGGGGCGGTCGCGACATCGGAGGCGAGGCCACGGACAGTGACCCCGAACTTCTGCGCGATCCTGTCCGCCTCGGCGGTCACCCGCTCCTTGCCGCGCGCGGTGATGAGCACATTGGCGCCTTCGGCGGCGAAACCCTCCGCCACCGCCAGACCGATGCCGACGCTGCCGCCGGTGATGACGGCAAGTTTTCCCTTGAGCCCCAGGTCCATCTCAACCTTCCATCAGAATCTGCAGTTTCACATCCGTCGGGCGTGCTTCCACCGCGCGGTCGAAGGCCTTGATCGAGTCTTCGAACTTGAAGGTCTCCGAGATCAGCGGCTTGAGGTCGACGCGGCCCGAGCCCATCAGCGCGATAGCCCGCTCGTACTGGTGGGCGTACCGGAACACCGAGGTGATGGTGACCTCCTTCACCGACAGCGAGGCGATGTCGAAATCGACCGGATCGACCGGCAGGCCGACCACCACGATGGTGCCGCCCGGCCGCACCACATCGGTGATGCCGGCCCAGGCGCGGGGCGAGCCCGAGCACTCGAAGACCACGTCGGCGCCCCAGCCCTCGGTCAGCGCGTTGACCTCGTCGACCAGCTTCTGGCTCTTGATGTTGACCGGGATGATGCCCTGATATTGCGCCGCGATATCGAGCTTGGGCTGCGCCAGGTCGGTGATGATGACGCGCGAGCAGCCGCCTGCCAAAGCCGCCAGCGCCACCATGGTGCCGATGGGGCCGGCGCCCATCACCACGGCGGTGTCGCCGGGCGTGATCCTGGCCTTGGTGGCCGCCTGCATGCCGACCGCGAAGGGCTCGACCATGGCGCCTTCGGCAAAGCTCACATTGTCGGGCAGCTTGAAGGTGTAGTTGGCCGGGTGGATGACGAACGGCGTCAGCACGCCGTGGATCGGCGGCGTGGCCCAGAAGGTCACGGCCGGGTCGATATTGTACATGCCCAGCCGCGCGGCCTTGCTGTTGGGATCGGGCACGCCCGGCTCCATGCAGACGCGGTCGCCCACCTTGAGGTTTGTGACCCCTGCCCCGACCTCGACCACCGTGCCGGCCGCCTCATGGCCCAGCACCATCGGTGCGTTGACCACGAACGGGCCGATCTTGCCGTGGGTGTAATAATGCACGTCCGACCCGCAGACGCCCACCGTGTGCAGCTTGATCTTGACCATGCCCGGGCCGGTTTCGTCCGGCAGGTCGATGTCGCGGAGGGCAAGTTCGTGCTGCTTTTCGAGTACGAGAGCGCGCTGCAAAGTCATGTCATATCCTCTTTGGGGTAGCCGGTCCCCGATACCCATAAATGACGGTGTTGTTCCCGCGAAGGCGGGAAACCAGCATGCTCGATATAGGAGGACCGTCTAGGACGGAATTGTCCGATCGGCGCATGCCGCAGCCGGCGCTCATCGGCCGCGCCCTACGCCGCCATGGCCGGCGGCTTCATGGCGCCGGTCATGATGGCGACGGCGTCGGACATCGAATAATTCTTCGGGTTGATCACCGCGATCCGCTTGCCCAGCCGATGGATGTGGATGCGGTCGGCTACCTCGAACACATGCGGCATGTTGTGCGAGATGAGCACGATGGGCAGGCCGCGGCGCTTCACGTCGAGCATCAGTTCCAGCACGCGCCGGCTCTCCTTGACGCCGAGCGCCGCGGTGGGCTCGTCCATGATCACCACGCGCGAACCGAAGGCTGCCGCGCGCGCCACTGCCACGCCCTGCCGCTGCCCGCCCGAAAGGGTTTCGACCGACTGGTGGATGTTCTGGATGGTGAGCAGGCCGAGTTCGCTGAGCTTGTCGCGGGCGATCCTGGCCATCTTCGAGCGGTCGAGCCGGCGGAACAGGCTGCCGGTGATGCCGGGCTTCCGGAGCTCGCGGCCGAGGAACATGTTGTCGGCGATGGAGAGCGCCGGACTGAGCGCCAGGTTCTGGTAGACCGTTTCGATGCCGGCATTGCGCGCGTCCATCGGCGAGCGGAAATGCACCGGCCGGCCTTCGAGCAGGATCTCGCCGGCATCCGGGATCACGGCGCCGCACAGCGCCTTGATCAGCGTCGACTTGCCGGCGCCATTGTCGCCGATGACCGCGAGGATCTCGTTGCGGCGCAGTTCGAAGTCGGCGCCGTCGAGCGCC
>VFQQ010003743.1_pt1 | contig 14374 bp, 24 predicted proteins | sample 3512341 | NCBI WGS metagenome assembly VFQQ01 (sample SAMN10412373, study PRJNA504923) | tailings metagenome | isolation source: Relicate 2 Philex TSF1 revegetated site | place: Philippines: Tuba, Benguet | collected 2017-08-29 | reverse complement strand
GGCGTCACGTGTCAATACTGAGGCAGGGGGCGTTGGTGCACCAGAGGGGGAGCATTTTGGCAGCAGTTCCACTCCCTGTGTGCAATACTCGCTCAGGCTGGGGAGTTTTTATGGTGTCCTTGAACCTCCTGCATTTTCCTCTCCACAGTGCAGTGCCAGATACTAGGAAACGCAGCGCCAGACTTACACGCTTAATTGCTTAATTGAACTCACGGTTGCTCGCAGCCAGCAGTTTGGGTGGTTCACAGCTGGGCAGGGGGAGGGCGGCCGTTGATTGCATACCCCGTGGCGGCGGCCCAGGCGTGGAACTGCGAGTGAGAGATGCCTCCCAGGAACAGGCGCATGCCCAGTAGCTGCTCTGCTGCCTGGTGTATGTCCCCGCTGTGCAGCAGGGCGTGCCGCTCGTCAGCTGGGAGCCCCTCCAAGCGCGCACCTGCCGCAGACAGGGCGGCCTGCACCCGCGCCTGGTGCCGTGCTGCCGCCTGCGCCTGCCGGGTGTCGGCGCCAGGCACTGGAGCAATCTCCACGTCAACGCTGCTCCCACTGCTGAGGCTGCTCTCGCTGCCACTCTCGCTGCCGCTCTCGCTGCCCGCCATGCTTGCACGGCTGTCGGCGCCCTCGCACTGCCACAGCAGCGCCGCGTACATTTCCTTGTCGCCATCGTTGGTGGTGGCTGCATACACGCCGTAGAGGTGCAGGTGGGGCAGGCCGCCCGGGGGGATGAAGCGCTTGTAATACCGCAGCTTCCTGCAGGGGCAGCACATGAGCACAGGGAGGGCAGAGTTGAACAAGCATGCATGGCATCTCCAGAAAGGATGCGCCGCGACATGCAGCGACGGAGGGCCTACACAGGCAGGCAGGTGCTGGCTGGAGGCGATCACTCGCAGCGCAGGGAGCATGCATTCCATTCCCGCACAGTCGAGGCCTCCACTCAAGTCCACCCCCGCTGTGCCTCGCTGCAGTGAACCAGGCAGCCCGGTTGGCATTGCGCAGAACAAAACGAAACTGCAGCTCACTTTTTTGTGGTGTCGCTGAAGCCGCTCACGTGCTCCTCAAACGTGTGGGCCACGGAATAGCCCCTCAGATAGGCGGCGCTCTGCTCCCCAAACCACAGCCGGCGCAGCGCAAAGCGGATGAACTCCAGGCCTGAAGGGCGGGTGGGGTGGGAAGCATGGGCGGGCGTCACAGGGGGGTGGGCAGGACGGTCATGGGCAGGTGCTGCCCAACACTTGCAGACAGCGCAGCCCTGTACAGAGCAGCAATAACAGCTACGGCAGCATATGCGCATGATCACAGGTGGACCAGAGGCTGCGCTGCCTCTCACCGTACCACACCGCGCGAGGCGCCCCGCGCTTCTTGTTGCGGGAGCCCAGGTCGTACACGAGGCAGCTGCAGAGGGGAAGTTGGGGCAGGAAGAAGGGGCGCTGGAGCTCAGGTCGGACTGCCTGATGTTTACCATGCAGCGGCGTGCACGTGCGCCAGGCGTCTGTGTGCACTGGCCCACGGCAGCAACTACCCCATGGCAGCAACGGAAGCAGCCCCAACAACAGCATGCCATCAGCACCAGGGCCGGAGGGCCACGTGCGGCAACACCGGCGCAAACTCATGGGCTGATCAGCGGCAGCAGCAGCGGCAGCACCAGCATCAACAGGCTCACGTCTGCCCCAGGGCCAGGCGCATGAGGAGGTCTGCGTCCAGGTCGTGCATCAACTCCTCAAACTGCTGCTGCTCGCAACGCGTGGAGGGCAGGCGCAGGAAGCTGCGGGCACAGCAGGGTGGGGCAGGGTGCGGTGGGGCGGGGTCGTATTGGGGGTAGAGCATGCAGGGCATGGCAAACTGATTGCCTGCGGCAGCAGCAGGCAAGCGCACTGCAGGGGAAGACAGGTGCCATGGAAGTGCAGACGCCCCGGCATGGCGCCGCACCGGAGGGTTGCAAGCAAGGCAGCACGGGGGCGCTGCTGCCGCAGGCAGGCAGGCAAGCAGGCTAGATGGTCAGCACCCAGCGCACCTGTACGGCAGCTGCAGCAGCTGCAGGGACGGCACCGCCTCGATGCCGTTTGTGAGGTTGATGTAGTGGTGGCAGGCGGCCAGCGGCGGCAGCTCCAGCAGCTCCACGCACTGCGCACAAGGGAAGGAAGGGCGTGGGTGGCATGTGATGATGGCCAGTGTATGCTCACAGCTGCAAACACAGCACTCTGAGCAGCAGTTCTCGTTGGGTCGAAGGCTACAGCCAGCCCCAGCGCACCCGTCGGTCGGGGAAGAACGGCAGGGGTGCCGCGAGCGAGGCAGCCGTGGCGGTGGGCGGAGCGGCAGCGCTGGCGGCGGCGGCGGCGGCGGCGGCGGCGGCGGCCACGACTGCATCGCAGCGCCGCTGCCATTGGCCCTGCTGCCTGCCTGCACCGTGCAGACGCCTGTGAGCTGCTTGGCGGTCCAAATGGCTGGCTAGGTGGGGGAGCTGGCGCCCCAGCCGGCTTGGCGGGGCCACGCCAGACGGTAGGAACGCTGCTGAGTGCATCCTTGAATGCTACAGATGTCCAATTTCGCCGCAGGCTGCGCGTTTAAGCGTATGATCGACCTGCATTTGCCGCCTGCTGCGCCGTGCTAAGGCTCGTCCACCCAAAACCTTTGCAATATCGGCGCGGTGCGATCGGAACCAGCGCTGCAAGGCGCGAGAATCGCCGGGATGCAGAGCCTGGCGGCCTCTGGGCGGCCGACCTTGTGCAGGTGACTGACAAACCCCTGCGCTGCGCGCCTGCACACCGCTGCCCGACAATCCGATTGGCTTGTTGAATCGCGTCCGAGGCTCTCCTACATTGCAGGGCACCAGCCGCCAGGTATGGGCTGCCCCTGCGGCTCTGCAGCGGCGCGCTGCATGGCCGGCCGACGCTGGGGGGCGCACGCCTGGCCGGGGGCCAATCAGCGCAGAGCCGGCGGGCTCCCAGGGTGACCGCCGCCGCTGCGGCCCCGCCAGCTCCCGACAGCGCCGGCACTGAAGGCGGTGTGCTGAGTGCCCTCACTTCAGCCTTTCCGGTCTTTGTGCTGGCGGCGGCAGCCCTGGGCCTGCGCAGCCCCGCTTCGTATGCCTGGTTCGACCAGGGAGCCATCACGCCTGTGCTGGGTGCCACCATGCTGGGCATGGGCCTGACGCTCGAGCTCGAGGTGCGCACATAAGGCATGGACCGCTAGTCTGGCCCTGCCTGACGAATGCGATAGTCCATCCACTGCGCTGGTCATGGCAGCTATAACACGCCCTACTTACCCGTGCAGCGGGCTTACCTCCTGCAAGCAGCTCAACCCTCTGCACGGTGGCCCCAACTCCTGCCCTGCTCCTTCCCCCTGCTCCCTGCCCTGCCCGTAGGACTTCAAGCGTGTGCTGGCCGCCCCCGGCCGCATCCTGGCCGGCTTTGCGCTGCAGTACACAGTCATGCCGCTCTTGGCCTTTGCAGTCAGCCGCCTCATGGGTCTGCCGCTGGCCTATGCCATCGGGTGAGTGAGCAGCGGCAGGGGCTGGGCTGGAAAGCAGAACTGCAGGTCGTAGCAGCTTGCAGCAGCATGCAGCATGACCTGTGAAAATTGGGAGGAATAGCCTGCAATGGTTGCATGCTTCAAATTGCTCAGATTCTCACGCCCTGCCCCGGCCGCCTTGCGCGCGCAGGCTGTGCATTGTGGGCAGCTGCCCTGGCGGGACCGCCAGCAACGTGGTTGCTTACCTGGCTAAGGCAGACGTCCCACTCAGCGTGGCGATGACCACAGCAAGCACGGTGAGGGAGACCAGAATTGAAGCCGCAATGGTGCATGGGCAGGAGCAGTGCTCACCATCTGGCATCCGGTTGCATTCTTGCATGTGCAATGCAGTGTGCACCCTCAACTTAACTTGCTGTTCTGCCCACCACTGCACGCTTGCAGCTGGGCGCGGTGGTGGCGACCCCCATGCTGACGCAGCTGCTGCTGGGCACCCTGGTGCCCGTGGATGCAGCCGGACTGCTCACCTCCACCCTGCAGGCAAGCTGGCTGCCTGGCCATCGCAAAGGTTTTGTGCTCGTGGAGTTGTAGTGACACAGTGCATGCTTTATCAGCTTCAGCCCTGCAATGTATGTCCCCACAATCGCCTCACCTATCCCTCCAATCCTTGCCTACTGCAGGTGGTATTGCTGCCGGTGCTGGCGGGTGCAGCGCTCAACAGCGCCTTCCCCAAGCAGGTGGCCGCCGTGGCGCCGCTCTGCTCCCTGGCCGCCGTGGCCGGCATCTCCCTCATCTGCGGCAGCGTGGTGGCGCAGAATGCAGCAGCCATCGCCGCCGCAGCACCCAAGCTGCTGGCCGCAGTGTTCGCGCTGCACGCAGGTGCGCTGGGCAGACATTCATATCGGATGGTTTGGTTACTTGGCGAGTTTGCTTAAGCTGGGGCACATGTCCGCTTCGGCATCTCTTCTGCTTAACCTGGCTGATGTGGTTTGCATCTTCATGTCCTCCTACCGCAGGCGGCTTCCTGCTGGGATACTCTCTCAGCAAGGCCATGGGCATGCCTGAGCGAGCCGCACGCACCAACAGCATCGAGGTGAGCTGGAGAATCAGTTGCCTGTGCTGCGGCGGCCTACTCTTGTGGGGGTGCTACTGCACAGACTGCCTGCCTGCACTGGGGTGTCATAGCCTGCGAATCCGGCTGGCCAGGAACCCCGGCAGCCGCACACCTTGCTCATGTCGCCATGCTCCACCCGCCCTCCACATCCCGCCCTCTCTCCTTGCAGGTGGGGATGCAGAACAGCGCCCTGGGTGCGGTGCTGGCCAGCGTGCACTTCGCGGCCTACCCGCTTGCGGCTGTGCCCTGCGCCATCTCTGGTGAGCTGCCCGTTGCGAGGCGCTGCTTGCTGGTCGTCTGCTTGCTAACCACTTGCAATGTACACATGCATGCCGCCATGTGGCAAGTAGCCTGCCTTGGGCGCGCTTCACACCTTTCCTGTCCCAAACATGTCTAGATGTCTCACCTATCCCCTTCCCCCATGCCATCACCCCATGCAGCCTGCATGCACAGCGTGATGGGCTCCCTGCTGGCCGCCGTGTGGCGGGGCCAGCCAGCTGGCGACGAGGAGCAGCCGGCGGCTGCTCCGGCCGTGGCCGCTGTCACCGAGTCCTCCATCGATACGGAGGCTCTGGCTCTGGCTGCCACCCAGAAGGCGGCTGCCGAGGCAGCAGCAGTTGAGCAGGCAAAGAAGGCGGCGGCAGCTGCCACCCTGGCACGCATTGCCAGCGAGCGTGCTGCGGCCGACACGCCCGCTGTGCCTGCTGTGGTCGCCGCCAGCGCAGCGCCAGCCTCCACAAACCTCTTCAGCCTGGGCAGCCTGGCCGGCAGCAGCGGCGAGCTGGCCTTCAGCAAGCAGGGCGGCAGCGGCACCGCGCACTTCGCCGCTGCTGCAAGCAGCACCTCGGCCGCTGCCCCAGCGGCGCAGCCCGCCCCAGCGGCAGCAGCTGCGCCCCGCCAGCTGGCCGCTGAGGACTACCAGGCCCCCGCTGTGGGCCTGGCAGCAGCTGTGTCTGGCCTCTACGGCGGCCGCCAGAACGCCGTCTGGCTTTCCACTCTGGGCGGCAGCGGCGCAGCCAGCCTGTTCCCCCGGGCCATCCAGCAGGCAGCAGCGCCCATTGAGGTGGCACCCACAACTGCCATCGGCCAGATCCAGGCGGCCCCCCGCCCGGCGGCCCAGCCGGCAGCCATCACTGGTGACTACCAGGCGGCAGCCCTGGAGCTGGCGGCGGCAGTTGGCGGGCTGTACGGCGGGCGCAGCAGCGTCGTGCTTCCCTCCACGCTTGACGGCAGCGGCGCCGGCGGCCTGCTCCCTCGTGCCATCCAAAAGGCCGCCGCTCCAGCAGAGGCGGCCCTCGGCGGCTACGACGGCGCAGCCCTCAGCCTGGCAGCCGCAGTGGGCGGGCTGTACGGTGGCCGGCCGGCAGTGCCGCTGCCCGAGCCCGCCGCAAGCCAGCCTGCGGTCGCTCAGCCTGCTGCTGAGGATGGCGCAGCCGCCTTCTTCCCTCGGGCAGCGCAGCCTGAGGCGCCAGCCCCCCAGGTGCCTGCCGCAGTGGCAGCCATTGATTACAGCACGGCAGCGGTGGGCCTGGCTGCCGCTGTGGGCGGCCTCTACGGGCAGCCTGCTGCGGCCGCTCCGGTGACCCGGCCGGCAGTGGCAGGCGGTGCGGTGGAGGCCGGTGCAGCCAGCTTCTTCCCTTGTGCGTCTCAGGACGCGGCTGGTTCTGGCGCCGATGCCTACAGCACCGCAGCCCTCAGCCTGGCAGCTGCAGTCGGCGGGCTGTACGGCGGCCGGCCCGCTGTGCCGCTGCCCATCCCAGCCGCCCAGCCGGCTGCCGCCACAGGCCCTCAGTTCGTGGTGGGCGGCGCTGCCGGCACCCAGCTGCCTCGCGCCATGCAGGAGGCAGCGGCCGTGGAGCTGCCTGCTGCGGTGGGCGCCCTGGGGGCCAGCCCGGCCGCTGCCCTGGCCAGCGCCACTGAGCAGCTGCAGGGCTGGGGCGGGCGCACGCAGCCCACAGCTGCGGCCATCCTCGGCGACGCAGCCGCAGCAGAGGCAGCTGCAGAGGTGGTTGTGGAGGCGGCTGCGGCGCCAGCTGTGCCTGCAAAGCAGCAGGAGGCAGGCGCTCCCAAGGGGCTGGTCTCTGGCCTCATCAAGCTGTGGGAGCGCCTCACAGGCAGCGCAGCCGCAGCCCCGGCGGAGGCGGCAGCACCCGCAGAGGCGGCGGCACCCTCCCCGGCTGGCATGGCAGGCGGCAGCCGCGCTCGGGCCACGCGCCGCCCAGTCGGCGGCAGCGGCGCCGTGTCCTTCAGCGTTCAGGGCGGCAGCGGCACGGCCGGCTTTGGCGCCAGCACCGGCCGGCTGACCGCCGAGCTGCTGGCCCAGGTCCAGGCCTCCCAGGCAGCTCAGCGGGCAGCACCCATGCCAGCCCCCGCAGCCATGGCGGAACCCCCAGCGGCGGCTGCTCCTGCACCCACGGTGGCAGCACCTGCACCCAAGCTGCGCCCGCTGGTGCCGCTCAAGCGCATCCAGGCTGTGCCAGGCACTGGTGGCCTGGTCTTCCGGCCCTTGCCACCTGAGCCCACCCTTGCTGAGCTCGCCGCTCAGGCTGCCGTCGCGCAGGCGGCCGCCGAGGCGCGTGCCGCAGGCCGCGGCCAAGCCGGCGGCGCCGGCCAGCTGCGCTTCAGCGCCCAGGGCGGCAGCGGCACCGCGGGCTTTGGCGCGCCGGCGCCTGTGCGCGCGGCCGCTGCGGCCGCGGCAGCGGCGAAGCCCGCCGCCGCTGCTGGCTCCCCGCCAGCACCCACCGCTAGCGGTGCTGAGGAGGAGAAGCGCCCTCTGCTGGAGGTGCTTCTGGAGGTGTTCACCCACCCGCCGCCGCCCCAGAAGCCCAAGCCCGCGGAGCTGGCGCTGACCGAGGTGCAGCTCAAGCGGCTGCTGGGTGCTGGCGACGCGCCGGCGGGCCAGCGCACGCTGATGCCCGCCCCGCTGGCCATCCTGGCGTTTCTGGGCATGAGCAGCCTGCTGGGCGTGGCGGCCATGGCCCTGCCTGCCGCTGAGTTCTTCCAGTCGTGGTGAGCTGTGGTTGTGTGCTGCTCTGATGCTCTGCAGGTTGTATCTTGTGAGCATGAGCACACCACAGTGGAGGGGTTGCTGGGGACTGCACATGGACTGATGCGGAGTGTCCACCCAGTTGCTGGCATTTGCACCTCTTTCGCTTCAGCCCCTGACACTCTCACCTCCTCTGTACCATCACCACCTGCAGGGAGAACAAGCTGCGCTCGACGCACCGCCGCCACCTGGCCTTCAGCAGTGCCGCCCCGGCCCCCGCCCCCCGCCGCCGCCCTGCTCCACCAGCGACTGAGCCCGAGCTTCAGTGGTGGGAGATGCCCCCTGTGGAGCGCACCTCTGAGGAAATCACAGCTGCCCTGGTGGAGGTGGTGATTGGCAAGGAGCGATGGTGGGAGGCGCCGCCCCTGCCGGCGGCAGCACAGCCCGCCCAGCCCACCGCCCAGCCCAGCCAGGCGGCGGCCGCGGCCGGCAGGTTCCCCGGCCGCTCCCTGCTGGCGGCCCTCTACCGCAGCCTGTTTGGAGCGGAGCTGCCTGGGCTGGAGGGTGAGGCGAAGCAGCAGCCGGAGGGGCTGAACGGCAGCACCCGCGTGCGGCGTGCAGCCGGCCGCCGCGGCGGACTGGCCTTCAGCACGCAGGGCGGCAGCGGCAGCGCTTCCTTCTGGTCTGCGCTGAAGCCCGAGCCTGCCCCCAAGCCCGCCCCCAAGCCAGCAGCGGCAGCAGCGCCCCAGCCCTACCCTGCTGTCACTCTGGCCGAGGCACTGAGCCAGCTGCAGGGCTGGGGCGGCCGCACGCCGCCCTCCCTAGCCAGCCTGCAGGCCAAGGCTGCGACGCAGGCTGCCAGCGGCAACGGCAGGAGCAACGGCAACAGCAACGGCAGCGGGGCCGCCAAGCATCAGGCCGCAGTGGCGGCTGTGGCAGATGCACTGGCACCTGCCGTGGCGGCGGCAGCCAAGCAGCCGCTGTATGGCCAGAGCGGTGCCACCGCCTTCAGCACGCGCGGCGGCAGCGGTGTGGCCAGCTTTGGCGCCAATGGCGCGTCCCGCACCCCCACCCGGGGCTGAGCAGTGGCTGGGCAACCTGCTGAGCTGCAGATTGTCGACCGGCCATGGCCTGCTGAGTCAAAACAAAGCATGAGAGCCTGGGCACCAGCTGTGCCCGTTGAGCAACACGTTTGATTTGAGATGCATGCAAGCCCTTTGCACACATACATACATACTGCACTTGCCCTCCCTCGACACTTCCACACTTCCCCCTTACGCATTTTTGCACTGTTGCATTGCCAACGCGTGGCGCACGTTTGCCAAACCGTTTGATCCCCAACCTGCATTGTTGCTTGTTTGATGATGCCGCCAGTGCTTTCATGGCCTGCACATATATAATCCATCCCTCGCCCCCACAATGGTTTTGTTCGCGTGCCCAACACCGAGCACCCTGCAGTTTTCGTCAATTTTTCCAGCACTTGCCATGCACTGCATTCGTCTAATATTGTAGCGAGAATGTTCCTTCATGATTTACTCACAGAATGTTGCAGACATTGGCCTGTCAGCTGGGAAGGAGAGAGGCACAGCTTGCCTGTGCAGCACATTACCCTGCAGACAGGCTGCCTGCTGCCACCGCTTCACTGCTTTTTGCTGCTAGCGCGAGGGGGGCACCATGTCCAGGCTGCTTTGCAGTCGGGGTTATAGGTCTCATGCTTGGCATGTGGCCACAGCCATCCCTAGCAGGCATACCGGTCAAGCTTGCATAGCCTCCACAACGGGTTTGCATCGTGCAGAGCAGCGGGCGGCGGCGGCGGTCCATCAGTCCAGGCCGGTCGAACCATTGCTGCTGCGACATTGTTCAAATCACACCCCTGGCCTTGCCCGTCCCACATTTCGCCCACCTCCCCAGTTTGCTCAGCTCAGCTCGAGGCAGGCAGTCCACCAGCTTCAAGGCCCAGGCGACCGGGCAGCCAGCAGCCGAGGAGGCGCCCCAGCAGCAAGCAGCAGCAACACATATGGCCGACGGCGGCAAGCCGGCGCCCAAGGCGCTGGTGCTGGTGGGCGGGTGAGCCGCGCCGCCTCCCCGCGCGCTGCTGCCTGGCTGGAGGTTACGGAGGGACTCAGATCGTTACGATCGCGCCCGCGATCGCGGCCATGGGGTGGCACTGGCTGCGCGGTTGCGGCGCCGCCGCCGCTGCCGCCGCCTTTCGACTGCCCGCAGCGTTCCTCCCCCTGTCTGCCCGCAGCTATGGCACCCGGCTGCGCCCCCTTACCCTTACCGTGCCTAAGCCCATCATCGATTTTGGTGAGCGCTCGCAGGGAGCATTTGCCTAGCGCTGCTGGCGATGCTGCCGCAAGCCGCAGGGCACCCTATGTCTGCTGCCCCTGCCTGCCTGGCTGCCCGCCTGGCCCTCCAGCCGCACCCATTCCTGCCCTGCTCCATGCTGCACCCACCTGGCCCTCTGCTGCGCAGCCAACCGGCCGATGATTGTGCACCAGATTGAGGCGCTGAAGGAGGCGGGGTGCGATGAGGTGGTGTTGGCCATCAACTACCGCCCCCAGGTGCGCAGTCATGTTTCGTGCCAGCCATGGCAAGTTGAGGTTGAGCCAGCTACACGGCGTGCCATTGACACGTGCCTGCCTAATGTATGTGACACAGCTGCTGCTGCACCGCTGCTCCTGCATGTTTTTGCATGCCGGCTGCAGGTGGTTGTAGTCGCCTGTCAACAGGCCGAGTTGCCAGCTAGCTAGCACTGCTGGTCCATGCATGACAACCTGGCATTGTTATGCAGGTGATGATGGACTTCCTGAAGGAGTGGGAGGAGAAGCTGAACATCAAGATCACGTGCTCCCAGGTGCGCCGCCTAATTTGCCTCCTTGCGTCGGCTGCGCCTTGTTTGCCTCCTTGCCTCGGCTTCGCTTGGTTTGCCTCCTTGCTTCGGCCCTGCCTTGTTTGCCACCTTGCCCCGCCTGGCTGGGATGCGGGGAGCTGGCTGTGGCAGCAGGTGGGCCCGCTGGCGGTCATACCTTCGCTTTGCCTCCCATGCTGACCTGCCGCTGCCACGAACCGGTCCTTTTGGGTGTGCACAGGAGCCGGAGCCCATGGGCACCGCCGGCCCCCTGGCGCTGGCTCGCGACATCCTGTACAACGACACCAACACGCCCTTCTTCGTGCTCAACAGGTGAGGGAGGGTTTGCGCTGCTGGTCAGGCCACGCTGGCAGTTCCGGCCTTGCAAGCTGCTGCCTGCGCGTGCGGGCACCTTCCGTGCCGTGCTTGCGCCCATACCTTCCGCTGATTTTGTGTTGTGCTTCGTTTTGCCTGCAGCAATGTGGTACCCCATGCCTGCTTAATAGTAACGTCATCTCTCCCTCCGATGCTTTTGTTTCACTTGCAGCGACGTGGTGTGCGAGTACCCCATGAAGGAGATGCTGCAGCGCCACGTGTCCACGGGCGCCGAGGCCACCATCCTGGTCACCAAGGCAAGCAGCAGAGGCAGCCGCAGTGGGGGCTAGCTGGGCAGTGATACAGCAACATACCGGCCAGGTGCCTCAATCCCGTCCTGTTGACTCCAACTGACACTCCCCACACAGGTCAGCACCCCACCAAGTACGGCAAATGCTGGCCATCTAAGTTCAGTTTGGTTGCCTCGAGCCATGTATCCCCTCGCAATCCCATTCCTCTTTTCCTACAGGTCAGCGACCCCTCCAAGTACGGCGTGGTGGTGATGGACGAGCAGATGAAGGTGGAGCGCTTCGTGGAGAAGCCGCAGGTGGGGTTCTTGAGTTGTTGAGTGGTCGATTGGATGCTCGACTCTGGTGTGTCGGGCGGGTCTGGCCTTGCTGCTGGTGTGTTGGGTGGGGGAGTGCCTGATGTTGTGTTCTGGTAGAGCCTAACAATCCATGCAAAAGCCGCAGGCCCGCTGCGAGAAGATCTGCTCAACCTGCTCCCTGCTCCACTGCTGTGCGCCCCATGCAGACGTTTGTGGGCGACAAGATCAACGCCGGCATCTACTGCCTGTCGCCTTCCATCCTCAACCGCATCGAGCCGCGGCCCACCTCTATCGAGAAGGAGGTGAGTGCAGGGGGGCAGCTTTGGGCGAGTTGTGATGGGCAGAGCACGAACAGAAACATCTCATTGAGCCGCGGCCCACGTCCAATACAAAGGAGGTGAGAGTGAGGGAGTGCACCTTTGAGTTTGCGGCTTGAAGTTATCCTGTGAGCCCTGCTTCTAGCCATCTCTCTTGCCGTGCGCTGGACTGCGTCTTCGAGCTCAACTCCAAGACGTACAATCTGTGGCTCCCGCTGCTCCATGGGTTCAGATCTTCCCTGCAGTGGCGGCGGACGGCAAGCTGTTTGCCATGGCGCTGGATGGCTACTGGATGGATGTGGGGCAGCCCAAGGACTACCTCACAGGTGCGCACATGCTTGCCAAGCTTGCCGCACGGGCTAGCTGGGATGGCTGCCAGCTGGTGTGATGTGGGGCAGCCCAAGGACTACCTAGCAGGTGCGCAACGCAGTTCAACAATCGGGCCCGACGCGCTCTGCTTGTTGCACGCTCTCTGTTTGGTGCGCGTGCCAGAGGGGAATGGCCACCAGATGGTGTGCTGCAGCTCGATATCTACCAGTAGGGATTTTCACTGGCACTGCTGCTGGTGGCGATGCCTAGCCACTCAACTGCTTATGGGCTTGTTGCGTCTAATGCGTCTGCAGGGCTGGGGCTGCACCTGGAGTCCCTGCGGCAGAAGCACCCCGAGCAGCTGGCAGATGGGCCGGGCATTCAGGTGGGGTGGGGTGATGCACGGGCGCGCCAGAGGCAGGGAAGCATGCATGCCTGGGGTTGCGGTTCCGGGGCTCCAGCAAACACCTTGAGCAGCTGGCTTTCACAATCCCCCACCTCTCCATCTCTGAGAAGGGCAACAACTTAAGACCTCGGGGGGCATGCAAGCTGACTCGCATATGCGCCTCAAGCTGAACGTTCCTTCTCAGTGCCCTGCTCCCTGCACCTCTCCTCCTTCCCTGTCTGATCAGGGCAACGCCATCATCGACGACACCGCCAAGATTGGCAAGGACTGCGTGATTGGCCCCAACGTGGCCATCGGCAAGTTGTGAGTCCCACACCACCATTGCGCCTTGCCCCATGCCGCCGCCTGCTGCGTGCACGCCTGCTGCTGCACCTGCGCCATCAGCTGCATGCCTGCATGGTTGTGCATGTCCTCCACACAGCTGCAGGATTGATGAAGCTGCCATCACTGTTTCTGGTTTGCGCCCTTTCCCCCATGCAGCTGCGAGATTGGCGACGGCGTGCGGCTGTCCAACTGCGTCATCCTGAACCGGGTGACGATCAAGAACTTCAGCCTGGTCAAGGACAGCATCATCGGCTGGAGCAGCAAGAGTGAGCGGCAGGGGCTGGGGAGTGGAACGTTGCCGGGCTCCAGTGGGGCGGGAGCTTGGAGGGGCAGCGAGCTGCTGGGTGGATCGGGAGCCGCTGCTGTCTTTTCCATGCAGAATTCTTCTCTGCTTTGCTCTGCTGTTTGCTCAGCCACACAGCGTGCCCTGCCGCATGCCCCCTGTTGTGCAGTCGGCAGCTGGTGCCGCATCGAGCACAAGGCGGTGATTGGCGAGGACGTCTTCGTGAAGGTGGGTGGCAAAACAATGCCTTCGGGCAACAGAACATGATGATGTCGCTGCCATCACAGTGCCGCGTGGCTGTGCCTGCACAGCATACTTGGCATGCCACACTCAAGCTCAAAACACCTGCCATCAAATCGCCACCCACCCCACCCCACCCCCGGCACCCTGCTGCAGGACGAGGTGCAGCTGAACGGCGCCATCGTGCTGCCCCACAAGGACCTCAAGGAGTCGGTCATGGAACCCGGCACAATCATTATGTGATGCGGCTGGCTCGTTTACAACTGCATACCTGCCCCCCCCGGCCCCTGGAGCAGCACTGAAGCATGCCGTCCTGACGGGTGCCCGCCGCGCCCCTGACGAGACGCACCACCAGCCACGGCTCACCCCCAATAATCACTGTGCAATGCCCACCCTGCCCATTTTTCATTCTCTCTCCCTTTGTGCACTGCGAGCTAGGCAGTTTTGCATTGGCCTCCTTGCCCCGCCCTGCGTGTGATGATCGACGCGCCGCCGCCGGGCGCCGCCACTAATGCGACACTCGGCAGGGGGTGCGGCAGAGCAGGGGAGGGCTGCTTCGCTGCAGGCTCGGCACCCGATCGCCTGGTACGGCACCCGTGAGGTTTGTGGGGCGGTGCAAGCGGCATACATGCCACCAGCAGCGGTCCATGCTCGCCTCGGAAGAGATGGACGGTCCGCTGCCCCTGCGCCCGTCAACTCACAATTGCTGCTGGCAGCTAGTTTCTGAGATCGTCGAAACTGGCCTGCGAAGCCCCAGGCTGCGGAGCTGCAAGGAGGGGCTCCGAGCGGCGCCCAGGCCCGGCGCCTTTGCGCTGTTCTGCCGGTTACCCGCATCTGCAGCGCTTGGTGGCATCTGCAGCGCCGAACGGTGCGGGCGGCGACCACGCCACCACAGTGCTCGGCGTGGGCAGCTGGCGCTGCAGGTGAGGCAGTTCATCACGCGTGTGATGCGGGGAAGCGCAGCGCCGCCCTCCGTCCTGTGCTGGCAGGGGTGGCCGGCCGAGCGCCTCGGCCGGGGCCTGCAGGGGCCCCTGCTGCCGCCCATACCCTTGGCAGGATGCTGAGATTCCAATGTGCTCCGCTGCGGTGGTGCCGGCGGGCCCAGCGAGTGCGCAGGCGACGCCGGCAGGCGGCAGCGGCAGGCCGCTGCCTGCAGCCGC
>VFQQ010003741.1_pt1 | contig 14383 bp, 14 predicted proteins | sample 3512341 | NCBI WGS metagenome assembly VFQQ01 (sample SAMN10412373, study PRJNA504923) | tailings metagenome | isolation source: Relicate 2 Philex TSF1 revegetated site | place: Philippines: Tuba, Benguet | collected 2017-08-29 | reverse complement strand
CATCCGCAAACGCCGGGCCATCGAAAACCCGGACTTCAGGTTCAGCAAGACCGCGGACTTGCTCTGCGAGATGGGCCGCTTCGGCCAAAAGACCGGTGCAGGCTGGTACGACTACCTGCCCGGCAAGCGGGATGCGATCCCGAGCCGACAGGTGACCGACATGATCGAGAAGCACCGAGGGGACATCGGTGTCGAGCCTCGCACCATCACCGACGAGGAAATCGTGCAACGACTGGTGTACGCGCTGGTCAATGAGGGCGCACGCATCCTTGAAGAGGGGATTGCTGCACGCGCGGGCGACATCGACGTGGTGTACCAGACGGGATACGGATTCCCCTCCTGGCGTGGCGGTCCGATGCACTACGCCAAGGAGGTGGGTTTCTTCCATGTCGCGAGGGCCATGCGGCGCTTTCAGAAAAACCCGCTGGACGACGCGCGTTTCTGGGAGCCTGCCCCGCTGATCCAGCGATGGGCCGATGGGGGCGCCATGCGTTGACCTCATGTGGGAACCACGGGTCACCAGCCGCCGCATTTTCCAACCAGCACTCTTTCACGAAGATCAGCCATGACGCACGCCCTGATTGTCTCAACCGCACGAACCCCTTTCACAAAGAGCTGGAAGGGCGCCTTTCACATGACCCACGGAGCCACCCTCGGGGGGCACGTGGTCAAGGCCGCATTGCAACGTGCCGGGATCGAAGGCGGCGAAGTGGAGGACGTCATCATGGGATGCGCCAATCCGGAGGGCGCGACGGGCGGCAACATCGCGAGACAGATCGCGCTCATGGCCGATCTGCCGGTGGGCGTCTCGGGACTGACCGTGAATCGGTACTGCTCTTCAGGCCTTCAGAGCATTGTCATCGCTTCCCAGCGCATTCAATCGAACGAAGGCGATGTCTACGTGGCCGGTGGCGTGGAAAGCATCTCCTGTGTCCAGAACAAGATGAACGCGCATTTCGCTCATGACCCCGCCTTGGTGCTCAAGAAGCCGGAAATCTACTGGAACATGCTGCAGACCGCGGAGCAAGTTGCGCTCAGGTACGGCATCTCCCGAGATGTGATGGATGAGTACGGCGCGAACAGCCAGCAGCGCGCCTGCACCGCGCAGGCGTCCGGGAAGTTCGAGGAGGAGATCGCACCGGTCACGGTCAGGATGGGCATCAGCGACATGTTCATGGGATTTTCCACGGCCGACATCACGGTCACGCAGGACGAGGGATTGCGGGAAGGTACGACCAGGGAGTCCCTCTCCAAGATCCGTCCGGCCGTCAAAAAAGGCCTCATATCCGCTGGAAACGCCAGCCAGTTTTCGGATGGCGCCGGTGCTTGCGCCATCGTGAGCGAAGCCTATGCGAGCAAAAGGAATCTGCGGCCGATGGGACGTTTCCTGGGGTTTGCGGTGGCCGGCTGCGAGCCCGATGAGATGGGCATCGGACCCGTGTTCGCAGTGCCAAAGGTGCTCAAAAAGCTGGGCCTCCAGGTCGACGACATCGACCTCTGGGAACTCAATGAGGCGTTCGCGGTGCAGGTGATCTACTGCCGTGACAAGCTGGGAATTCCGGCGGATCGGCTGAATGTCAACGGCGGCGCCATTGCCCTGGGGCATCCCTACGGGGCTTCGGGCCAGCGCCTGACCGGGCACGCTTTGATCGAAGGAAAGCGCCGTGGCGCCAGGAAGGTCGCGGTGACCATGTGCATCGGCGGAGGCATGGGTGCTGCCGCCGTGTTCGAAGTGCTCTGACTGGAGGTCCCATGCTCAAGCAAGCGACACGCACGCCCCAAATCGGCCAACCCCACCCGTTCCTCAGCGGCGGCCCCAAGTTGATGTTGATCGACGGCAGTTGGGTGCCGTCCCTGTCGGGAGAGACACTGGCAGCGATCAATCCGTCCACGGGCGAGGTCCTGACGCACGTGCAGCGAGGAAACGCAGCGGACGTCGACCTCGCCGTGAGGGCTGCTCGACGTGCCTTCGAAGGCAACTGGCGCCAGTCCACCCCCTTCGAGCGTCAACGGCTCCTGCTGCGCCTGGCCGATCTGGTGGAAGCCCATTTTGAGGAGCTGGCCTGGCTCGACAGCCTGGACATGGGTGCGCCCATCGCCCGTGTACCCGTCGCCGGGCGACGGCCGGTTGCACTGCTGCGCTATTACGCCGGCTTGACCACGGCCGGGTTGAAGGGCCATCACATCGACAACTCCATCCGGCCCGGGGAGTATCTGACCTACTCGATCAAGGAGCCCGTCGGCGTGGTGGGCGCGATCATTCCCTGGAACGCTCCCTTGAACTCGGCGATCTGGAAGGCTGCGCCCGCACTCGCCGCAGGATGCACCTTGGTGCTCAAGCCATCCGAGGACGCCACGCTGGTGCCGCTGCGCCTAGCCGAGTTGATGCTGGAGGCGGGGTATCCCGAAGGCGTGGTCAATGTGGTGAGTGGCGATGGTGCAGCCGGCGCTGCCCTGGCCGATTACCCCGATGTCGACAAGATCACCTTCACCGGCTCTACTGCCACGGGTCAACAGATCATCCGTGCCTCTGCTGGAACGGTCAAGCGAGTCACTTTGGAGCTTGGTGGCAAATCGCCCAACATCGTGTTCAACGACGCCGACCTCGACATCGCGGTACCTGGGGCAGCGATGGCCGTTTTTGCCAACACCGGACAGCTCTGTTCGGCGGGTTCGCGGCTGATCGTGCAGAGAGGGATCTACGACGAGTTCTGCCGTCGGGTGGCGCGCTTCGCGGACGATCTCCGCGTGGGCCACAGCCTGGATCCGCAGACGCAGATCGGCCCGCTCACCTCGGCCCGTCAACTGGAGAAGGTCGCTGGCTATTTTGAACTGGGCCAGCGTGAAGGCGCGACGGTTCTGGCAGGTTCGCGGCGCGTCGCCGCACCTGGGTTCGAGGGAGGCTTCTATGTCGCCCCGACATTGCTCCGGGATGTCAGACCCGACATGCGCATCTGCCGCGAGGAAATCTTCGGCCCGGTGATCTCGGCCATGCCGTTTGACACCCTGGACGAAGCGGTTCGCCTGGGCAATGACACCGCCTACGGCCTGGGCAGTGGCGTCTGGACGCGTGACTTGGCGACCGCCCACCAGATGACACGCCGCCTGCGAGCCGGCTCGGTCTGGGTCAACTGCTACCAGACCGCGGACCCCGCCATCCCCTTCGGTGGCTACAAGCTGAGCGGATACGGCCGGGAATCCGGCGCGGAGCACTTCGAAGCGTTCCTCGAAACCAAGGCCGTTCACATGCGGATCTCATGATGGTCCGCATGGGATTGACTGAAGACGCCGGACCCGCCCCACTCCAACCCTTTTGACATCCAACTCCCATGCGCGCTGCCGTCCTCCACGCTGCACACCAGCCACTGACCATCGAGAACCTGGAGATCCATAGGCCAGGTCCCAACGAAGTCCTGGTTCGCACGGCCGTTTCCGGCCTGTGCCACAGCGATCTCCATTTCATCGAAGGAAAGATCCCCTCTCCGTTGCCCGTGGTGCTGGGCCACGAGGCCTCCGGCATCGTGGAAGCGGTGGGCAGCAACGTCACCTATGTCAAGCCGGGCGACCACGTGATCAGCTGCCTGTCCGTCTTCTGCGGACACTGTTCGTACTGTGTGGGAGGCCGCATGTCGCTCTGCGCCACGCCGGAAATCAAGATGCCGCCCGGCGTCGCGAGGCGGCTCACGTGGAACGGTCAGCATGTGGCCCAGTCCAACAATCTCTCCGCCTTTGCAGAGCAGATGCTGGTCCATGAAAACGCGCTCGCCAAAGTCTCTCCTGACATGCCGCTTGCGCCCGCAGCGCTGCTGGGGTGTGGCGTTCTGACCGGCTTTGGTGCGGTGGCCCGGACCGCCAGGGTGGAGCCGGGAGCCACGGTGGCTGTGGTGGGGTGCGGTGGAATCGGCCTGTCAGCCATCAATGGCGCCGAGATCGCCGGTGCAGGACGCATCTTCGCCATCGACAAAGACCCCGGAAAGCTCGAACTGGCACGGCGCTTCGGCGCCACCGATGTGCTGCAGGCCGACGACGAGGTGCTGGGACGTATCCGCGAAATGACCGCTGGCGGGGTCGAATACTCGTTCGAGTGCATCGGCTTGAAGTCAACCGTCGAGCTTTGCTTCGAGATGCTGCGTCCGGGAGGCACAGCCACGGTCATCGGCGTGTTGCCTCTGGGTGTGAAGGTGGAGGTGGCCGGCCTCGATCTGCTGCGAGAGCGCCGCCTGCAAGGATCGCTGATGGGTTCCAACCGGTTCCGTACCGATATCCCTCGACTGGTGGACTACTACCAGCGCGGGCGCCTCCACCTGGATGACCTCATTTCGGGGAAGCTGCAGCTCGACCAGATCAATGAGGGTTTCGCTTCGCTTCAGCGCGGCGGGGTGGCACGCAACGTGATCGTGTTCGACCACTGACACCTCAGGTCGAGGCTCGGCGCGCGTAATGGCGCAGCTTGTCCTCATCCAGGGCAATGCCGAACCCCGGTCCGGTGGGCACCACGAGTTCGAAGTCCTGGTATTGAACGGCCGTCTGCGCGATGTCGTCGGCCAGCAGTTGCGGACCGCAGAGCTGGCAGCCCCAGGCCAGCGCGTGGAAGGTGGAAAACAATTGCGCGCACGCCGCACTTCCCAACATGCCTTCGCCCATGGTGCCACCAAACAGGGATATGCCGGCGGCTTCGGCAATGGAAGCGACCTGCCGCGCACGGTAGAGACCGCCATGCTTGATCGGCTTGATCGAGAAGGCGTCGGCAGCGCCTTCACGTGCAAAGGCCATGGCATCGTCGAGCGTGGCCACGGCCTCATCGGCCATGATCGGGATGGTGAATCGCCGGGCAAGTCGCCGCATGGCTTCGCGGTCCCAGGCCGGAACAGGCTGCTCGGCCGCCTCGATCCCGCCCGCTTCCAGCCTCTCGATGCACCAGGTGGCCGTCGCTTCGTCCCAGCCCTGATTGGCATCCACGCGCACCATGGCACGCTCACCCAGCGCTTTTTTGATCGCCAGTGCGCGCGCCACGTTCTCTTCTTTCGGCCCCTTGCCCAACTTGACGAGAAAGAGTCGATTGATGCGGTCTTCCAGGTACCGTTCTGCTTCCTCGACATCCGGCCCGATCTCCCCGTTGCCCAGGATGCGAAGCACAGGAATGCGCGACAGGGAGGCACCACCCAGCAAAGCCGAGACAGGCACATTCAATGCGCGCGCTGCGGCATCCAGGCAGGCCATCTCGATCCCGGCCTTGGCGAATCCGTTTCCCTTGATGGCCCGATCCATCCTTGCGTGCAGATCAACGATCAGACGCGGGTCGCAACCCAGCACCGCCGGCGTCAGCACCTCGTCGATCATCGCCTTCACCGAGCCCGGCGAATTGGCGCTGTAATGCGGCACCACCGCTATTTCCCCAAGCCCCAGTGCACCGTCGCTGGTGTACAGCCGGACGATGACCTGGGTATGGGAGGTCATGGTGGCCACAGCAAGCCTGTGCACGCGCTTGGTCGGCAGCTCGACAACGAGGGTTTCGATTCGATCGATCTTCATCAGGTCTGCTCAAGGATTTCGAGGCCTCGTCTCGCAAAAGCGGGGCCGAGCTCGCCAAACTGCGCGGCGTCAGCGCTCGACGCATTGCCTTGGCTCGCACGGTGTGCCACGCCTTGCGCGATGACGGCCAGGCGGAAGAGCGCAAATGCGCTGTGGAAAGGCAACAGGGGTTCGCGCGACGGTGCGAACGATCGGTAATGCGCCAACCACTCGTCTTCCGCCGGAATGTGAAGGCCCCGGAGGTCGTGGTCCCTGAACCCGAGGCTTTCCGACGAATCCAGTTTCCACAAAAGCGAGAAGTAGGCGACGTCGGCCAGCGGGTGACCGATGGTGCAGAGTTCCCAATCGAGCACCGCAACGACCTGTGGCTCGCTGGGATGAAATACCAGGTTGTTCAGACGGAAGTCGCCGTGCACGATGCCGGTGCTGGGCGAGTGGGGCACGTGGGCTCCCAACCAGACGGCCAGCTGGTCGATCTCCGGAATGTCGAGGGCGCGTGATTGATTCCACTGCCGGGTCCATCGGGCGATCTGGCGCGCGTAAAAGTTGCCCTCGCGGCCGAAGTCCGCCAGACCCAGGCTTGACCAGGGCAGGCCATGCAACCGGCCGAGAACCTCGGCGCTGGCCAGGATCATTCGCCGGCGATCGGTGGAAGACGCGGCGGGCAGCGTGGGATCATCGAAGACGCGGCCCTCCACTCGGTCCATGACGTAGAACGCCGTTCCAACGACGGATGGGTCTTCCTCGAAGAAGTGCACGGCGGGAACCGGCACATCGGAACCTTCCAGGGCACGCAGGATTCTGTACTCGCGATCGATCGCATGGGCCGAATCGAGGAGCGTCCCCGAGGGTTTCTTGCGAAGAACGAGGCCTCGATTGCTGTAGCTGACAAAGTAGGTCGGATTCGATCGCCCCCCGGCGACCCGCTCGATCCGCATATCGCCCTGCAACCCCTCGATGCGCGCGCGCAGCAAACGGTCCAACCTCGAATCCTGGAACCCGAAAATGTTCTCATCCGACATGCTTTGCAAGCTCGATCTTCGCGATGGCCGTGCGATGAACCTCGTCCGGCCCGTCGGCGAACCGCAGGGTGCGTTGCAGTGCGTACAGGTAGGCCAGGGGGAAATCCTCCGCCAGCCCGCCACCACCATGGGCCTGGATTGCCATATCCACCACCTGCGCCGCCAGCGACGGTGCCACGACCTTGATCATGGCGATCTCCGCCTTGGCCACCTTGTTGCCGACCGTGTCCATCATGTACGCCGCGTTCAAGGTCAGCAGTCTGGCTTGATCGATCCGGCAACGTGCCTCGGCAATTCGCTCATGCCACACCGACTGCCCCGACAGCTTCTTGCCGAAAGCTTCCCGCGAGTTCAACCTCTTGCACATGAGACCGAGCGCACGCTCGGCAACGCCGATGCTGCGCATGCAGTGGTGAATGCGTCCTGGCCCCAGCCGGCCCTGAGCAATCTCGAAACCGCGGCCTTCGCCCAGCAACATGTTCTCCTTCGGAACCTGCACGTCCTTGAAATCGATCTCGAAATGTCCGTGCGGCGCATCGTCATAGCCAAAGACCGGAAGATGGCGGCGAACACGGATGCCCGGCGTGTCGGCAGGCACGACGATCATCGAATGCTGGGCATGTCGCTGGGCCTCGGGATTGCTTTTGCCCAGGACGATGTACACGCCACAACGCGTACCCGCATTGCTGATCCACCATTTGCTGCCGTTCAACACATAGTGGTCGCCCTCTCGCCGGATGGAGAGCGAGATGTTCGTCGCATCGGAAGAAGCGACGGCAGGCTCGGTCATGGCAAAGGCGCTGCGTATGCGTCCCTGAAGCAGTGGCTCGAGCCAGCGGTCCTTGATGGCCTCGTTGGCGTAACGTTCGAAGACTTCCATGTTGCCCGTGTCCGGGGCTGAACAGTTGAACACTTCGGGTGCCCACGGCACGCTGCCCATGATTTCGCACAAAGGCGCATAGTCCAGATTGCTGAGGCCCTCCGGTGCACGATGAGATCGGGGCAGAAAGAGGTTCCACAGGCCCTCGGCCCGCGCAAGACCTTTCAGTTCTTCGACCACGGGCACGACAGCCCAGGGATCGCCAGACCGGCGATTGGCCTCCACCTCTTCATGAAAGCGCTTGTCGTTGGGGTGGATGTGCCGGCCCATGAAGGCCGAGAGCTGGGTCCGCAGCTCGAGGCAACGGTCCGAATATTCGAAATCCAAAGGCGTTCTCCGCTCGGTTTGACGGGTCCAAGCGTAAGGCGCCTACACGCCCGCGATTTCACGGATCCCCAGTTATCACAGACGTGATCAGGCATCCCGCTTTCGCAGCGTTGTTGGACCTGGATGGGGAGAGCACGGACCAAGCGATCGAGGCTTCAACGCTGCGCCTGCTCTGGAAAAACTGGCAGGGATCAACGTCGTCTGGGAGATCTGGTGCGGCTGGCGGGGATCGAACCCACGACCCTCGGCTTCGGAGGCCGATACTCTATCCACTGAGCTACAGCCGCATCGAGAGGCGCATTCTATCAGGCGGGGTCTTCCGAGAGCCGGGTACAAGGGGCCTTGGCTATAATCCTGGGTTGCTTTACCGCCCCACGACAAAGCCAGCCTTCAGCCTGCCCCGGCACCGATTCGCCACCCCCTGAGGACACCATGAGCGACCACGCGCACGACGAACATCACACCGGCCCGATCAAGACGCCCGCCCAATTGCTGTGGACGTCTTTCTTTGCGTTCGTCGCCCCGGTCTTCATCATCATCGGCCTGGTGTACTACGTGACCTCGGGCGACAAGCCCGCCGCCGGCGCGGTGGACCAGGAACTGGCCACGGCACAGCGCATCCAGCGCGTGGGCACGATCGAATTGCGGGACGCCAACCGCCCGCTGCAATCGGGTGAAGCCGTGTACGCCGCTCAGTGCGTGGCCTGCCATGGTGCCGGCCTGGCGGGCGCGCCCAAGTTCGGCGATGCCGGCGCCTGGACGGCACGCATTGCCACCGGTTACGAAGCCCTGTTGAACTCCGCCCTCAAGGGCAAGGGCGCCATGGGCGCGCAAGCGGGTGGTGCGTTCACCGATGTGGAGATTGGCCGCGCCGTGGTGCACCTGGCCAACGCCGCCGGTGGCAAGTTCGCCGAACCCCAGGCGCCGGCACCCGCCGCCCCAGCCGCCGCTGCTGCTCCCGCAGCCGCGCCAGCGCCGGCCGCCGTGGCCGCTGCGCCCGCCGCCGCACCGGCCCCTCCCGCACCTGCTGCGGCCAGCGCCACGGTGGCAGCCGGTGCGGGCGAGGCGCTTTACAAGCAGTCCTGCACGGTGTGTCACGCGGCGGGTGTGGCCGGCGCACCCAAGTCGGGCGACAAGGCCGCCTGGGCGCCGCGCATCGCACTGGGCATCGACGCCCTGACCGCCAGCGTGATCAAGGGCAAGGGCGCCATGCCACCGAAGGGCGGCTCGGCCGCCTCGGATGCCGACATCCGCGCTGCCGTGCAATTCATGGTGGACGCGGCCAAGTAATCAGCCTGCGCTGCCGCCCCCCAAAAAACCGGTCGCCGACCGGTTTTTTTACGCCTGAACTTGAAGCGCCTGCGGACTGGGGACGTAGCCAAAACGACCGGGCAGATCGTCGGCGCGCACGTCGCGCGGTGTCCATCGCCCGGTTTCCACGGCATCGGCAGCCAGCGCCATGTCGGCGCTGTGCACCAGCCCCAGCCCAAGCTCGGTGACCAGGTAAAGGTGCCCGTGCTCATCCAGCAGGCTCTCGCGCACCCCGGTGGGCAGGCCCGTGTGGCTGAGCACGCGCCCATCGGGCTGCAACCGCCAGACCCAGGGCGTTGCCTCGAGCTCGACGTACACCCTTTGCGGGCCGTTCTGGAAGTACCACTGCCCGCGCTCGTCGGCGGCGTAGTTGCGGTGGATGAATTCGATGAGCTTGTCGTGCTTGAGCAAGGAGCCCTTGGCCTGGCGAAACGGCCCCATGGCCTGCACGCGGTCATCGCGCATGAACCACTGGCCGCGCGCATCCAGGCCGAGCCAGCCGTAGCAGTGCGGCACGTTGGGCCATTTGGCCATGGCGGCCTTGACGATATCGTCCATAAATGGGTCAACTCACACGTGAGAGAGCAGCCAGTGTCCCACGGCTTCGGGCATGGCACGCACATGGCCCGGCAGGCCGAGGGGTCCTTGCGAAACGGGGAATCCCACGTGCCCGCCCTGGGCGGGTTGCCACAGGGTCACGTGCGGGCCGGCTTCGCTGGCCGTGGGCAGGGAACTCGCGGGCACGAAGGGATCGTTGCGCGCGTTGAGCGCCAGCGCCGGCACGCGGATGCGGTGCAGCACCGGCTTGGCCGAGGCGCGGCTCCAGTAGTCCTCGGTCCCCTGAAACCCATGCAACGGGGCCGTGAAGAGGTTGTCGAACTCGTAGAGATCGCGCGCGGCCATCAGCGAAGCGCGGTCGAACAGGCCGGGGTGCTGTTCAAGTTTCTTCAGGGCCTTGGGCACCATGGTGCGCAGGAACATGCGGGTGTAGATGAGGCGGTTGAAGCCGCGCCCGATGGCGTGCCCGCCCGCCGCGAGATCGAGCGGAGAGCACACGGCCGCCACCGCGCGCACGCGCGGAGCGGCCGCGTCGCCCATCTCGCCGGCCCAGCGCATCAGCGCGTTGCCCCCCAACGAGACACCCACCGCCACCAAGGGGCGCGCAGGGTGGGCTTGCGCGAACCGCTGCAGGATCCAGTCGACCTCGGCGAAATCGCCGGAGTGGTAGGCGCGCGGTGCGTGGTTGAGCTCGCCGGAACAGCCACGAAAGTGAGGCACGGCAAATGCGATGCCCCGGGTGGCTGCCAAGTCGGCGAAAGCCATGGCGTAGTGGCTGGCCGAAGAACCTTCCAGGCCATGGAAGAGCACCAGCAGCGGCGCATCGGCCGGGCTGGCGTGTGCTGCGTGGTCGACGTCGATGAAATCGCCGTCGGGCGTGGCCCAGCGCTCCCGCCGCCAGCGCGGCGCGGCGCCGAAATGGCGTTTGCTGGCGAGCGCGGCCCAGATGGTCTGGGTGTTGCCGCCGGGCAGCCACCACGGCGCGTGGTAGTCAAAACCGGTCGGGCTCAATGCAGCACCGGCTTGACGGTCAACACCTCGGGTGGTTCCACCCGCGAACCCGGGCTGGCGTGGTGGGCCACCAGGCGCCAGCCCTGCGCCGTCTTGGCGTAGACATTGGTTGCCACCACCCAGGCTTGCTGGGGCCCGTCGTCGGTCATCACTTCCACACGCTCGACCACGCTGTGCACGCTGCAGGAACCGGCATCGAGCCGGCGCACCTTCTCGGGCTGCGCCTGCACGCTGCCTTTGGAGAACAGCGCTTCGAATGCCGCGCGCACCGCCGCATGTCCCACCAGCCGCGGTCCACCCGGGTGGACGCAGACGATGTCTTCGTCATCGGCCCAGCAGGCCATGAGGCGGTCGATGTCGGCGTGCTGCAGCGCTTCGTAGAAGGCGTGCTCGGTGTCGTCGGGATGGCCAGGGGGCAGTTTGGTCTTGGGCATGGTGGCCGGGATTCGTCGGTCTTCAGGACATCCGATTGTCACCGGGCGCCCCCGTCCGCTGCAGCCAGACGTTCAGCAAGGGCGAAGGATCGGGCGCAGAAGCTGCCGCCCAGACCAGTTCGGGCGCGGCCACGTGGATGCCCGGCGGCGCCAGCTCGAGCGCACAAGAGGCCACCTTGGCCACGCCGTCGGCGCGCACCGGTTTCTGGTTGTTGGGCACCAGGTAGTGCAACACGCCCAGCATGCCGGCCGCGAGGCGATGGAGAAGGCCGCCCGCCGCGGCCGCCCCGGGCCCCGGCTGGGCAGAGCGCAAGAGCAGCACGGTGTCGAACCCCATGGCCGCCACAGCCTGCTCGTCCCGCGTGGCCAGCCCTCGCTTGATGGCCTCGGGCAAGCGCCCCTGGTGGTGTGGCAAGACCACCACCAGGCGACGCACGCCGCAGCGGCGCATCCATTCCGCGATCGGTCGCAGCTCAGCGGGCTGCACCGCCAGCATCGCTTTCTCGCGCCCATGGAAGAGGCGGGGCGGGTCCATCAGGATCCAGCCATCGTCGGCAGGCTTCTGCGGCCAGCGCGCCGGATCGTCGCCGGTCAGGTGCAGGTCTTTCACGCGGCGCAATCCCATGACCATGGGCTCGCGCACCAGCACGCTCAGCAGGCGCACGGTGGTGCTGGACGCAAGGCGGGTCACCATGGCCTCCCCCAGCGCGCCGGTGGCACCGGCCAGCAGGACATGAGGACCCCGCACCGACGGCGAGGCCAGGGGCCGGTTGGCGGCTTGCAGGACGTCGGTGGTTTCGAGGCGCATGCCAAAATGCTACCGGATACCGATCTGCACCTGAACGAATGGAGGAAACGATGACACGACGCCACCTTGCGGCCCTGCTTCTGCTGTGCGCCAGCTTGCTCACCGGCTGCGGCTACAACGACTTCCAGCGACTGGACGAGCAGAGCCGCTCGGCGTGGTCCGAAGTGCTCAACCAGTACCAGCGCCGCGCAGACCTCATCCCCAACATCGTGGCCACCGTCAAGGGCGAGGCCAATTTCGAGCAGGAGACGCTCACGCGCGTGATCGAGGCCCGCTCCAAGGCCACCTCGATCCAGATGACGCCGGAGATGCTGAACAACCCCGCCGCGATGCAGCAGTTCCAGGCCGCGCAAGGCGAACTGGGCAGCGCGCTGAGCCGCTTGATGGTGGTCGTGGAGCAGTACCCCAACCTGAAGGCCAACCAGGGCTTCAGCGACCTGCGCGTGCAGCTCGAGGGCACGGAAAACCGCATCACCGTGGCGCGCAACCGCTACATCCAGACCGTGCAGGAATACAACGTGCTCGCCCGCAGCTTCCCCACCAACCTCACCGCCATGGTGTTCGGCTACCAGCCCAAGGCCAACTTCACAGTGGCCAACGAGGCGGCCATCTCGGCACCCCCCACGGTGGACTTCGAGAAGAAATGACCACCCTTCCGGCATGGCGGGGCTGGCTGCTCTGCCTGCTCGCCGCCTTGCTCCTGCCGTGCGTCTCTCAGGCACAGGGGCTGCAACCCGTGCCGGTGCTCACGGCACGGGTGATCGACCAGACCGGCACGCTCGACGCGGCATCGATCGCGGCCATCGAAGCCAAGCTGGCGGCGTTCGAACAGACCAAGGGCTCGCAGGTGGTGGTGGTGATGGTGGCGACCACCGCCCCCGAAGACATCGCCGACTACACGCAGCGCCTGGGCGACGCCTGGAAGATCGGCCGCCGCGAGGTGGGCGACGGCGTGCTCTTCGTGATCGCCAAGGACGATCGCCGGCTGCGCATCGCCACCGCCAAGACGCTCGAGGGCGCCATTCCCGACCTGCTGGCTCGGCGCATCCTGGACCAGGCGGTGACGCCCGCCTTCCGCCAGGGCGACTACGCCGGTGGCATCCAGGCCGGGGTGGACCAGATCCTCGCGCGCATCAGCGGTGAAGAACTGCCCCTGCCAGGCGATGCCCGGGACTCTAGCGCGGGCGACTCGGGCTTCGAATGGGCGGACCTGGTGATCTTCATGGTGTTCGCCGTGCCGTTCATCTCGCTGGCCCTGCGCAGCATCTTTGGCAACAAGCTGGGGACCTTGCTCACGGGCCTGGGTGCGGGTGGCCTTGCCTGGGCCCTCACCTACGTGGTGTGGATCGCGATCGGTGCGGGCCTCATCGGCCTGCTGGCCGCCTTGTTCATGCAGTTCATGCCCGCGGCGTCCAGCGGCGGGCGTGGCGGCCGGGGCGGAGGCCACTGGGGATCGCCCGGCGGGGGCTGGAGCAGCGGCGGGCGCAGCGGGGGTTTTGGCGGCGGCGGTGGCTTCAGCTCTGGCGGCGGCGGCAACTTCGGAGGCGGTGGCGCCTCCGGTGGATGGTGAACCGCATGGTGAATCTGCTTCGCCTCCTCAAGCACCGGTGGCTGGATCGGTCGGACACGGTGCGCGCCGTTCCCGACGACATGGCCGAGCGCCTGGCGCGCCGCGTGGCAGCGAGCGAAATGCGCCACAGCGGTGAGGTTCGGCTCTGCGTGGAAGCCTCGCTGCCCACCAGCTACCTCTGGCGCGCAGGCGCCCACACGCCCTTGCCGTCGGTGGTGCGCGAACGCGCCCTGACCTGGTTCGGCCGGCTGCGCATCTGGGACACCGAACACAACAACGGCGTGCTCATCTACGTGCTGCTGGCCGAACATGCCATCGAGTTCGTGGCTGACCGCGGACTTGCACGCCACGTCGGCTCATCGCAATGGCAGGCCATCGTGGACCGGCTGGGCGCGCGGTTGCGCGAAGGTGCATTTGAAGACGGCCTAACCGAGGCTCTGGAAGAAGTGTCCGGCTTGTTGGTGGATCACTTCCCCGTGGAACCGGGCGTCATCAGCCCCAACGAGCTGCCCGACGCCATCGTGCGCTGCTGAGCTTGTTCGGCTCAGGAACGCGTAGGCTTGTACAAGCCCGTGCGGTTGCTCTTGAGCGCCACGTCCAGTTCTTGTTGCAGAGCACGGTTCATCTGTGCGAATGTCCGGAGTTTTCGCGTGGTCTCGCGCAGGCGGTCCGCCATGCGCTTGGAAATGGCCAGCAGCAGGCGCGAACCCAATCGGGGATCTTCTTTCAGCAGGCGCGTGAGGGCGGTTCTCGACAGCACCGCCGCAGCGATGTCGGTGTTGGCGGTGCAGGTGGCCGAGCGAGGTGCGCCATCGAGCACGCCCATCTCGCCGATCAGGTGGCCAGGGCCCATGATGTTGACCACCATGCTTTCCTGCAGGCCGGGCAGCTCGTTCTCCACCGCGATGTCACCCTCGAGCACCAGCAGCA
>VFQQ010003740.1_pt1 | contig 14384 bp, 13 predicted proteins | sample 3512341 | NCBI WGS metagenome assembly VFQQ01 (sample SAMN10412373, study PRJNA504923) | tailings metagenome | isolation source: Relicate 2 Philex TSF1 revegetated site | place: Philippines: Tuba, Benguet | collected 2017-08-29 | reverse complement strand
GGCGGCAAGATCGCCATCCTCGGCATCGCGCCGACCGGCTTCGAGATCGACTGGAACAAGGTCATCTTCAAGATGCTCACCCTGAAGGGCATCTATGGCCGCGAAATGTTCGAGACCTGGTACAAGATGATCGCGCTGGTGCAGGGTCCGCTGGACGTGTCCGGCCTGATCACTCACCGCATCGGCATCGACGATTATCAGCAGGGTTTCGATGCGATGCGCAGCGGCAATTCCGGCAAGGTGGTAATGGACTGGTGAGGGTTCCTGGCGGCTGTCACTCTTCTGACATGCCGCCTTCGTGCATGAAGGTCTCCAGCCGTTCGAGCCCGTACTCGAATTCTGCGAACCGCGCCACTCCCATCGCCTTTGACAGGCGGTGTTCGAATGCTCGCGCCAGCGGAACCATCTCGGCATAGACGGCCATGCCCGCTTTCGTCAGCGTCAGGCGCTCGACGCGGCGGTCGGTTTCGTCGGGTTCGCGCGTCAGCCAGCGCCGGCGCTCAAGCTCGGCTACCGCGCGCGACACCTTGGTCTTGTGCATGGCAGATTGTTCCCCGATCGCTTTTGCCGTCATCGTTCCGTGCTGGCCGAGGCCTGCCAGAACGCGCCATTCGGGACGGGTAAGGCCGAGCCTGTCCTTATAAATCTTTGCAAATTCGCGGCTGACCAGATCGGCGATATGATAGAGCCGATAGGGGAGGAAACTCTCAAGTTCCAGTTTGTCGTCGGACATCTGCCGTTCGTGTCCCAATCGCCATTGATAGTTACATTTTCAATGGTTACATCTGTAACCAATTCATGTCAATCATGGGAGGAAGCCATGGCCTTTTCCTACATGCCCGGCTTCGGCAACGATTTCGAAACCGAAAGCCTGCCCGGCGCGCTGCCGCAGGGCCGCAATTCGCCGCAGCGACCGGCCTACGGGCTTTACGCCGAGCAGCTTTCCGGCTCGCCCTTCACCGCGCCGCGCGGCACCAATGAGCGCTCCTGGCTCTATCGTATCCGGCCCAGCGTGAAGCATACGGGGCGGTTCAAGGCGGTCGATTATCCGCTCTGGAAGAGCGCGCCGAATGTCGGAGACCACGAACTCGCGCTCGGCCAGTATCGCTGGAACCCGGTGCCAATGCCCAAGGAACCGACCGACTTCATCGCCGGGATGCGCACCATGACCACGGCCGGCGATACGCTGGGGCAGTCCGGCATGGCCGCGCATGTCTATGTCGCCAACCGCTCGATGGTCGACGACCACTTCTTCAATGCTGACGGCGAGCTTCTGGTCGTGCCGCAGGTCGGCCGGCTGAATTTCGTCACTGAAATGGGCGTGATCGAGCTGAAACCGGGCGAGATCGCCGTTCTGCCGCGCGGGCTGGTTTTCAAGGTCGAACTGCTCGATGCGGAGGTGCGCGGCTATGTCTGCGAGAACTACGGCGCGAAATTCACCATGCCCGACCGCGGGCCGATTGGCGCGAATTGCTTGGCCAATCCGCGCGACTTCAAGACGCCCTGCGCCTGGTTCGAGGAGAAGGAGACACCCTGCCGGCTGATCGTCAAATGGTGTGGGTCATTCCATGTCACCGAACTCGACCATTCGCCGCTCGACGTGGTCGCATGGCATGGCAACTACGCGCCCTACAAATATGATCTTGCTACCTTTTCGCCGGTCGGCGCGATCCTGTTTGACCATCCCGACCCATCGATCTTTACCGTGCTGACCGCGCCCTCGGGCGAGGAAGGCACGGCCAATGTCGACTTCGTCATCTTCCCGCCGCGCTGGCTGGTGGCGGAGGATACGTTCCGGCCGCCCTGGTATCATCGCAACATCATGAGCGAGTTCATGGGGCTGATCCACGGCCAGTACGACGCCAAGGAGGAAGGTTTCGTGCCCGGCGGCATCAGCCTGCACAACATGATGCTGGCCCATGGGCCGGACGCGCCTGGCTTCGAAAAGGCCTCGAAAGTGGAGCTGAAGCCGCATAAGCTCGAAAACACGATGGCCTTCATGTTCGAGACGCGCTTTCCCCAGATGCTGACACGCTACGGCGCCGAACTGCCGACCTTGCAGCAGGACTATATAGACTGCTGGAAGGACCTGAAGAAACGCTTCAACGGAACGCCGGAGGGCGACTGGTCTTGAGTGCCAACACCTCGAATCGCCTGGTTCTGCTCGGCACCAAGGGCGGTCCCGCGATCAGGCCCGGCGGGCCTTGGCCGACATCGTCGCTGCTCGAACTCGGCGGACGAACCATCGTCGTCGATTGCGCGCTCGGCGTGACGCGCGGCCTGACCGACGCCGGCATCAGCCTGAAGCAACTCGACATAATCTTCATCACGCATCTGCATTCCGACCATGTGCTGGAACTCGGACCATTGATTCACACGGCGTGGACGGCAGGATTGGCAACGCCGATAAAACTCTTCGGCCCTGCCGGAACCGCCGATTACTGGCGCGGTTTCCTGCAATCCATGGCCTTCGACATCGACATTCGCATTATCGACGAGGGCCGGCCCGACATCCGCGATCTGGTGACGGTCACGGAATTCGGCGAAGGCCCCATGCTGATGGAAGACGGCCTGAGCATCACGGCACTCCGCGTCGATCATCCACCGGTGACGGAATGCTTTGCGCTGCGCTTCGAGCATGACGGCAAAAGCGTCGTGTTCTCAGCCGACACCGCCTATTTCCCGCCGCTCGCCGATTTCGCCAAGAGTGCCGACATCCTCGTCCACGAGGCGATGCTGGAGGAGGGCGTCGAGCGGCTGGTGGCGCGTACCGGCAACGGCGCGAGGCTCAAGCAGCATCTGATGGCGAGCCACACGCTTGCCGCCGACGCCGGCCGAATCGCAACGGCAGCAAAGGTCGGCCGGCTCGTGCTCAATCATCTCATCCCGGCGGACGATCCCGAGTTCGGCAAGGCCGACTGGGTTGCCGCTGTCAGGAAAACTTGGGCAGGCGGCTTGACGATCGGCTGCGATGGCCTTGTTGTGGAGTTGGCAGACGAACATGCCGCATAATGGGAGGACTGCATGAAACTGGCGACGCTCAAGAACGGTTCGCGGGACGGGAAACTCGTGGTCGTGTCGCGCGACCTTACCCGCTACACCGACGCGTCCTTCCTCGTGCCGACCTTGCAGGCAGCACTAGACGACTGGCAGCGCATCGCGCCGCATCTGGCGGCATTGGCCGAATCCCTCGAAACGGGTTCGGTCCCTTCGCAGCGCTTTCACGAACACGACGCCCATTCGCCGCTGCCGCGCGCCTATCAATGGGCGGATGGCTCGGCCTACGTCAATCACGTCGAACTGGTGCGCAAGGCGCGGGGCGCCACACTGCCGGAAAGTTTCCTGACCGATCCGCTGATGTACCAGGGCGGCTCGGATTCCTTCATCGGGCCGCGTGACCCCATTCTTCTCGCCGACGAAGCCTATGGCGCCGACATGGAAGGCGAGGTGGCGGTCATCATTGGCGATGTGCCTGCGGGTGCCAGCGTCGAGACCGCGCGCGATGCGATTCGCCTCGTCATGCTGGTCAATGACGTCTCGCTGCGTGGGTTGATACCGGACGAACTCGCCAAGGGGTTCGGCTTCTTCCAGTCGAAGCCGTCGTCGGCCTTCTCGCCGGTGGCCGTTACGCCTGACGAACTGGACGATGCCTGGGACGGCGGCAAGGTGAGCCTGCCGCTTCAGGTCGACCTCAACGGAAAACCGTTCGGCCGCGCCAACGCCGGTGCCGACATGACCTTCGACTTCCCGCAGCTGATCGCTCATGCCGCAAAAACACGCCCGCTGGTGGCCGGTTCGGTTATCGGTTCCGGCACCGTTTCCAACAAGCTCGACGGCGGCCCGGGCAAGCCGGTTGCCGACGGAGGTGCGGGCTATTCCTGCATTGCCGAAATCCGCATGATCGAGACGATCGACGACGGCGCGCCGAAAACGCCGTTCATGCGCTTCGGCGATGCGGTTCGTATCGAAATGAAGGACAAGGCCGGCCACTCGATTTTCGGCGCGATCGAGCAGACCGTGCAGCGCTACGACGGCTGAGAGGACAGCCTGTTCAGGGAGGAATGGATGGATCTTCTAAGCCATAACCGCCAGATGGCGCGTAACAACCTCTGGTCCAACGACCGGCTTTATCGTGCGGTTCTGGCGCTTCGGCCGGGCGAGTTCGAAGCGCCGCGCACCAGTTTTTTCCCGTCGATCAAGGAGACGCTGAACCACATCTATTCGGTCGATCTGTTCTATTTCGATATGCTCGAAGAGGTGGGCGAGGGGCTGGCGATCTTCGGCCGTCTCGAGGATTTCGAAGATGCCGGCAAGCTTGCGGCCGCGCAGGCAGACTTCGATCGCCAGCTTGTCGCTTATTGCGACGCGCTTACACGGAGCGATCTTGACAGGCAGGTGACAACCGACCGGGATGAGGCGGGGCAGATTCCCGAGCGCATCGGCGATTTGCTCGCCCATCTTTTCCTGCACCAGATCCACCATCGCGGCCAGGTGCATGCGATGCTGTCGGGCACCTCGGTCAAGCCGCCGCAACTCGACGAGTTCTTTCTCGATTACGACCAGCGGTTTCGGAAGGAGGAGGTGGAGCGGCTGGGGCTGGCAAACTAGGAACGGTGGTTGTCCATCATCCGGTTGCCAAATAGGCGATTCAGCAGTTCCTGCGTGCGCTCGGCCTTCACGATGCCGTGCAAACGCAACAACTCTGCGAAGACCTCGTCAACGTCGTCTCTATAGGCCACTTCCATTTCGTCGTTGAAGCACTGGGTCCGATCTTCGGTTTGCCGGCGAACGCGTGCGTCGCGTTCTGCCGGTGTTTCACTCCAGAACGTAGCTGGTGCGATCATCTTCGATCTCAGTCCCCTGCTAGCCGACCGCAGCTAGCCTAACTGGGATACCTTCAGGCAGACAAGTCCTACTCCGCCGCGTCGACCTTGATCACGCCGCGGCGGATCTGGTCTTCCTCGATCGATTCGAACAGCGCGCGGAAGTTGCCTTCGCCAAAGCCTTCGTCGCCCTTGCGCTGGATGAATTCGAAGAAGATCGGGCCGATGACGGTTTTGGAAAATATCTGCAGCAGTATCTTGGTCATGCCGCCGTCGATCACGCCTTCGCCGTCGATGAGGATGCCGTGCTTCTTCATGCGGGCGATCGGCTCGTCATGGCCGTTCACGCGGGCGTGGGATCGCTCGTAATAGGTCTCCGGCGGGCCGGGCATGAATTTCAGGCCGTTGCCGGCAAGCCTGTCGGTTGCCTCGTAAATCTCGTCGGTGCCGACGGCGATGTGCTGGATGCCTTCGCCATTGTACTTCTTGAGATATTCGGCGATCTGGCTGGTCTCGTCCTTGGATTCGTTCAGCGGAATGCGGATCTTGCCGCAGGGCGAGGTGATAGCGCGGCTGACCAGACCGGTGATCTTGCCGTCGATGTCGAAGAAATGGATTTGCTTGAAGCCGAACAGGTCGCGGTAAAAATCCCACCACTTGTCCATCTGGCCGCGATAGACGTTGTGGGTCAGGTGGTCGAGATAGTAAAACCCGACGCCTTCCGGCTTGGGGTCGCGCTCGCCAAGCCATTCGAATTCGGCGTCATAGGCCGAGCCCTTCTCGCCGTACTTCTCGATGAAATAGAGCAGCGAACCGCCGATGCCGACGATGGCAGGCACATCCAGCGCCTTGTCGTCGCCTTCATAGGGCGTCGCGCCTTTCGACACCGCGTGGTCGAAGGCATGCTTCGCATCGACCACGCGCCACGCCATCGAGGCGGCGCAGGGGCCGTGCTTGTCCACGAACTTCATCGCATGCGAACCCGGCTCGGCGTTCAGCACATAATTGATGTCACCCTGCCGCCAGACGGTGATGTTTTTCGTCTTGTGGCGGGCAACCGGCGTGTAGCCCATGCGCTGGAACAGTTCGGAGAGCTTTTCGGGTTCCTGATGGGCGAACTCGACGAATTCGAAGCCATCCGTGCCGGCAGGGTTGGCATTGCTGATCTTGGCGGGCGGGGCGTCGTGCGGGAAGGGACCCATGATTTCCTCCTGTCGGCTCGAAGCCGGAATCTCAGTGTGGATGCATGATACTCCCGTCGGCACGCATTGTGCTTGCATTCAGCCGCCTGAAATGATTGGAATGTGCACGGTTCGTGCGTGATTGGATAAAAAGTCATGGATGGTACGCGTCTCGATCAGTTTGACCGCAAGATACTGGCATTGCTGCAGGCCGATGGCCGGCTCACCAACAACGACCTTTCGGAGCGCGTGAACCTTTCGCCGTCGCAATGTTCCAGGCGACGCCAGAGGCTGGAGGATGACGGTTTCATCCAGGGCTACCGCGCCGTGCTTGACCGCGACCGGCTGGGTTTTTCACTGGTCAACGTCATCTCGGTGACGCTGGCCACGCACAATCGCGACAACGCGCAGCGCTTCGCCGACCTGCTATCGCGCCTTCCCGAAGTGCAGGAGGCGCACGCGCTGACCGGCGAGATGGACTACATCCTGAAGGTGGTGACGCCGGACCTGAAATCGTTGGCGGATTTCGTCAATGGCGTGCTGCTGCCGCACGAATCCGTGCAGCATGTGAAGACCGCGATCGTTCTTCAGACATTGAAAGAGACTGCGGCCCTGCCGCTTTAGGATGTCCCGGACGGCAGGGGCGCAAACTCAGCTTCTGAACGGCTGGGCGGCCATGAACAGGTTTGTCGAGCGCGCACCGGACCGGCAATAGGCGAAGACAGGGCCTTCGATCTCATCCAACGCCTTGGCCATGGCTTCTGCATCTGCCGGTGTCACCGGCTGGCCGCTGACGATCGGGATGTGGCGGAACGACAGGCCGGCAGCCTCGACCACCTTGCGGATTTCGTCAGCGGAGGGCTGGCCCGGCTGTTCGTCATCCGGGCGGTTGCAGATGACGCTCTTGAAGCCGGCGGCCCTGATCGTGGCGACCTCATCGGCGCTGATCTGTCCTGACACCGAGTAATCGTCGGAAATCTGGCGGTATTCCATGGTTGTCCCTCGTCGAAGCTGGTTTGCATCCAGCATATAGGCTGTGCCGTGGTTCCGCGACACTCCTGCGATTGCAATTTTTCCGGCTGCAACCGTTATCTGATTTCATTCATGCGACCAACCGGAGAAAATCCTTCGAAGACAGAAGGTTGCTACTCAAACCGGATTCAGTTTGAGAGCTAATTTATCTCGAGCAGTCCGGCAGCGCCCATGCCGCCGCCGACACACATGGTGACGACGGCGTAGCGAACGCCGCGGCGCTTGCCCTCGATCAGAGCGTGACCGGCCAGCCGCGCGCCGCTCATGCCGTAAGGGTGGCCGACCGCGATGGCCCCGCCATCCACATTCAGCTTTTCGGGGTCGATGCCGAGCTTGTCGCGACAGTAGATGACCTGCACGGCAAAAGCCTCGTTGAGTTCCCACAGGCCGATGTCGTCTATTTTGAGACCGTGACGCTGAAGCAGGCGCGGCACCGCGAAGACCGGGCCGATGCCCATTTCGTCGGGTTCGCAACCGGCGGCGACAAAGCCGCGCAACGTGCCGAGCGGCGTCAGACCGCGTCTTTCGGCCTCCTTGGCATTCATCATCACGCAGGCCGACGCGCCGTCGGAAAGCTGGCTGGCATTGCCGGCGGTGATGACATGGCCTTCGCCGCGAACAGGCTTGAGGCCGGCCAGCCCTTCCGCCGTCGTGTCGGCGCGCGGGCCTTCGTCATGCACAAGCTCGACCTCGCGGTGGGAGACTTCCTTGGTCTCCTTGTCAACCACGGCCATCCTGGTCCTGATCGGCGCGATTTCCTTGTCGAAACGCCCGGCTTCGCGGGCGACAGCAACGCGGCGCTGGCTTTCCAGCGCGTATTCATCCTGAGCCTCGCGCGAAATGCCATAGCGCTTGGCAACGACCTCGGCCGTGTCGATCATCTGCATGTAAATGTCCGGCTTGATCGCCATCAGTTTCTCGTCGATCAGCCGGAAATTGTTCATCTTTTCGTTCTGGACGAGGCTGATAGATTCCAGCCCGCCGGCGATGCCCGCGGTGACGCCATCGTTGCGGATGGCGTTGGCGAGAACCGCCATCGCCTGAAGCCCGGAGGCGCATTGGCGGTCGACCGTGGTGCCGGCAACGCTGACCGGCAGGTCGGCTGTCACCAGCGCGCGACGGGCAACGTTCAGGCCGGTCGTGCCCTGAGGCATGGCGCAACCCATGACGACATCCTCGATCTCGCTGCCATCGAGCCCGGCGCGGGCAAGGGCCGCGGCAATTGCGTGGGCGCCAAGCGTGGCGCCCGGCGTGTCGTTGAGTGCGCCGCGATAGGCCTTGCCGATCGGCGTACGCGCGGTGGATACGATGACGGCCTCGGCCATTTTTCTCTCCCTAAGTTCTGGGTTTGCGGCGATCTCAGGCGGCGTCGGAAAGCTTGCCGGTTTCGGCTGCTTTCTTCAGCAGGGGCGACGGCTTGAACGCGTCACTGCCGCTGCGGGCATACCAGTATTCGAGGCGCTCGACGATTTTCGAGACGCCTTCAAGCCCGGCCCAGAACATCGGCCCGCCCTTGCCGATCGGGAAGCCATAGCCATTGACCCAGACGATATCGATGTCGGACGAGCGTGCGGCGATGCCTTCCTCAAGGATCTTGGCGCCTTCGTTGATCATCGGATAGAGCGTGCGCTCGGTGATCTCCTCGGTCGAAATGGTGCGGCGTTCGATGCCGAGTTCCTTTGCCTTGCTCTCGATGAGCGCCTGTACTTCGGGGTCGGGCGTCGCCGTGCGCGAACCGCCTTCGTAGAGGTAGATGCCCTTGCCGGTCTTCTGGCCGAAGCGGCCCTGTTCGCACAGCGCGTCCATGATGATCGCGGTCTTGCCGAGCGACTTGCGGCTCCGCCAGCCAATGTCGAGACCGGCGAGATCCCACATCTGGAACGGGCCCATCGGCCAGCCGAAATCGGTGAAAACCTTGTCGATCTGTTCTGGCGAAGCGCCTTCGAGCAGGAGATTTTCGGAGTCGACCCCGCGTGCGGCCAGCATGCGGTTGCCGACGAAGCCATGGCAGACGCCGACCACGACGGGAACCTTGGCGATCTTGCGGCCGACGGCAAGGGCGGTCGCCAGAACGTCCGGCGCTGTCTTTGCGCCGCGCACGATTTCGAGCAGCTTCATGACATTGGCCGGCGAGAAGAAATGCATCCCGAGGAAATCCTGCGGCCGGCTGGTGGAAGCCGCGATCTCGTTGACGTCGAGATAGGATGTGTTGGTGGCGAGGATCGCGCCGGGCTTGGCCACCGCATCGATCTTGCCGAACACTTCCTTCTTGACCGACATCTCCTCGAACACCGCCTCGATGATCAGGTCGCAATCGCCCAGATCGGCATAGTCCGTGGTGGTCGAGAAGGCTGCCAGCCGCTTGGCCTTGGCTTCCTCGGTGAGCGAACCGCGCGACACCGAGATCGAATAGTTCTTGTCGATCATGCCGAGGCCGCGATCGAGCGCCTCGCGGTTCATTTCGAGCAGCGTGACGGGGATGCCGCCATTGACGAAAGCCATGGCGATGCCGCCGCCCATAGTGCCGGCGCCAATGATGCCGACCCGCTTGATGTCGCGGGGTTTCACATCCTTGCCGACGCCCGGAACCTTGGCGGCTTCGCGCTCGGCCAAGAACAGATGCCGCTGTGCGCGGGACTGGTCGCCTGTGACCAATTTTTTAAACAGCTCACGCTCCTTCGCCAATGCCTCATCGAAGGGAAGGGTGAGAGCGTTTCGGACGGACTGGGCGCAGGCGATCGGCGCTTCCAGTCCGCGCGCTTTTTTGGCCAGTTCCGCCGCCTGCACGTCGAAGGCTGTGAGGTCGGCATTGTTGATCCTGTCGTTGCGGTCGCGCACGGCGAGCAGCGCACCGCCCTCAGCCACCTTCTGCCGCGCGAAGGCAACGGCATTGGCGACGAGATCGCCCTCAATGACGGCGTCAACAAGGCCGCTGGCCAGTGCATCCTTTGCCCCGATCGGCGTGCCGGAGACAATCATGGACAACGCCTTCGAAGGCCCGACAAGGCGCGGCAGGCGGATGGTGCCGCCTGCACCCGGAAGAAGGCCGAGCTTCACTTCCGGCAGGCCGAGCTTCGCGCCGGCATCGGCAACACGGAAATGACAGCCGAGCGCCAGTTCCAGCCCGCCGCCGAGCGCGGTGCCATGGATGGCGGCGACTGCCGGCTTGCCGAGGGTTTCGAGGGCGGCGATGAGGTGATGCAACTCCGGTTGCTGCAGAGGCTTGCCGAATTCGGTGATGTCGGCGCCGGCGACGAAGGTGCGTCCGGCGCAGGCAAGTACGATCGCCGCGACCGAAGCATCTTCCCGTAGTGCGTTGAATGCCGCGAGCAGCGGCTCGCGAACGTGGAAGCTCAACGCGTTCACCGGCGGATTGTCGATGGTCACGATCGCAATCTCGCCGTCGCGGGCGATGGTCACGGCATTGGTCATAAGAAAACTCCCTGGCTGCGCTGTTGGCGCCTCATCCTCGAACCGGTCGCGTTTCGCGGGAGTTTGCTGGTTGGCAATATGCCGAAGCCTCCCGCCAACGACATACTACTGAGTATGTTGCAGACGGGAGGCCGGGTCAATCGCCTTGGGAGGGCGAAAACGTAATTCAGCCGGTGGAAGTTTTCAGAGTGTGCTCATGCCGCCTGCGCCCAGCTCGGAAAGGGGTCCGGCATGTCGCGCCAACGCCGCGGCTCGAATTCCGTATCGGGGACAAGGCAGGCGTCGAGTTCGGCGCGGATGCGCACCTCGTTCATCGGATGGCAGCCGATGAAGACGATCTCCTGTCGGCGGTCACCCCAGACCGGATCGAGATAGGGTTTCATGGCGACGTGCCATTCCGGGTGGTCCGGCCACTGGTCTTTCGGAACCGACGCCCACCACAGGCCGCGCTTGCCGGTGCGAACCAAAGCGCCGGCCTGGCTAAGCTCGCCGACATGATGCGGCCGCGTCGCCAGCCAGAAGAAACCCTTGGCGCGAACCACGCCCGGCCATGAGCGATTGACGAAGGCCTGAAGCTTGAGAGGGTCGAAAGGCCGGCGCTCGCGATAGACGAAGGAGGTGATGCCATATTCCTCGGTTTCGGGCACGTGATCGCGAAAACCATTCAACTCCTTGTACCAGAACGGGTGTTCCTGTGCCTTTTCGAAGTCGAAACGGCCGGTATCGAGGATTTTGTCGAGCGGTGCCTTGCCGAAATCCGTCTCGACGATTTCCGCGTCGGGGTTGAGCGAACGGATGATCCTCTGCGCCATGTTGCGCTCGCCGGGACGGGCATCGCCGATCTTGTTGAGCACCACGACATCTGCGAACTCGATCTGCTCGACCAGCAGATCGACCAGCGCGCGCTCGTCACCATCACCAGCCGTTTCGCCCCGATCGCGCAGGAAATCGCTGGAGGAATAATCCTTCAGCAGGTTGGCGGCATCCACGACCGTCACCATCGTGTCGAGGCGGGCGACATCGGACAGGCTGTCGCCATTCTCGTCACGGAAATCGAAGGTCGAGGCGACGGGCAGCGGCTCCGAAATGCCGGTCGATTCGATCAGCAGATAATCGAAGCGGCCTTCCTCGCTCAGCCGGCGAACCTCCATCAGCAAATCGTCGCGCAGGGTGCAGCAGATGCAGCCATTGGTCATCTCGACAAGTTGCTCGTCGGTGCGCGATAGGTTGGCGCCGCCGTCGCGGATGAGGGCAGCATCAATGTTCACCTCGCTCATATCGTTGACGATGACGGCGACGCGGCGGCCTTCGCGGTTGTTGAGCACATGGTTGAGGAGCGTGGTTTTGCCTGCGCCGAGAAAACCGGAAAGGACGGTTACCGGCAGGCGTTTTCGAATTGGCTTTTCAAGCATGATTGGTTTCTCTTTGTCGGAAGAATGCCAGGCCATTCAGGCCGGGCAGGGGAGACGGTCAGTGGGTTTCGCCGGAGCCGCCGACGGCGACGATGTTGAAGGGCTTGCCTTCGACCGGAATGTCCTTCGTCTTCTCGAAGCTCTTCGCGTCGATGACATGGAGCGCGCCGTTCAGCGGATCGGTGACAAAGATCGAGTCACCGGCGACCGCGATGCGCGGGCGCGGGTCGCTCCAGTGGCCGTCCATGCTGTAGGGCTGGGTCAGCGGCAGCGACTTGGTGATCGCACCCGAGAGCACGTCGAGCTGGTGCAGCATGCCGTCCTCGGTAAAGACATAGGCGAATTTCGGCCGCACCGGATCGACGGCGAAGTGGACGCGCCGCGTCGGCAGTTCGATGCGCCGGAAGGCGTCGTCGGAGGTCGGGTCGATCAGAACCACGGCGCTCGGGCCGTAATTGCCGAGGAAATATTGCAGGCCGCGGCCGCCGACCAGCGTCGTGGATTTCCCTTCGGGCAGCGTTTCCGAATAGGGCAGGAACTCGATGGACGGCTCCTTGTCGCCGCTCTTGACGATAAGAAGACCCTTGGCGCAGGCAATCGCAAGAATATTGCCGGATGCGGCTTCGCCATGAAGGTCCGGGCAGGAATGCATGTCGCCGACCTGCGCGCCTGACGCGTCGACGACGCGGATTCCGACCGGCAGCTCGTCGGGTTTTTCCGTATTCGGTTCGGTAATCAGGACATGGCGGTCGAAAGCAACGGCAAGACCGTGATGCGGTGCGTCGGTACCGGTTTCGCTGGCTTCCGCCTTGCCGTCGAGAACGTCCTTCTCGCTGGTGACGCGGGCAACGCCTTCGCCGTCGAAGAACAGCGCGATGTCGCCGCCATGATCGACGAAATGCGACGGCTTCTTGCCGGTGAATTCGGTTTCGAGCAGCTTCGCGTCCTCGACCTTCAGGTCGCCATGGTCGCCATGATCGCTCGTGGAAATCCCGCTGGAGATCGCCTGCACGATGTCGCCCTTGCCTTGAACGGCAAACACCGTCCGCCCGCTGTCGCTGCGGGCGAGGCTGGTCGGAACCTTGGTCGCGAACTTGTCGAGTTCCTGCCCTGTCGCCACGTCAAGCACGCGCACGACCGGCTCGCCATGATCGGAGACGAACAGCCGCCATGCGGTGTTTTCCTCGGCGTAGGAAGTGGTAGCCGAGATGCCGATGAGCAGGGCCGCGGCGGAAACCGTCTTGAGCAGGTTAGGCATGATAGTCCTTTCATAATGTAATAACATAACGTTTGGTGTGATGAAAAAAGGCGGAAGGTCGTTCCGCCTTTCAGGGATGGGCAATCGTATGTGAAGCACCCCCACCCCTAACCCCTCCCCACAAGGGGGAGGGGGACCCGATGGCGTTCACGCAAGGCGCCAATCATCGACTGTTTCGCGTGGCATGACGGCCGAAGATTCCCCTCCCCCTTGTGGGGAGGGGTTAGGGGTGGGGGTCCTTCACACGCGACCCTGCACCCAGAGGGATTGCTTCGGCAACACTCCAATCAGGAAAAGCGACATATCGTCAGGAGGTTAAAACAGCCTCCTGACTCAGTTTCACAGGTCTCAACTTCCCAGTATCGCGCCTTTAATCGTGTCGATGTTGTTGTGCATCATGTCGATATAGGTCGAGGCCGGGCCGTCCTTGGGCGACAGCGCGTCTGAATACAGCGTTCCGCCAACCTTCAGCCCGGTTTCGGAGGCGATCTGCTCGATCAGCCGGGTGTTGGTGATGTTTTCCACGAACACCGCCGAAGCCTTGTCTTCCCTGACCTGCCGGATGAGCGCGGCGACGTCGGCGGCCGACGGTTCCGCTTCGGTGGAAATGCCTTCCGGTGCGAGGAAGGTCAGGCCGTATTCGTGCTCGAAATAACCGAAGGCGTCGTGCGAGGTGATGATCGTGCGCTTGCTCTCCGGGATCGAGGCGATCGCCGCTTTTACCTCTCCTTCGGTTTCCGTCAGCTTCTGCGTATAGGCGTCGGCATTGGCCTTGTAGGTGTCGCAGCCTGCCGCGTCGGCGGCGCAAAAGGCGTCGGCGATGTTCTTCACATAGATCTTGGCATTGGCGATCGACTGGAAGGCATGCGGGTCGGTGTCGCCGTGATGATGGGCGTGGCCACCGGCTGCTTCGCCTTCTTCCGCCTCCTCGAATTCTTCCTTCATCTTGATCGGCTTTACTCCCTTGGTCAGTTCGACGACCGTGGCCTTGGTGGCGCTGGCCTCGACCAGACGCTGCAGGAAGCCTTCGAAATGCAGGCCGTTGACGAGAACGACATCTGCCTTCGACATCGCGACGGCATCCGCCGGCTTCGGCTCATAGACGTGGGCGTCGCCGTCGGGACCGACGATGGTGGTCACCTCGATGCGGTCGCCGCCGACATTTTTGGCGAAATCCTCGATGACGGAGAAACTGGCGACCACTTTCAGTGGTTCGGCGAAGGCGGAAGCCAGGCCGAAGGGGGTT
>VFQQ010003738.1_pt1 | contig 14393 bp, 12 predicted proteins | sample 3512341 | NCBI WGS metagenome assembly VFQQ01 (sample SAMN10412373, study PRJNA504923) | tailings metagenome | isolation source: Relicate 2 Philex TSF1 revegetated site | place: Philippines: Tuba, Benguet | collected 2017-08-29 | reverse complement strand
GGAACAGCGTTGCCGCGTCCCTTCTTGGCGTAGACCATCGGCGGGCTCCGGACTACTCCGCGACGTCCCGGATGAAGCCGTCGAGCAGACGGACGCCGAAGCCGCTGGCGCCTTCCGGATGGACGGCGCGCGCCTTGCTCGACCACGCCACACCGGCGATGTCGAGATGCGCCCACTTGGTGCCGTTGACAAAGCGCTGCAGGAACATCGCGCCGACGATCGAGCCGCCATATCGGCTGCCCGTGATGTTCTTCATGTCGGCGCAGGTGCTGTCGATAGCGCGGTCGAGCGATTCGACCAGCGGCATGCGCCACAGCGGCTCGGCGACAGCCTTGCCAGCCTTGTCGAGCGCGGCGGCGAGTTCGTCGTCGTTTGAGAAGAGGCCCGCATGGTCGAGGCCGAGGGCGATCATGATCGCGCCGGTGAGGGTCGCGAGGTTGACCATGTAGCGCGGCTTGAAGCGGTCCTGCGTGTACCAGAGCGCATCGGCCAGAACGAGGCGGCCTTCGGCGTCGGTGTTCCACACCTCGATGGTCTGGCCCGACATCGAGGTCACGATGTCGCCCGGGCGCTGGGCGTCGGCGTCAGGCATGTTTTCAACGAGCCCGAGCACGCCGACGACATTCGCCTTCGCGTTGCGCAGGGCCAGCGCCTTCATCGCGCCCGCGACGGCGCCGGCGCCGCCCATGTCCCACTTCATGTCCCACATGCCGTCACCCGGCTTCAGCGAGATGCCGCCGGTGTCGAACGTCACGCCCTTGCCGACCAGCGCGATCGGGGCCTCGCCTTCGGTGCCGCCATTCCAGCGCATCACGACGAGCTTCGATTCCTTGGCGCTGCCCTGGCCGACGCCCAGAAGCGAGCCCATGCCCAGCTTCTTCATTTCGGGCTCGCCCAGCACTTCCACCTCGACGCCATGCTCGGAGAGCTCGGCGCAGCGGTCGGCGAAGGTCTGCGGGTAGAGGACGTTCGCCGGCTCGGTGACGAGGTCGCGGGTGAAGAAGACGCCCTCGATGAGGGCGGCGGCATCCTTCCACAGCTTCTTGGCGGCGGCCGGGTCGGCGACCTGCACGTCGAGCGTCTTCAGCCCCGGCTTCTGGCTGGCTTTAAGCTTGGTGCGGTACTTGTCGAAGCGATAGGCGCGCAGCGCCGCGGCCAGGGCAAGGTGCACGGCCTGCTCGGTCGTCACGTCCAGAGCCACGGTCAGGCGGGATTCGCCGGAGAGCAGATATTTGGCGACGATGGCGCCGCCCACGGCCTCGGCCGCCAGCGCGTCGAAGTCAGCCGTCTTGCCGAGGCCCACGAGCGCATAGGGGCCGCCCTTGGCGCCGCCGATCTCGACGATCTGGGCCTTGGCGCCGGTGAAGCGGCCACGCTTGGCGGCCTCGGAAATCGCGCCCTTCGTGGTCTTGTCGACCGCCTTGGCCTGCGCCGTCAGCTTGCCGCCGTCGGTCGCGCCGACGATGAAGACGCCGGACTTTGCGGGGCCGTAGGCGGTGAAACGAACATCCATCGTGTGATCCAATCTTCAGTCAGGTCCGCTGCGGCCCGCCCCGCTCTCAAGGCGATTGCGGGACGCCGCGCGCATGGTTAGACCGGGAAGCGAAACTCCCGGCTCGCTGGCCGTGAGAGCTAAAGCAAACCGCGCCCGCGCGGAAGCGGCTTTCCGCCGCTCTCCAAAGCGTGACGGTCCCTATAGAGTACGCCTTTCGATGCGGCTGGCTCGCTACATTTTCGACGAGGCGTTCCGGCCGTTCGTGTTCTTCACGGCGGCGCTGACAGCCATTGTCTGGCTGTCCCAGTCGCTGCGTTATGTGAATGTGATCGTCGATCAGGGCCAGTCGGCTGGGATTTTCCTCTATCTGATCGTCCTGATGCTCCCCAGCCTCATGATCTTCGTGCTGCCGGCGGCGCTGCTGTTCGCGACCTTTTACGCCCTCTTCCGCCTCCAGACCGACAGCGAGCTGGTGGTCGTCGCGGCAGCCGGGCGGTCGCGCTTCACGGTCGCCATGCCGCTGATGGCGCTGGCCCTGGTGGTCGCCCTGCTCCACCTCGCGGTGAACCTCTATCTGATGCCCCTCGGCCAGCGGACGCTGAAGGACCGGATGTTCGAGATCCGGGGCGATCTCATCACCAACATCCTGCGCGAGGGCCAGTTCACCACCCCGTCCGACGGCCTCACCGTCTATGTCCGCGAGCGCACCGGCCCGGGCAGCGCGCGGGGTATCCTCGTCCATGACAATCGCGACCCGGCCGCCGCGACCACCTACATGGCCGAAGCCGGTGAAATCACCGACAGCGATGCCGGGCCGCGTTTCCTGCTGGTCAACGGCAACGTCCAGCGCATCGAGGGGCCTGGCCGCATCGCGACGCTGCAGTTCGACCGCTATGTCATCGACCTCGCGCCATTCCAGAAGGGCGAACGCGCCGACCAACGCGGCACGCAGGAACGATATCTGCCCGAGCTGCTGAACCCGCCCGACGCGGCCAATCTGTCCGAGCAGAAGATCCGGTCCTACTTCGCCGACGCGCATGAGCGGCTGTCCTCGCCGCTCTACAGCTTCATCTTCGTGCTGATCCCGGCCGCCGCGATCCTCGCCGCCGGATCGGCCCGCCGCTCCATCGCATGGCGGATCGGCCTCGCGGCGCTGATCGCGCTGACCATACGCATGGCCGGCCTCGGCGTCCGGGGAGTGGTCGGCAACAACAACGATCTGTGGCCGCTGCTTTATATCGTGCCGATCGTCGGCATCGGCCTCGCCGCCGTCTGGCTATCGGGCTGGACTTGGAGCAAGCCGTCACGCGAGCCGCCGGCAGAGGCCGCAGCATGACGCCCTTCGTTCTCACCCGGTATCTCACCTGGCGATTCCTCGCCTCCTGCGGGACCGTGATGGGCGCGCTCGCCGCCTTCGTCTTCATCATCAACCTCGCCGAGCTGCTGAACCGCTCCACCGGCAAGGAAGAGATGACCTTCGGCATCGCTTTGCTGATGGCCGTCTTCAAGCTGCCGCTGACGATGAACAAGCTGCTGCCGTTCATCGCGCTCTTCGGCGCCATATGGATGTTTGCGCGGCTGTCGCGTTTCCACGAGCTTGAGGCGATCCGCGCCTCCGGCGTTTCGGCCTGGCAGTTCATCCTGCCGCCCATCGTGGTCGCGATCCTTGCAGGCATCATCTCGACCACCATCGTGAACCCCGTCTCCGCCAACGCGGCGAGCCAGTTCGAACAACTGGAATCGCGCTATCTGCGCGGTCGCGCCTCGATCCTCGCGGTCTTCCCGACCGGTGTCTGGCTGCGCCAGGCCGACGGCAAAGAGCAGGCGGTGATCCATGCGCTGAGAGCCTCCAGCGCAGACATGCAGCTCGAGGACGTGATCGTCTTCATCTACGAGAACCAGGACCAGTACAGCCGGCGGCTCGATGCCCGCTCCGCTGCACTGGATAGCGGCTACTGGCGGATGAGCGACGTCTATGAAAGCCGCCCGGGCGAGCCGTCGGTGCATCACGCGACCTACGATTTGCCGACCACGCTGACGCCCGAGGAGGTGAAGGATAGCTTCACCTCACCCGATACGATCGATTTCTGGGATCTGCCGCGCTTTATCCAGACGGCCGAGGACGCCGGGTTCACCGCCGTCCGCCACAAGATGCACTTCTATTCGCTCATCGCCCTGCCGCTGGCGCTGGGCGCGATGGTGGTCATCGCGGCCGCCTTTGCGCTGCGCCCCATGCGCTTCGGCGGCACCGGGCGGCTGCTGGCAACCGCCGCGGGGGTCGGCTTCATCTTCTTTTTCCTCAGCGATTTCACCGAGGCGCTGGGTCTTTCCGGCCTCGTCCCGCCGCTGATTGCCGCAGCCGCCCCGACCCTCGCTTGCATCCTGACCGGAGTCACCGCTCTCCTATACCTGGAGGACGGCTAGGGTGAGGCGTGTGAGGTCCTGGGTTCTGGCGGCAGCTTCGGCGGCGGCGCTTCTGAGCGCTGCGCCGGGGGCTGACCGCGAACTGACATTCGACGAGAACGCGCCCGTCCTCTTCCAGGCCGACCGGCTGGTCTATGACACCGACGGCAAGACGGTGGGCCTCGAAGGCAATGTCGAACTCGCCTCGGACGGGCGCGTCCTTACCGCCGCCGCTGTCGCCTACAACCAGACCACAGGCGTGGTCACCGCGTCCGGCGGCGTCGTGGTGCGCGAGGCTGACGGCTCCACCCTGTCGGCCGACAGCGTCGAGCTGACAGGCGACCTCCGCGACGGCGTCATCGAGAATATCGGCATCCTGCTCGACGAGCACACCCGTCTCGCCGCCGCGCGCGGCACGCGCGAGAACGGCAACCGCACGGTACTGGAGCGCGCCGTCTTCAGCCCCTGCGAAATCTGCGTCGACAAGGGGCAGAGCGAACCGCTGTGGCAGATCAAGGCCGTGCGCGTCACCTGGGATCAGGAACAGAAGCGCATCTCCTACGAGGATGCGACGTTCGAATTCTTCGGCGTTGCGATCGCCGCCGTGCCGGCCTTCGCCCATGCCGACTTCACGGTGAAGAACCAGTCCGGCTTCCTTGCCCCCACCGCCGGGCAGTCGAGCGATCTCGGCTACTTCGTCGAAGTCCCCTACCACTTCGCGCTCGACCCGACCTACGATCTCACTGTGTCGGCGATGGTGGCGACCGAGGTCTTTCCGGTCATCAAGCTCGACTGGCGGCAGAAATTCGACAGCGGCGAATACTGGCTGTCGGGCAGCTTCACCTATGACGACGCGTTCGACTCCATGGGCGTGCGCACCGGCGAGCAGACCGCCTACAGCCATATTTTCGGCCGTGGCCGCTTCAAGCTGACTGAGACGATGGGCTGGGGCTTCGATCTGGAGCGGGTGTCGAACGACACCTATCTGGAACGTTATGAAATCTCCAACGCTGACCGGCTGACCAGCCGCGCCTATGTCGACTGGCGCGACGGACGCTCGCACGGCGCTGTCTCCGCCTATGCCTTCCAGGGCCTGCGCGCCGCCGACGATCCGGGCCTGACGCCGCTGGTGCTGCCGGAAGCCGAAGTCCACTACGTTCTCGATGACAGCTTCTGGGGCGGCGAAGTCGCCTTCGACGGCAGCGTCGTTGCGCTCCACCGCACGCGCGGCCTCGACATGCAGCGCCTCTCGGTCGGCACGACCTGGACACGCCCAGAGATTCTCGAAAACGGCATGGCGCTGACCTTCTTCGCGGCGCTGCGGGGCGACGCCTACCGGGTCGCGGATGTCGATCCGCTGCTGCATCCGGGCATCAGCGACGGCGACGTGCTGGTGCGCGCCAGCGGCTATGTCGGCGCCGAACTGCGCTGGCCGTTCGTGCGGCAGACGGAGGGCGGCTACACCCAGATCGTCGAGCCGATCGTCCAGATCATCGGCGCGCCCTATGGCGACGGCCCCGAGGGCATTCCGAACGAGGACAGCGTCAGCCTCGAATTCGACGACACCAATTTATTCAATCCGGTGAAGTTCACCGGGCTCGACCTCATCGAGAGCGGCCCGCGCGCCAATATCGGCCTGCGCTATGCCGAGTTCTTCCCGAGCGGCGGATCGTTCGAAGTCCTCGCCGGCTTCCAGGTCCGCGCCGACGACGACCCCGCCTTCCAGAACTCCACCGGTCTCGGCGAAACCCAGTCCGACTATGTCGGCCGCATCTCGTTCACGCCCTGGCAGGGCCTGACCATCGTCAACCGCCTGCGGCTCGACAAGGACGACTTCTCGGTCCGCCGCAACGAGGTCTATGTCCAGGGCACCGGCTCCTGGTACGAGGTCGATGCCTCCTATCTGAAATTGGAGAGCGACCCCTCGCTCACCGGCCTCGGCCCGCGTGAGGAGGTCAACATCCTCGGCCGCGTCTATGTCAGCGAGTACTGGAGCGCGATCGGCGGCGTCCGGCGCGATCTGGAGGGCTCGCAGATGATCGAGAGCCGGTTCGGCGTCGCGTATGAGGACGAGTGCTCATTCTTCGAGTTCGGGTTCCGTCGCCGCTTCACCCGCGACCGCGATGCGGAACCTGCAACGACCTTCATCCTGTCGGTCCGGCTGAAGGCGCTGGGCGACGATACCGGCACGGCCGCACCACTCTACCGGCGCGATCCATATCTTGGTAATGAGAACCGCGAAGCCTCCGGTTTCGGGAGCTTCTAAAGCGCAGGAATCAGCGCCGGGAACGCTCGAAATGGGGCGGCTTTATGGTGAAAACCGCCGTTGATCGGCAGGGCGAAGCCTGTATTCTCCGCCCCGCTGGGGGCAAGGCAGCAACTGGAAGTCGACGGGCGCGAGACCTGCGACCGCCGAATGGGACGGAATAGCGTAACGCCATGAAATCGTTGCTCAAGCTTGCCGCAACAGCGCTCGTGCTGTCGCTCGCCCCCGCGTCCGCCGCCGACAGCGTGCAGCGCGCCGCCGCCATCGTGAATGGCGTGGTCATCTCGACCTACGATCTCGACCAGCGGGTTCGCATGGTCCTCGCCTCCAGCGGCGGCGGACAGAATGCGGCGGCGCAGCAGCGCATGCGTGAAGGCGTTCTGCGGACGCTCATCGACGAAATCCTGCAGCTCAAGGAAGCCGAGCGCGTCAAGCTGACGATCTCCGAAAAGGAGATCGACGAAGCGATCGACCGCATCGGCGAGCAGAACAACACCACCCGCGATGCGATCATGAAATCGCTCGCCGCGAGCGGCGTCGATCCGACGACCCTGCGCACGCAGATCAAGGCGGAAATCGCCTGGTCGCAGATTCTGGAAGGCGCGCTCGCACCCCGCATCCGCATCAGCGACGAGGAAGTCGATGCCGAGATGAAGCGGATCGCGGACGGCGCGACGAAGCCGCAATATCTCGCTTCGGAAATCTTCATCTCGATCGATTCCGATCAGGACGAGCCGCGGGCCCGCCGGATGATGCAGCAGATCTACCAGCAGCTTCAGACCGGCACGGCTTTCCCGCAGCTCGCGCAGCAGTTCTCGGAATCGTCGTCCGGTGCGCGCGGCGGCGATCTCGGCTGGGTGCAGGACAGCGATGTTCCACCGGAAGTCTGGGCGGCCGTTCAGAAGATGCGCCTGCAGACCGTGTCGCAGCCCATTCGCACGGCGTCCGGCTATTACCTGATCGCCCTGCGCGACAAGATGCGTCCGGCCGGTTCCGTCGATGAAAAGCCGCCTGCCCCTCCCGGCCGTCCCGCCGGCGTGCCCGCAGGATCGGTGAAGTTGAAGCGCGTCGTGCTCGGCATGCCGCCGAACATGTCGAAGGCCGACGAGCAGAACTATGTCGCCTCCGCGATGCAGCTGCGTGAGACGATCCGCGGCTGCCAGGGCCTGGAAGAATTCCTGAAGCCCATTCGCGGCGTCGCGTTGATCGATCTCCCGGTTCTGCCTGTGAAAGACCTCGCGCCGGAAATCCAGCGCATCGTTGCCGGCATGAACCCCAGCGACGTGTCGCAGCCCTTCTTCAGCGTCGAGGGGGAGCAGCGCCTGATGAACATGCTGGTGGTCTGCGGCGACCGCATCCGCGAGGACTTCATCCCGAGCCGCGCGTTCGAGATGCCGAGCCGCGAACAGGTTCAGTCGCGCATGTTCAACGCCGAGCTCTCGGTGCTCGCGCGCCGTTACATGCGCGATCTGCGCCGTGACGCGGCGATCGAGATCCGCGACGTGTCAGTTCTAAACACCGCATCCAACTGATCATGTCTGCCCCGCGCCCGATCGCTCTCACGATGGGCGATCCGGCCGGGATCGGGCCTGAGATCGCGGCGGCGGCTATGGCGGCCCTTGAAGGCCGCATCCCCATCCGCTTCCTCGCCGACCGGGCGATATTGGCCGGAACCGTCCCCGGCCGCCCCAGCAGCGACAACGCCCCGGCCGTCATCCGCTCCATCGAGCGTGGCGTCGAACTGGTGCGCAGCGGCGAATGCAGCGCCCTCGTCACCAACCCGATCGCCAAGAAGGTGTTGATCGACGCCGGCTTCGGCTTTCCCGGCCACACCGAGTTTCTGGGCCACCTGACAGGTGCCCCGCGCGCCGTGATGATGCTGGCTGTCGAAGGTCTCCGCGTCGTTCCCGTCACCGTGCACGAGCCGCTGGCGAAGGTGCCAACCCTTCTCACCGAAGACCTGATCGTTGAGACGGCACAGATCACCGCCGCCGCCCTCACCCGTGATTTCGGCGTCTCGTCACCGCGCCTCGCGCTGGCCGGGCTGAACCCGCATGCAGGCGAAGGCGGTGCGATGGGCAAGGAAGAGGAGACGGTCATTCGTCCCGCCATCGCGCGCCTGCAGGCCGAGGGGCTCGCCGTCACCGGCCCGCATCCCGCCGACACCATGTTCCACGCGGCGGCGCGCGCCCGCTACGATGCCGCGCTCTGCATGTATCACGACCAGGCGCTGATCCCGCTGAAGACCATCGACTTCGAGCGCGGCGTGAACGTGACGCTGGGCCTGCCGATCATCCGCACCTCGCCCGATCACGGCACCGCGTTCGATATCGCGGGCAAAGGCATCGCCAGCCCGGCCAGCCTCATCGCGGCGATCGAACTCGCCGCTGATCTCGCTGCCCGCCGCGCGTCATGAGCATCGACAACCTGCCGCCGCTGCGCGCGGTGATCGAGAGCATGGATCTCTGGGCGAAGAAATCGCTCGGCCAGAACTTCCTGCTCGATCTCAACCTCACGCGCCGCATCGCCCGCGAGGCCGGTCCGCTGGAAGGCCGCGACGTGCTGGAGATCGGCCCCGGCCCCGGCGGCCTGACGCGCGGCCTGCTCAGCGAAGGCGCGCGCCGCGTTCTCGCCATCGAGCGCGACGAGCGCTTCCTCCCCGCCCTCGCCAGCATCAACGACGCCAGCGGTGGCCGCCTCGCCGTCGAACCGGCCGATGCGCTGGAGGCCGACGAGCTGGCGCTGTTCGCAAAACACGGCCTCACCGCGCCGGTCAGCGTGGCCGCCAACCTGCCCTACAATGTCGGCACGGCGATCCTCATCAAATGGCTGACCGCGCCCGCCTGGCCGTCCTGGTTCGACAGCCTGACGCTGATGTTCCAGCGCGAAGTGGCCGAGCGCATCGTCGCCCCGGTCGGCGGCAAGGCCTATGGCCGGCTCTCGGTGCTGGCGCAGTGGCGCACCCGTGCGCGCATCCTGTTTGACGTCCATCCCAGCGCCTTCGTGCCGCCGCCCAGCATCGTCTCGGCGGTCGTGCGGCTGGACGTGATCCCCGATTCCGAACCCGCGCCCCTGGCCGCGCTGGAAGCGGTCACGCAGGCGGCCTTCGGCCAGCGCCGCAAGATGCTCCGCGCCAGCCTCAAGACCCTCGGGCGCGATCCCCTGCCTCTTCTGGATGCCGCCGGGATTGAGCCGACGCTCCGCGCCGAACAGGTGCCGGTGCCGCAATTCCTCGCCCTCGCCCGGGCCTTTGCTGGCGAGCATTGACGCCGCGCGCGGCCTCGCGCATCTAGCACTGACAAAATATCACAGCCCTCGGAGAGACGCCCATGATCTGCGAAGCCATCACCACCTATGGCGAACCCCTGTCGCGTCTCGATGTGCCGACGCCGGTGCCACAGGGCAGCGAAATCCTGCTTCAGGTGACCGAATGCGGCGTCTGCCATTCCGACGTCCATCTGCATGACGGCTATTTCGGTATGGGCGGCGAGAACAAGCTGGACGTCCGCGCCGGCCGCCAGCTGCCCTTCACGCTCGGCCATGAGATCGGCGGCAAGGTTGTCGCCGTCGGCCCCGACGTGACGGACGTGAAGGTCGGCGATCTCCGCGTCGCCTATCCGTGGATCGGCTGCGGCGCCTGTGCCGCCTGCACCCGCGAGGAAGAGCATCTCTGCAACAAGCCCGCCAATCTCGGCATCCAGAAGAACGGCGGCTACGCCACGCACGTCATCGTGCCGCATTCGAAATACCTGCTCGATTTCGGCAAGGCCGATCCGGCCCTCGCCGCCGCCTATATGTGCTCGGGCCTCACCGCGTTCAGCGCAATGAAGAAGCTGGGCGCCGTCACCAAGAACGATCCCATCGTGATCGTCGGCCTCGGCGGCGTCGGCATGATGGGGCTGCAGTTCGCCCGCGCCATGTTCGACACCACGATCATCGGCGTCGACGTCGACCAGTCGAAGCTCGACGCGGCGCTGAAAGCGGGCGCGACAAAGGTCGTGAACTCCCGCGAGGACGGTGCGCTGAAAAAGCTGCTGGGCGAAACCGGCGGCGCCTATGCCGCCATCGACTTCGTCGGCTCCGAGCCGAGCTTCGCCTTCGCGCAAGGCTCCGTCCGCAAGGGCGGCAAGGTGATCGTGGTCGGCCTTTTCGGTGGCGCCTTCTCGATGCCGATCCCGATGCTGCCGATGCGCGCCATCTCGATCGGCGGCTCCTATGTCGGCTCGCTGCCCGAGACGGTCGAGATGATGAAGCTGGTCCGCGCCGGTAAGATCGATCCGATCCCGGTCACCCGCCGCAAGCTCAGCGAGGCCACCGCCACGCTCGACGATCTCCGCAAAGGCACGATCGTCGGCCGCGTCGTTCTCGATCCGGCGCTCTAGCTCAGCACCCTTCGGGGTCGAGCCACCAGCCGACGACCTTGCCGTCCGCATCCTTCACCTCGGGCGCCTCGTAGCATTCGCCGCCCGGGTTCTTGCCCGGGCCGCGAATGAAGATCTCGGCATTGGTACCCGCAGGCAGTTCGGCGTCGTCGGCCTGTGGCGCCTTGGTCGCCTTGCCGGCGGCGACGGTGCAGGTCTCCAGCGCGCCTTCTTCGTTCGGCGGCATGATGACGTAACCGGCGTCGGGTGCCGACGCCGCGGCATAGACCACCGCCGGGAACTCGCCGGCCCCCACCAGGCAGGCGTCGATCACCGGCAGCGCCGTCAGCACGTCCTGTCCCCACGGACGGTAGGCACAGCCCTTCAGCGTCATGGTCTCCTTGGCGACCAGCGTTGCCTCGACCGTGTAGGGATAGGTGAAGTCGCTCATCCCGTCCGAACAGACGACCGGCGACACCGTCACCGTCACCGTCAGTCCACCACCGGAGATCACCCAGGCATCGCCCGCGCTCGTCGTGGACTCGACCGGATAGTCGGCGATCACATCGCCCTCTTCGCCGGGCGTGCTCAGCTTCATGCCCTTGGGATCGATATCGAGTCCCCAGAACGGCTCCGTCCCGGCAGCACGCAGGCTCCCTTTCACGGCATCTGCGAGCGGCGGAGCAGGCGGGATGGCGGACGCGGCGGTCGTCAGGGCGATCACAAGCGGAAGGAACATGGGGGCCTCCATTCGTTGGCCCCATCGTAAGGCGTGCCGCCGGGTGCTGCCCTGCGACCTCTTGGCCTACTCGGCCATCAGCCCCGCGACGAATTGCGCCAGTTCGGGCTGGCGGTCGCGCTTCAGCCGTTCCGCGACGATGATCGAATGCGTGTCCTGCAGCGAGCGCTCCAGGAAGTCATTGACGATGACGTAGTCGAACTCGTTCCAGTGGCTCATCTCGCCATTGGCCTGCGCCATGCGCTTGGCGACAGTTTCCGCGTCGTCCTGGCCGCGCCGCATCAGGCGTTCCGACAGCTGCGCCTTGGTCGGTGGCAGGATGAACACCGTCACGGCCTCGGGGTATGCGGCCTTCAACTGGCGCACGCCCTGCCAGTCGATGTCGAACATCACGTCGTGGCCCTCGGCCATCGCCTCGTCGACATAGTCGCGCGGCGAGCCATAGGACTTCTCGAAGACGCCGGCATATTCGATGAAGCCACCCGCCTTTGCCTTGGCGTCAAAGGCATCCTGGCTGACGAAGACATAATCCTGCCCGTCGATCTCGCCGGGGCGCATCTTGCGCGTCGTCCACGACACCGACAGCCGCAGCGCCGGGTCCATGGTCATCAACCGGCGGGTGATCGACGTCTTGCCCGCGCCGCTGGGCGCGGCGAAGGCGATCATCATCGGTTTGCGCTGGATGGTCAGCATCGCCTGCGCCCCCCAGCGCTACTCGACATTCTGAACCTGCTCGCGGAATTGCTCGATCACCGCTTTGAGGTCCAGGCCGAGTCGCGTCAACTGGATATCGAAGGACTTCGAGCAGAGCGTGTTCGCCTCGCGGGTGAACTCCTGACACAGGAAGTCCAGCCGTCGCCCCGCCGGCTCCTTGTCAGCCAGCAGGTCCCGCGCCTGCGCGACATGGGCATCCAGCCGGTCCAGTTCCTCGGTCACGTCGGCCTTCGCGGCCAGCAGCGCGGCCTCCTGATGCAGCCGCTCCGGGTTCAGCGCACTCGACGCATCGACCAGCTTGGCGACCTGCTCCACCAGGCGCTGCTTCACCGCCTCGGGCGCAAGGCTCGCCAGCCCACGCGCCTCGGTCGCCAGCGCCGCGATCTTCTCCAGCTGCGCGTTAAGCAGCGCGCCGATCCGCGCACCCTCCTCCGCCCGCGCCTTGGCGAGCGCCTTCAGCGCCTCGTCCAGCGAGGCGAGCAGCGCCGCATCGCGCGCCTCGATATCGGCCTCGACGCCCTGCGTCTCCTCGACGACACCCTTCATCCGGAAGATGCCGTCGGCGCTGGGCGGGCTCAGCGGCAGAACGTCTTCCATCGCCTTCATGGCTTCGGAGATCGCCTGCAGTGCCTCGCGGTTGATCTTCAAATTCGGCGCCTGCGCCTGCTCGGTCAGCACCAGCGAGACCTGCACCGACCCGCGCTTCAGCCGTTTCGCCAGCGCCTGCCGCGCCGCAACCTCCAGCCCGTCATAGCCGGGCGGCAGGCGAAAACGCGGCTCCAGCCCCTTGCCGTTGACGCTTTTCAGCTCCCATGCCCAGTCCAGAAGCGCGAAATTACCGCGCGACCGGGCGAAGCCGGTCATGGAAACGACGGTCATGGCGTTGCCTCTTCGGCAGCCTTCGCCCGCTCGGCCTCGATGGCGCGCCATTTGCGGACGTTTTCATTGTGCTCTTCCAGCGTCGCGGCGAAGGCGTGCCCGCCTGTACCGTCGGCGACGAAGAAGAGATAATCCGTATCCGGAGGATTGATCACCGCCTCCAGCGACGCGCGGCCCGGATTGCAGATCGGTGTCGGCGGCAAGCCGTCGATGACATAGGTGTTATAGGGCGTTGCCTTCTCAAGCTCGCTCTTGCGGATGCCCCGGCCCAGCGGCTCACCGCCCGTCAGGCCGTAGATGATCGTCGGGTCCGACTGCAGCTTCATGCCTTTGCGCAACCGGTTCACGAACACCGACGCGACCTGCGGCCGCTCGCTCGCCACGCCCGTTTCCTTTTCCACGATTGAGGCAAGGATGATCGCCTCTTCCAGCGTGTCGTAAGGCAGGTCGGCCTTGCGGTTGGCCCACAGCTTCTCGGCCAGCGCCGTATGGTCTCGCTCCATCCGGCGCAGGATGTCGGCCCGCGTCGTGCCGCGCGTGAAGAGGTATGTCTCGGGCAGCAGCGAGCCTTCGGCAGGCGCGGCGCGCAATTCGCCGGTCAGCGTCGTGTCGGCGTTGAGGATGCGCAGCACCATAGCGCTGGTGCGCCCTTCCGGCACCGTCACCGAATACTGAATGACCTTGCCGGAGACGAGCAGCTCCATGACCTGCTTCATGCTCGACTTGGCCGGCACCTTGTACTCGCCGTGCTTCAGCTTGCCCTGCTGCTCGAGGTAGCGCGTGCCCAGCTTGAAGATCGTCGCGTCATCCAGCACGCCCAGATTGAACGGGTCGTCCTTGGTGATGACACCCGCATCGCGCAGCCGCACGGCGATGGCGTTGAGCCCGTCGCCGGGCTCGATGGTCACGAAAGTATCGGCCGCCAGCGGCCCCGGCGCATTGAAGCGGTCCCAGGCCCAATAGGCCGCGCCGCCTACGGCAAGACCGCCAAGGATCAACAGCACCAACAGAAGAGCGAAGAATCGGGCGAGGAAGGACCGCCGCCGACGGGGACGATCCTCGCTCATGAGCGTCAGGCCGGCGGCTGGGTCATGATGAGGGCGGCATTGGTGCCGCCGAAGCCGAACGAGTTGGACAGCACCGCGCGCACTTCGCGCTTGCGGGCCTTCAGCGGCACGAGGTCGATGGCCGTCGTGACGTCCGGGTTATCCAGATTGATGGTCGGCGGCACGATCTGGTCGCGCATCGCGAGAATGCAGAAGATCGCCTCCACCGCACCGGCCGCACCCAGAAGGTGGCCGATCGACGACTTGGTCGACGACATCGACAGGTTCGCCGCCGAATTGCCGAAGAAGCGCTCCACGGCGCCCAGCTCGATCCCATCCGCCATGGTCGAGGTGCCATGCGCGTTGACGTAGTCGATGTCAGCGACGGTGAGGCCCGAACGCTTCAGCGCCATCTGCATGGCGCGGAAGCCGCCATCGCCGTCCTCGGACGGGGCGGTGATGTGGTAGGCGTCGCCCGACAGGCCGTAGC
>VFQQ010003737.1_pt1 | contig 14394 bp, 22 predicted proteins | sample 3512341 | NCBI WGS metagenome assembly VFQQ01 (sample SAMN10412373, study PRJNA504923) | tailings metagenome | isolation source: Relicate 2 Philex TSF1 revegetated site | place: Philippines: Tuba, Benguet | collected 2017-08-29 | reverse complement strand
TTGCCGCTAAGGCGCTGGAGCACTTGGTGCCTTCTGCCAACGTCTCCCCCTCCCCTGCTTCCACACCCACTGCAGCAGCCCTGTATCTACACTCATCACATGTACCCCCAGCAAACCAGTGCTATTCAGCACTATAAAACCATCGGAACAGGGTAGCCATGGGACAGGGGTTGATTAGCCGGTGTAAAGTGTGGTAGGAGAAGCAACTGATAAATCAACCAAGATAATCAAGCAGTAGCTTTCGGGGTTTAATTTCTACCTTGATTTATACTGCAGAAGCTACCAGCAATTGATTCTACCGGGTTCTGGATTCTACCGGATAAACTGAATTGTACCACAAAAACTTTTTAGTAGGGGTTAATTTTTTTCCTGGTAGACCGGCACAAACCTATAATTATACCAAGAAGATGAACAATTCGGTAAAGCTGTTTTGGCTGGAGAACAAAGGAGTATAAATCTCAGTAAAGACCCGCCCAATCTACTAGTGGCGGCCGCCGCCAGTACCGCGGCATGCAAGGCGGGAGCGGCGGGTGCCTCAGGCTGGGGAGGTGGGCGCTGGCGGCGCCTTTCCGCGCATGTCTGAAACTCGTTCACAGACTTTGGGCAGCGACAGCGAGTCCCAGGAAGATTTCTCCGAGCAAGAGGACCCCTCGCTCGAGGGCTGGCTCGTGGCCGACTCCACCCACAGCGACTCCGAGTCCTCGCAGTCGTCGGAGTAGGGGGACGGCGCCGGGCCTTCCGACCCGCAGCTCGCCAGGGAGCTCAGGCGCGAAAAACGGAAGCGTGCTGAGCGCCGGGCGCGGCGGCGGGTGCGCAGGGCGTTGGCCGCCGTCGGGGCAGCAGAGCACCCGCGTCCTCTGACCATCCAGGCATCGCCTGCACCCCAGGCCCGTGCACCGCAGAGGCGGCCCGCACAGCCTGCTGCGCCGCCTGGCAAGGGCAAGGCGCCCGCCATCCCATGGCGCAAGCTGCCGCACCGCAAGGGCGCCCACAGCAACCCCTACTAGGGTGCACCCGTTTGCTTCACGTTTCCCAACATTCTGTTTCACCTTTGCCACCCCCACACTTTGGTTTGATTTAATTGCAAGTAGTTGTGGAGAGGGCCAGACTAAGGCAGAAATCCCCCGTGCGAGCTTCCCCCTATGCAACAAATGGTATCATCTAGACACACATGCCAGCTTGTAGGTCACGTCATCTTCAACGTTCAGCCACAGCAACCACTCCAGCACGGGCCAGTGGCGGCGGCGGTTCACCAGAGCGGTGTAAATGGGTGGGATGCGACAAGTTGGCGGGGTGCAACATATGCAAGCGCTGGCGCAGCTGCGGCAGCAGCGATTGTTGCATAGCTGCCGTGGAAACACCGTCCAGCTCTCAACAGCCTTCTCTGTTCTTGCGCCACTCCCCTTTGGCTCACCAGATGTCGGGCCAGAACATGCTGCCTGCAACGCGGTATCTGGGGTGCTCAAACAGCGTTTGCGGGTCCAGCGCAGGCGTGGCGTCGCTGTCTAGAAACAGCACCTCTTCGAATGGCGCCGCATACACCGCAAACGCCTTGAGCTTCCACCTGCGTGCAGTGATCAAGGTCGCAAGGTGGTTGGTTGTGCAGCGCGCATTGGGGTGCTGCAGGTTTGCACAATGCTGGACCCAGCCAAAGTTATCGTGGCATTGTGATGCACCAGTGGCATGCTGTGCATGCTGTCCGCAACCGATCACTCCTGCCGCCCACCCATTCCACTTGTCGGCAGCCGCAGCCAGCGCCGTCTGCCATGGTGGGTAGTCCAGCTTGCTGGCATCAACCAACTCCAGCCCAGGAATGCGATCCTGTGTGGGGGAGGGGCGGTGACGTGGGATGGAGCGAGTAGCCATGCGGCGCTTGTGCAAGGTGACCGGCCCAGCCGAGCGGCGGTGTCGGCAACGCACGCTGTGTTGGCATGCCCAGATTCAACCCGTGCGTGCTGTGGTGTTGTGCCGCGCAGTTGTCGTGCCTACCGCAGCAGGGTGATCACGAACCACCCACCTCCATGTACGCAATTGTTTCCTGGGTGGGCAGGTCGGCGGTGATGTTGCCCCAGTACCTGCAGCAGCGGTGAGCAACGAGCTGTCCTCCGATGCTCAGCAGGCTCGCCCGGGCAGCATGGGAGAGTGTGACAGGCGGCAAAGGCACCCAGGTGCGCTGCATGGGCACGTAGCACGCACGGGTTGCATTTGACTAGCACCAAGAACACTCACATGACTATGAAGGGCAGCTTGCAGCCCAGCGAGTGCCGCAGCACGAAGAGGCCTACAAATGCGTTGGCCAACAGGTGGGGGCTGCCAGCGGCGACCACAACCCCGCGCGGCCTCAGGCCTTGCAGCCGCCTGCTCCATGCCTGCTCGACAGCTGATCTGTTTGTGTTCAACAAATCCAGAAAGGCGGAGGCACGGGAGCGAAGCGCCGGGCCGTGTACTTCCTCTGCTGACGGCTCTGTTGGCGGCGGCGGCTCAATCTCCGGAGGCTTTGGAGGCTCTACAACCTTTGTTGTCGTAATGTGGGGGTGAGGGTCCGCATGTGATGGCGAGCGCGATCAGCGCCGCTCCCAGCGTTGCCAGCGTTCTGACTGCCCGCCCGCGCCCCTGTTCTCAGGTTGGTGCACCAGCAGCCATAAAGCACACTGCGCACAGCTTGCTTGCTTGCTCTAGCCGTGTGCACCCTGCCCAGACCTCCATCGGGTAGCCGCCGCCGCTCGCCGGCGGCAGCGCAGCTCCGCTTGCTCAGCTTGGCAGCTACAAAGGTAAGCTCGCTTTGGCTGTGGGCATGCATCCGCTCACAACCTGGCACAGAGAGAGAGAGCGACCTGATCGGCCAGGGCTTGCTGATGTCATCCCGGCCCAGGCCTGCGTTGCCGCCGCGCTCATTTCACTCCCCTATTTTCCACAGTCTGGTCGAGATGGCTTTCGCCAAGGCCAATTGGTCCTCATCATGCCCGCCAAGTGAAGCACCAGGTTGTTGAGCCTTGCCCCCAGCTGCCGCCGGTGAACCACACTTTTCGTGCCCTCTTCAAGCCTGCAAGCTAAGGTCGAAGAGGGCGTGAATGCTGCTCTAGTTGGCGACCCCCATGCCGGTTATGCCAAGACTCCACCTGCCTTGTACCTGACCATCATCAAACGTCGCTGCAAGGCCAACATGCCAACTGTTTGCAGGCCTGCTGCGCACTGGTGTGCGCCCGACCAACTGGCTTGCATTCACCGTATCGCTGGTCACACAGCTGCCGAGGTTGGGCAGCAGGTGTAATAAAGAGGACGACTGCCGCGGCAGCCAACGAGGAAGAAATCAGGGATTTGGGTCAGTGTAGCACGGGACAGAGAGCTCTAAAGCGGGAAACATGCTGCAGCTGCATGCCAAAGATTTATGCTCAACGGGGAGAAGCAAGCTAAGAAGAGCACACTGTGCAGTGCATGCGGATCAATTCTGGGCCCCAGCGCCGGCGCCCAGGGCTGTCCCCCTGCCATCGCCCAGCGCCGTGGCAGCGCCTGCGCCTGCGCCCTGGGCTGTGCCCGTGCCCGTGCCCTGCGCCACCGCACCGGTGCCGCCTGCGGTGTCGCTGTCCCCGGCTGCGCCGCCCCTTGCTGCTGCGCCTCGCGCTGCCTGCGTTGCTGCGTCTCGCTGCACCTGGCTGGACAGTGTGCCCGTGCTGCCCGGCCGTGTGGCTGTGGCCCAGCCGCTGGAGCCCCACCACGGCAGCTTGCCCTTCTTGCCTGCAAAGCGTGTGTGCGTGAAGGCAGCAGATTATGGTGAGGGGCAGCCCCACACAGCAGAAGTGTCCTTGTGACCACCTGCCACACACAGTCCATGGAGCGCCCGCCCTTGGCAGGGCAGCGACGCCCGGCATCGGTCGGCGCCGAGACGACACATGCTGTACCGTGGAAAACACCCTTCTACCTGCCGCTCCGCGCCCACCCCGGCCCGCCACAACAAGAGCAGAACGGCAGCTGGAGCATGTGCAGTGCGCACCAGAGCTGTAGGGATCCCTCATGCAGTCGTCCAAGATGCAACAAGAAAAGTCAACCCAACCTTGTAGCAAGGGTACTACCAGATGGCCGTGCGCACCTGCGCTGTACGGGTCCTTCACACAGTCGTTGAAGATGCCCTCCAGCCGCTCCTCGGCGCGGCACAGCCCCGCGCACTGGTTCTCGTTGAATGCCAGGCACACGTTGTCCCTGTTGCTCTGCTCGGTGCGGGGCAGGGGGGCAGGGGGAGCAAGGGGGCGGGTCAGCGGGCTGGGTTGGCACGGCACACCCGACAATGTGCAGGGCAATGAAGAGGGGTACGGGTAGCAGAATCCGCATGTTTGCCTGCCTTTGCGGCCCTTACGGCTTCCCCCGAGCACTGCGCACCTGCCCCGTGCACTTCCACTCGCTGTCGCAGCACAGCCGCCGCTGATTGTCGTACTGGACATCCAGGCCCACCTGCAGCACACAGGGGCAGCAGCCAGAGGGCCGGCTCAAGCGCACGTCCAGCCAGAGGCGCGCTGGCCAGAGGAACGCTCGTCGGTCCCCAGCAGCGCTGTTGCAAAAGATGCATGAGCCGCTCCTGCCCAGGTGCCAAACTGTCTTGTGCTTCTTGGCATGCTGCCCAGCAGGCGGCCGGGTTGCTGCAGCCCCGCAAAGTGATGCTGGCCACTCATCACAGGCACACAGCATCCCTTGCTCTCCGCTCACCAGCCAGGCTCCCACTGCCACATCCTCGTTTGCATAGCGGTGCAGGATGGCCTCGTTACGGGCAATGTAGCGGGCCACGGGGCGCGCCATGCCGTAAATCTGGCCTGCAAGGATGGGGAGAAAGTGTAGGGGGCCAGCAGGGAGAGCAATCAGCGGCTTCAGGCTCCTCGGAGTGATCGAAGAACAAGTGCTGGCCTTTTGCGATTGAACCGCATGGAGCGGCATGATACCACCCCGCCACATCCCACTGCACCCATTGCTCACTCCATCGTCCCTCCCCCTCGGTTATGATACCAATGCACGCACCGCTGGCGTGGCGCAGGTAGTTGATCTTGCCGTCCCTGCCGGCGGGGTCGCCAAAACGCCAGTGCTCCGGCTCATACCACTTCCACCGCTTGTCCGTCAGCACCTCGCCGCTCTTCATGCAGCCCTGCAGGAGGCGGCGGGGGCAGCAGTTGCATTTTGAGCACGCGCAGCAAGTGCGTAGTAGCCCAGCGTGCCAAGCCCAGCTCGACGTCCAGCTCAGCCCAGCGGCAGCGGTAACTATGCCACCCAGTTGGCAGCAGCCTGGCGCACAAACAGCCCGGCCTTGCACTAGAACAGAACGTTTGGGGTTTGGGCTGTTTCCCATGGCAACTGCATTCTCAGGCATCGGCGCACCAGGTACAGGTTGCCCTGGCTGCGCCGCTCCTTCAGATACTCGGCCAGCGCCTCCACATTCACGGCTGCAGTGGTGGCAAGATGCAGCAGATGGTGGGATCAGAAGGCAAGATGCAGCACAGGGGAGGAACCAGGCAGAGCTTGGCAGAGTAATGTTTGTGCTTCGTCCGTGGATGGTGCACGTTCAGAGCCGCTGTGCACAGGCGAGGCACGGTGCTTGCAGCTTGGGTGACTGTGTGCAGGTGGTGGGCGCTGGGGCACACACAGCAGCAGCACCCCACACCGCCCTGCCAGCCCAGACAGCGGGACTTGGGCCACCCACTTTGCAGCTGGTTGCCCCGACACACCACGCACCAACGTCGTCGTCTATCTTGAAATAAAAGTCGGCCACCACGGCGTCGCTCATGTGCGCAAACAGGCGAGCGGTCTTGCGGCTCAGCTCCGCATACTCGTCAACCACGTCCAGCCGCTCGATGTCGCCAAACTGATGGTGGGAGGCAGAGGAGGCGGGCAGCAGAGCAGCCGAGTGGATGCCAGTGAGGGGAGCGGGCGTAATCAGCAGTGCAACCAGCAGGGTTCAAACATACATCAGCTTGCACCTTGCAAATCTTGCCACGTGGCTTCTGCGCTGCCCCAGCAAGTCAAACGCAGCCAGCGTTATTTTCATCACATTGCGCTCGCCTGACTTCCCGCCTTGCTCCCTGCAGCTCCTACTGCGCCCCAGCAAGGCGATCCCACTGATCCAGACGGAGAATAAACTGCGCTGCTCTCACCTCCCGCATCTCCGCCTGCAGCTCCTGCTCCACGCGGTCGCTGCGCTTGTGCGGGTATCCCACAAAGAAGCGGATGCGCACGCCCAGGCGCTCCTCAATGTCCTGTAAATGCAGCAATGTGGGCGGATGGTGGGGAAGCAGTGTGAGCGAATGGGTTGGATGCCCTGCAGCAGGCAGGGCAGGCTTTAACAGCCCAGAGGCACCCAAGCCTGGGCGGTGCTGTGCAGTGCACGCTGCTGCGTCATTCACCAGCCGTGCCCTCGCACCTGCAGCCGCCCGCTGGGCACCCATGTGCGGCGCAGGATGTCTCGACGGTTGCGGGACGTGAGGCCCTGCACAGCAGCAGCAGCAGCGGTGGCGGCTGTTGGTGAGCATGCATAGCACATGGACGTGCAGACCAGCTGATCAGGCCAGCTAATCATCAGGTGCTACTTCAATGCCCAGCCATTAAACGGCAGCCGGACACACACCGAGTTGATGCCGATGAACAGCACGAGGCGGGACTTGCGGCCGCGCTGCTTTGCGTCCTCGTCCTCGACAGCCTGCGAGTGAGGAGCGGGGCGGCACCTTGCCGGTTGGAGCCTGTGCTGGTGTGCAGCCAAGTTGATGTTGAACGCAAGCCGTTGAGCTCCCAGCACAAGACCAATGACCACCCAAAAGACGAGGCAGCAGCAGCAGCACCGCGCCCACACCCTGCCCCTGCTCGCAGCAGCACTTGCATCTTGGGGGAAGGGCTGGATGGGCTTGGCTCCGGGGCTAGCAGCCACCGCATTGCGCCACGGCTGCTTGGTGTGCAGCTCGTCCCACAGCGCGGCCACCTGGCAGGCAGGCGGGACCAGGGGTGCACAGTGTCAGGTGGTGGCCAATGCGATGCATGCTGGAACACAGTCGTATGTGCTTGCTGACGGCAATGCGCGAAGCTGCGGCCTTGCGGCACCGCTGCAAACTTATGCCATAAACACAGCAACAGCCGCCCGCACCTGCGCATTGCGCGTCTGGATGATGGCGTCTTTCCGCCGGATGCGCTCCTCCTGGTCGGGCGACACGCTGCTCTCCCGGAACAGCAGCGGCGACTGGCCCAGCTCCTGCTTGTAGGCGCCGCCTGGTGCGGTGACAAATGCGCGCAGCTGCAAGAGAACACAGGTAAGTAACAGATCAGGGCACAGGAGGCCGTGAGGCAGCAGCTGGTGCAGCACTGCAAGCAGCTGCGGCTTGTGCAGGTCTGGCGGCAGAGCACTCCAGGCGCAGCGCCCATCAGCACAGACATTCCTAAGCAATCCCGCCATCTGGTTCTCACCGCGTGCACGCCCTGCTCCAGCGGCGGCAGTGGCACCACAAAGCCCACGCCGGTGCGCGCCTCAAGCGCCGGCTGCGGCGGCGGGTCGGTGCCGCCCTGCTGCGCCTGCTGCGCCTGCTGCGCCGCCAGCAGGCCCTCGATCTGGCACAGCAGGTTGACGGCGTCGGCCTGGGTGGGCAGCAGGGCCGTGGCGCGCCCCACCTCGATGCCGTCCACGTACACGCTGACCGCCAGGTCAGCACCCAGAGTGCCTTTCAGGCAGGCCCAGCCGTGCACCCGCCCCGCCTCGACGAGCGACACCTGCCCCGCCAGCTGGGACTGAGGGTCCCACCGGACAGGCACCGGGTCGTCCTCCAGGCGTGCACCGCTCAGCGGCGGCGGCCCCTCAGCACCCGCCGCGCTGCGGACGCTGTAGAACAGCACGGGCTGCTGCTCCTCGGCGCCGTCACGGCTGGCGGTGCCCACCTCCAGGCCGGACGCAAGGCCGCCGCTGCCCGGCAGGGCCGGCTGCTGCAGCGAGGGGCTGCCCACACCATTCTGCACGGCCGCAAGCTCCGTGCGCTGCGGCAGGGCAAGGGCAGGGGCCAATGGATCACAGGGTGTGATCAGGCTGCAAGCCGCGGCAGCAATGGCGCAAGCAAACGCTTCTGCATTTTAGTGACTTGAGCAGGGCGCACTCACCAGGTGCACAATCTCCCTGCTGTTGAGCCACAGCCTGCAAGCACCACACGTCGGGAGCAGGTTGACGCAAGGCGAGTCGGCGGCAGGCGGCGGAGGCGGCGGCAGGTGGGCTGCTGCAACGGCACGGGGTCCAGCGTTGCCCACGCACCTGCTGGCGATGAACAGAGTAGCCACGGCGGCCACCAGCAGCGAGGCGAGCTGGCTGCCGCCCTGCGGCGAGCCCCGCGCGTGGGCAACCTTCATCTCCCTGGGATCTGCACTGCTACTAATAAGCCCTGGGCAGCATCCCAGTGCTGCTTGCCGCGGCGGCCAGAGCGACGCGGCTCTTCAACACTGAACACGCTGCCTCCCGTGCCCGGCTGGCTGCCTGGCTGCGAGTTGTCAACACAACAATTACAAGGGGTGCAGGCACCAGCTGGAAGCGAGGCAGGCGCATGGGCAGCCAGCCGGGCGTCACGACGTGCCAGCGTTGCCGTCGGCTGCTCCGAGCCGCTGCCGCTCCTGCTCCGGCTGGGCGCCGGCTGCGTCCTCCGCTGTGCTGCTCGTGCTGGGGCCTGAGTTGCCACTGCTGCTGGGCTGATCTGCTGCAGCAGCAGCTGCTGGAGCAGCCGTGGACGCCGCAGCGGGGCCCGCTGGGGCCGCCTCCGCGGCTGCCGCCGCTGCTGCAGCTGGCGCGGGCGCCGGCTGGGCTGGCCGTGGCACCCAGTCTGGCACTGGTGCCGGGCCGGCCTGCGCCTGCACAAACTGCCGCGCTTGGTTCTGCGCTCGCACCATGCGGCGGCGCCACAGCACCAGGGCCAGCATGAGCAGCAGGCCAGCCGCCACCTGCGGTGGCAGGGCGGGAGAGGTGGGTGCAGCGCGAGTGAGCACCCTTGGTGCAGCAGAGGCTGTGCAGCGGGAACGGCTGCATGTGCATTCTGGCATGTCGCCATCCGAAACTTCGCTGCCCACCGCTAGACTTGGCTGTCTTACAATCCGCAGCCAAAACCAAACTCACCGTCAGGTCAACATTGTCACCCGCTTCGAACACCTCGTCCAGGCTGTCGAACCAAAAGTCGAGGGTGGCCAGGCGGCGGGCGCGCGCCCACACGCCGTGCTGCCCAGTCAGCGAATAGTGGCGCTCTGCGGCGGCCGCTGCTTCGCTCGTGCCGCGCCCTGTGGTCGGGTTGGGTTGGCAAGCTTGGGTTGGCTTGACAAGCAGCAACAGCCGCGCAGAGGGTGAGCGAGAAGTGCATGATGGTGGTGTACACAGGCGCTGAAGCCGCACAGAACAAATCCAACACCAGTCTGCATGCAGAGCAGCAGCACAAACAGCAACTTGCAAGCTGGAAGCAGGGCTGTTTCGTTCTCCAAGCCCCATCCTGGCTCTCCCAAAGCGACTCACCCCGCATGGCCAGCAGCAGCGTGTTGACGCCCGCCGCCACGCTGGGCGGCACCTTGCCCTGCACGCCGTCCCACCAGCCGTGCAGGCGCAGGAAGAGCAGCGCCAGCTGTACCGCGTAGCCCGCATCACGCGGCTGCGCCTTGAGTGCGCTGCGAAAGGTAGCGGAGCGGAGCAGAACGGGTATGTAATGAGCGGAGGCCGGAGGGGTGTTTCAGGCGGGCAGAGGGTGGGCAGTCGGTCTTGTGGACCGTCGGCCAGTGTTCCCCCACCTCTAGCGCCTGCGTGAGGCAGGGCAGTGCTGCCTTGTTCCCTCACTCTGCCCACCCCACCTGTCGTAGAAGCGCTTGGCAAGGAAGTGGTCCTTGGGCAGCCCGGCGCCAAACTGCACGCCAGGAGTGGTGGGCGGTTCATGGCAGGCTGACCGCGCAGCGTCAGCACGCTGTGGATTTATGCCCACACGGTGCTCTACGCCCAGCCAACCTTGCCTAAACCAAACATTCTGCTGCCGATCAGCATCCCACAGCTTGCCACCCCACGCAGCCCCAACACATGCCTGGTGCATGAAGCCCAGGTTGAACAGCGCCTGCGCACTGCGGTGGTTGCTGGCCTCGTTGTACATCTGCAATAGGCCATGGGCATATGCGGCCAGCCTTCATGTAAAAAACAACAAGTGACAAGCAAGCCTGCACAGTCTTCCCACCACCCACAGCCCCGCAAGTACATGCAGGCATTTGCTAACTGCTCCCGCACATACATCCTGCAAGCTACTGCCCACTGCTGCATGTGTTCCCACCTTGGCGGCACGGCGCCAGTCTCGCCGGACGCCCTTGCCGTACCTGCAACGAGAAATGAGTGGCTGACATCGTGTGGGACCTCGGCTCAGTCTCAGCAGACCCAAACCAGCACGAACAGACTGCGCGATGCTCCACTCCAAGTTGCTGCTAAGGCACAACCCGTCCCTGTGCTATTTCGCCTCACCAGTACGAGTCGCCGATGGACAACAGTGCCGCATGATCGCCCTGCTGCGCCGCGCGCTTGTACAGCAGCAGCGCGACCTCGCCCGCCTCCGGCCCTGCAGCACAGTCGCAGACAAGAGCAATTTGTTTGGGCTGATTTAGGGACAGCATCTGTAGCTGGCTGCTCCGCACAGTAAATGCAGCTGGCACTCGCCAACCACTGCTGCCCCTCGTGCACTCGCGACCCAGCTGGCCTGGCACACACACAACCTTGTCACCCGCAAAGCAGGCGCACCCTCGTAACCGTATCCCTCTGTGAGCATCCAGGCGGCGTTGGCTTGGCCCAGCGCAACACCCATCTCAGCTGCCTGCAGGGGGGCAGGAGCGGCACACACAGGTCGGTGGGCTGTGTGACACTCCTGAGGAAGTGCTACCAAGCGCGTGTGCTTGGCAGTGCATGCAACTACGCTGTGCCGTACATGCAGAACACTGACCCCCACTTACCTTCAGGTAGTTGAGGAGCGCCCACTCATAATCCCCTGCCGCAAAGTCCTCGTTCGCCTCCTGCCATACCAACAGGGGGCAGGGGAGTGGGGCACATGGCACATGGTGAGAAGACAGCCTGCCGCTGCCCGGGAGGCGTGCGTGCATGGGCACTGTGTGCCTGCCACCGCCCAGGAGGCCGCAGCAACCAGCATCACAGGCCAACATAGCAGGCGGGCATGCGGGCAGCCCACAGCATGCCGGGACTCGCTGCGTCGGCCCCTCCTGCGGCAACCGCGCTCTCAGGGCTGCACCCTGCAGGGCCGCCCGCCCACCTGCTGCGCGGGGAAGCCCTTCTCCGCCACCCGCTTGAGCAGGGCCACGGCTGTGGCGCAGCCGCTCTGCTGGCCGGCGTGGCCGCCCAGGTGCAGCTGGGCCAGGTTGTAGGCGGCCAGCAGGGCGCCGTTGGAGGGGGAGGAGGCGGCGTCAAACGTGGCCTGGGGCAGGAGATGCAGGGGGGGGGCAGAGCTGTGAGTAGGGCGCCGTTGGAGAGGAGGGAAGCGGCGTCAAAAATGGCCTGGGGTAAAGAGGAGGCAGGAGGGGCACGAGCATAGCACTGTGAGCGCCGGTCACCTGAGCAATGATCAGGCAATGATTGGAACGGCACGGTTGCTGAGGTGGCACGCCATGGCAGCACGTGCAATAAGCAGATAACCAAACCATGAACATAAGGGTGGCAGATGATTGCACTGTGAACGAAGCAGCAGGACAGCGCAGCAGCCCACCTTGGCGTCAATGAGGCGGGCAGCCAGCTCCCACAGCTTGACCGCCTGCGCCTTGTCGGGCTTGGTGCCCCAGCCCCGCAGGTGCATCTGGCCTGCAGGCGGGCGCAATCCCGATGGCGGGCAGCGAGAGGGGGAGGAGAGTTGGAGCAGCGACAAGCGGATTGGCGCTGGGACAGCATTTGTGCACCCTCTACTAATGCATCACAACCACTTGAGCGCAGCCCGTGACGAATGCAGCACGAAACGCACCCAGGTAGAAGTAGGCATCGCCCAGGCCGCTCCACTGGCGCGCACCACCACCGCCCATGGCCTGGCCAGAGGCAACAGCCTCCTGCAGGTACCGGCGTGCGGTACCGTAGTCCCTGGGCAGGCCGTGGGAGCCTGCAAGTGGAGACATCAATGCAAGTACAGAATCTGAGCTCCAATGTAAAGCCTTGCAGGAGTTGACACAGACACAGGCAGCAAACAGATGGAAAGAGCCACAGGTTGGGCCACCTGTTAACCCTAGCAAGAGCAAGCAGCACCCCACATGGGCAACACGCACCTGTCATGTGCATGTATCCAAGTGCCAGCATGCCGCTGGGGTGCCCTGCAGCAATGCAAGAAGAGAGGCGTTCGCAAGTGGGACAAACTCGAACGCCAGCTGATGCCCACAGCGTCCCACCGCTGGATCCAGAGCGCCTGGGCAGCACACAGCGATGATGCATGCACAGCTAGAGCGCAACCCAGCAAGCAACCCACAAACGCACCCTCAATCTGTCCCGCCCACACGCACCGTGGTCAGCCGCCTTCTTGAACCAGCGCACGGCAGTGGCGTTGTCCTGCTTCACTCCCTGGCCATTAGCATAGATGTGGCCCAGGTGCGCCATGGCAGTCGAGTCCTCAGCAGCCGCTGCCTGCAGCCAGCGGTGGGCGGGCAGCGCAGTAAGTGGTGGGTGCGCACGTGCAGGTGCTGGGATGGCACAGCGGACAGTGGCTGTACTTGCACCAGCGCTGACCAGCTTTGCAGTAAGCTGGCATATGCTCTTGCTTGCCTGGTTCAGGTAGCGGATGGCCTGCTCGTAGTTGCGACCACCAGCAGGGGCGGCCTCAGCCAGCAGGCGAGCCGCCTCACGGGCAGCATCCGCATTGCCCAGGTCCGCAAACCACTGCGGTGCGCAACATAAGCAGAACACAGCAGTATTCAACACATGATGCCGGCAACAATGCCAGCTGCGCTGCACACGCCAGGAAACCAGTGCGGCAAGCATGGCGGCGGTTGAAGTCAGCAATGCGCACGGCATGGTATGTACACTGCTGTGACTCGACGTGAACTGCATCATGTTAGCTCAAACACCAACAGACCCAAGTCGACCACAGCGCCCTGCCACCTGGTAGTGCAGCGACTCCTGCTCCACGCTCAGCCGCTTTGCGTGCGCTGTGCGGTATGACAGCTTCACCATGTTGACCTGCGGTACGAGTGAAGCAGAGGCGGGTGGGCAGCCGTACACCTGGAAACACCACTGGTGCTTGCAACAAAGCTGCTATGAGTGCGCTCCAACAGCACCTTTCCAGCTGCACGTGAGCTCTCCGCACTCGACAAGGGGCTGTTTCAGTCGCTGTGCCCAGCCAGCAGGCAGCTGCGCCACAGCATGCAGCACACCTGCGGCAGGCCGTCCTGCATCTGCGCCATTTCCAGCACTCGCGCCGCCACTGGATCGTAGTACAGCGCCGCTGCAGGCAGGTGGTGCATGGCAGGGAGGTCGAATTGCAGTGCTGTCAGGTGGGTGGCTGCCCAAGGCTCTGGCAATAAACGGCCTTGCACAGTGCATCAACCCAAGCAGCCAACCCTGTGAGCAAGCAACCTCGCTGCAATGTCGCAATGCTGCTGCGACGCCAGCAGGCGCATGCACAGGCGCACCTGTCTGGCAGCTCTTGGGCACCCCCAGCCCCTGCATGTGCCGGTAGCCCAGGCTCATCTGCGCCACCGGGTCCCCACCCTGCAGTTTGCAAGAATGGGAAGAAGGCCGTGCGCAATGAAATGTCAGATGCTCGCCGTGCATAACATCAGGTGCAAGGGCGCCACTAGTATTCGCAACACATCGGAGCACATGCCGCATGCAGGGGGCGTGTGCCCAGTGATAACGCAGCAACAGCCCACCTGCGCTGCAAAGGTGTAGTGCAGCAGCGCCGCCGGCACATCAGGCGGGACAAGCCTGCAAGGGCAGGGAGCGCAGGTAGGGAAAGCTCTCATGGTTTGAAGGCGGCGTGCCATGGGAGCGAATGTATCGCAGCGCGGATACTATTGACAAGTCTGCACCAAGCCAGACCAAACCAGGCCATCACCCGGCAGCAGCCCCCAGGGCTAAAACGACCCCCCACCTAAACAGCTGGTCGCGGGAGTTGGGCGCCACCGGCTCCACGCCCAGCGCCAGGTGGAACGCCACGTCAGCCTGAAGGATGGGGGATCGAGGGCCAGCAAGGTGAGGAGTGCAGGCAAGTAGAGCTCATGCTGTGCAAGAGCCGATTTTGGTTGCGGGCAGGCCCCGCCTCGCCTTTCCCATGCCGCGGATCGCAGATGCAGCAGCTTTTCCTCGCCGCAGCATTGCAGCAGACAAGTCGACAATCATCAGCCAGCCGCCGCACCTGGCTCTCAGGGTGGCCCAGCTGAGCGAGCAGCTGCAGCAGCCGGTGCGCG
>VFQQ010003736.1_pt1 | contig 14397 bp, 16 predicted proteins | sample 3512341 | NCBI WGS metagenome assembly VFQQ01 (sample SAMN10412373, study PRJNA504923) | tailings metagenome | isolation source: Relicate 2 Philex TSF1 revegetated site | place: Philippines: Tuba, Benguet | collected 2017-08-29 | reverse complement strand
CCGGCGGCGGCTACCGCTTCATCGTGCTCGACGGCAACGACGTCAGCCTGTTCGCACCACCGAAGGACGACCCGCGTCGTGAGGTCGCCGCCAAGCGGCTCGAGGACCTGAAGGCAAAGGGCGCAGTCAACGCACAGACCTGGAACGGTTCGCTGAGCGACGAACAGTTCGACTGGCTCGGCAAGACCATCGAGGCGGCACAGTCGGCAAATGAGAAGGTGATCGTCATGGGTCACTATCCGGTCTACCCAGAAAACGAACACAACATGTGGGACTCCGAACGCATCGTGGAACTGCTGACCGGATCCAGCAACGTCGTCGCCTATTTCAACGGCCACAACCACGCCGGCAATTTCGGCGAGCTCAAGGGCAAGTATTTCCTCAATTTCAAAGGCATGGTCGACACGCCTGCTACCAGCGCCTACTCGATCGTCGAAGTCTACGGCGATCGGATCGATATCCGTGGCTTCGGGCGCGAGGAAAATCGCTCGTTGAAAATCCAAGGCGCTTGAGCCCGCCAGACACCTGAAATCAGCAGAGAAATCTCCGTCGATTTCGCTGTGGTCTTTGCATCAAATAGCCGGGCACGGTTGTTCGCCGTCCTGGCGAATCCCGCTATAGTCGGGCCATGCCCATCCGCCAGCTTTCCGAAACGATGATCAACCAGATCGCCGCTGGCGAGGTCATCGAGCGTCCCGCCAGCGTCGTCAAGGAACTGGTCGAGAATGCGCTCGACGCCGGGGCCGGCCGCGTCGAGATCGTTACGGCTGGAGGCGGATTGAATTTGATCCGTGTCACCGATGACGGTGCCGGGATGCCGGAACACGAGCTGGCACTGGCGGTCGCCCGTCACTGCACGTCCAAGCTTTCCGATGACATCAACGACATCCGCTCGCTCGGCTTCCGCGGCGAGGCATTGCCTTCGATCGGTTCGGTGGCGCGGCTGTCGATCCGCTCGCGCACGGCACAGGGCGATAGCGCCGCTGAGATCAGCATCGAGGGCGGGCGCGTTGCGCCCGTACGACCGGCAGCAGCCAACCGCGGCACGACGGTGGAGGTGCGCGACCTGTTCTTCGCCACGCCGGCTCGACTGAAATTCATGAAGGGCGAGCGCGCGGAAAGCTCGGCGACCAGCGATGTCATCAAGCGCATCGCCATCGCCTTCCCTGCCGTACGCTTCACGCTGGCTGGTGCAGACCGCTCGACACTGGAGCTGCCGGCTACTGAGGACGGCCCAGAAGGACAATTGCGACGCCTCGCCCAGGTGATGGGCTCTGAATTCCCGGACAATTCGATTGCCGTCGATGCCATGCGCGAAGGTGTGCGATTGACCGGCCACGTCTCGATCCCCTCCTTCACGCGCGCCAACGCGCTGCAGCAGTACGCTTATGTCAACGGCCGCCCCGTGCGCGACAAGCTGATCGCCGGCGCCATCCGCGGCGCCTATATGGATGTGCTGCCGCGCGACCGGCATGCCGTGGTGGCACTGTTCCTGACGCTTGATCCCGCGACCGTCGACGTCAACGTCCATCCGGCCAAGGCCGATGTGCGTTTCCGCGACCCCGGCCTGGTACGCGGACTGATCGTCGGCGCGATCCGCGAAGCGCTGACCAGCGCTGGCGTCCGGGCAGCAACGACAGGCGCCGCCGGCATGATGGCTGCCTTCAGGCCCGGTGCTGAAAGCTTCGGCCATGGCGGTCCAGGCAACGGCCATCGCAGCTACGAAGCGGCTTATCATGCCTCCGGGCCGGTTGGTTTCGATGCCACGCGGTCGCCGCAACGACCTCTCGACATGGGCTTTCGCGAACACGACCAGCAGGCTTTCGATGCCGGACCGGCCTTCAGCGCCGACGCCCGCGCCAGCCAGGTCGAGGCTGCCGAGACCCTGCTGGGTGCGACCCTCGGCGCCGCACGCGCTCAGGTGCATGAGAACTACATCGTTGCACAGACCCGGGATTCGCTGGTCATCGTCGACCAGCATGCCGCGCATGAGCGACTGGTCTACGAAGCGCTGAAGAATGCGTTGCATTCCCGCCCTGTGCCGGCGCAGATGCTGCTGCTGCCGGAAATCGTCGACCTTCCCGAAGACGACGCCGAAAGGCTGGCCTTACATGCCGACACGCTGAAGCGCTTCGGCCTCGGCATCGAGCGTTTCGGCCCGGGCGCCATCGCGGTGCGCGAGACGCCGTCGATGCTGGGCGAGACTAACGTGCAACAGCTTGTCCGCGATCTGGCCGACGAAATTGCCGATAACGACACCACCGAAACGCTCACCGAACGCCTCAATCACATTGCGGCCACCATGGCCTGCCATGGCTCCGTGCGCTCAGGCCGTCTGCTCAAGCCGGACGAAATGAATGCTCTGCTGCGTCAGATGGAGGCCACACCAGGCTCCGGCACCTGCAATCACGGCCGCCCGACCTATATCGAGCTCAAGCTCGCGGACATCGAGCGCCTGTTCGGACGGCGATAAGCCAGTTTTTCAACTTGAGCGTTTCCGCGGCGCACTTTTTGCCGGAATCGCTCTAGCGCTTCATGTTGACGATGATCACGCCGCCAAGCGCAAGCACACCGCCGATGACGCCGAGTGTCGTCGGTAACTCGCCGAGCCAGACGAAGCCGATCAACGTCGCCACCGGCGAAACCAGGTAGAGGTAGTTGGAGGCACGCGCTGCCGGCAGTCGCGACAATGCCGTCGCCCAGGCGGCGTAGGAAATGAAACTCGGGATCAGGCCGAGATAGATCACCGCGCCAAGGCCGGCCATGTCGGCCTGCGAAGCCTGGACGAGGCTTTCCGGAAAGAATGGCGCCAGGCACAGTGCGCCGAGCACCATGTTCCATTGCGAGACCATCAGCGGATGGTGCCTTGAAAACAGCGGCTTCTGTACGATTGTATTGACCGAGGAACACAGTGCCGAACCCAGGATCAGCAACGCACCGGTGTTGAACGTCAGCCCATTGCCCTCGCCCATCGCGATGACACCGATACCGGCGAAGGAAACAAAAGTGCCGAGCCAAGCGAGTGCCGGGAACCGCTCACCGAGCAGGAACATCGCCATGATGGCCGTGAAGATCGGGCTGACATTGATGATGAAGGCTGCGGCACCAGCCGAAACCGTGGTCTCGCCGATGTTCAGCATCGCGGTATAGAGCGCGACGAAGATCGCACCGCCAAAGCCGAAGCGCCACAGCTCGTTGAGCTTGGGCAATGCAGGGCGCTTGACGGCGAGGAAGATTGCCGCGGGCACGGCGGCGATCGCAAAGCGCAGCGCACCGAGCTCCAGCGGCCCGAAAGCAGCGAGACCGGCGCGGATCGCTGGAAACGCCGAGGCCCAGCCGACCACGGTAAGTGCCACAGCCAGCATCGCCGTGACATCCGTGCGCTGTTCCGAATTCGCCATGCTCATTTGTGCACTCATGATCTTCTCCGCGCAAATCAGGGCCGCGGCACCAGAAAACGCTTTTCCGGTGCCGTTGACAAACGACGAAATCGAGGATGAGCTGTGAACATGGATCACAGCTTGGATATACTGCCTCCGCTCGAAACCCTGCGCGCCTTCGACGCCGCAGCCAAGACAGGGAGCTTTTCTGCCGCCGCCGAAAAGCTCAACCTCACCCATGGCGCAGTCAGCCGCCAGATCGCGCGGCTGGAGGACTGGTTCGGGCTGAAACTGTTCGAACGTGGGGCGCGCGGCGTCTCGTTGACCATCGAGGGCAATCGGCTGCATCTGCGCACCAGCGAAGCGTTCGCGTTGATTGCCAGCAATTCCGACCGCTGGGTCGAACCGCGCGGCTCTGCCGTGGTGCGGCTGGCAACCATCCCGTCGATCAGTGGGCTTTGGCTGATGCCACGCATGGCGAAGCTGGAAAGCGGCGATCCAAAGATCAGGATCGTTCTCGACGTCGACAACCGTCAGATCGACCTCGCCGACGAAGGTATCGACCTTTCGATCCGGTGCGGGCGTGGACGTGTCCCCGAACGCATCGCCATGCAGCTGTTCGAAGAGCACATGTTCCCGATCGCTTCGCCGGCATTGGCGAAGGAGATAGGTGCCGGCAATGCCGAGCGGCTTCTGAAATATCCACTGATCCACGATTCGGACGCCTCAGGCTGGCGCGCATGGTTCGGCGAACAGGGCGTCGACTACCGGCCTCGCCCGCAGGATCGCCGCTTCGAGGATTACAATCTGGTACTGGATGCCGCCGCCTATGGGCTTGGCATTGCCCTTGCCCGGCCGCCCCTGGCCGAAGGCCAGGTCTCGGCGGGACGTGTCGTGGCCGTCGACAGACGCACCGCACTCAACCCGGTGTCCTATTGGCTCGACCGTCCAGCGGGAAAACCCCGCGCCGCAGCCGTGGAACTCGCCCGGCGTATCGCTGCAGCGGCCAGCGTCCCGTCGGAACGCTTCCAGAGTTTTCTGGACGCGGAGCGTGAGATGCTCGCCCGAGGCTAAAACACCAAAAGGACTATCAACAGCAACAGGGCCAACGCCGCAAACCCGAAGGCAATCGTGCGGGCATTGATCGCCGCGCCCAGCGGGGCGTCCTCCGATGTCCAGTGTGACGCCTTCGCCTGCACCGACCGTCTCTTCCCTGTGGCAGCCTCCTCCTCCTGAATCTGCCTAGCCGCTGCCGACGGCGGCAAGGCAAGCGCATAGGCTGGCAATGGTTGATTGCGGATGCCGGCGTCATCCCGGCCGGCAGGCAACCCCGACTGAGGTCGAACCTCTGCTTCCGCGCCAGTTTCCCTCGCCGTCGACGGCCGCTGGTTGATCGGTACCGATTCCTCCAGGTCGAGCGCTGCGCGGTAGGCCTCGATGATCTGGGATGACACTTCCTTTTGCATCGCCGCAACTCTGCCCGGCACGACGAGCGGCGGTGCCAGCGACGGCATCGGTTCCGCGCCAAGTGGTGCGCGGGGCGCGACGAGCGTCTTGATCAGCTCTGTTTTGGCGGGATCCGGCCTGGCCGTCGGGAGTGGCATGTCGCCGGCCGTTGCCTGCTTGAGCAGGGAAGCGAGGCGGGAGATGGCAGCAACCATGATGATCCAAGTGGCATTTTGCCCGAGAGTAGGCCGTCTGCGTTGTGTGAAGCTGGTGCCCTGCTTGACCTTGCCTGTATTTTGTGGCGGAAACGCTTGAGGTCAGGAGTTGTCAACAAGCTTGGCCGTGTGAGCACAGGTCGATCGTGATGATGAACCGTTTCGAAGGTCCCGGTGGCCGGGAAGCCCGCATTCGCTATCTGGACGGCGATTTCCAGGTCACCAGCCCGGGCGCTTTCGTGCGCTGCGCCGTTACCGGCGAAAACATTGCGCTCGACGAATTGAAGTACTGGAGCGTGGCTCGGCAGGAACCTTACGTCAGCGCAGCGGCTTCACTGCAGCGCGAAATCGAATCCAACCCGGACCTGCGCAAGCGCAGCTGACGACTGTTCTTTCCAGGAACCTATCCGCCCACGCGTCGCCTGCGCCAGGCTTCGAGGGTTTCATCGACAATACGCTGCGGCGTGTGGTCCGGCTCGAACACCGTTTCGATCTCAAGCACACTGAGCTTTTCCAGGAATCCGGGCGGCGTCGCGCCATGGCGCAGGCGTGCCGCATCCTTGGCCGTTGTGACGAGCCCGAGATCCGCAGCTTTGGCGGTCGAGAGCAATTCGGCGAGTTCATCCTCCGCATAGACATGATGATCGGGGAATGATCGGCTGAGCGCCACCTTGCCGCCAGCTTCCGCCACGGTGTCATAGAATTTTTCCGGATGGCCGATGCCGGCGAAGGCGAGCAGACGCTTGCTGACGAGCATCTTGGCGTCGCGTGGCCGGGCACGCGCGGCAAAGATCGGCTTGCCGGCACGTGCTGCCTGCCGCACGACAGCATCGGCAGCACTGCCCTCGCCCATCCTGAGCAAGGCATCCGCATAGAGAAGCTGTGTGAGCACCGGCGCCCTTAGCGGTCCGCCTGGAACGACCCGGCCGTTACCGATGCCATAGCGGGCATCCACCACGACAAGCGCAAAATCGATGTGGATGCGCGCGCTCTGGAAGCCGTCGTCCATGATGAGAAAATCGCAGCCGGCTTTCTCGATCAGCATGCGCGCCCCGGCGGCACGGTTCGGCGACACCGCCACCGGCGCGTGTTCGGCAAGAAGCAGCGGCTCATCACCGACATGCTTGGCCGCATCGTGATCCGGATCGACGATATGCGGCTCGGCAAAGGAGCCGCCATGGCCGCGCGACAGAAAGCCGGGCTTCAGTCCCTGCTGTTTCGCGTGCCTGGCAAGCGCAATGGCGACCGGCGTCTTGCCGGAGCCGCCGACAGTGAAATTTCCGACGCAAAGCACTGGCGCATCGATCTTTTCGCGTTTCGCCGAGCGCATGCGGCGGCCAGCAACAGCGCCATAGATCCAAGAGACGGGTGAAAGCAGATGAGCGCGCCAGTCCGGTTTCTCCCACCAGAACGGCGGCGCTTCGCTCGCCATGCTAGCGGCCTCCCGCCGCCTTGAGACGTGCTTTGACGACAAGCGGCTGGATATAAGGCTCGAGCGCTCTCTGCGTGGTGGCCAGCGCGCCACGCATCTGCTCGACGGTCGCAGCACCGGCCGCCATCATATCGCGGCGCGCGCTTTCATTGGAAAGCAGGAAGTTGACGGCACCGGCCAGCATCGGGCGATCCCGCACCAGCTTGGCAGCCCCCGCATCCAGCAGCCTTTGATAGGAATCGCGAAAATTCTGCACATTGCGGCCGGCAAGCACTGCTGTCTCGAGCATCGCCGGCTCGAGCGGGTTCTGTCCGCCTTCCGACGTCAACGAACGGCCGACAAAAGCGATCTCGGTGAGCCTGAGATAGAGTCCCATCTCGCCGATCGTGTCACCAAGCAGGATGTCGACATCGGGCGTGATCTGGTCGTCCAAACTGCGCCGTGCAACGGTGAGCCCCATTCCGGCGAACGCCTCGATGAGCTCTTCGGCGCGGTTTGGGTGGCGCGGCACGACAATGGTCAGCAGGCCGGGATGGCGCGACGCCAGGGTCTTGTGTACTTCGGCGGCGATGACTTCTTCACCGTCATGGGTGGAAATGGCGGCCCAGGTCGGGCGCCCGTCGATCTGGCGGCTCAGCAAGGCCAATTCACCTGCGTTCACCGGCGGCGGCGGCGTATCGACCTTCAGGTTGCCGGAAACCGTCACCGGCCGCGCACCGAGGGCCCGGAAACGCTCTCCGTCGACCTCCGATTGCGCGACGACATGGGCAAGATTCTCGAACAGTGCCTCGGCGATGTTGGAACGCTTCTTCCACGAAGCGAAGGAACGATCCGACAGCCGCCCATTCACCAGCACCTGTGGCACGCTGCGCGCGCCGAGCTCAAGGATGGTGTTCGGCCAGATCTCGGATTCGGCGATGATGACGAGGTCGGGATGCCAGTGATTGAGGAAACGGCTCACCGCCGGCCTCAGGTCCAGCGGCACATATTGATGGATGACGCGATCACCCAGCCGCTCTGTCACCAGTTTCGCCGAAGTGACGGTTCCGGTGGTGAGCACCACTGTCACGCCGTAGTCGAGAATTGAGCGGACCAGCGGCACGACCGCGTTTGTTTCACCGACGCTTGCCGCATGCACCCAGATCAACGGCCCGTCCGGTCGCTCCTGGCTGGCAACGCCGTAGCGCTCGCGGCTGCGGGCACGGTCCTCCTTACCCTTGGAGGCACGCCAGGCGACATAGGGACCAGCCAAGGGATAGGCGGCCGATCCGGCTGCGCGGTAGAGCGAAAGCATCACCCGGGCCCAGCGCTCGCTCATCGTGGCGCATCCACCATATTGTAGGCCCTGGCGGTAGCCGCATTGAGCGCGTCGGTGAGCTCGACACGCTTGCGCTCCATCTCGGCCTCGTCGGCATTGCTCGCCACGAAGATGGGCTCGCCAGCCGCGATCGCCGAGCGGCCGAAGGGCAGGTTGATGGTGGTCTTGTCCCAGCTCTTCTCCAGAACCTTGCGGCGGCTGGTGGCAAGTGCTGCCGGGATGATCGGACGCCCGGACAGCTTGGCAAGCAGGATCACGCCGAGGCCGGCATCGCGCGGCGTGCCGTGCGGAATATCGGCGATCATGCAGACATTCTTGCCTGCCATCAGCGATTTCTTGAGGCCGATCAATGCCTTGGCCCCACCCTTGTCGACATGGCGGGCATCCGCCCGGCCACCCGACCCGCGCACGGTCTCGATACCGAAGCGTTCGATCACCTGGGCGTTGATCTCGGCGTCGGCACTGCGCGAGACCATGGCGACCAGTCCACGCTTCGAAGGGTAGAAAGCCGGCATCAGGATGTGTTGACCGTGCCACAGCGCGATGATGCCCGGCTCGATGCCTTCATATTCCTTGTCGCTGAACCTGGCAGACTGTGCGAGGCGAGGATTGGTGAGTCGGATGAAGCGCATCGTCAGCGTGAACAGGCTGACGATAAGGCCCTTGACGAAACGAGACTGTGCAAGCGGCTCGCGAACCTTCTTCCACAGCGGCTTCAGCGCGCTGTTGGAGCGTTTCCGTTCGGCCGCGGGCTGATCGGCCTGCGGTTTCGCCACCTGTTCTTCCATCGTCACGCGCTGGCCTGGCCCTGTGGGTCGAGCAGGCGATGCAGGTGCACGACGAAATAGCGCATATGCGCGTTGTCGACGCTGGCCTGCGCCTTGGACTTCCAGGCGTTCAGCGCCGACTGGTAGTCGGGATAGATGCCGACGATGTCGAGCGCGTCGAGATCGCGGAACTCGCTGCCGCCCAGCGTCGTCAGTTCGCCACCGAACACCAGGTGCAAAAGCTGTTTCTTTCCGTCTTCCCCGGTCATGTCCGTCCTTCACATCATGTGATTTGGTGCTTGGTCTAGACCAAAGCCGCCAATTTTGAAACCTATGAAACGCCTCAGCCGGCGTGGCCGGAAATCACGCCCGCCATCATCGCGAGCATTTCACCGCTTCCAGCGGCCAGCGCGCCATGGCTGACCTTCTCCTTGCCGAAGGCAGGCGTGGTCCCTTGGCTGTCGATCAGCCGCCCGCCCGCCTCACGCAGAATGAGCTCGGCGGCAGCGATATCCCAATCATGCGCATTCGGCTTGACGAAAGTCGCGTCCAGACTGCCCTTGGCGATCATCGCCAGCCGATAGGCCAGGGACGGGATATAAGTCGTGCGCTTCAGCCTTCCTTGCCAGGCCTCCGGCACCAGGTCCTGCAAGGCTTTCGGCCCACCGAGCTCGGCAACGGCCGGCGTGTTGCGAACCTTGATGCGCTCGCCGTTGAGGTAGGCACCCCCGCCAGGTGTCGCCCAATAGGTTTCGCTAGCTGCCGGACATTCGAGCACACCGGCGATCGGCTTGCCATCTTCGACCACCGCGACGCTGACACACCAGAATTTCTGGCCATCGAGAAAGCCACGCGTTCCATCGATCGGATCGACGACGAAGATGCGACGCGCCCTCAGGCGCTCCGGACCGTCAGCTGTTTCTTCCGACAGCCAGCCATAATCCGGCCGGGCCGCCAGCAGCGTGTCGCGCAGATAGGTGTCTGCCGCATAATCGGCCTCGCTCACCGGAGACGTGCCACCTTTCATCCAGACTTCCGGGTTCTTGCCGAAATAACGCAGCGCGATCGCGCCGGCCTCGCGTGCAGCGTCACGCAACAAGGCAAGGTCTTCATTCACGCCGGTGCGGCTCGCTGCATCAACTTCCGGCAAGGGTCATTCCTTCGATGAGCAATGTCGGCGCAGCAGTGCCGTATTCGCGGTCGAGGTCATTGGCCGGCACCAGTCCGAGGAACATCGTCTTGAGGTTCGAGGCGATCGTCACCTCGGAGACCGGATAGGTGAGTTCGCCGTTCTCGATCCAGAAACCGGATGCGCCACGGCTGTATTCGCCGGTCACCATGTTGACGCCCTGGCCGAACACTTCCGTCACATAGAAGCCGCTCTTCAAGGCTCCGATCAACTCTTCGGGCGAACGATCACCCGGTTCGATGGCGAGATTGGTGGATGACGGCGAAACCTGCGAACCGCTGCGAGCGCCGCGGCCATTGGTGACAAGGCCAAGTTCACGCGCCGCCGAAGTCGACAGGAACCAGTGGTTGAGCACACCCTTGTCGACCATCAGGAGCTTTTCACCACCGACGCCCTCGCCATCGAACGGCCGCGAAGCCTGGCCACGCCGGCGCAGCGGCTCGTCGGTTACGGTGATCGCAGCAGAGGCCACCTGCTTGCCCATCATATCGCGCAGGAACGAGGTCTTGCGCGCCACAGAAGCGCCGTTGATGGCGCCTGCGAGATGGCCGGCGATACCTCGCGCGACGCGCGGATCGAACACGACCGTAACGGTGCCGGTCGGAACCTTGCGTGCGCCGATGCGCTTCACGGCCCGCTCACCGGCACTGCGGCCGATCGCCTCCGGATCGTCGAGGTCGGCAAAATGCAGACGGGACGAGTAATCATAGTCCCGTTCCATGCCGGTGCCCTCGCCCGCGATCACGCTGGCGGAGCGAGAAAAGCGCGTGGCGGCATACTGGCCGAGGAAGCCATGCGATGTTGCGAGCACCAGTCCGCCCATGCCGGCGCCGGCTGCACTGCCACCAGAATTGGTCACGCCTTTGACCGCAAGCGCCGCCTCTTCAGCGGCAAGAGCATCCTCGCGCAGGCGGTCGGCGGAGACATCCGTCTTGTCGAACAGGTCGAGATCGTTCGTCCCGTTCGCGAGCAGCGAGGAATCCGCCAGCCCCTGATACGGATCTTCGGGAGAGACCTTCGCCATCGCCACCGCTCTTTCGGCCAGCGATTTTGGGTCCGAGGCAGCGGTGGCTGAAACGGAGGCGACGCGATTGCCGACGAAAACGCGCAGCGACACGTCTTCGCTTTCCGACGCATTGGTATTTTCCACCTTGCCGAGCCGAACCGAAACGCTGGTGGAGCGGCCGAGCACCACGACGGCATCCGCTGCATCGGCGCCAGCCTTCCTGGCAGCGTCAACGAGCGCAGCAACGCGATCGGTCAATTTCGAAGTGTCGAGCGTATCGGCCATGCTGATTTCCTGCTTTTCCGCGACCGCGCCTTTGCGCGGACGCCGTAGCTCCATCTATTGTCCCCGTCGGGTCTGCGCAATGCCGAAAGCCAATCCGCCGCAGCGTAGCAGTTGAACCTATGCCCGAGCTTCGGCACGGCCCGGGAACTGTTCACTCCAGCGGCACAGTCCTTCCGCGCCGGCGCAGAGCGCCGCGCCGCTTTCCGTCAGCGAATAGACGACCTTGGCCGGCAACCCCGGATAGGCCTGCCTCTTGACGAGCCCGTCGGCCTCCATTTCGCGCAATTGCTGTGCCAGCATCTTTTCACTGATATCCGGAATGGAATGGCGCAGCCGGCCGAACCGGCGCGGCGCGGTGGAAAGCGCGCACAGGATGTCGATCTTCCACTTGCCGGCGACCAGCTTCATCGCGATCGAGAAGCCATTTTCCAACGGTCTGTTCATCCCCGTTCTCCTTACCAGAGGGTAACCACTTACGCTTCCGTGCGTATTGGCCTGCCGCCTTCCACCTCATAGCTCTCGGCCAACGGCAGGAAAGCCGTCCGTTCAGCCGATCGATATGGAGTGTCGTCATGAAGCCTGCAATCACTGTTTTGGGAACCGGACGCATGGGAGCCGCGCTCGCCCACGCGCTTTTGAAGGCCGGATACTCCACCACGGTCTGGAACAGGACCATCGAAAAGACAGCGGCGCTTGCCGCCGCGGGTGCTACCGTTGCAGCGTCTGTGCTGGATGCTGTCGAGGCGAGCGAGATCATCGTCGTCAACGTCACCGACTATCCGGCAACCGCCGCATTGCTGCGCGGTGATGTCGCCTCGGCTCTTCGCGGCAAGCTGGTGGTGGAACTGACGTCCGGCACGCCGAACGGCGCGCGCGAAGCCGGCGAATGGGCAACGGAATACGGCGTGACCTATCTCGATGGTGCGATCATGGCCACGCCGGATTTCATCGGCACGGAGCACGGCACCATCCTGGTATCGGGACCACGACAGGTCTTCGAGCAAAGCAGGGAGATGCTGCAGGCGTTGGGTGGCAATGTCCAGCATGTCGGCGACGACCTCGGGCTGGCGAACGCACTGGACAGTGCCTTGCTTGCGCTGATGTGGGGATCGCTGTTCGGCGCGCTGCAGTCCATCGCCGTGTGCCGAGCCGAAAGCATCGACCTCGGCGAACTGGCGCGACAATGGACGGCAACCGCCCAGGTGGTCGAAGGACTCGTCACGGACCTGATCAAGCGCACCGAGGCAGGACGGCTGGCAGCGGACGACGAGACGCTGTCATCGATATCTCCCCACTACAGCGCATTCCGACACCTGGTGGAACTGATGGACGTGCGCAAGATCGACCGTACCGTGGTCGATGGTTATGATGCCATCTTCCGGCGAGGGATTGCCGCAGGCCACCTGCACGACGATTTCGCCGCACTGTCGCAGTTCATGGGAAAGGCCGAATAGGATGTCCTTGACGCATCTCATCGATACCTATTGCGCATCCTGGTCGGACCAGGATGCGCCGAAGCGACGATCATTGCTCTCGTCGGTCTGGGGCGAGGCCGCAACTTATACCGATCCAACCGTCCATGCGACCGGTGCAGAAGAACTGCTTGCCCATATAGCAGGAATCCAGGCGAGGTATCCGGGTGCCCGCATCATCCGCACAAGTGACGTGGATGTTCATCATGGGGTTGCGCGTTTCGCCTGGAGGTTCGCGCTGCCGGATGGTTCGTCGTTTCCCGAAGGTCTGGACATCGCCTTCCTCGATCCTGGCCATAGGCGCATAATCCGTATCATCGGCTTCTTCGGACCATTGGTCTCTGTTAGCCGGAACTCCGGGACGGCATGAGCAAGGCTGCTGTTTGCGACGGGCCCGCGCATGTGGTTGTGTTCTGGAGACCTTCAGGCCCCCGACGCGAAAGATCCAGCCATGACGCCCTTCCACCTCGCTTTTCCCGTGCGCGATCTGAATGAAACACGTGCCTTCTACGAAGAAGTGCTCGGCTGCCGCATCGGACGCTCTTCGGAGACCTGGGTCGACTTCGATCTCTACGGTCACCAGATGTCGGCGCATCTGCGCCCCGGTACGGCCCTCGCGCAACGCGACGGTGCCGTCGAAGGGGTAGCGGTGCCGATTCCGCATTTCGGCGCAGTGCTAATGATGGACGAGTGGGAAAAGCTCGCCGCCCGGCTCGAGGCACGCGACGACATCGACTGGCTCGAGCGACCGATGGTACGCTTCAAGGGCCAACCGGGCGAACAGGCCACGCTGTTCATCCGCGACCCTTCCGGTAATGCCCTCGAATTCAAGGGCTTCCGTTCGATGGAGCAGGTATTCGCGCACTGAATCCGGGCAAAGAGCGACGCTACCCCTGCGACTCCAACCGCGCCTCCAGCGCGGCTTCGACAGCGCGTTTCACCTCGTCCTTCACCGCCTCCGTTTCCGCCATCACGGCGTCGATCTTCATGAAGTCGAGAACGCGAAAACGCGAGACTGGCGGGCGGATCAGGATGTCGGGGCTGCACTGCGTCAGCTTGTTGGCGATGATCGACTGCATCAGCAGCTGGGTCGCACCGAACATCAGGTCGATCGATGTCGGCCTCTTGCTGCCCTCTTCCGGGCCACCGACGACATCGACCGCGATGGTGATATCGGCAACGCCTTCGAGCAGGTCGAACGGAACGGGATTGTAGATGCCACCGTCGATCAGCATGCGGCCATCGCGCATGACCGGTCGGAACACCGCCGGGATCGCCGCCGAGGCGGCCAGCGCCGAATGCAGTTCGCCACTGTCGAACACCGCCAGCTTGTGGCCGAAATAGTCGGTTGCCGTCACTTTGAGCGGAATCTTCAGCTCTTCGAAGCTGGCCGGCACCACTTCCGGCAGGAAGGCTTTGAGGATGCGTTCGACATTGAACTGACCGAAGCGAAAACCGCCTTCCATCGCCTCGGCCAAGGTGCCCGGGCGTGCACGCCACATGCGGCTCGCCACCTGGGCACGAGTGCCAAGTATGGAGCGTGCATAGTCGTGGATGTCACGGCCACTCATACCTGAGGCGACCCCTGCCCCCATCAGCGCTCCTATCGAGGAACCGGCGATCGCGACGGGTTTGATGCCCAATTCGTCCAGCGCCTCGATGACGTGGATATGCGCCAGGCCACGCGCGCCGCCACCACCGAATGCGATGGAAAAAGACGGGCTCAACCCTTGCCCCCCGTAGCGAACGCTGGCCCGACCACCAGGATCGCCGGATCGACCGACAACAGTTTCTTGGCCACCGCCTTCACCTCGTCGAGTGTCACGCCATTGATATAGGCGCTACGGCGCTGGATATAGTCAATGCCCAGCCTGTCGAGTTGCAGTT
>VFQQ010003735.1_pt1 | contig 14397 bp, 12 predicted proteins | sample 3512341 | NCBI WGS metagenome assembly VFQQ01 (sample SAMN10412373, study PRJNA504923) | tailings metagenome | isolation source: Relicate 2 Philex TSF1 revegetated site | place: Philippines: Tuba, Benguet | collected 2017-08-29 | reverse complement strand
GTGGTAGATGAAGTCCTTGTAGCGCCCGCCGTCGCAGCCGGGGTTGCGTACGCCGCCATCGCCTTCCAGCGCCGCGATATGCAGATCGCCGCCGGCATTCCAGGCCTGCCACACTTCCACGTCTTCGCCCTTCAGGCGGCGGTTGAAATCGCCGAGGATGGCGAAGCTCTCACCGGCGGCTTCACGCGCCTCGATCCAGCTTTTGATCGTCGGCACCTGCTCCATCAGCAGCGGGCAGTCTTCATCGTCGGCCTTGAACCCCGCCGAACAACCCGATTTCAGATGCACGCTCAGCAGGCGCAGCTTTTCCTTGCCCGACAGCGTCACGTCGACGCCCCAGCGCACGGGGCGGCCGCCCTTGCGCTCCACGTCCAGCGCCGTAACCGGCGGATTGACGGTAAAGGCGATCCCCTTGCGGATCGCAAAGCCGTTGCGCTGCGGGCGGATCGGTTCGGCGCTGTCCTTGCCGCAGGTCTCCTTGAACGGTGGATAGGGCTGCTCCGAAATGACGATGTCGTATTTCGAAGGATCGAAAACGCGCGCTGCCGCCGCCGCCGTCTCGGCCTCCTGGAACGAGATGACGTCGGCGTTCAGCTTGTCGGCATAGGCGCGCAGTTTCGCATAGTCCGCTTCCACGCGCGGGCGGCACCCCGTGCCATCCGCCTCGGCCAGATGTTCCAGATTCCACGAAGCGAGCCGCAGGCCCGCCTGTTCCGGCGCCTTCGAAATCCCGGCGCACCCGGCCACCATCAACGCGGCCGCCAGGGCCGCCAAACGCAAGCTCGTCGTCATGCTGAAACCGCCGCCTTCATACCCGGAATATGCGCCGCGCTTTAGCACGCGGCAGAACCGGGCGGAAACCGCGCCGCTAGGCTTCAGCCAGGCTTAAGGCGCTTCCGCTTGAACGCGCCCGCTTGAGCGCCTTTGATGCCGGCAACGATAAGAAGAGTGCCGGAGACGTCATGGGCTATGCCCTCAGCCTGCTCGACAAGAGCCTGATCGCGCGCGGCGAACCGGCGGCTGACGCGCTGGCGCGCACTGCCGCCTTCGCCCAGCGCGCCGAACAGCTCGGCTTTCACCGTTTCTGGCTCGCCGAACATCACGGCTTCAAGACGCACGCCTCGTCCGCGCCCGAAATCCTCATCGCCTATATCCTCGCGCGCACCTCGCGCATCCGCGTTGGCTCCGGCGGCGTGATGCTGCAGCATTACAGCCCCTATAAAGTGGCCGAGACCTTCAACCTGCTATCCGGCCTCGCGCCGGGCCGCGTCGATCTCGGAATCGGCAAGGCGCCCGGCGGCTTCCCGCTCTCCACCCGCGCGCTTCAGGCGGAAAGCGATCCCGCCCGCAAGCTCGACTTCGCCGACAAGATCGCCGCGCTCGATGGCTTCTTGGGCAATCAGGCCGATGCCCTCGCGATGCCGCTGGCCGCAACCCCGCCCGAACGCTTCCTGCTCGGCGCCAGCGTCGACAGCGCCGTGCTGGCGGGTCAGCGCGGCTGGCGCTTCGCCTTCGCCGGCCAGTTCAACGGCGACACCGATCTCATCGAACGCAGCTTCGCCGCCTACGCGACCTATTCCGATGCCCCGCCGCTCCTCTCCGTCTCCGCCTATGTCGCGGCCGATCAGGCGGAAGCGGAGGCGAAACTCGCCGCCTTGCGTGTCTTCAAGCTGCATCTCCCCGGCGGCGGCAGCGTCAATCTTGGTGCGCCCGAACAGGCGGAAGAATACGCCCGTCAGGCCGGCTTCACCGATATCCGCATCGAGGAAACCCACCCCAGCGTCGTCGCCGGCACGGCGGCGTTCGTGAAGGCGGAGCTGGATGCGCTGCACGCCCGCTTCGGCATAGGCGAATTCATCATCGACATCCCGCTGCCCGGCGCCCGCGAGCGCCTGCAGACCATCGAGCTCTTGGCGCGCGAGGCCATCGCCGCGCCGGCTCTCGCATCGTGAAAGTCACGCCATGACCAAACGCCAGATCATTTTCGGCATCATGTTGCAGGGCGCGGGTTCGCACATGAATTCGTGGCGTCATCCCTCCAGTCCGGTCGATGCCAGCGTCAATTTCGATTTCTTCATGAACACGGCCCGCAAGTCGGAAGAAAACGGCATCGCCTTCGCTTTCGTCGCCGATGGCCTCTTCATCAACGAAAAATCCGTCCCCCATTTCCTCAACCGCTTCGAACCGATCACCATCTTGTCGGCGCTCGCCGTCGCCACGAAAAAGCTCGGTGTCGTCGGCACCATCTCCACCTCGTATTCCGAACCCTTCACGATCGCGCGCCAGCTCGCCTCGATCGATCTCATCAGCGGTGGACGGGCAGGGTGGAACGCCGTCACCTCGCCGCTGGAAGGCTCCGGCCTCAACTACGGCAAGCCGCATCCCGAACACGGCCTTCGGTATGAGATCGCCGCCGAATATCTCAATGTCGTCAAAGGCCTATGGGATTCGTGGGACGACGACGCCTTCATCCGCAATCGCCAGACGGGCGATTTCTTCAATCCCGCCGGCATGCATCGCCTCGGTTACAAGGGCCGCTTCTTCCAGGTCGAAGGGCCGCTCAACGCCGGCCGCTCGGCGCAGGGCCAGCCCGTCGTCTTCCAGGCCGGCGCCTCCGATGCCGGCATCGCGCTCGCCGGCCGCCATGCCGACGGCGTCTTCTCCAACACGCCGCGCATCGACGACGCACAGAAACTCTATGCCGATCTGAAAGCCGCCGCCGTCGCCCATGGCCGCCGCCCCGGCGACCTCAAGGTCTTCCCCGGCATCGCGCCCATTGTCGGCGCGACGGAAAGAGAGGCGGAAGAAAAATACGTCGCCATCCGCAATCTCGTGAACATCGAGGAAGCGCTCGCCTATCTCGGCCGCTTCTTCGATCATCACGATTTCACGCAGTATGATCTCGACGCCCCGTTCCCCGATCTCGGCACGATCGGCGAGAACGCCTTCCGCTCCACTACCGATCGCATCAAGAAAACCGCGCACGAAAAGAAACAGACCCTGCGCGAGGTCGCGCTCAACGTCACGACGCCCCGCTCGCATTTCATCGGCACCGCCGATGCCATCGCCGATACGCTCATCAAGTGGATCGATGGCGACGCCGCCGATGGCTTCATCCTCGGCTTCCCGGTCATCGCCGAAGGGCTCGACGATTTCGTGCGCTATGTCGTGCCGGTGCTGGAAGAACGCGGCGTGTACAGCCGCGATCTCAAGGGCCACACCCTCCGCGATCACCTCGGCCTGCCATTCCGCGAAAGCCGTTACGCCCACGCCGCCAAGGCCGCCGAATGAGCGATACTTTCATATACACATCCATGGACGATCCGCGCGCACAGCCGCTGATCGACGCCCTCTCCGCCGACTACATCCGTCTCTATGGCGAGCAGTACGGTGATGAAGCTGCGGCCGAGATGACGCGCTATCCCGCCTCCCGCTTCGCCCCGCCGGAAGGGGCCTTTCTGCTGCTGCAGCGCGATGGCGTCACCATCGGCGGCGGCGCCTTCAAGTCCTACGGGCCCGACACGGCGGAGTTCAAACGGATCTGGGTGGATGACGCCTATCGCCGCCAGGGCCTCGCGCAGAAAATCCTGGTCGAGCTCGAAGCCCAGGCCGCGCGTCAGGGCTACTCAAAGGTCTATCTCACCACAGGCTTCCGCCAGCCCGCCGCCCACGCGCTCTATTTCGCAGCCGGCTACACGCCGTTGTTCGATCCCAAGGGCGACCTCGCCGCCGTCGTGACGCTGCCGTTCGAGAAGACGCTGCCTCAGGTGCCGCAGAATGTCCGCGCGACCTCTTCGCCCGCCTCAGGCGGCGCCTCGAAGTCGCGGAAGGCCGGATCGCTCGCGTAAGGCTGGGCCAGCGCCGCGTTCATCCGGTGAAACGGCGCGAAGTCGCCGCCTTCCGCGGCCGCGATCACCTGCTCGATCCGGTGATTGCGTGGAATGCGCACGGGGTTCGCGCGTTCCATAAGGGCGGCGTCCGGCTTCAGCGCGCTCCAGCGCGCCAGCCATGCGTCGCCGCCATCGCCCAGCAGCGCGCCAATGGTCTCCGGCGCGCGCGTCAGCGTCTGGAATGTCAGCGTAAAATCCGCCTTCGCCGCCGCCATCAGGTTCAGCAGATCGCCGATCAGCGTCTCATCGCCTTCTGCCGCCTCGCGCAGACCCAGCTTTGCGCGCATGACGTCGGTCCAGCGCTTCTGGAAAATCTCGGGGAACGCATTGAGGCTTTCATTCGCCACCGCGATGGCCGCCTCGATGTTCTCATCGATCAGCCCCAGCAGCGTCTCGGCGAAGCGCGCCAGATTCCACTGCGCGATCCCCGGCTGATTGCCGAACGCATAGCGCCCGCCCTGATCGATCGCGCTGAACTTTTTCGCCGGATCATACGCATCCAGAAACGCGCACGGCCCGTAATCGATCGTCTCGCCCGAGATCGCCGTGTTGTCGGTATTCATCACGCCATGGATGAACCCCAGCCCCATCCACTGCGCCACCAGCCCCGCCTGCCGCGCCATCACCGCATCGAACAGCTTCAGATAAGGCCGCTCGGCATCCTTCAGCTCCGGGTAATGCCGCTGGATCACATGATCGGCCAGCAGCCTCAACCCCTCCACATCGCGCCGCGCCGCGAAATACTGGAACGTCCCGACGCGAATATGGCTCGCCGCCACCCGCGTCAGCACCGCACCCGGCAGCATCCCCGCCTCGCGCAAGACTCCTTCACCGGTGGAAACCGCCGCCAGCGCCCGCGTTGTCGGCACGCCCATCGCGTGCATCGCCTCGCTGACGATATACTCGCGCAGCACCGGCCCCAGCGCCGCGCGCCCGTCGCCCCGGCGCGAGAACGGCGTCGGCCCCGAACCTTTCAGCTGCACATCGCGGCGCACGCCATTCCGGTCGACAATCTCGCCCAGCAACACCGCGCGCCCGTCGCCCAGCTGCGGCACAAAATTCCCGAACTGATGCCCGGCATAGGCGAGCGCAATCGGCGCCGCATCCTCCGCCACCGCATTGCCCGAAAACAGCATCGCGGCTTCCGCCTTCACCGCCGCCACATCGAGGCCCAGCTCACGCGCCAGCCCGTCGTTGAACGCGATCAGCCTGGGGTCCGCCACCTTCGTCGGCGCCTGCACGGCATAGAACCGCTCCGGCAGCGCCCGATAGCTATGGTCGAACCCCAGCCTCATCTACCCGCGCGCCACATACACGGCCTGCGGCGCCATGTATTCGAGCAAGCCCTCCATCCCGTTCTCCACGCCGAAGCCGGAATTCTTCCGCCCCGCGAACGGCGTATCGGGGCGCAGGTTCAGGTTCTGGTTGATCCACACCGTCCCCGTCTCCATCCGGTGCGCGATCTCGATCGCCTTATCGACATCCTTCGACCACACCGCACCCGCGAGGCCATACTCGCTCGCATTGGCGCGATCGATCACGTCATCCACGTCCTTGAATTTCAGCATCGGCAGGATCGGCCCGAACGCCTCTTCCTGCACCACGCGCGACTCCTCCGGCGGATTGTCGACAATCGTCACTGGAATGAAGAACCCGGCCCCCTCCGGCGCCGCACCCTGGATCAGCGTCAGCTCGTTCTTCTTCGCGTCCTCCAGAAGGTCCAGCACCCGGTCATATTGCCGCTTGTTCTGGATCGGCCCCAGCACGGTGCCCTGCTCGGCGCCGTCGCCCATCTTCACGGCCTTGGCGATCCCCGCGAGCCGGTCGCGCAGGCCCTCATACACCGCCTCATGCACATACAGCCGCTTGGTCGCGACGCAGATCTGCGCGGTGTTGAAGAAGGCGCCGAAGAAAATCTTCTGCGCCACCTCATCCAGATTGACGTCCGGCATCACGATGGCGGCGTCATTGCCGCCCAACTCCAGCGTCACGCGCTTCAGATCGTGCGACGCGCTCTCCATCACCCGCTTGCCCGTCGCGGTCGAACCCGTGAACGAGATCTTGTCGAAGCCCTTATGCGCCGTCATCAACGGCCCCAGCGCATCGCCGCCGGTGATGACGTTGAAGACGCCCGGCGGAAACACATCGCGGAACAATTCACCGATTTTCAGCGTGCACAGCGGCGTGAAGGGCGAGGGCTTCAGCACCATCGTGTTGCCGGCCACCAGCGCGGGCGCCACCTTCCACATGGCCAGCGTCACCGGAAAATTCCACGGCGCGATGGCGCAGATGACGCCCAGCGGCACATAGCGCGTCTCGATATACTGCGTGGGCGAATCCTCGCTCACATGCACCGGCGGCGTCATCCCACTCACGGCATGCAGCCACGCGCCCGCGCCCTGGATCTCCTGCTTGGCCGCATCGACGGGCCGCCCCTGTTCCTTGGTGAACAGCCGCCCCAGCTCCTCGGCATTCGCCAGCAACACATCGCCCGCCTTCTTCACCAGCGCCTGACGTTCGCTGATAGGCCGCGCCTTCCAGTCCTTGAACGCCGCGCGTGCCGCCGCCACTGCCGCGTCCAGCTCGGCTGATGTCGCATCCGGCGCGGCGGCGAAGGTCTCGCCCGTCGCCGGGTTCACCACGTCGATGGTCGCGCTCCCCGCCACCGGCTTCCCGCCGATCGTCATCGTATAATCGCGGTCGAACTGCATGGAACGTCTCCTGAAGATTTTGTTGTGTGCGGAATATGGGTGCGCGTTCAGTCCATCACCAGCACCACCTTGATGCAGTCACCGTGATGCTGCGCCGCAATGGCCTCGTTGATTTGCGAAAACGGAAACGTCTTGATCATCCGGTCGAACGGCAACCGCCCGGCCCGGAAATGATCCATCAGCTCGGGCAAAAACACATCCGGGTCGCTGTCGCCCTCGATGATGCCCTTCACGCTGTGGCCGAACGTCATGGCGGTGTTCACGTCACCCGGCAGGGGCGTCCCCGGCGGCGAGATGCCGACGATCCCGAACACGCCCTTGGGCGCCAGCGCGCCCATCACCGCGGCCTGCACGGGGGGAACGCCCGTCGTATCGAACGCATAATCGACCCCGATGGGCAGGATCGCCCGCACCGCCGCGGCCAGATCGCCGGCCGCATTCGGGTCGATCACATGCGTCGCCCCGAACTCAAGGGCCAGCTTCCGCCGCGCCTCATGCGGCTCCACCAGGATGATGGTCGAACACCCCTGGATCTTGCCGCCCATCACGGCGCTCAGGCCCACCGGTCCGCCGCCCGTCACCAGCAGGGTCGATCCCGCGGGGCAGGCGAGTGATCGCATCACGCCCCCGGCCCCTGTCTGGATGCCGCATCCCAGCGGGCCGATGATCTCCAGCGGAATGTCGTCCGGCACCTTCACCACATTGCGCTCATAGGTCAGCGCATGGGTGGCGAACGATGACTGCCCGAAGAAATTGCTCCCCACATCCACGCCCTCGCAGGTCAGCGGTGTCGAACCATCCGTCCGCCGCCCGGCATAGTTCAGCATCGGCATGGTGTGGCAGTACGCGGCGTCGCCCGCATCGCACCGTTTGCACGCCCCGCAAGACCGGAACGTCATCGCCACCCGGTCGCCGACGGAAACTTTCGTCACGCCCGCGCCCACCGCCTCCACGATGCCGCTGCCTTCATGGCCCAGCACGGCGGGCGGCGCGATCATCTGCCCTTCCTTGAACACGATATCGGTGTGGCACACGCCCACGCCGACGACGCGGATCAGGATCTCGTCATCCTTCGGCGCGCCCATCTCCACTTGTTTCAAAGCAAACGGCTTCCCCGTGCCCTCGGCCACGGCGGCGGTGATCTTCATTGCGGTTTCCTCAGATGTTTTTGTGCGGCGGAGACTAGGGCAGTATGTCGGGCGCGCATACATGAAGTTCGCTGAGGTAATGCACGAAGATGGCGAATCCCTTCCTTCATATGTGGGGTCCGATGCGCGAGCGCTTTATTGCTCGACACGACTTCTACGTTGCCCAGGTTAAGCGGCGGGTGCTCGCGAATTTCAGTGATCCTGAGAGAGAGGCGGATATCTTTCTTAACAGCGAATACGCGCGCCTTGCATCTGCACCCGGTTCTCCTGACGTTGACCTCGCTGAATTAGCTTCAATGGCTCAAGATCGTGCCATCGATTATTACGGGCTACTTGATGACCTGCGGGACCAAATGCGGCTGGGCGCGATCGCGGGTTGCTATCATCAGTGGGATAAGGAGCTTCGCGAATTTTTTCAGCGCGAACTTCGTCACACTTGCTCATTTGAAGATGCCGAGAAATTCGCCTGGCAGCCCAACATTGGCAAAATCTTCGATGCGTTAAAAGAATTCGGCTGGGATTGCAGATCTGAGCCTTGTTTCAGGCTCATTGATGCACTTCGCCTAGTGATCAACGTTTACAAGCATGGGAACGGTGACTCGCTTAAACAGTTGGCGGCGAAGTACCCGGAATTCGTCGCAGACCCGCTGCGTGAGGAATTGCCGTTTCTGAAGAATCGTCCAGTGGAACATGATGATCTGAAATTATCGGATCAGCAGTTTGATGATTTCGCGTCTGCCCTCCGACAGTTTTGGGAGGTTTTCCCAACGCATTTAATGCTGAAGCCTTCGACAAAGTAATTTCGACAAAGGCGCTCACCCCTTCCGCTTCGCCCTGCCAGCGCCAATACGTTTGGCGCTTTCAGCCGCCTCGATGAAATGGCGTTCGGCGGTGCTCGGCGCGTTCAACTGGCGCGCGTGCCACACATCATAAGCGGCCTGTGCCTTGGTCTTGGCGAGTTCGGCCGAAATACGGCCCGCATGGGTCAGCACGTCGCGGTCGCCCAGCTTCAGGAAATCGTCCAGCTTGGCGATCCAGTTGCGCATGGTCATCGGCTTGCGGGCCAGGGCCTGAAGCTCGGCGAATTCCAGATAGGCCGTGACAATCCGGTTCAGCGCCTCGATCTCGTCTGCGGTCAGATAATTCTTCGCGATCTGGGCGTCGCTCTTGCGGGGCGGCCCGCCTTTCGACTGGTTCGCCCACGAGGTCAGGCCCATATGGTCCTTCGCCGCATCGGCTCGTATCGCCACGATCTCGGCGGCGGTGTGGCCATGCGCCGCCCAGTGCATCTTGTTCTGCACGGTCTGGAAGAAAAGCTGGCTCGCCTCTTCGCCGGGATCGTAATCGACGCTGGTTGCGTAGATTTCCAGAACCTTCTTGTAGAACTGCTTTTCCGATGACCGGATGTCGCGAATACGCGCCAGCAATTCTTCGAAATAATCGGCCTCCGGGTCTTTAAGCCGGGCATCGTCCATGACGAAACCCTTGACCAGATAGTCCGAAAGGCTGGCCGCAGCCCAGCGGCGGAACTGCGCGCCGCGCGGCGAGCGCACGCGGAACCCGACCGCCAGAATCATCGGCAGGCTGTAATGGGCGACCTGCCGCGTCACGCTGCGGGCGCCCTCCATTTGAACTATTGAGTAATGCTCAATAGTTGCCGTGGCCTGCTCGCCCTCGTCGATGATCGCTTTGATATGCTTGTTGATATTCGAAACGCTGGTTTCGAACAGCTCCGCAATCTCGATCTGAGTCAGCCAGACCGAACCGTCCCGGGCTTTCAGCTGGATGGCCGCTCGGCCATCTTCTGTCGTGTAAAGAACGATCTCACCCGACATAGACGGGCCTCTCCCGGTTCATTGGCCATCCGCCGGATGCGCAAGCCCGGCACGACGGGTCAGTGATACTTGATCGTGGGTTTAGCACGAACTGAAACTCGGTTTGTTGCAGTTATCCAAACGCCTCCCCAGTTCCATGCCTCAACCGCTGAGCGAGGGATGCGCCTGAATGTCCAAACTGTTCGAACCCGTGCGCCTCGGCGCGCTGCAGCTTCAGAATGCCGTCGTCATGGCGCCGCTCACCCGCAGCCGGGCGACGACCGACGGCGTCCCCCAGTCCATCGCGCGTGATTACTACGAGCAGCGCGCCTCCGCCGGCCTCCTCATCGCCGAGGGCACGCAGCCGAGCGCCGGGGGCCAAGGCTATGCCCGCACGCCCGGCATCCACAACGCACAGCAGGCCGCCGGCTGGCGCGCGATCAACGATGCCGCCCACGGCAAGGGCGCGAAAACCGTGCTGCAGATCATGCATGTCGGCCGCATCGCCCATCCGCTGAACCGCACGATTGCAGACGCGCCCGTCGCCCCCTCCGCCGTCCGCCCCGCCGGGCAGATGTGGACGGACCAAAAGCAGATGCAGGATTTCCCCACACCCCGCGCCCTCGAAACCGCCGAGGTGAAAGCCCTCGTCGATGAATTCGTCGCGGCCTCAACACTCGCCATCGAGGCCGGCTTTGACGGCGTCGAAATCCACGCCGCCAACGGCTACCTCCACCACCAGTTCCTCTCCTCCAATTCCAACCAGCGGACGGACGAATACGGCGGCAGCGTCCAGAACCGCGTCCGCTTCACGGCCGAAACCGTCGCGGCCGTCGCCGCCGCCATCGGCGCGGATCGCACCGGCATCCGCATCTCGCCCGGCCACATGTTCAACGACATCGCCGACGCGAACCCCACCGAAACCCACGTCGCGCTGCTCGATGCAATCCCGACGCAGGATCTCGCCTACGTCCACCTGATGCTGCCCGATTCCTTCGCGCCCCAGCTCAACAATGCCGGCGACGTCGATGCCTTGCGCAAAACCATCCGCGCCCACACCAAGGGCAACCTCATCGCCGCCGGTGGCTTCACGAAGGACAAGGCCGAGGCCGCGCTCGCCTCGGGCGAGCTTCAGGCCGTGGTCTTCGGCCGCCCCTTCATCGCCAACCCCGATCTCGTCGCCCGCTTCAAAAACAACTGGCCGCTCGCCGAGGCGAACCCCGACCTCTTCTACACCCCCGGCGCTGAAGGCTATTCCGACTACCCCGCCTACAAAGCCTGACGCCCCTTTGATCTTCCCCCGCGAGCGGGGGAAGTACCCGGCAAGGCCGGGGGAAGGGGGCGACCACCGACACGCTGCATCCGCCCCCTCCACCATGCTTGCGCATGGTCCCCCTCCCCCGCTCCGCAGGGGAGGATCGGCAGACCCAATACCGGACATAATTCCTATATACGGTCCAGCCGGACACAGGTCAAGGCGTCGTCAGAAATAATTCCTATATTGTTTGGGGCCGGTGTTCCGTCCCTGCGGCGGAACTTTCTCTGCCCGTCATGGTGAGGTGCGCGCAGCACGCGCGCCTCGAACCACGCATCTCATTTCAACCTTCACCCTTCACATCGCCGCCCCGGTGCGCCATGTGAGGTGCGCAGCCATTCGAGTTCTCATGTCTTCGCCGGCAACAGAAAACCCCAATCCGCATCCGGGTATGGGCTTCAGGTCATTTGTCGCGCTGATCGCGCTGCTGATGGCCGTGAACGCGCTCGCCATCGACGCCATGCTGCCGGCGCTGCCCGCCATCGGCCACGCGCTGGGCGTTGCGACGGAAAACGACCGGCAATGGGTCATCACCTCCTATTTGCTCGGCTTCGGCGTCGCGCAGATTTTCTACGGTCCGCTATCCGATCGCTATGGCCGCCGCCCGATCCTGCTGTTCGGCCTGGCGGTCTTCGTCGTCTTCTCCGTCGTCGCGGCCTTCGCCACCTCGTTTGAGGCGCTGCTCTTCGCCCGCGTGATGCAGGGCGTCGGCTCGGCGGTCAGCCGCGTCCTCACCGTCTCCATCGTGCGCGATTGCTATTCCGGGCGGCGCATGGCGCGCGTCATGTCGCTCACCTTCATCGTCTTCCTCACCATTCCCATTCTCGCCCCCTCCATCGGCCAGCTCATCCTCATCTTCGCGCCCTGGCCCTGGATTTTCGGCGTGTTCGCGATCTTCGGCGGCGTCATGGCGCTGTGGGCGGCGTGGAAACTCCCCGAGACCATGCACCCGGAAGACCGCCGGCCGCTCAGCCTCCCGGCCATCGGCGCGGCGGTGAAGTTCACGCTCACCCAGCGCATGGCGGTCGGCTACATGGTCGCCTCGGCCTGCGCCATTGGCGGCCTGTTCGGCTTCATCACCTCGGCGCAGCAGATCTTCGTCGACGTCTTCGACGAGGAAGACCTTTTCCCCGCCATCTTCGCCCTGATCGCGGTTTTCATGGGCATCTCGTCATATCTGAACGCCTCGATCGTCGAGCGTCTCGGCACCCGCCGCGTCTCGCACACCGCGCTGCTGCTCTACATCACCTTCGCCGGCACGCATTTCCTGGTCGCCTGGTCGGGCTATGAGACGCTCGCCAGCTTCATCGTGCTGCAGGCCGGCATGATGTTCTGCTTCGGCCTTGTCGGTTCCAATTTCGGCGCCATGGCGATGGAACCGCTCGGCCATGTCGCCGGCACCGCCTCCTCGGTTCAGGGCTTCGTCACCACCATTTCCGGCGCGCTCATCGGCTTCGCCATCGGCCAGCATTTCGACGGCTCGGTCGTGCCGCTGACCTTCGGCTTCTTCATGTGCGGCTTCGTCGCGCTCGTCATCGTGCTCATCACCGAACGTGGCCGCCTGTTCCGCCCGTCCGTCGCCGCCCCGCACTGATCCGTGCTAGGCTCTCGAGGAACAACCGGAGGAGACAGCAGATGATCCGTCACATCGCCGCCGCTGCGGCCCTCGCCGTCACGCTTGCCGCCTGCGGTGAAACCGCCTCCGTCACGCCCGCGCCCTCGGCTGCCGCCCCGGCGACGGACCTGAAGTCTTCACTTTGGCCGAGTTCCTGGGTCGCCACCGAAATCGCCGGAAAGCCGGTGGTCACCGGCTCGGAACCGACGCTCGTCTTCGATGCCGACGGCAAGGTTTCGGGCAACGGCACCTGCAACCGCTTCGCCGGCCCCTCCACCATCGAGGCCGGCACGCTCAAATTCGGCGCCCTCATCTCTACAAAGATGGCCTGCGTGGGCGAGGGCCTCAACGAACAGGAAATGGCCTACTTCACCGCGCTCGGCACGGTCGAAAAGGCCGAAATCACATCCGCCGGCACGCTGGAAATCACCTCAACCGGCGGAAACTTCACCCGTTTCCGCGCGGCAACGCCCTAAGCACCGCCGCCGCCAGCGCTGATTTCAACACGGCCCCCACCAGGAACGGCGCAACACCGGCGGAAACCGCGATGTCCGGCCCGGTCAACACCGCCAGCCACGCTCCGCCCAACGCCAAAATCAGCGCATTTCCGCCCAAAGCGGCGGCAAAAGCACGCCCGCTGTTCTTCCCCGTCCAACCCCGCTCAGCCAGATAACCCGCCAGCGCCGCCGCCAGCGGAAACGCGACAAGGTAACCCGCCGTAGGCCCGAAAAACGGCGCAATTCCGCCCTGTCCGCCCGCCAGCACCGGCAACCCCACCAGAGCCTGCCCCAACCACAACATCACCGTCACGGCACCCAACCGCCACCCGAACAGCGCCCCTATCAACGTCACCGCAAACGTCTGCATCGTCATCGGCACAGGCCCCACCGGCACCGCCACCCAAGATGACGCCGTCAAAATGCAGGTCGCTCCAAGAACCAGAAGGCCGACAGTCAGCGGATGTCGGTCTGAAACGGCCGTTGGAGAGCGAGAGGACTGAACCGACGTCATGGAACCTCGAATGCGAATTGATGCTATTTGGTGATGGTCGCGATAAGCCCCTTCAGCGCAAGAGAAATTTCAAGCAGTCGGAGTCGGGAACCGAGGAAGATTTTCGTGACAATTTCGCAACATGGATGCCGCATCTGCACGGCGTTCGGGAGTTCCGTAGGAACCTTGGGCGGCGCATGGTAGTTGACCGCGCAAGGCGGCAGGGGGCATTCCGTCCGCCCGATATCGAATTCGGTCCGGCTGCGTCTACAGCCGCAATATGAGGGTTCAAATGAAGCTCAAGACTATCATGCTCGCTGGTGCGGCCGCGTTTGCGCTTACCGGCGCTGCTGCCGCCGACACGCCTGCCGGCACCTATGTCGGCCTCGCTGCGGGCGCCAACTGGCTTGAAGACGTGCCACTCAACCAGCTCTTCTTTTCGAACGACGACTTTGACACCGGTTTTTATGTCGGTGGCGTCGTTGGCTATAAGTGGACCAATGGCTTGCGCGCCGAGTTCGAGGCATCCTATCGCCAGAATGAATTCGACTGGGCCGGTGGGCTCATTGCCGTGTTCACCGGCACGGGTGAGATGCGCGCCCTCTCGGGCATGGTGAACGTGCTGTATGACCTCGATGTCGGTGAGGGCATGGCCCTCTCGCTCGGTGGCGGCATCGGCGCCAGCCGGGTTTCGACGGTCGATTATGCTGACGGCCGCGACGTTGTGTTCGCCTATCAGGGCATCGCCGAGTTTGAAGCCATGGTCGACGACAATGTCGGCGTGTTCCTCGGCTATAACTACTTCGTCGCCGATAATTTCGACTTCAGCGGCTTCCAGGACGACTACGTTGCGCACACTGTGAAGCTGGGCGTGAAGTACCACTTCTATCAGGCCCCGGTCGTCGAAGCGCCGC
>VFQQ010003733.1_pt1 | contig 14400 bp, 15 predicted proteins | sample 3512341 | NCBI WGS metagenome assembly VFQQ01 (sample SAMN10412373, study PRJNA504923) | tailings metagenome | isolation source: Relicate 2 Philex TSF1 revegetated site | place: Philippines: Tuba, Benguet | collected 2017-08-29 | reverse complement strand
CGTGGTGGAGAAGGTGAAGCGCGTCAAGGCGCTCATCGGCAACCGCCCGATCGACATCGAGATCGACGGCGGCGTGACGCCGGAAACCGCGCCGCTGGTCACTGCCGCCGGCGCGAACGTTCTTGTCGCCGGTTCTGCCGTCTTCAAGGGCGGCACCGAAGCAGCCTACCGTACCAACATCGCCGCCATCCGCGAGGCCGCAGACGGCGCCGTGCGTAAGGCGGCGTGAGGTTCGGAGCGACTATGAGTGTCTCGGCTTTGCGTCACGAACCCCCACCCCTAACCCCTCCCCACAAGGGGGAGGGGAATCTTGCTGCACCGCCGTCCGGTCGCAATCTTGACCGTTCTTGGCAGCTGACGCGACGAGATCGTCCCCCTCCCCCTTGTGGGGAGGGGTTAGGGGTGGGGGTCATCCCAAGCGCGACTGCCCTGCCCTTATGGGCCGGGAGTAACTTCACGCTCAGCCTTCAAAACCCGGAGCACTGACAATGGCGTCAACGCCACCCGTTTGCGATTTTGGATGGCCGGCTGTCGATGCCACCCTTCCCGGCATCGACGGCAAGTCCCATTCGCTGTTCGATCAGGCCGGCCCGAACGGGCTGGTCATAGCCTTCATCTGCAACCACTGCCCCTATGTGAAGGCCGTTATCCAGCGCATCGTGCGCGATGCTGCCGACCTGAAGAAGGAAGGCATCGGCTTCGTCGCCGTCAATTCCAACGATGCCAACGCCTACCCGGACGATTCCTTCAACAAGATGAAGCTCTTCGCTGCCGAGCACCGCTTCACATTCCCCTATCTCCATGACGAAGACCAGAGCGTCGCTCGCGCCTACGGTGCTGCCTGCACGCCCGATTTCTTCGGTTTCAACAGCGACCTGACGCTGCAATATCGCGGCCGGCTCGACGCCTCGCGCAAGGAAGCCGGCCCACCCGACCTCAGGCGCGATCTCTACGAGGCGATGAAGCAGGTCGCCCGCACAGGTGATGGTCCGGTTGAACAGATCACCTCGATAGGCTGTTCCATAAAGTGGAGGGAGACCGCATGAGCGGCGAGATCGAAAAGTCGTTGATCCTACCGAAGGCAATTCTCTTCGATCTAGACGGAACGCTGGTCGATTCCGCTCCCGACATTGGGGCCGCCGTCAACGAGCTTCTGGCGACGCGGCACCTGCCGCCGCTCTCGGTCGCTCAAGCCAGGTCGATGATCGGCCACGGCGTCAAGAAGCTGGTCGAGCGCGCCTTTTCCGCATCGGGAATGCCGCTCTATGGCGCCGCCCTCGAGCAGGCCAACAGCGACATGGCGCCGATCTATCGCCGCCATCTCACCAAGCTCACCACCTTGATGCCCGGTGCAAAGGAAGTCATCGCGCATTTCCACGTCGCCGGCGTAGCCCTCGGCGTCGCCACCAACAAACCACAGGTGGCAACACGTGAGGTTCTGCTGTATTTTGGACTTATCGACCGGCTCGGCGCAATTGTCGGCGGCGATGCGGTCACTCACCAGAAGCCGGCACCGGACGCGCTATTGATGGCGCTTGAAAGGTTGCGGGTCGATCCCGCCGACGCCCTCATGGTAGGCGACAGCGCGGCCGACGTGGGCGCCGCGCGCGCAGCCGGCGTGCCGGTCGTGCTGGTGCGCGGCGGCTACACGCAGGTTCCGGTGGAAGACCTCGGCGCCGACCTGGTCTGCGACAGCCTGCTCGACCTGCCGGCTGCGCTGCAAGGGCTTCGAAGCGCCGCCTGACCGCGCCACGGACATGAGCTGCCGCCCCGGGGGTGCCTCAGGGGCGGCGCCCGTCAGCCTTGTGGTTATGGCGTGAATTGCTTCAGATATGCGACGACATTGGCGATATCGTCATCCGACTTCAGGCCGGGGAACGCCATCTTCGTGCCTGGAACCTTCGCCTTCGGATCATGCAGATAGTCTTTGAGATGGGCCTCGTCCCAGACGAGCCCGCCCGCGCCCGCAGCAACCATGGCCGGCGAATACTTGAACCCCTCATGGGTTCCGGCCGTCCGGCCGATCAGGCCGTGCAGCGAAGGCCCGATCTTGTTCTTGTCCTCATCGGCGACATGACAGGCTTTGCACTTGGCAAAGACCTTCTCGCCTGCGGCTGCGTCCTGCGCTTGGGCGTGGCTGGCCAGCATGCTGGCCGTTGATAGGGCTGCAAAAAGTAGAATTGCGCGCATGGTATTTCCCCATTGATCGTCAGGGTGCCCTGAACGACGGACGAAAGCCGCTGTTTCCTCCCGCCGGCTCGCCCTTTTGATGCGGGTATGCGGAGTATCCAGCCATCCCTTGTTGGAATTGCGGCACTCGTGACAAGGGAAGCTAGCCGGTGAATGCCGGAAGTCAATCATACCAAGGTGCTGCCCCATGCGCTTGCGCGCTGTGAAACAAGTTGGCTGCGGCCATCGTTATTGACGCAATAACAGTGAACGCGTAGCCTTTCCCAAGGTTTCCCAATGGCACCTTGGGGAAACGCGGGCAACGGGCGATCGGAATCCGGGACGAAGCGTCCGCCGGCCGATCATGGGCGAACGCCAGACGATGGCGAAAGGTGCTGATATGGATATGGTCGATCTCGTCCTGACGGTTTGCCTGACCGCAAACCCCGGCAACTGCCGGGACGAACATCTCTATTTCGAGAGCCATGGCTCTCTCATGCAATGCATGATCCTGGCCCCTGCCGAACTGGCAAAATGGTCGGGCGAGCACCCGAGGTTCAAGATCGTCCGCTGGAAATGCGCTTTCCCCGACAAGGGGCGCGCGATCTGACTATAGACACCTGATCCATCGGCCTGTCTTTGGGAGGAGACGATTTGCTGATTTCACGACGCACCATGTTACGGCTGACGGCTCTCGGGCTGACGGGCGTCTTTGCGTCGCGCTGCGGCTCCGGCTATGCCGCCGGCAAGGTTCGTATCGGCGTGCTGAAATTCGGCACGGTCAGCTGGGAACTGGACACGATAAAACAACACAAGTTCGACACCGCCAACGGGATCGAACTGGACGTCGTCAATTTTGCCGGCGAGGACGCCACCAATGTGGCTCTGCTCGCAGGCGAAGTCGACATGATCGTCTCGGACTGGCTGTGGGTCTCGCGCCAGCGTTCGTCCGGCGAAGACCTCACACTGGCCCCGTATTCGACGGCCGTCGGCGCAATCATGGTCAAGCAGGATTCGCCCGTCAAAACCGTCTCCGACCTCAAGGCAAAGAAGATCGGCGTCGCCGGCGGGCCGATCGACAAGAGCTGGCTTCTCATCCAGGCCATGGCCAAGCGCGACTTCGAAATCGACCTGCCGGCCGAAAACGATATCGTCTTCGGCGCACCGCCGCTGCTTGCCGAAAAGGCGATGGATGGCGAACTCGATGCGGTGCTGAACTTCTGGCATTTCTGCGCCCGCCTCGAAGCCAACGGCTTTCGCCGGCTGGTCGGGGCAAATGATGCCGCAAAGGCGCTGGGCGCAACTGGCCCCGTCTCGGCCCTTGGCTACATCTTCCACGAAAAATGGGCGCGAGAAAATCAGGCCGCTGCCATGGGTTTCGTCAAGGCATCCACGGCCGCCAAGCAACTGCTGGCGCAGTCTGACGAGGAATGGCTTCGCCTCGCGCCCCTGATGCGGGCGGAAGGCAAGGAACTCGAAACGCTACGCGACCGCTATCGCGAAGGCATTCCGACGCGACCGATAGCCGAAGAAGAAGCCGACGCGGCAAAACTCTATGGCGTGCTGGCTGCGGTCGGCGGCGAGAAGCTCGTTGGAGAAGCCCGCGAGATGGCGCCCGGCACCTACTGGTCGGAACTCTCCTGATGACCTTGCGCGAAACCAATGCCGAAAGCCAGAAACCGGCCAAGCCATCCTATGACCGAAGCGCCCTCGGCCAGAGCATAACGCCTGCACTGACGGTCCTGCTCTCGCTGGTCGGCCTCTTCCTGCTCTGGAGCCTCGCCGCAACGATGTGGCCGAGCCGGGCCTTTCCGAATCCCGGTCAGGTCTGGCAGATTCTGGTCAAGGATACCGTAAGCGGCGAGTTACCATATCATCTTGGCGTGACGCTTGCCCGCGTCGCCGCCTCCTTCGTGCTGGCGATGGTGATCGGTTCGGTCATCGGCATCGCGCTCGGCACCTATCGGCGCGCCGACCAGTTCTTCAACGCCTGGGTCATTCTGTTCCTGAATGTACCGGCACTGGTCATCATCGTGCTCGCCTATATCTGGTTCGGCCTCAATGAGGTCGCGGCCATCGGCGCGGTGGCGGTCAACAAGATACCCAATGTCGTCGTCACCATGCGCGAAGGCGCCCGCGCGCTCGACCCGCGCTTTCGCGAGATGGCGCAGGTCTATCGCTTCAGCGCGCTGGATCGTGCCCGCCACATCCTCCTGCCGCAGCTTCAGCCCTATTTCGCTGCCTCCTCGCGTTCCGGCATCGCGCTGATCTGGAAGATCGTGCTGGTGGTCGAACTGCTCGGCCGCTCCAACGGCGTCGGCTTCCAGATCTATCTCTATTTCCAGCTTTTCGACGTTGCCGCGATTCTTGCCTACACGCTGACTTTCGTCGCGATCATGCTCCTCATCGAACTTCTTCTGGTGCAGCCCTTTGAACGACATGCAACCCGTTGGCGTCGCCGCCCCGCTTAGGGTGGACATTGCCGAAAAGACCTTCCGCTCGGCGCAAGGCGTATCGGTCACGGCGCTGAAAGATTTGTCCTTCGAAGTCCGGCACGGCGAATTTGCCTGCCTGCTCGGGCCATCGGGCTGCGGCAAGACGACGACGCTGCGTATCTTGTTGGGGCTTGAGAAAGATTTCACCGGCTCGTTCCGATTGCCCGAAGGCGAACACAATCGCGTCGCCGCCGTCTTCCAGGAGCCTACCCTCCTGCCCTGGCGCACCGTCGAACAGAATGTCCGGCTCGCACTGCCAAAGAGCCTGCGGCAGACAAATCTCGACTCCCTGTTCCAGACCCTCGGCCTGTCGACGATGCGCTCGCTTTATCCATCCGAGCTTTCGCTCGGGCTTGCACGGCGCGTGGCGCTGGCACGCGCCTTTGCCACAGAGCCAGCCGTGCTTTTCCTCGACGAACCGTTCGTTTCGCTAGACGAACAAACGGCGGAGCGGCTGCGGCACCTCCTGCTTTCCGTCTGGTCGGCAAGGCCGACGACGGCGCTGATGGTGACGCATAATGTGCGTGAGGCGCTGATGCTGTCGGACCGTATCATCGTCCTGTCGCCACGTCCCGGCCATGTGCGCGGCGTCTTCGACGTCCGCCTGCCACGGCAATATCGCAATCCGCAGGTCATGAACGATCTCGGACGTTCCTTTCGCGAAAAATTCGCGGATATATTGTGATGCCGACCGGCCGAACAGGAAAGGCAGCCCCATGAGAACCGATCTTTTCCGGCGAAAGATGGTCAAGGGGTTTGCCTGTGTCGGCGCGGGAGCCTTCCTCCCGCCCTGTTGCCTGCCGGCAATCGCCGCCGACCGCGATTTCATGCTCAAGGACATTGGCGACGGTATTTACGCCTTCTCCGGCGTGAACGAGTTGATGACGGAGGCCAACCAGGGCGCGATCTGCAACCTCGGCGTCATCGTCGGCAATGACGCCGTTGCCGTCATCGACAGCGGCGGCAGCCTGATCGAGGCCGAAGCCTTCATCGCCGCCACCCGCGATGTCACCGACAGGCCCATAAAGTACCTCATCTCCACGCATATGCATCCCGACCACATCTTTGGCAACGCCGCCTTCCGCGACATCGGCGCGACGATCGTCGGGCATCACAACCTGCCGCGCGCGCTTGAAGCGCGGGGAGAGTTTTATCTGCAAAGCTACCGCAAACAGATCGGCGAAGGTCTGATGAAAGGCATCGAGATCGTACCGCCAACGGTCGTCGTCACCGATACGACGACACTCGACCTCGGCGGACGCAGCATCGAGTTGCGCGCCTGGAAGCCCGCCCATACCGACAACGATCTCACCGTTTTCGACACTGCCACGAGGACATTCTTTACCGGCGATCTCGTCTTCAGGGGTCATCTGCCGACGCTCGATGGGTCCTTTCTCGGCTGGATAGACCAGATGGACACGCTGACAGATGTCAAAGCAGCGCGCGCCGTTCCGGGCCATGGCCCGGTTCCGTCCGACTGGCCGGACGCGCTCGTTCCCGAGCTTCGCTATTTCCAGGCACTGGCCATGGACCTGAGGGACGCGATCGCCAAAGGCACGCCGCTCAGCGAGGCGGTGCAGACAGCCGGCTTGAGCGAGAAGAACAACTGGGCGCTTTTCGACGAATACAATCAGCGCAACGCCACCGCCGCCTATGCCGAACTCGAATGGGAGTAACACCGCAACGTGAAGCGGACCGATTTGCCAAGCGGCCGATCGGGGAATATGATTCCAATTGAGCCTGGGCACCACCTCTTGATCTGGTGGAGGCATTGGAATGCACATTCTACGTCACGCGCGAATGGCAGCGGTAGCGGCTTGCCTTATCGGCATGGCCGGCGGCCTGCCGGGAGCCGCTTATGCTGAAACCGCCAGCCCGCCCGCAAGCAAGATTTGGGACGGGTTGAGGCCCGATGTCTTCGGCGACCGCGCGATCAAGCTCGACACCGGCCTTATCAGGCTTGAGGCGCCGAAGCGCGCGCAGGACGCTGCCCTCGTGCCGATCGACATCTATGTCGACCCCGCAAAAGCACCGGATGGCGTGAAGGCCATCACCCTCATCATCGACGTCAATCCCGCCCCTGTCGCCGCGACGTTCCAGTTCGGCAAGGATTCCGGCGTCACCCATCTGGCGACGCGCGTGCGGGTCAACGACTATTCCTATATCCGCGCCATCGCCGAGACGCAGGATGGCCAGCTCCATATGGTCGAGACCTTCGTCAAGGCATCCGGCGGCTGCTCTGCCCCGGCGGTCAAGAACGCGGACGAGGCGAAGAAGACAATGGGCCAGATGAAACTGCGCCAGTTCGCGGAAGATGCTTCGACCGGCGCCAAGGTGCCTGAACTGCAGCTGATGATTCGTCATCCGAACAATTCCGGCCTGCAGAAGGACCCGGTGACTCAGTATTTCATCCCGCCGCATTTCGTCCAGAAGCTGCTGATTTCCCAAGGGGATCGCCAAATTCTCAGCATGGAGGGCGGTATCTCGATTTCCGAAGATCCCAATTTCCGCTTCGACTACAAGCCGGCCGGAAGTGGCGAAATCCGCGTCGAGGCAACCGACACCGACGGCAACGTGTTCCGCAACCAGTGGCCGCTGGAGGCGACCGGGTTGTAAGTTCTTTCAAGGACGGCAGGAGAAGAGTTATTAAGCAGCCACTCAGAGACCGTTTCGAAATTCGCTCTGGCGAGTCATATGGTGGTGGTTTCGAGAACCGGAGCGCAGCGGACATTGGGTCCGTGAGCACCGGAAGCGCAGAAAACGCCATCAGATGGCCGCCAGAGTAGAATTTCCAAACGGGCTCTCAGAAGCAGCGGATGTCGGCTTCTGCCTGCGCCCTCTTCAACTCCGTGAGGGACGCCTTTGCCACCGCGCTTTCCTTGAACAGCCCTGACGCCTCACCCGTCGTCATACCCATGCGTTTGAACGTCTCGGCCGCGACGTAGTGGTCATAGGTGATGACCGACGCGATCACGTCGATCGAGCATGAGCAGCGATCGAGCATGTCGCGGGTTTCGCCGTTGGATTTCATGCAGCCATAGACATAGTCGGCCAAGGCGGAGGTGGGATAGTCGCTCGCCGCCTGGGATGGAACGATTCCTGCAAATGTGATGGTCGCAAATGTGCTGGTTGCGGCCAAAAAGATCGGCAATCTCGAAAACATGGTCAAATCCTCCCGTGTTTTGCCAGTTGGCAATATGTGATCAGATCGGTCAACTTGCCATATAGGACCAAAGGAGGATGTGGCGACCGGCCGCCTGACGGCCGCCAAAACCCTCCAAAGACCTTGTTTCGGCGACACGCATCGCAACCGTAAAAAATCGAAATCAAGCCATTGTTTTATCTATCAGCACTAGTTTGGCTTGCTCGATACACTCCATGCTTGCAATGGCAAAAACTTAAAATATACAAGAAGAAATACGCACCAAATTCTCTTTATAAGATCATTCGATGATAGAATTTAAGCCTATTAGCACAATCATAAAGACAATTATTATCTAATATTCACTTCATAAAAGTTCAGAATAATTTATATTGCAATGCATCATTTATTATATTGCACTGCAATATAAAACCGGGTGTTTCCGCTTGCCTTGGAAATTTTTATGACATAGCCTTTCCTTGTTTCCGGCTTCAAGGGCGTCACCGTCATTAGGGAGCGGCGACAGTCTTTCGTAGGCCAAGTGAGGTGGGCGGTAACGGTGCCCTCTGCTTATCTGGCTTAGGTCGTGACACGCTGCCGGAAATACTTCCCCCACATGAATCGCTTGGGCAAGCCCTCGTGGGCGCGACGGTCGATTCCTGATTGTGAACCCCGGGAGGATTTCGAATGCGTGTACTCAAGAAAGCTAAGTACATTTCATTGGCCGCGGCGTTTCTGACCTGCACCACGGCTTATGGAGCACTGGCCAACGACGACCTGATAAAACTGGCGGACGACGCCAAGAACTGGGCGATGCCGACGGGCGACTACGCCAACACCCGCTATTCCAAGCTTAAAGAGATCACCGCCGAGAATGTGAAGAACCTGCAGGTCAAGTGGACCTTCTCCACCGGCGTGCTGCGCGGCCATGAAGGCGGGCCGCTTGTGATAGGCGACGTGATGTATGTGCACACGCCTTTCCCCAATATCGTCTATGCGCTCGACCTGAACAATGACGGCAAGAACATCTGGAAATACGAGCCCAAGCAGGATCCGAACGTCATCCCGATTATGTGCTGCGACACGGTCAATCGCGGCGTGGCCTATGGTGACGGCAAGATCATCATCAACCAGGCGGACACGACGGTCACAGCGCTCGACGCCAAGACCGGCAAGGTCGCATGGCAGGTGAAGAACGGCGACGCCTCCGACGGCAGCAAGGGCGAATCCGGTACGGCCGCCCCGATGGTCGTCAAGGACAAGGTCATCATCGGTATCTCCGGCGGTGAATTCGGCGTTCGCGGCTTTACCTCCGCCTACAACCTGAAGGACGGCTCGCTTGCCTGGAAAGCCTATTCGATGGGCCCGGACAAGGACACGCTGATCGACGGCGAAAAGACCACGCAGCTTGGCAAGCCGGTCGGTGCGGACTCAGGCACCAACACCTGGGAAGGCGAGCAGTGGAAGACAGGCGGCGGCGCGACATGGGGCTGGTTTGCCTATGATCCGAAGCTGAACCTGGTCTATTACGGCACCGGCAACCCTTCGACCTGGAACCCTGTGCAGCGGCCCGGCGACAATCGCTGGTCGATGACCATCATGGCCCGCGATGCGGACACTGGTGTAGCCAAGTGGCTCTATCAGATGACCCCGCATGACGAGTGGGACTATGACGGCGTCAACGAGATGATCCTCGTCGACGGCATGGACGTGAACGGCAAGAAGCACGACGTGCTCGTGCATTTCGACCGTAACGGCTTCGCTTACACCATGGATCGTGCATCCGGTGAACTTCTGGTCGCCAAGAAATACGACCCGAAGGTGAACTGGGCGACCGAAGTCAACATGGACCCCAAGAGCGACCAGTATGGCCGCCCGCAGGTCGTCGCCAAATACTCGACCCAGCAGAATGGCGAAGACACCAACTCGACGGGCATCTGCCCGGCGGCACTCGGCACCAAGGACCAGCAGCCGGCAGCCTATTCGCCGAAGACCGGTCTTTTCTATGTGCCGACCAACCATGTCTGCATGGACTATGAGCCTTACCGGGTGAGCTACACTGCCGGTCAGCCTTATGTCGGCGCCACGGTGTCGATGTATCCGGCTCCCGACAGCCATGGCGGCATGGGCAACTTCATTGCCTGGGACGCCGCCAAGGGTGAAATCGTCTGGTCCAAGCCCGAGCAGTTCTCGGTCTGGTCCGGCGCGCTTGCCACCGAAGGCGACGTCGTCTTCTACGGCACGCTGGAAGGCTACATCAAGGCAGTCGATAAGGAAGGCAAGGAACTCTACAAGTTCAAGACCCCTTCCGGCATCATCGGCAACATCAACACCTTCGAGCATAAGGGCAAGCAGTACATTGCCGTTCTGTCGGGCGTTGGCGGCTGGGCCGGCATCGGTCTGGCTGGCGGACTGCTGGCGCCTGAAAATGCAGCTGCATGGCACGGTGCGGTCGACCAGGGCCGCGCCCAGGGCGATGAGGCTGCCGTGGTCGGCACCGCCGGTCTCGGCGCGGTCGGCGGTTATGCCGGATTGGCTGAATACACCACGCTCGGTGGCCAGTTGACCGTCTTTGGCCTGCCGGACTGATCGAGCAGAACGACTGAGCCGCCTTGTGCATGCAAGGCATGAGTAAAGAGAGCCCGGAACGAACCGACAATCCGTCCCGGGCTCTCGACTTCCCCAGCATAAGCACCTGCCGTTGCGTCCAGACTGTCGAAACGGTTCGTGCCGCGACGAGTTGAAACATGAGGTTTTGAATGTCTGTTCGCATCGCACTCTCCGCTCTCGCCATTTCCCTTCTCGCAGTCACAGGCACCGGCCCGGCACAGGCGCAAGACAGCAAGGAAAAGGCAGCGGCAGTCTCCGACGATGACGGGAAATATGTCGATGCTGATGGAAACCCGACATACAAGTTTCAGGACGACGGCACCGTCGATTGGTACACCTTCAGCGGTTATCGCCGCTTCAATTCCGACTGCTATGTCTGCCACGGTCCGGATGGCGTCGGCTCCAGCTATGCGCCGGCCCTTGTCGACTCGCTCAAGACGATGGACTACGGCACCTTCCTTTCCATCGTTGCCGAGGGCCGCAAGAATGTCAGCGCCGGCAAGGAAAACGTGATGCCGGCATTCGGCGACAACAAGAACGTCTATTGCTACATGGACGACCTCTACATCTATCTGCGCGCCCGCGCCGTCGGCGACCTGCCGCGCGGACGTCCGGCCAAGAAGGCAGACAAGCCGCAGGCCGCGAAAGACCACGAATCTTCATGCATGGGTGGATAATGGCATTGGGGCATAAATTTTCCCGCTTTCGCTGGGCCTTGGCAGCCCTGGCGCTGACGGTCGCCCTGCCCGGCTCGGCACTGGCACAAGGTGCTGGCCTGGGAGCAGCCGGCGAACTGGTCGACCCGGACGTGCTGCGCGTTTGCGCCGACCCCTCCAACATGCCTTTCACCGACGAGAACGGCCAGGGCTTCGAGAACAAGCTCGCCGAACTCGTCGCATCCAAGCTCGGCCGCAAGTCCGTGTCCTATACGTGGTTCCCGATGGCCACCGGCTTCGTGCGCAACACGCTGCGGGCAAACCGCTGCGATATCATCATGGGCTACGCCCAGGGTGACGAACTGGTGCAGAACACCAACGCCTATTACCGCTCGACCTATGTGATGGTCTACAAGAAGGGCGGCGATCTCGACGGCGTCGAGACGATCGAAGACCCGAAGCTTGCCGACAAGCGGCTCGGCATCGTCGGCGGCACGCCGCCCTCGGCGAACATGGCCGCCGCCAAGCTGATGAAAAAGGCCAAGAACTACCCGCTGATGGTCGATACGCGGCTGGCTCCCTCGATGGCCGAGGTCATGATCAAGGACATGCTGGCCGGCGTCATCGATGTCGCGGTGCTGTGGGGTCCGATGGCCGGCTACTACGCCAAGCAGGCGAATGCCGATCTAGCCGTCGTGCCGCTGGTCAAGGAAAAGACCGGCTCGCGCATGGTCTATCGCATCACCATGGGTGTGCGCCCTTCGGATCAGGAATGGAAGCGCACGCTGAACAACTTCATCAAGGACAACCAGAGCGAGATCAACAAGCTCCTGCTCGAATACAACGTGCCGCTGCTCGATGAGCGCGACCAACCGATTACGGAATAGAGGCTGAAATCTGCTGGCGGAAGCTCCAGGGCGGAAATGCCGAAGACGATGAAAAGAAAGGGAACGATCTTGCTGCTCGTTGCGGGCCTTTTGAGTTCAATGCATCTGCCGGCTGCTTTCGCCGGCGATGTCGCCGAGCCGAACGGCTACCGCATGGACGAATATCGTGCCCCGACGCCGGAAACGTTGCAGGGCGCGCAAGTGGTGACGACGGCCGAGGCCGAAGCCTTGTGGCGGGAGAAAAAGGCGGTCTTTTTCGACGTCATGCCCAACACGCCGAAGCCGGCGAACCTGCCTGCCGGAACGATCTGGCGAGACAAGCCTCGCAACGACATTCCCGGCAGCATCTGGCTCGCCAATGTCGGCTACGGCGCCTTGACGAAAGAGCAGGAAGCCTATTTCCGCGGCGGCCTTGCGGCGCATACCGGCAACGACAAGGCCCGCGCCATCCTGTTCTACTGCATGACCGATTGCTGGATGTCGTGGAACGCCGCCAGGCGCGCGATCGAATGGGGGCACAGCTCGGTCATCTGGTATCCGGCCGGTGCCGATGGCTGGGAAAACGCAGGATTTCCACTGGAGGATAAGAAGCCGCTGGCCGGCGGTTAGATTGGTTCACATAAGTTTGTTTAGCTATTTCAGGACCTGCTGTTTCATTAGTCCATTTATGGACGGATCATTGCGCATAGGTGCCAAGGCAATGATTGACGATCGAAGGAATCGGCCTGTGGGGCCGGTACAAAGGAGGAAGACATGAAGAAGAGCTGGACGAAGCCTACAATGTGCCAGGTAGCGGCGGGCATGGAGATTTCGCGGTATCTGCCTGCTGAAATCACTCCCAAGAAGTAGGCCGCGAAGACGCGTGTCCACGTAACAGGGACACGCGTCATTCCTGACCGCTTGGGCCACGACGGTTTGAGATTCGACCTTGCAGACGTGATGTCTGGCAAGGAAGAATGGTGGTTGACTGTAAATTTTCAACACGGACTTTCGCCATGCGCGTGAAGATCATCGGATCGGCGGCGGGCGGCGGATTCCCGCAATGGAACTGCAACTACCGGCTCAGCCGCGCCGCCCGCGCGGGCAACGCAGGCGTGAGATCAAGGACGCAATCCAGTCTCGCCGCGTCCGCCGACGGGCGGGGCTGGGTGCTTTTCAATGCATCCCCGGATATCCGCCAGCAGATCGCCGAGACACCCGAGCTGCAGCCTCGCCCCGATGACGCGCTGCGCTCAACCCCGATCCGCGCCGTGGTATTGACCAATGCCGATGTCGACCATGTCGCCGGCCTGCTCAGCCTGCGCGAGCGTCAGCCATTCGCCATCTACGCCACCGAGCAGGTGCTGTCGGCGCTGCGGGCGAATTCGATCTTCAATGTGCTCGATCCGTCCATCGTCCCGCGCCACAGGCTCATGGAGAACCAGGAGACGAGCATTCACGACGCCGAAGGGAACGAGACCGGCGTGCGCATCGAGACTTTCGCGGTGCCGGGCAAGGTCGCGCTCTATCTCGAGGATTTCAGCCGCCCGAACGACAATTTCGGCTCGGAGAGCGGCGATACCATCGCTGTGCGCCTTGCCGGCTCGAAACCTGAGAGCTCGGCCTTCTACATTCCCGGCTGCGCGCGGGTCGATCCCGACCTCTGCCTGCGTCTCTCCGGCGCCTCGTGCCTGCTCTTCGACGGCACGGTCTATACCGACGACGAAATGGTGACCGCCGGCGTCGGCACCAAGACCGGCACCCGCATGGGGCATCTGGCGATGTCGGGAGAAGGCGGATCGATCGCCCGGCTGGCAGGCGTGCCTATTTCCCGGCGCATCTTCGTCCACATCAACAACACCAATCCGGTCCTCGACGAAAATTCGGAAGAGCATGCGGCGGTCATATCCGCAGGCTGGGAAGTCGGGCATGATGGCATGGAGATAGAATTGTGAACGATTTCCATGATGCCGCCAGAAACGGACTGACCGGCCCTCAACTGGAAGCCGTCCTGCGGCAGGTCGGCGCCGAGCGCTACCACAACCTTCACCCGTTTCATCACCAGATGACGCAAGGCGCGCTGAGCAAAGGCCAGATGCAGGCCTGGGCGCTCAATCGCTACTGCTATCAGTCGGTCATTCCCCGCAAGGATGCGATGATCCTGGCGCGCGCCGAGGACCCGGCCTTCCGCGCCGAATGGCGCAAGCGCATCGAGGACCATGACGGCGCGGATGGCTGGAACGGCGGCATTGCCCGCTGGTTGAAGCTTGCAACCGGCCTCGGGCTGCCGGCGGAGGACGTGATCGGCGAGCGTCTGGCGCTGCCGGCAACGCGCTTTGCGGTCGGCGCCTATCTGTCCTTCTGCACCAACCGCACATTGCTGGAAGCCGTCGCCTCGTCGCTGACCGAGCTATTTTCCCCGGTCATCATCGCCGAGCGCGTGCCGGCGATGCTGGCCAAAT
>VFQQ010003732.1_pt1 | contig 14404 bp, 25 predicted proteins | sample 3512341 | NCBI WGS metagenome assembly VFQQ01 (sample SAMN10412373, study PRJNA504923) | tailings metagenome | isolation source: Relicate 2 Philex TSF1 revegetated site | place: Philippines: Tuba, Benguet | collected 2017-08-29 | reverse complement strand
CGCTCGAGTGCACCAAATGAATTGCCCTGCCCACCTGCATCTTTCCGGTTGCTTGCAGACCCAGAGAAAGTTGCGGCGCTGATGAAGAGCATAGAGGAGATTGGGCTGCAGGTGGGTGGGTGGGTGGGTTGTGCTGTGACGGCAAATGGGCTCGGGGACACATGTGAATACTGGAGGCTGGGAGCACGAAAGAGCCAACCAGCTAACGCCTGTCAAAAATGCCGTCGCCGCCATTGCTGCTGCCGCGGCTGCCCTGCCCCGCCAAACTCAGACCGCATCCACTCCACCCCATTTGCCACTTGTGCAGGAGCCCATTGATGTGCTGGAGGTGGACGGCAAGATCTACGGCTTCAGCGGCTGCCACCGCTTTGAGGCGCACGTGCGGCTAGGGCGCGAGCAGATCCTGTGCCGCGTGCGGAAAGCCACGCCGCAGGTGCGGTGGGCTGCGGGGCTTGCGAGTTGCCTCCTTGAGCAGCGCTGTTGCGACTGTTCCACTTGGCAGGCGACCGCAAGTGTGGCCATTGCTGTTGCTGTGTCGGTAAGTAATGGGTGTGCGGTTTTGTTGCACCAACTGCTGCAGGTGCTTAAGTTCCACATGATGTGATGGAGCGATGCGCCGCTGCAGCCTGCAGACGAACAGTGATGCAGCCGTCTCAAACCCTGACGAGCGTTCTTCACCAGTTCAGACGTGTGCCTCTGTTGAAGCAGAGTGTATTGAATGATTCCTTGGCCCCTCCAGTTGTATGTGCCACTGTATTGAGTCCCCGAGCGAACCTTCTGTGCAAACCTCTGCATGCCAGATCTCAGCCTTTTATGCACCCTCTGCTATCCTGCCTGCCCTTCGTTTCACGCCGTTGCGAGGTTCTCTGTTACACATTACGTCGGAAGTAGATGCTAGCAAAGCAGAGGGGAGACAGACTGCCTGGCGGGAAAACTGTTGGCGACAGTATACAAATGGCGCTGTGCGACCGGCATCATTTGGGCCGCTTCATTTTCATGGCTCATTCCTTCGTGGCAAGGTGGCTGCGAAGCCACCCATTTGTTCAGCCGGATCATCACTTCTTTTTGCCGCCAATCCAGTCGGGGAGTTTGAAGGTGACGCCCTTCAGGCCCCACAGGCCCTGCAGGCGGGGAGCACACAAGCAGCGATGGCCGTCAGGGGTAGTGGGACGCAAGCAGCAAAGAAGGACACATTTGCTCGAGCGGCACATTTGCTCGAGCGGCCCACCTTCTCCTCGTCGTCCTTCTCCTGGATTTTTGTGAGGTCCACCACCGCGCTCGTCTGCTTCATCGACGCGCCGCCGCCAAACTTGTTGGTGCCCGTGGCATCGTCCAGGCCGCCCTCGCCCTTCACCGCGCCCTGCAGGGTGTGAGCAGTTTGGTATTGGGGAAGCTGGGTAAAAATAGCCAGCAGGCAACACATGATTGCAGTTTGGTTCAGGGGAGGCTAGGTAAAAAAGGCAGCAGGTAACCAGTCTGCAGTACGCACCACAGCCCACAGCACATGCAGGCGGAGCGAGCACAGCCATGCAGACCAGCACTCCCAGGTGAGCAGCCGCTCAACCATGTTCATGGTAGCAACTCCTCCCTGCCGGCACACCTCCATGCCCGCGGGCCCAATCTTGCCGTTGTTGTACTCGTACAGCACCATGCCGATGGAGCCCTCCAGGTGCTCCTGGGCCTGCGGGCACAGGCGACAACAGGTTGCCAATTGGTGAGAGGGAAACCAGGTCAACTGGTGAGCACGTGCAAGCCGGCCAGCTGCGGCGGCAAAGCGGCAGGGCAAAAGAACCACAGCATGCTTCTCCACAGCAGCAGCAGCTAGAGCAGCTAATACTAGCAAGGGCGCCCCCAGGCTTGCCTGCTCCACAAACCGCGCAAACTCGGGGCGCCCGTTGTGGTCGGCCATGGCCGCCTGGCTGGTGTACAGCTCCATGAAGTGGAAGGTGCCCTTCTCGTAGTCGTCCTGAAGCAGACATTTAGGGAGTAGCAAATGATGAGGAAGAGCTGTGGCTGGCAAGCAGGTGGACGTGCACAGCCGCCAGGGGGCCGGCGCTCGCAAAACTCATGCTGATCCGCACAAGATGCACTGCCGCCCGCCGCCTGCAGCCCGGCGACGACAGCAACATGCACAGAGCAGGCGTGATGCATCAGAACAGACGTGGCGCCATTTTCTCCCCGTACTCCTCACCTCTGAGAGCTCAAAGGCCAGCACGCCCGCGCCACGGTCGGAGATGCGCTGGCGGGAGAAGTCTGCGACACCCTGGCACAGCTGCCGCAGCTGGTCCTCGTGCCCCTCCTTAGCCTTCATCGTCTTGCTGCACAGCATCTGCTTGCCCTTCTGCACCTTGACGGCTGCCGTGACGATCAGGCGGCCGCGCCCGCTGCTGCAGCCGCCTGCCGCCGGCCGCTGCCGCCGCTGCAGCGCCGCTGCTGCTGCCGCCGGCCGAGGCGGGGCTGCTGCTGCAGGGCGCCGGGCTGCCGCCTGGACGCTCACCACGCCGCATTGTGTTGTCGACAGCGCTGTGAGCTGCATAGCGCCGCTGCTGGGGTGCCGCTGGGGAGGCGTGTGTGAGCAGGGAGGCGCGGGCGGTGCTGGGTAGGTGCCAAACAACACCACAGTAACTGCCAGAGTAGGGTGAGCGTGCCGGAAGCCCCAGCCCGCGCTACCAGATCCCGATGCGCCGTCTAGCTGGCAGAATTTTGAGGTGGCGCAAATGCAGGGTTGGGCGGCTTGGATCGCTTGCAGCAGTGGCATTGGTTCGTCAGAAGAAGGCGAGGAGCGCTCCGCAAGCGCCATGGCGGCAAGCAGGAATGCCCTGCGCGTCCTAGCCCGCCTCCAGGCACCAGGATGGGGCAGCGCGCCCGCTACAGGTGCCTGACGTGATCTAAGATGGCTGCAAGCTCGGGTTTGCCTCCCCGAAACAGAGCGGCTCACCGCCGCCGCCGCCGCCGCCTTGTCATTGCCGCTCACCGACCATCATTGGCCCTTTTGCAGGCTGCGCCCGCGCTCTGACCGCCACCATGCTGCAAGCCAGCCAGCACCAGGGAGCAGGCAGCCAGCAGCGGGCCGGCGGCAGCGCTGCGGCAGCAGCGGTGGGCCTGGCAACTGCAGCTGCGGCCGCTGAGCAGCTGTGGCCGGAGCAGGCGCACTGCGAGGCAGTGCCCGCATCCGCCAGCGCTTTCCGCCCGCCGGGAGGGGCGGAAGAGCATTCCGGCGGCTGGCTGGGCTGGCTGGGCAGCTTGGCTCCGTGGGGCGGCCAGCGGACAGCAGAGCCAGACTGGTTGCAAGCGGTGCGAGAAGACCCTCGGGTGGCAGTTGTGATGGCCTTTGCGCTCCCCTTCCTGTCCCTCTCCTTTGGCTTCGTTCCCACCCAAGCGGATATGGAACAAGGTGGGATGAGGGCAGGGTGTGACAGGGGCAGAGATGGTCGTGCATTACCGCCGCATAGCAAGTACGAATAGTGGTTGCTGGCTACCAACCCTGCCTGCTCTTGCCCATTTCCCTTCGATTTCTCAAGCCGCTCTCTCAATCCCTTCTTTCTTGCCATTCCACGTACGCCACAGCGGCCAAGCAGGTGGAGCCGCACCTGTCCCACCTGAGGCCCTGGGAGCTGTCGGTGCTGCTGTGGGGCGCCGCACGCCTCGGCTTTGCGCCCAGCCCCGCGCTGCTGCGACAGGTGGGGTATTATGTGCATGCATGCATGCATCTGGAATGCTTGCAACTGTTTGCTGTTTCACATGGCCACAGCACAGCGCCCGCCTTCCTCTATGCTGCAGGTGCAGGAGCGGGTGTCGGCCGTGCTTCAAGCGCCGCCCAGCAGCCCAGGGGCATTCTCCACGCAGGTGAGGCCAACCGGCTGCCTTTGCCGCCGCTGCTGCTGCAGCCGCTGCCACCTTGTTCCTCCTGCCCTGCCCATGCACCAGCCGCCAGTTCCATTTCTCCTGGCTGTGTACGCAGCCTGCTCGTGGCACTGTGCAGCCCCCATTGTTCGCCTCACTGCAGTTTGCTTGCTCCTCCCACCCCCAGGAGGCCTGCATGGTGGCCTGGTCGCTGTCTGCACTGGAGGCCCAGACGCCGCAGCTGTGGGCGGCTGAGCTGGCGTTCATCTCGGCCTGCCCCGCGGGCAGCATGGACGAGGTGGGCTTGGATGTTTTTGTGTCAATGGGAAGCAGCGCCCCGTCGTCCTTGCTGTTTGGCCCTCTCAATGTGCTTGCAAGAGGTTGCCGACATCTGCTGCTGGACCTGTGCTTAGACCTGTGCACGTCGGCCACAACACCCTGCCTACCCTGCCAATTTGCCCACAGGTGGCCCTGATCCACCTGTTCCAAGCCGGCATGTTTGCGGACCGGGGGGCAGTCACGGCGCTCACAGACACGGATGAGACTACACCGCGCATGCGCTCGGCTGCCGGTGAGCGTTTGCCGGTGCCCCTCAGGCTGGGGTTCGTGTAGATGCCGCCATGCGAGGCATGCTTGAAGGTGGGCAGGCATGCGGCTGCACTGGCTTCTTCGCAGCACGTTGCTTGTGCACGTTGCCCGTTGCTCAGTTGCTTAATCTGCAAGCTCACACCCTGCTCTCCCACAGACGAGGTGCGCGCAACCCTGGCGGCTGGCGGCTGCCCCCTGCCGCTCATCACCCGTGCTGAGCAGGCGTACCGCGCAGCCTCGCACCAGGCGCGTGGTGCCGCATCTGGCATCGCATGCTGCATCGCAGGCCTGCGTGCGTTTTTCTGCCGCGATGGTTTTGACGCCAAGCCTGCCTGCTCCACATTGCTGATGTCTTGCCGTTGCAAACCATGGTGCGTCACGAGTGTCTGCTCTGCACCCCAACTGCAGGCTGGCTTTGACGGGCCCCTGATTGTGGAGCTGACCATGCTGCGCCTGCTGGTCACAATCTACCAGGCCGGTTGCGCCTGGCCTACCTGCTGCATGGATGGCCTCGGTGGCAGCCGTTGCAGCCGCCTGGGCAACTGCTTGCTGGCTTGCTCGTTTCCATCAAGCACACGGTATGCATGCTACCCTGCCCTGCCCGCACCACTGCTCGCAGGAGCTGGGTGATGCGCTGGCCTACCAGCCGCTGTTCAACGACATGAAGCTGCTGGACCTGAAGCATGCACGCCAGGTGGGGCTCAAGACCTCAGTTATGCATAGTGGAGTTGAGTGCGGGACCTCGAGCACGCGCCAATATGTGAACAGGTTCCCTGGGTAGCCAGCTGCAGCACTTTGCGGAGCTCGGTGCTGCCTGCTTACGCAAGTCTTGTGCTTACATAGGCTGGCGATGCGGTGGTGCAGCCGACTTGTCTCTGCTGGCCTCTCACCAAGGGCCTCTCTCCCATCAAGTGCAGCTGCTGGACGACCCTTACCTGCTGGCCAAGTTCAAGAGCGAGATCGCCGACAAGCGCAGGCAGGCCGGGGGTTGGGACAAGCCCTGCTTGTGAGATGGGGCTGGGCCAGCCCCTGACCGGTGTGCATGCATGGCATGCGTATCACCGCGGTTTCTTGTGCCGCGCTGTGCACCGCGGGCCTCAAAATGCTCTTGCGCTTGCCTGCCACACCCTTGCAGCCGCGCCAACGACTTCACAAGGACTCTAGCTGACGTCTCTCGCACGCTTCGAGGCATGGGGCTGTATCACACAGTGCAGGTGAGCTTTGGTGGGCGCACCTTATGTTCCCTCAAATGGGAGGTCTGCACGGCTTGGTCAGCAGCAGTGCAGTGTGAGCTGCCAGGCAAGGCATGCAAGCCATGCCAGCTGTGTGAGTGCCAGTGCATCTCACCTTTGCTTGTCTTGCCCAACCTCCCGCCAACTTGCAGATGCCGGTGGAAGACGATGTTGTCCACGTGGATATTGCCCTTCCGGACTACAAAGTGAGGGGTGTGCACATGCGCCTGCTCGACCCTGTGGAGAGGGCAGGTGGTCAGGCTGCATTTCCAGCACTGGTGGCACCAGCGTTGTTGTCAACGCATGCCGTGGCCAGTGCAGGACAGCAGTGCCTGGCTCTGCCCTCCTGCAAAGCGCAATGTCGCCCTCATTGCCTCACTATTCCAATTTAGGTGGCTTTCTTTCTGGAGACGCCCACTCCTGGCCGTGGCAGCAGCAGCAGGGCAGGCGGCCGAGAGGCGGCTGATGCGCGGCTGTCATTCCTGGATGTGGAGGGCACCATGCTGAGCGGGTGCGCACGTGTCCCACTGGGTGGCACATGGCACCGCGGCAGGAGTTCTGCTTTTGCCGGAGATATTGAGGCCCTGGAGCCTGGCACAGTGGGTACAATTCTATCGCTATGCGCATGCTGTGCTGCCCTGTTTGCTGCTGCACACGCATGATGGCTGCTGTGTCCACCTGCCTGCAGCTACCTGGCAAATGAGAGCCCCGGCACCAAGCTGGCCAAGCTGCGCCTGCTGCAGCAGCGAGGCTGGGTGGTGCTCCCGCTGCAGTGGGTGGACAAGTGAGCCCTGCCCCTGCCTTGCCTGGCTGCTTGGCTGGGGGCGTTTGGGTGTGGCCAGCTGCGCAAATGGAGCGTCCCTTTGTGCGGCATCAGCCCACCCTGCACATGTGCATGCGTGCTGCTACTGCTTTACCCCCGCAATGGTGCCTGCCGAAAAACGCTGCATCGCTTGCCCCTCTGACCCCGGTGCAGCATCCGTGGTGAGGCTGAGAAGAGGCGCCTGCTGCTGCAGCAGCTGGACAAGGCGGGGCAGCAGCAGTTGATGCGCGGCCGTGTCAGGTGCGGGTGGGTGGGTGTGCTGGTGAGCGCATGTTGGCTGCTGATAGGAAGTTCACCAGCATGCCGCATGAACAGCATGGGGTGGCATGGTAATGCGGTAAACCCCCACCACAGATGCAGCGCTGCGTGGTGCTGCCTGGCTGCAGCCCCGCCATGTGCCACATGAGTGTGGCACTCCGCTGCCCCTGTTAAGTGGCCTGTGTTTCAATTGGGAGCCGGCCCTGTCCAGGGACCGCTAGCCATGTGTGCCCTGCCGCTCACCCCTGCCTGCAGCTCCATGCTGCATGGCGCGATGCGGCAGGCAGAGGAGAGCAAGCTGGGGAGGGAGCGGTACGGGGCTGCCGAGTCGGCGGGGCAGAATATCACGCGAGGCACGCAGCACTGATGCGGCCCTGCGACAACAGGGCGCCATGTCACCGACTTGAGCAGCGTCACACGCAGCGTAATGTGCTCTAATCGATTGTTGTGTGTGGTGTGCATCCAGTCCAAAAGTGTGGCTCTTGTTGTGGCAACGCATGCCGAGGAGTTGGGGGTTAGCATTGGCGGCGCTGCCGCTGTGATCACAGAAGAGACAGGCATGCATTTGAATCACATCTGGTGCCTAGAGAGGCGAATCAGTGAGGTGATGGGAGGAGATGTGTTTCAGCCAATGTGCACGTCACACTCATGTAATTGAATCTCGGCCACACACCGCCGCCGGCTCCCGCCGCATCAGCAGCCATGCATCAGCCCTTGCAATTGCCGCACTACAGGTTGTGGGGGCTTGGCCTGCCGCTCTTTCACCTTTTGAGGAGCCGTATAGAATCGCAGCCGTGCGCTTGTCTTGCACCCTTTGCACCCAAGAGCATTGCGGGCAGGGTTGGCAGGCAGGGGCATGTGCCTGCTGATCTTCCCACCCGCCCCGCCTGGCGGGGCCCGCCAGCCTCACGCTTGTGCCTTCCGCCGAACTCGGTATCCATCCAACAGCGTTCTGGTGCGGGCGGCGGGGCCGTGGCGTGTGTAATTAAGCGTGTTCGTACGTGCCCTTCCCAGAAGGGCTGAGCAAAGTATGGCGGCGGCGCTGCGCATGCCGCTGTGCCCGCGTGGCGGTGCTGGGTGGTAGAGCTTGGCGCCTTAAAACGGCCTCGCCGCCTACATCCCTCACCCTATTCTCACTGCCCTCCCACATTCAATATGTTTGCCATGCAGCGGGTCCTCCTCCTCCTTGCATGCGCAGCTTGCGCCTCTGCTTGCAGCCAAGTGTACTTTGGCAACTCCGCTCTTCACGCGCATGGCCGCCGCCTGATGGTGAGTAGGCCTTAATGCGCGATTACAATGCGATTGACGCCCCGCGCAATGCAGGGCGCGCCCCGCCGCCGCGACCGCCGGCTGCGGCCGCCACCCTTATCCACTCTGCGCCCGCCTGCCCTGCTGCGCCCCACCCTGCAGGCTGAGGGCGCCTCCTGGAACTGTGAGCGGTGCTGGGCGCTGCAGGGGCCTCACGGGGAGGGTTGTATGTAGGAGAGGTTGTGCAGCGAGCTTGTGCCCCTCCGCTGAGTTCAAGAGCCCCCTGCACCCGCCCCGCCCCTCCCTCCTGTGCCGCAGACAACACGAACGGCGCGGACTGGCCCGGCACCTGCGCCAGCGGGAGCAAGCAGAGCCCCATCGCATTCTCCACCGACGGTGCGGCAGTGAGGCCTGCCTGTGGAGGGCTGTTCCGGGGCAGTACACATGGTAGTGGTAGGGGCCTCCAAGCGCCGCGCGCCCTTATCTCGAGGGCGCGCCATACTTGCGGGGCCCTCAAGCGGCGGGGAGCTACAGGCAGAGGTGCTACCATCCAGCTTGTCAACACTCAACATGCCCGCCACTCGCTTGCAGGCCTGCCCGCCTTCTCCGCCGAGGCCCGCGCCAACCTCCAGCTGGGAGTGGTCAAAGGCCTGAAAGTGATCAACACCGGTGGGTGATCAACAGCGCCGCGTGTCGACGCTCCCTTGCGCCTTTAGCTGCGCACCGGCCTTCCATGAAAGTCCTCACATCCCTCTTCGAAGCTCACACCTGCAGTACTCTACCTGACCCTGGCCTCACACACCCCCGTCCTGCCTGCCCGCCCGCCTCCCCTGCAGGCCACGGCGTCCAGATCGAGTGGGACAGCCTGGAAGGCTCTGCTGCGACCGTGCCGGTGGGCTGCTGCTCTTTGCTGCTCGTGCTACTACACTTCAGCTGCGGCACGGCTGTTGGAGGGCCTGCTGCCCAGGCCCCTACAACTCCAATTTACTGCGTGTAATGGCTGACGCGCGCCCGCGTAATGATCCAGTCACTGAGCCGTCGCACTAACCCAACAAAGCTCCTGCTCCACAGGTGGTGGATGACACTTGGCACGCAATTTTCAACGGCTCTTCTGAGGGCAAGGAAGTGCGCCAGGTGCCGGGTGAGTGGCGTGCAGGGAAAACTGCGGCGGGCGGCAGCGGTGCTGCTGCGGTGTGCAGAGAGGGACCGCCCAGACTGGGCGGAATTGTCATGGTAGCACAACGCCACCTGTTCCCTTGCTGGTGCGTCCCTCCCCTATGGCCCGCTGTTCCAGCCACGACGCTCTCATCACTTCCCTGCTGCCCCACCCGCCCTCTGCCCGCCTGCAGTCAAGCCCCTGCAGTTCCACCTGCACACCGCCAGCGAGCACCTGGTGAACGGCGAGCTGGCGCCCGTGGAGCTGCACATCGTCACCGCAGGTGGGGGCAGCCAGGCAGGCGGGTGGGGCTCTCTGTTACCAGCAGGCTTGCCGCTCAAGCTTGGCCTGCGATCAGTGCCCTTCCCCCCCGGCCCGGCATTGGCACCTTGCTGGCTGCTTGTGAAAGCGTGGCCAGCAGATGGCAGGGGCATGAATGCACCGCATGCCCACCCCCTTCCCGGGAAGGGCCTTCTCTCCGCTCACTCACCTCCAACCCCTCGCCTCACTCCCCTGCCACCCCTTGCCCAGTGGACAACACCACCGACCCCAACGCCTGGGTGCCCGAGAACTGCCGCCAGTCGCTGTGCCTGGCTGTGTTCGGCGTGTCCATCTGGGTGAGGCGATTGGGCATGTCTGATTAGATGTGTGGAGAGCAGCCGGCTGCTGCTGGCATGCAGTCGATGGCTGGCGGTGTGCATGCACGCCCCTGCTTGCCGCTGGCATGGCTTGCGGTGCCTCGTTCGCTTCCGCCTGCTCCACCCACATCCGTATTCCTTCCCCTTCTCCCAACCCCTGCACCTGCCACAGCTCAACCCCGACCCCTATGCCGAGAGCGACTCTTTCTGGCAGACTGTTGTGGACAACCTGCCCACCGCGACCGGCAAGCCTGGCGCCAACAACCTCACCTCCCCCGACACCCTCAACCTCACCGCACTGCTGGTCAGTGGGGCCCGTCCTGAGAGGGCTGGTGCAATCTGTTGCATTTTATTCAGCTTCGAGTTGAGCTCCCGCACAGCATGGCAGAAGCACACATGAAGAGCTCCCCTCTCACCAACAGCTGTTGCTTATACTTCTACCGCCCCTTTGTCGCCGCTGCAGCCCGAGGACCTCACCTTTGCCACCTATAGCGGCAGCCTGACCACCCCGCCCTGCAGCGAGGGCGTGCAGTGGTGAGTGCCCGGCTGGGTGGATGCCTGCTTGCATGCCTGCGCTGTGGGTGGCCCCGAACTGGGCTTGTACTGCATTGCATGAGGTGTTGAGCCGAGCATTCTGAGACACCCAATGCGCATTGCACCCTGCTCTGCTTCCTTGCAGGCACATGTTTGTGACCCCCAAGCGCGAGCTGACTGCCGCCCAGGTGGGCGGGCCGGGCGGTCGCGCTTGCAAGTGCTCGCCTGGCCGCACAACTGTCGAATGCCCTTTCTCGGCCTGCCCTGCAACCATTGCAACCAGTTCCAGTGGCGCTCTCCGCCCGCCAAGCTCACACCCTCCGCCTCTTGCCCCCTCCCCTCCCCTCCCCCTGCTTTTGCAGCTGAACGCCCTCCAGTCCATCGCCGCCACCGCCAAGGCCGAGACCCTGGCCGCCTGTCCCGCCGACGAGGTTATGCCGGAGGTGTCCAAGGCCGATGGTGCTTCCAACGCCAGTGACAACACCGTGGAGCTGGGGTGCAAGGTGCCCACCGGCGCCCGCATCACCAACCGCCAGGTGCGGAGATGTGGAGATGGATGGGTTGGATTGTTGAGGGAGGGGGGGAGACTGCGGCCGCGGGGTTGGCACACAACCAGTCGTGCTGGGCGGCAGCAGGGACGGCTGCAGTGCCATGGGGAGCAGCATTGGGCGGCAGGTCTAGCTGACTGCGGACTCCGCCACTGCCGCTGCCCTGCAGGTCATGCCCCTGAACGGCCGCACTGTCTTCATCTCCAAGCCCTGAACATCCTGAGCAGCCCGTCCGGCCAGCGGCCAGCGGCTCGCCACAGCACTGCCAAAGCTGAAACCTGAGAACGAGCGGAGCCCCTGCTCCCAACGGCGCTGCACCGCGCAGTGTTGCTGATGCGCTGTGGAGCGCCCTTGCTGGGGTGTCAAGGTGCTTGCGTTGATGCCGCAACCTCCTGGGATCTCTGTTCCAACCCAGTCTTTCTTCCATCTTGAATCCGACCGACGCCCCATCCTCTTCCCGTCTCCCTGTCCTATGATCGATGCGAGTTGTCACCCGTCCTCTGGTAGCACCATTTCATTGCTGCTTGCCTCGACTGTTGAACATGCAGTGCTTCTGTTGGCCCCCGCGCTTGCACTGTGCCCACCATTCTCTTATTTTATGCTCCTTTCATTTGTGTGCTGCCACTTGTGGAATTACAGCGCACAAACAGTATCAGAGGAGCGCTAGGTAGGAGGCAGAGGGGGTGAATGAATGTACAGAAAGCCTCAACAGGAAAGGCAGATGAAATACAGGGCGGGGCCGATCAATTAGTACAGAGGATGCCGATGAGGAGAACGCAAGAATAGAGGGATTGGGTTGGACTGGGGGCTCTCGTCGTTCAAGACCAGCGCAGTGCTGCATTGGTAGAGCTATGGCAGGCTATCATGCACCTGATGCCGCTCCGTACCTAAGCCGCGGGCGGGACAGCCGCTGGCACGGCCGCTGCCGCTGCTGCTGCCGCAGGAGCAGGCACTGGTGCCACCACCTCACTGCCAACCACCAGCCCAGCCGCCTCGCCCTCCGGGTGCCGCTGCGCGCCGCTGCCGCCGCCCGGCACTTCGGGGCTGCTGGGCCCATTGAGCAGGGCGCGGATCTCGGCCAGTGTGAGCGTCTCATTCTGCAGCAGCGCCTGCGCCAGCGAGTGCAGCTCCGCCTCGCGCGTCTTGAGCAGGCTGCAGGAGACAAGGGTTGGGGAGGGGGCAGTTGACGGGGATGCGGGGCATGGTGCCGAGCAAGCCACCTGCCAATGTCTCCTGTTAACGATGATCTGCCCCCTGCTGGTGACACACTGGAGCGCCTGAAGGCATGCGCTGCACCTCACGCCCCATGCCTTGCACAGTCCGCCCGCAGCCCACCTGGTCACGCGGTTGTATGCCGCCTTGAGCATGCCCTGCACCTCTGCATCCACAGCCTGCCGCGTGCTGGGGCTCTGCTCCTCACCCACCGCCACTGCAGTTGACAGGGGCACGCAGGAGCACGTAGGGGGATGTGAGCGGGGCCTAGGGCGGGCGGGCAGGCAGTGCACCACTGCGCCCGTAGCTGCGCATCACATGGCAATGCACTGGTGCAAAAGCGCATGGCTCCCGTGATACTCAGATCCCGCCACCCCAGCCTGCGCAGAGCTGCACTGCCCACCCCTGCACGCCCCTGTCCAGCCTACCTGGCCCGATTGCGTCGCTCATGCCGCAGTCCACCACCATGTGCCGTGCCAGGCGGGTGGCCTGCCGCAGGTCGCTTGTTGCGCCGCTCGTCACATGGTCCTCACCTGCAGCAGGCAGCCAGCAGGGGCAGGCCGTTGAGCAATGGCAGCCAGGGAGTGTCCACAGTATTAGGGGGCTGCTTGATGCTTAGAGTGTGTTGCACAAGGCAGTGGGTATGCTGTCATTCTGGCCCTCACACAGCCCACAAGCCAGTGCATAACACAACATTCCAACCACCTCCTTCCCACTACGCCCTCCCAGCCGCACCGAAGATGAGCTCCTCGGCCGCCTTGCCGCCCATGCACACGTCGATCTGCGCCTGCATCTGCTGCCGCGTCACACTGTACTCGTCCTTCTCAGGCACCTGGCTCACCATGCCCAGCGCGTGGCCGCGCGGAACAATGGTGGCCTGATGATTTGGGGGGGGGGGCGGGGGCAAATGGGAGATGGCCGGGTTGTGAAAGGCGCAAGCAGATGTGTGCAGGTGGGGAATACTTAGACGGGGCATGGGGGCAGTGGGGCGGTTGGGTCACACACCCCGCTGTCGAAACAGGCATGCTCGTTCAGTCCTTCGACAAGCACACATCAAGCGGCAGCTCCCGTGTCCGTTGGAGCCGCCAGGCGCACCTTGTGAATGGGCTTGGCCCCGGGGGTGTAGAGCGCCACCAGCGCGTGCCCTCCCTCGTGGTAAGCAGTTAGCCTGCGGGCCTCCTCGCTCTGCACAGGAGGGGGTACATTGTGCTGGGTACTGATCAGCCCGGCTGTGGGGTGACCAAGCAGGCTTTGCGCTCACTTGTGGCTAGTGGTCTGTGCCCGCCTCGGCCACAGCAAGCATGCAGCGCAAGCGCACCTGTGTGATGACGCGGGGCGTGCCCATCAGGATCTTGTCCCGCGCCTCGTCCAGCAGCTGCACGGCGATGGCAGGAGTGGGTTGGATAGGAGTGGTGAGCTGAGGGTGGGGCTTAGTGCTGTTGTGCAAGATTGTGCAAGAAGGACAGCGGCAGGGCAGGAAGGCAGGAGCAACCTGGCGCATACACGAGCAGGATTCCTGCCAAGACACAGTGTCCTCCCATCACTGGCATCCACCTACCTGCGTGGTGATGGAGTCCGAGTCGTGCCGCGCCGCCAGGAGCGCCGACTCGTTCACCAGGTTGGCCAGCTCAGCGCCGCTGAAGCCGGGGGTGCGCCGCGCCAGCAGCTCTGCAGGGGCGGGTGGGGAGGGGAGGATTGCAAGAGGCAGGGGATGGGGTGGGCTGCTGAAGATGGCTAAAATGGAATTGCCACACGGGGAGGCAGCAGACGTGGCAGGGTGTGAGCAGAGGCAGCGAAGAGCGGTTGGAAAGCCGTGCGCAAACATAGCGGCCCCTGGGCTCCCCACCCAGCCCTCCAGCTGCTGCAGCAGCCAAGCAAAGCGCTTCCCGCGCACCAGTGTCTACATCGGCTGCCACCGGCTTGCCCGCCAGATAGAGGTCCAGGATTTCCTGGCGGCCCCGCACGTCCGGCAGCGTCACGGCCACCTTGGGGGAGGAGTGAGAAGGACAAACCACATCAATTTGATGCCAGGGAGGGGCAGGACCCTTGGGGCTGGTGTGTGGACGGAAGGCGCGGCTATCCGGCCTCCCTTCAGCTGCCCACGTGCCACTGGGCGCCTGATTGAGCCATGGAGCGGCAAGGAGGCTGGCCCCGTGCTCAACCACTCATGCAAGCCCACCTGTCGGTCAAAGCGGCCGGGGCGGGTGAGCGCGGTGTCCAGCAGCTCCGGCAGGTTGGTGGCTGCCATGACCACAATGCCGCTGCAGTAAGGAGGAGTAGGAGAGAGGATGGCGTGTGAGCAGCGCCCAGGTCGTACGAAGGGG
>VFQQ010003731.1_pt1 | contig 14408 bp, 16 predicted proteins | sample 3512341 | NCBI WGS metagenome assembly VFQQ01 (sample SAMN10412373, study PRJNA504923) | tailings metagenome | isolation source: Relicate 2 Philex TSF1 revegetated site | place: Philippines: Tuba, Benguet | collected 2017-08-29 | reverse complement strand
CGAGTCCTTCGAGCGTGGTGTCGGGACGGTTGCACTCGTCCTTGTCGGCAACGACGTCCTTGAAGCTGACTTCCTTGGTTTCCTTGTCCATCACCGCCATCGTGGCGTTGCAGGCGACGATTTCGTCGTCATATTTGCCCGCGGCCTGCGCGGCGGCGGTGCGCTGCTGCGACTGGAGCGAATATTCGTCCTGCACTTCGCGGCTGATGTTGTAACGCTTGGCGACGACCTCGGCGGTGCCGATCATCGGCATATAGGTGTCCTTGTGCATCGCGATCAGCTCGGCGTCGGTCTCGATGAACACCTTGCCGCTGCCGCTGACTTTCGAGATGCTCTCGATGCCGCCGGCGACGCAGATGTCCTGGCGGTCGACGATGATCTGCTTCGCCGCGGTCGCGATCGTCATCAGGCCCGACGAGCATTGGCGGTCGATCGACATGCCGGGGACGGTGACGGGCAGGCCAGAACGCAGCGCGATCAGGCGCGCGACGTTCATCGTCTGCGACCCCTGCTGCATCGCGGCGCCGAACACGACGTCGTCGATTTCGCCGCCCTCCAGGCCCGCGCGCTCGACCGCGGCCTTGACCGAGAAAGAGCCCAGCGTCGGCGCGAGCGTGTTGTTGAACGATCCGCGCGCCGCCTTGGTCAGCGGGGTGCGGGCGGTGGAAACGATGACGGCGTCACGCATGATTTTCTCCTAACAATCCCAAATCCTCTCCCTGAAGGGGAGGGGCTTAATCACTTCAGACGAAAAACTGGCTGATCCATTCGGCGATCAGGGCGGGCTTTTCCTCGCCCTCGATCTCGACGGTCACTTCGTTGGTCTGCTGCCACTGGCCGGGGCGCTTTTCCTCCAGCTCGAGCAGCTTGATATGGCTGCGCACGCGCTTGCCCGAACGGACGGGCGACAGGAAACGGACTTTGTTGCAGCCATAGTTGACGCCCATCTTGACGCCGCCGACCTTCGGCCCGTCGGTGCTCTGGCCCAGCATCGGCATCAGCGACAGGGTCAGGAAACCGTGCGCGATGGTGCCGCCGAACGGCGTCAGCTTCGCCTTTTCCTCGTCGATATGGATGAACTGGTGGTCGCCGGTCGCGTCGGCGAACTTGTTGATCATTTCCTGATCGACCAGCACCCAGTCCGACGTGCCCAGATGCTCGCCGACCCTGGTCTGCAATTCCTGCGGCGTGATGGTGGCCATTTGTCATCCCCTATATTCCGGTTCGGGGCGCGTTCTAGGCCTCTCCTGCCGCGTTGCACAAGGGCCAAGGGCTTTGGCTACGGCGCCGTAGCGTCAGTCTTTGCCCTCCACGGGCTGCTTCATCGTCACGCTTTCGGCATAGGGCAGAATCATCGTCCCGTCGGGGGCGGCGGTGAAGGTGGTCTGGGTGGGATAGGCGAATTCATAACCCGCTTCGGCCATCGCCTCGAACACGCGAATGCCGACATCGGTCCGCGCCGCGGTAACAACACCGAAATCCTCGCTGTACACATCGAACAGCAATTCGAAATCCAGGCTCGATTGCCCAAAGGTGACAAAGCTCGACCGGATGAACTCGTGCCCCGCCGCCTGAACCTGCGCCTCGAGCAGCGCGGGAAGGTCGCGCAGCATCGTCGGGGTCGTCTGATAGATGACGCTGATCAGAAAGGTGACGCGTCGCCGGTGGAGATGGGCAAAATTGGTGATTTCCTTGGACAGGAGGTTGGTGTTCGACACCACCAGCAGTTCGCCGTTGATCGAGCGCAAACGCGTGCTTTTCAGGCCGATGCGTTCGACCGTCGCGGTGCTGGTGTCGTACCGGATCGTCTCGCCGACGCGGAACGGGCGATCGAAAATGATCGAAAGCGACGCGAACAGGTCCGAAAAAATCCCCTGCGCGGCCAGGCCGATAGCGATGCCGCCGATGCCCAGCCCCGCGACCAGCCCGGTGACATTGACCCCCATATTATCGAGGATGACGATCGCTGCGATCGCAAACAGCGCGATGCTGATCAACAGACGGATGATCCCCATCGCGTTCGACAGCGTTTCATTATGGCCGTCCGAAGCGCGGCGCTGGATCAGCCCCAGGATGATTTCGCGCGCCCAGATGGCGACCTGCAATACGACCGAAACGGTGAAGACGAGCTGGATGATCTGCATGATCACCGCGGGTGGCTGGGCATAGCCCGCGACCAGCCGCAGCGCGATAATGGAGAGCACGAACGACTTGGTTTTGTGCAGCACCCGCCCGACGATGTGGGTCAGGGTGAATTCGCCCGGCGCCGCCTGCGCGCGCTTCAGTGCAAAGCCGCGGACCATCGACAGCAGGAAATAAATGGCAAGGCCCGCCGCAATCGCGATCCCGATCTGCAACCAGTGGCTGTTCACCCACGCGACGCTGCTGTCCCACCACAGGCGGATGTCCTCGATCGGGTTGGTCGCGGCGGCGGGCTTGGTCGAAGCGGGCTTGGCGGCGGCGGTCGCCGCGGCAAGGATGGAAAAGGTCAAGTCGGTCCTCGTGGATGTGGTCAGGCGGAACGAAGCAGCGCCGCGGCATCGGTCGCCTGCTCCAGATAGGTCAAAAATCCGCGTTCGTAACGCGAAAGATATTTGGTCGCGCGCGGCAGGCGGCCGACGGCGGCGGCGAAATCTTCGCGCGTCTGCGCCGCGTCGATCATCGCGGGGTGGACATAGGATTTGCGTGCGATCGCTGGCGTGTTGCCCAATCGGTCGGCGACATGTTCGACCATCGCTTTCAATATCGGCGGTTCGGGCGCGTCGTACAGGAAGGCAAAGGCCTCGACGCTCGCGGTCCAGGTGCGGAAATGCTTGGCGCTGAAATCGCCGCCCATTGCCTCGCGGATATAGGCGTTGACGTCATCCGACCCGACCGCGCAGACGCCACCCGCATCCTCATATTGGAACAGATGCTGTCCCGGCAGGTCCTGTAACCGGCGGACCAGCGTCGTGATGTTGCGGTCGCTGATCGCGACTTCCCGCCGCGCGCCGCCCTTGGCGCGGTAACTGAGGCGAAGCGTCCGGCCGGTCAGTCTGGCATGGCGGCGGCGCAGCGTCGTCGCGCCGAAACTCTTGTTCGCCGCGACATATTGTTCGTTGCCGACGCGCAGCGCTGCCAGGTCGAGCAGCCGGACGACCGCGCCGACGACGCGTTCCTGACACAGCGTCCGCCGCGCCAGATCGCTTTCGAGCCGCGCGCGGAGCAGCGGCAACGCGTGACCGAAGGCGGCGCAGCGGTCATATTTGTCGGCCTCGCGCGCCAGCCGGAAATCGGGGTGATAGCGATATTGCTTGCGCCCGCGCGCGTCGTAACCGGTGGCCAGGATATGCCCGTTGGCGGCAGGGCAGTACCAGGCATCCCCATACGCCGGGGGAAGGGCAATCGCGTTCAGCCGGGCGATCTCGTCGCGGTCGCGGATGATCCGGCCTTGCGGATCGCGATACCGCCAACCCTCGCCGACGCGTTCGCGGCTGATACCGGGCAAGCTGTCGTCGACGTGGATCAGGCCGGGGGAGGGCATGCGGGGATAGCGCGTTGCCAGGCCGATAGTTCCCATCTGCTCGTCATCCCGGCATTCGCCGGGATGACGAGCAGATGGGGAAGGCTAGGGACTTGCCGCTGCATGCCGCGCCGGAACCTGCGCCGGACGCGCGGTCAGCGGCCGCCACCCCGCTTCCTGCTCGCGGCGGCGGCAATAGGTCGACAGACCCATCTCCAGCGCCAGCATCATGTAGATGAACGGTTGGAACGCGATGCCGACGAACAGCGATCCGACCATATAGACGATGTGGCCGTGCTGGAGCGCGGTCGCCAGCGGCGCGATCCATTGTTCCTCGGCGCGCCGCGTTTTCAGGTAACGGCGCCTGAGCCGCTCCATCTGGACGATGCCGACGATGTGCAGCAGCAACCACAGCGCCAGCCCGGGATAGCCCTGTTCGCCCAGCATCTCGAAATAGCTCGAATGATAGGCGCGCGACTGTTCGTCATGCACCGCCGTCTCGGCATTCTGGGGATTGTCGGGGTCATAGCGCGATCCCGTCGTTTCAACGCGCAGCCGGTTCTGGATATAGGCTTCGAATCCGCCGCCGAACGGATTGTCCTTGGCATATTCCCACGTCCACGCCCACACCGCGACGCGCGTCGATGCCGACTGGTCGGACTTGTACCCCTGGATCGTCTCCATCCGCTCGGTAAAGCTCTGCGGCAGAAACGGGATAGCGGCGATCGCCAGCAATCCGGCACCGGCGATATAGAGAAACCGGTGCTGGACCGCGCGCAGCGACAGCACCGCCAGCACCGCCAGGCAGACCAGCCCGGTCCGCGCCTGCGTCCCGATCGGCAGCAACATGCAGGCGAAACACAGCGCGAAACAGAATGTCGTCACCCGCCAGTCGGGCGGAAAGATCGTGCCGTGGCGGCGATACCACAGGATCAGCGGGATGATCGCAATGCCGACGGTCGACATGATCGACCCTTCGTACAGCCCGTAATTTTCGTTGAGCAGCAGTTGCAGCGAGCCATAGCCGCCGCCGCCCGCCGCGGTCTTGATCCCCCCCGCGATCGCGATCGACGCCGCCGACAGCAGCATGATCAGCGCCAGCGATTCGATCCGCAGCTTGGTGCGCAGCGTCAACGGCAGGAAAATCGCCCAGATCAGCGCTTTCCATACCCAGCTCCATTTGTCCGCCGCCTCGACCGGGAAATCGGCCTGCGACGTTGTCAGGCCGCAATATAGCAACAGCGCGACCAGCAGGAACTGCCGCCCCGACCAGCGCGTGTCGCGTTTGTCGTCGATCGCCAGCCAGCCGACGATCGCCAGCCCGAACACGATCAGCGAGATCGGGATCGAATTGATCAGAAAATAGCTCAGCCGCTGCGGCGCGACGATGTCGATATAGCAAAAGCACAGCACGAACAGGAACGGCTTGCGAAAGCCGAGCCCGATAAAGGCGAACAGAAAGGCGATGAACGCAATGTCACGCATCGGGCCGGGCGTCCGTGTCGGCGGCTTCGGTGTCGCGGCGCTGCTGCCATTGCAGGCGCGGGCTGACCTCGCGGTCGAGATCGTCGCGATAAAGCAGGCGCCAGAGCGCGATCGCCATCAGCAAGTGCGTGAGGCCAATGGAAAAATTGTCGACCATGTCGGCTCCCGCTACGCTATCGGGGTTGACGCCGCGTTAAGCCTTCTCTGCCAAAGACCCCCGACGATGACCCGCATCCTCCACGTCCTCGATCATAGTCTGCCCGCGCACAGCGGCTACACCTTTCGCACCCGCGCGCTCATGAAGGCGCAGCAGGCAAAGGGATGGGCCGTTGCGGGCGTCACCGGGGTGCGCCACCCCGAACCGGGGCCGGATGGTGAAACCGTCGACGGGCTGACCTTTTACCGCACCGCGCCGATCGCGCCTGCGCGCGCGCCGATCCGCGAATGGCGCGAAATCGGCGCGCTGGCGAAGCGGGTTGAAGCGCTGGCGCAGCAATGGCAACCCGACCTGCTCCACGCCCATTCGCCGGTGATGGGCGGACTCGCCGCGCTCCGCGCCGGCAAAAAGCTCGGCATCCCCGTCATCTATGAAATTCGCGCCTTTTGGGAGGATGCGGCGGTCGGCAACGGCACGGGCCGCGAGGGCAGCCTGCGTTACCGCCTCACCAAGATGCTCGAAACACATGCGGTGCGATCCGCCGATGCGGTCGCGGTTATCTGCGAAGGCTTGCGCGGCGATCTGGTCGCGCGCGGCATCGCCGCGGACAAGATCACCGTTTCGCCGAACGGCGTCGACCTCGACCTGTTCGGCACTCCGCCGCCGCGCGACGACGCGCTGGCGGCCACATTGGGCCTCGCCGCGAACGATGCGGTGATCGGCTATATCGGCAGCTTCTATGATTATGAGGGGATCGACGACCTGATTGCGGCGATGCCCGCGCTCGTCGCGGCGCAACCCGCGGCGCGCCTGCTGCTCGTCGGCGGCGGACCGATGGAGGTGGCACTGAAGGCGCAGGCCGCCGCCTCGCCCGCTGCGGCGCATATCCATTTTGTCGGCCGCGTGCCGCACGACCAGGTCGAGCGTTATTATTCGCTCATCGACATCCTGGCCTATCCGCGCAAGAAAATGCGGCTCACCGACCTTGTCACCCCGCTGAAACCGCTCGAAGCGATGGCGCAGGGCAAGCTCGTCGCGGCATCGGATGTCGGTGGCCATCGCGAACTGATCGAGGATGGCCGCACCGGCACTTTGTTCGCGCCCGACGACCCCGCCGCGATCGCCGCCGCTCTCGCAAAATTATTGGCACAGCGCGACATCTGGCCGGAACGACGGAGCGTTGCGCGCATTTTCGTCGAAACCCATCGTAACTGGTCATCAAACATTTTACGTTACGAGCCGGTTTACCAGCGGTTGTTGCACGGGCGCGCTTGACCATGCGCCTGCGGCAACCGCACATGGCCCGCGCGGGTCGTACGGATTTGGACGATATGGACGACAGCAGCGACTTTTCTGACCGGACCGCCCCGAACCCGTGGCTGCGCGTGCTGCGGCCCGCGATTCCGGCGGTGATCGGCGGCGCCGCGCTGACCTTTTTGTTCGCAGCGCTGATGCCGATGACGTGGGTCGCGGCGATTTCCTGGAACCTCTATCTCGACCGGCTGTCGGATTATTTCGTGCCGCCGGTCGGCAATGCCGCGCGGCTGTTGCTGGCGTTCGGCTTTGCGACCGTCGCGGCGATTGTCGCCGGCTTTGTCGTGCTGTTGCTCGGCACCCCCGGCGCCGGCGGACTGGCGTCGCTGCGCAATCCCTTTCGCCGTCCGGCGGCCGACGATAGCGATGCGGTCGACGATATATCGTGGACGCGCCGCCGCCGCGTCGACCGGCATCCCGACGATCCGGTGCGCCCGCCGATTCGTGCCGGTCGTGATCTGCCGGCGGGCGGTCTGGGCGCGCTCGGCGCTGCCCCGACCGACGGTGACCACCGGCCCGATCACGCGCCCGAACCCTTTGAGGCGCCCGACACCGACGAGCTGGTGCTCGCCGATCTCGCGCATGACGAGCCGGATGCGGGCGACGAGCCCTGGCTGCAACCGGCTGAAATAACGACGACGCCCCCGGCGCCCGCGCCGACCGACAATTCGCTCGGTGCGATGGTCGCGCGGCTCGAGGCCGGGCTGGCCCGGCGGCGGCACGTCGCCGACACGCCTGCGGACGCGGGCGATAAGGCAGCGCCCGAAGCCGAGGTTGATTTTGCCCTCGAAGCGGCGCTGAGCACGCTGCAACGCATGACCCGCCAGTCGGTGGGTTGACCGCCGCACGGCGTCAATCCTCCACCGTCAGGATTTCGATGCGCAGCGCCTTTCCGGCGCTTTCCGGCTCGACCACCGCATCGGCAACGATGTGACCGGCCAGCGGCCATTCGGCCGAACTCAGCGCCGATTGCAACGCGGCCGCGGTGGCGCTGTCGGCGCCTGCGGCCAGTGCGCAGGCAAAGATATGCCGCGCGCCGACGAAATTGGCGCTCGCCCACGGCCGGAAATTTGACTCGCCCAACGCCAGCCCGACCGGCAAGGCGCGGGCGACCAGGGTGCGCAGGCGGCGGTGCGGACAGCCGGGACGCGGGGTGCGGGCGGGCGACCGGAACATCATGCCGATACCCTCGGCGCGGTATCGACCTGCGCGGCATCGGTCGATCGGCGGCGGCGCCGAACGTAGCGCGCGACGCGCCCGGTGTGAAAATCCGCCCGCCATTTGTTCATGAAATGTTCCACGCGGCAGGTGACACGGATCCCCGTTTCGCGTCCCGCCCGCAGGTCGGAAACCAGCCGCGGATCGCCGATCGCCGCACGTCCGAACACCGTCGGCGGCATGTCCGATTCGCGCAAAAAAGCTTCGACCCGCTGCACCAGCCTTTGCTCCATTCTGTCCTCCCTGACCGCGCCTGCTACCGGGCGACTCACCCGATAGGATAATTCCTATCTGCCTTTCGATTTCCTACTTGTCTAGGAAAAATCCGTTTGCTAGGAAGAAATAGGAAATATGGGACCGCCACCGCCATGACCGACGCTTTCGCCGACCCGCGCACCACGCTCGACCGCCTGCTGACCGAAAAGGGCATCGACTATGCGCGTCTGTCGCAGGTGATCGGGCGCAACCCCGCCTATATCCAGCAATATATCAAGCGCGGCTCGCCGCGCCGCCTTGCCGAAGCGGATCGCGGGCGGATCGCCGCCTATCTCGGCGTGTCCGAAGCGTTGCTCGGCGGCCCGGTCCAGCGCGTTGCGACCCCGGCGCGGATGCGTGGCCCGGGGATGATCCTCGTCCCCAAACTGGCGATCGGCGCCTCGGCGGGCGCTGGAGCCAGCGTCGAAGGCGAGCCCGTCGAGGGCGAGGTCGCGTTCGACCCCAAATGGCTGCGCGACCTTGGCGCCGATCCGCGCGCGCTCAGCATCATTCGGGTCGAAGGCGATTCGATGGCGCCGACCCTGAACGACGGCGACGATATATTGGTCGATGGCGGCGACGCGGCCTCGCGGCTGCGCGACGGCATCTATGTGCTGCGCATGGACGATGTGCTGATGGTCAAACGCGTCGCGCGCGCGCCGGGACCGGGGCGGATTTCGGTGATCAGCGACAATCCGCATTACCGCAGCTGGGACGACCTGCCGATGGGCTCGGTGCAGCTCGTCGGGCGCGTCGTGTGGACGGGACGGCGGGTTCGGTAGTTCATCCTCCCTGTGGCGAAGCCATGGGGAGGGGGACCGCGCCCGAAGGGCGTGGTGGAGGGGCGGCGACGTCGGCGTCCTAGCCCCTCCGTCAGCGCTTCGCGCTGCCACCTCCCCATCGCTTCGCGACAGGGAGGATCAAACCGTGAGCCGTCGCCTATCGCGGCGCCGCCATCATCGCCTCGATCTCGTGGTCCAGCACTTCGGCGCGCTTGCATTGGCCGGCGTCGCCGTCGCGGCATTTCTTCGCCGCCTTGTCGCGTTCGCGCGCCAGCTTGCCCAGCTTTTCCTCGTGCTTGCGCATCTCGCGCCCGCGGTTCCGGTCGGCCTCGTCCTGGCTCGTCGTGGTCCAGTCGGCAACCTGTCCGACCGCCTTGAACGGCGCGGTCGCAACCGATTTCACGGTGCTGACGCACCCGGCGAGCAGGGGCAGGGCGGCAAGCGCAATCAATGGGGCACGCATCGTCGGTCTCCTCCTCGCAACTCGCGCCTCATCGCATAGCGGGCGCGATCTGAACAGCAGCTTGCGACAGACCGGCACCGCCTTGCGGCCTTGTGTCACAGCATTGAAACAAATGGTTAAAGAGGTGTTTACCAACCTCGCTTAGGCAGCGCATCGACATCGACCGTCTTGCCAGGAAAGAAACGACGCCCGCCATGGAATCAGCTCTGACACCGTCTGCGGGCGACGCCGTCGCTGTCGCTGCCGACGCGCCGATGTCCGACGTGATCGACCTGTTCCGTGCCCATCCCGACCTGCGCGCGCTGGCGGTGCTTGATGCGGAAAGTCGCCCGATCGGCGTCATCGCCGAACGGCGGGTGCGCGAACTGCTGTTTTGCCCCTTCTGGTTCTCGCTGATGCAGAATCCGACGATCGGCGGTTCGATCGCGTCGCTCGTCGAACCCTGTCCCGTCGCCGACATATCCAGCCCGACGACCGTGCTGCTGCGCATTGCCGCCCGCGCCGCGGGGCCGCAGACCCTCATTCTGGTCCGCGATGGCCGCTTCGTCGAAACGCTCGACAGCGGCCAGCTGGCCAAACTCGCGATGCTGCGCGAGGTCGAAACGGCGCAGGAACGGGCTGCCCGCGCCTCGCACCTCGACGATGCCGGGCGGCAGTTCCAACAGGAGATCACCGCGCTCACCGCCGCGCTGTCCGACATGGCGGCCAAGGTCGAGGCGGTCGCCGGCACCCTGACCGACCGCGCGCGCCAGACCGGCCGCGATGCGGTGTCGGTCGCCGGCGCCACCGCGCAGACGCTCGGCGGCCTCAACGAACTGGGCGATCGCGGCCATGCGCTCGCCGCGACGATGGCCAGGATTGTCGAGGACAGCGCGCGCGCCAGCCGGATCCGCGGCGAGGCGCATGGCAAAGTGCAACAGGCGGGCGCCCGCACCGCGGCACTGCGCGCGGCCAGCCAGTCTATCGAACAGATGCTGGCCCTGATCGTCGACATGGCCAGCCGCACCAACATGCTCGCGCTCAATGCGGGGATCGAGGCGGCGCGCGCGGGCGATGCGGGGCGCGGTTTTGCCGTGGTGGCGACCGAGGTCAAGACGCTCGCCAGCCAGACGCGCGCCGCCGCGGGCGATATCACCCGGCATGTCGACCATATCCGCGCGATTGTCGAACAGGTTGCCGCGGGCTTTGACGAGGTCGAGCAGGCGATCGATGCGAACAACGGTTTTTCCGATGCGATCGACCGCGCGGTTGATGGCCAGGGCACGACGACGCTGATGATCGCAAGCTATGTCGAACAGGCGGTGGCGGCGGGGCGCGAGATCGACCTCAGGGTGCGCGAGATCGGGCGCGGTGCCACCGCGGTCGGCGACGAGGCACAGGCGCTCGGCCAGTTGTCGGCGCGGCTGACCGCCGCCGCCCAGTCGCTCCACGCGCGCGCCGCCAGCTTCGTCCAGGCCGTCGCGGTGGCCTGAAAACGGGCGTCCCGACAAGGGGTTGCCCCTTCGCCCTGCGCTGATAGGATGGTGCGGCGCCGGAGGCGTCGATGGCCGCCGGTGGGGAGGAGGGTCACATGACGAATATGCAAAAGGGTTTGGCCGAATTTATCGGCACATTCTGGCTTGTCTTCGGCGGGTGCGGCAGCGCGGTGCTGGCGGCGGCATTCCCCGACGTCGGCATCGGCCTGCTCGGCGTCTCGCTCGCGTTCGGTTTGACGGTCGTCACCATGGCCTATGCGATCGGCCATATTTCGGGCTGTCATCTCAACCCTGCGGTCACCGTCGGCCTGTGGGCGGGCGGGCGCTTCGACGCGCGCGACATCCCGCTCTACGTCATCGCGCAGGTGCTCGGCGCAATCGTCGCGGCATTCCTGCTCTTCTACATCGCCAGCGGCAATCCCGCCTATGACCTCGCGACCAACGGGCTCGCAGCGAACGGCTATGCCGCGGGATCGCCGGGCGGCTACGATATCTGGTCGGGGTTCATCATCGAAATCGTGCTGACCGCCTTCTTCCTGTGGATCATCATGGGGTCGACCGACGGCCGCGCACCGGCAGGATTCGCGCCGCTGGCGATCGGCCTCGCGCTGGTGCTCATCCACCTCATCTCGATCCCGGTCACCAACACCTCGGTCAATCCGGCGCGCAGCACCGGTCCGGCGCTGGTCGTCGGCGGACTCGCGATCCAGCAATTGTGGCTGTTCTGGCTCGCCCCGCTGATCGGCGGCGCGGTGGGCGGCCTGCTCTACAAAACGCTGGGCGCCGACACCTTCCCGAAACCGAATATCGAGGGGGAATAACCACATCGAAATAAGCGTGTGTCCCCGCGAAGGCGGGGACCCATCTCCGGTGGGTTCAAGTTTGCGCCGACCGGAGATGGGCTCCCGCCTTCGCGGGAGCGCACGGCTATTTCATCCAGGATACCTTACTTCAGCAGATCGATCGCAAAGGCGCGCACTTCGTCCGCCATGTCGGGGCGTTCCAGCGCGACCGCCAGATTGGCCTGGATATAGCCGGCCTTCGATCCGCAGTCGTACCGCGCGCCGTCGAACGTCACCGCGTGGAACGGCTGGTTGCCGATCATCGTCGCCATCGCGTCGGTCAGCTGGATCTCGCCGCCCGCGCCCTTTTCCTGTCCTTCCAGCACCCGCATCACTTCGGGTTGCAGGATGTAGCGGCCCGAAATGATCAGGTTCGACGGCGCGTCGGCGACCGCGGGCTTTTCGACCAGCCCCTTGACCTCGGTCAGCGCCCCGTCGCGCCCGCCCGGCGCGATCACGCCATAGCTCGACACCTGCTCGCGCGGCACTTCGAGCACCGAGATCAGATTGCCGCCAACCTTGTGATACGCGTCGACCATCTGCTTCATGCAGCCGGGCGATCCGTGCATGAACTCGTCGGGCAGGAAGATGGCAAAGGGTTCGTCGCCGACGATATCGCGCGCGCACCAGATCGCATGGCCCAGCCCCATCGGCTCCTGCTGGCGGACATAGGCGCAATTGCCGGGGCCAAGCCGCGTCGGCGCCAGCACCGACAAATCCTTGCCGCGCTCGGACATCGTCTTTTCCAGCTCGAACGCGATGTCGAAATGATCCTCGATCGCGCTCTTGCCGCGCCCGGTGACAAAGATCATCTGCTCGATCCCGGCCTCGCGGGCCTCGTCGACGGCGTACTGGATCAGCGGGCGATCGACGACCGGCAGCATCTCCTTGGGGATCGCCTTGGTCGCGGGCAGAAAGCGGGTGCCGAGACCGGCGACGGGAAAAACGGCTTTGCGGATCGGTTTCATGGAGGAGGGACTTAGCCGCCAACCATGGCAAGGAAAAGGGCAGGTTTGGACCTTGGCTGCCGGTCGCCTATTCCGGCGACACGATCACCACGACACGGCGGTTGTCCTGCCGGCCTTCCTCGGTATCGTTGCTCGACATCGGAAAATCCTCGCCGCGACCGACGATCCGGTCGGGCGACAGCGGCATTCCGGCCGCCTGCATCGGCGCCGCGACCGCGTCGGCGCGCGCTTTCGACAGCTTCAGATTATAGTCCGCCGCGCCGACCGAATCGGTGTGCCCCTCGACCCGCGCGTTGGTAATCCCGACGCCGACCAGCCGCGCCGCGATTCGAGCGATCTGCGCTTGCTGCTCGGCCGAAATCGCGCTTTCATTGGTCTGGAACAACAGGCGCTCGGGCATGTTCAGCGACCAGTCGAAACCCTGGTCGACAAAGCCTTCGGCCTTCAGCACCGCGACCTGTTCGGGGCTGAAGCCGGTCTGCGGCGGTACCGTCTGGCAGGCCGTCAACAGCGCAGCGACGGCGATCAGGAACAAGGTGCTGATCCTTTTGGGAATATCTTGGGTCACGGCGTCTCTCCGTTGGTTACTTCCGGGAACGGTTGCTCAGCTTGTCGGCGTACATCGCGGCGTCGGCGGCGGTCAGCAGCGCCGTCGCGTCGGCACCGTCGTCGGGATAGAGCGCGACCCCGACGCTGACCGACGCGCGATAGGTTTCGCCGCCGGGCAGCGCCACCGGCTGGGCGACGCAATTGCGGATGCTCTTCGCCAGATCCTCGCGGATGGTCTCGGCGTTGACGCGATCGACGATGACGATGAATTCGTCGCCGCCGATCCGCGCCGCGAAATCCTCGGGGCGCAGCGAATCCTTGATGCACTGCGACATCGCAACCAGCACCGCGTCGCCCGCGGCATGGCCGAAATTGTCGTTCGCCGCCTTGAAATTGTCGGCGTCGATGAACATCAGCGCAAACCGGTCGTCGTGCGTCGCCGCCGCGGCGATGCGCTGCGCCAGTTTCTGGTCGAACGATGCGCGGTTGGGCAGCGCGGTCAGCGCATCGTGCGACGCGCGGTGCGCCAGCATCGCCCGCTCGCTCTCCATCGTTCCCTGCCAGCCTTGCAATTCGTCGAGCAGCGCGTTGATGTCGCCGCCCAGCCGGTCGAGCTCGGCGATACCCAGCGGTTTGACGCGCTTGTCGAACCGGCGGTGCAGCCGGACATCATGCGCAACCGTGGCAATCTCGTTCAGCGGTTTGACCAGTTCATATTCGAACCGCCGTGCCAGAAGGATCGTCCCCAATGCGGTAACGAGCAGGCAGCCGAGCCCGGCGAGCAGGCCCAGCCGGACATAATCGACCAGCGTCGAACTGTCGCCCCACACCTCGACCGAGCCGATCGTCGATCCGTTCCGCTGCACCTTCACCGAAAAGGGGTGGGGAAAGAAGAAGCGACTGAGTTGCGGCGCCGGATCGGCGGTCGGCGACGCCCATTGGACGAGCGGTTCGCCGCGATCGTCGAGCACGCGCAGGCGCGCGATGCCGGGAATACGCGTCAGCGGTTCAATTCCTTCGCGCGCGGCCTGCGGGTCGTTGAACACCAGCGCGGGCTCGACGCCATAGGCGCCCAGTTGTGCGGCGAGTTCGATATTGCGGTCGGCATAGCCGCGCAGCGCGGTCACCCCGGCGAGCAGGATGGTCAGTCCCGACAGCGCGACGGCGAACAGCGTGATGCCGAAGTGGAAGCGCGACAGCAGTTTCTGCAGCGTGGTGCGTGTTCCGATCCGTTCGGGGGACTGGCCGGTCATGGCGTCCCTCCTTCGTTGCGCGCGATGCTCAGCACCCGCGGGTCGATCCGCAGCGGCCCGCGCGCGATGGCGTCGAGGTTGACGGAAAAGCTCAGGCTCGCCCCGCGCTCCATCAGGCAGAACATCGCGCCATAAATGCACGGCG
>VFQQ010003729.1_pt1 | contig 14415 bp, 22 predicted proteins | sample 3512341 | NCBI WGS metagenome assembly VFQQ01 (sample SAMN10412373, study PRJNA504923) | tailings metagenome | isolation source: Relicate 2 Philex TSF1 revegetated site | place: Philippines: Tuba, Benguet | collected 2017-08-29 | reverse complement strand
TGCTGCTGCTGCTGCTGCTGCTGCTGCTGCTGCTGCTGCTGCTGCTGCTGCTGCTCGGGCGACGGCTGCCGCCCCTGGCCCTGCTGCGTGTGCAGATGGCCTGCGGTTGCGGTGGTGCTGGTGCTGCTGGCGTCGCCCAGCTGCAGGTTGGTGCCGCTGCCGCCAACCCGGAAGGACAGGCGGGGCGTGAGCGCACTGGGCGCACCAAACTGGTCCACAACCGCTGCACCGAGGAATGGGGGATGCCCAGGACGTGTTGGCACAAACGCTGGGTTGGCACAAAAGCCATGTGCATGTGCATGGCAAGTGCAGCGGCAAGCAGCCCAGCCTGGCCAAACAGATCTGCCTGCTTGGCAGCCTTTCCAACCTGAAACAACCACAGCGGCACGCCTTGAAAGCCTCGCCTGTGAACAGCCGGGCCTGGATCGAGTCGCTGGATGGCTTGGGGAAGAGCAGCTTCCAGCCCTCGCTGCGGCAGGGTGGCAGGAGGGTTGGCACTGTTGAGTATGTTCAACAGGCACAAACAAGCATGGCCGCTTGCCACTGTCCCTCCGCAGCACACCCTTGCTGGGATGGTGTGCCCGAGAATCAACACATGTGAGGCAGCAGGCGGCTCCCACGGGCCCAGCACCCCTTCACCGCCAGCAGACCCTGGCTATCGCTGCCCTCACCTGCTGTCCCATGCAGGCACGTGGTAGTGGGGGTGCTCGTAAAGGGCGCGCTCGTCGCGCTGCAGCCAGCCGCGCTTCTGCAGCGGCTGGCCGGTGCAAGGGCAGTACACGCGCAGCAGCAGCGCCCGCACCAGCCCAGTGCCGTTCGTGGGCAGCAGCCGCTGAGCGTCAACCGGCAGGATGGCTGGCGGCAGGTGCACGCTCAGCAGCAGCGCGCCGGCGGGCTGAGGCATGCAGTCGGTCCCCGGCAGCAGCAGCCAGAGGGCCGGCAGCACACCCAGCTGGTCCAGGCTTGCGCCCAAGGCCTGGCACATTGCGCCATACTGCAAGCAAGGAAAGGGGCAGGCATGCTGTCATGCTCAGCTGGTGGCTGTGCAGACCCAGCGGGCAGGCAGGCAGGCGGCTGCGACCGTTGGCTGTGCAGCAAGCCTCCCCAGCCAGCTCCTGCTGCCACTTCAGCAGCAGGGGCATTGCAGCGGCAGCATGCATCGGAGACGTTTCACCACCCCACACTCCCTCTATTAACGTTCAGCGCCTGGCTACAGCAGCCAAACTGGGAACAGCAGCCCCCATCCCCGCCCATGCCTCACCGCGAAGTGCGCCGCTTGGGGGTTGTCGGACAGCCGCCAGGCCGCATCCTGCAGTGCCAGCAGCTCCGCGCTCAGGCTGCTGCTGGGCTGTGTGACCGCCCATTGTGCCATGCTGGCCTGCTGCGGAGTGGTGAGCCGGGGGCTCAGCGGCTGGACAAGTGGGGCGGGCAGCGGCATGCGCGCATCAATCGGCAGCAGGCCCCGAGGCAGCATTCCAAGCTGTGCGTGCTGCGCCTGCTGTGCAAACTGCACCTGCTGCTCCTGCTGAACCTGCTGCATCTGCCGCGCGAGCTGGGCATGCTGCTGTGCTAGGTGCGCCTGCTGTGCCTGGTGCACCTGCTGTGCCTGGTATGCCTGCTGGGCCAGCTGCATGGGCGGCCCAGCAGCAGCAGCCACAAGCATGCCTGCGCTGCCGTGGCCGCGCACCGGCCTGCTGCCGCCGGGCGGTGCTGCGGCCTGAGGCTTGGCGGCAGTCTGCAAGGGGGTGGCACTGCTGCTGGCGCCGCCAGGCGGTGTGGCTGGCTCCGGATCATGATCTGACATCTCCTCATCGTGCTCCTGTCACAAAGCAGGACAGGGACATGGAGCAGGCAAGTTAGCATGGCACAGCACAAGGCAAGAAGCGCATGGAGGCCCTAGCTGCGTGCCAAGCGGTGCGGATACCGCCGCTGTCACACTTCTTGCTTGCACAGAGTGAATGCGTGTGCAGATCTGGTGCACTGGTGCAGCTCCGGTGCAATGTTTAAGCGTGCGCAGCTCTGGCACATCCGCAGGCTGTTGCGCACTCCATTGTGCAGTCAGGCTGCTCCCAGCGGCAGTGCGACCAAGCTGAGGCCTTGCCTGGTCGCTGTGCTGCGGCGTCACGCGCGCACGCTTGCCGCTGCGACACGCCTCCAGTGCCGCAGGGGCGCTGTCCTCGTCGTCTTTGACGCGCTTCAAGATGTAGACGTAGCAGGCGTTGCCTGGGGGGAGAGGGGCGGCAGAATGGAGCAGGTGCAAGTGGGTGGCGGCGGCAGTGGAGCCCTGCCATGCGCCGCCCAAACCGCTCTGCGCCGACCGGCGGCACTGCAGGCAACGGGCTGCACAGCAGCAGAGGCAGCAGAGGCGGCACTCACAACTGCTCAGGCCTGCAGCCTCTGGGATGGTGGAGGGGATGTGGCGCCAGCTGGAGGCCGTCTTGGCGCCGCACAGCTGGCAGGGGCCAGACTGCAGGGGGAATGACAAGGGGAGAAGGGAGTGGTGGTGCACACTGGTGCTTGGATTCAGCAGGGGCGCGGTGATCATACAGCTTGCATTGGGAGCTCCGGGATGCAAACGGGTGATGGGTTCGGGGTGAGGGGTAGTGGGCGCGCCGGCAGCACGAGTGGGAGGCACGCCGGCTTGTGCGGTACATGCAACTCCGCCGCCTGGCAGGTACGCACCGGCTTGTTGGATGGCTTCCTCATGCTGTAGCTCTTGTGAGGGCTGCGAGTGTACGCACAGCGCCAAGCTGAGTCGGATGCTGCACGGGAGGGAGCAACGGCAATAGGGCGGGCGTGGTAAGCAGGCGGGGTTGGCGGCGCCGCGCCGGCAGCGACCGGCGGGGCGTTCCTCCCAGAGGGGGATGGAGCAGGCAGGATCCGCTCGTGTTTCGGCCCGAGCGCGCATGCTTGCAGCAAGGGCAGGGCAGAGCAGGTCCGGACGGTGCCGGGGAAAGGTGGGGGCGGCGCGGAGCGCACCAGATGACGATCCAGTGCCCAGGGTGCACGGAACGAGCTGCAAGCTGCAGGCGGGGCAAGTTCTGCGAGGTTTGCCCACGAAACTGCGTGGGCGGCGGTGCTCAGAGTTCGAAACGTTTCAGAGAACTTGATGGACTTCTGGGATTGCGCCGAGGGGAGGCGGAGCGCGCCGCTGCGGGCATGGCCTCATGCGGCGGCGGCGGCGGGATGCCACGTCGCCGCACGGCAGCATGCCGGCCGTACCCTCAGCAAGCGCATGCATGTCAGCAGGTCGGATGCCTTGAGAAATGTGCTCCGATAGGCACAGGGCATTCACCTTGAACGACATCTTGCCTCCGACGATAGCAGCATGTTTGGTGGCCGTCCCTCCACCAAACGCTAGCGGGCGGGGAGCCGTCCTGGCTGCTGGCTGCCGCTGCATTGCTGTAGCCAGCACCGGGACTGCAAGGCGCATGCCCTGTGCCTTTGATGCTGGTGGGCCTGTGCCTGGGCATGGTTTGCCCTGTTCAGAGTCGCTCTGTGGGGAAGGGGCGCCCACGGAGCCGTATTGGCGGGGGAGAGGTGGACGGGTGGAGCAGCGGGCTGCATCGTGCTGTCATGTGGTGCTGCAAAACCAGCAGCCAGCCAGTCATAGAGGGTGCAGGGTGCAGTCACGTAGACCGCGGTGCATGCGATGGGCCGATCTGCTTGGTTGGGGGGCATGGAGGGGCACAAGCTACAGGGGCGGCCGCAGCAGCTGCGGCGGCATGCTGCGGAGGCGGCATCCTTAATCAAGCAGGTATGGTGTACCTTGGAGCACAGCTATGCTCTCATTCTCCGAACCTCCACACTTGCCTAGCTAATAGGCAGCGCACACGCACCTGGAGCGTGCTGCCACTGCCGCAAGGACTGACCCCTCGTCTAGCCAGCCGGCACGTGCACTAGGCACGTGCTGCCCCTGTCGCGACCAGCTGCCGCCCGCCCACATCTGCAGAGCGCACCTGACACTTATGCGCCTGGCAATGATGGCGGCAGCGGCACCTTCTGCGAAATCCGCGTGGGGATCAGCGTTGCTGCATGTGAGGGGCAGACCCCCGGCGGCCGCCGACCACAACCACCCCCGTGCGCCGCTGTCCAGTGCCTGGCCACGTGCCGGGCAGGATGAGGTGCCTGTAAGCATGCCCAGGGCAGGATGAGGTGCCTGCAAGCATGCCCAGGGCAGGAAGGCCTGTGGCGGTCAACAACACTGCACTCCAGCCTGTTTGCGGCACAGATCTGTGATGCCAGCCACCTGCAGCCTGTCTGCAACAGGCGTGCGGGGCAGCGGTGGCGGCGTCGGCAGGCAGGCCTCAACACCGCATGCTCGCTTGGCCAAAATCATAAACTGTACCTCGTCCCAACATGTTCCAGCCGGTGTGCCATGCGCGCGGGGCCCGCAAACGCATACATGTCGCTGCCCCCTTTCTGCTCGCGCCGCCGCTGTAGGCTGTGCGCCCTACCTGGGCTTTCGAAGGTTGAAAGTTGCGCGGTGACGCCCCCCGCAGCTGACCGCGTGCGTTGCCGGTGAAAAGCTGTGCCGCCGCTGCGCGCTCACGGCCCGCCACGGTGGTGGCGCACGCTTTTCCGATGTACCATTGAATCACGATGCAGTGCAGCCCACCAACGAGCCCCTCACTGCTGATGCACAGCCCCACCGCCGCTGCCGCCCGCCGAGTGCCGCTGCGGGCGGGCGGTGCATGTCCACGCACAGCTCTCAGCTGAGCCTTCCCCTCAAGTCGCCCGCTGTATTGATGTCGGCGTCAACACGCGACACCCACTGACGCAGTGCACGACTGCCTGCCACCGCTGCTGCTGCTGCTGGCTTGCCAACTTGAAGCTGTGCCGTTGACCAGCTGCCTGGCCTCCCGCTCCTCTGCCATCCGACAAACGCATATGTGCTGGTGTTGAGCTGCGTTCACTCGCCATGCATCCCCACTGTGATGGTCGGCCATGCTGTGCGTGGGCAGCCAAACTCCCTGCTGCCGCCAGCTGTGCAGAGCTGGCGGCACGCTGCAAGCCGACATGATGCGGTGGTGGTGGCTCGCTGCGCACCTGTGTCTCACGTCGCAGAAGTGCACACTGTGGCACTGCTGTAGCCAGCCAGCGTCCAGCCCTGGATGCGTGCTGCCGCTGCCGCAACCAGTAGCCACCCATGCGCCTGCTGCAGCCCGAGCCGGCACGTGTGATTCTGACGTGAAGGCTGCAGAAGCTTCTGCATGGTGCAGCGGCGAGGCGGCCTGCCCTGGTGCACGATACGGAGGAACCGTACTTTGCAGCACGTGCCTGCGATGCAACCAAGCTCATCATCCTGCGACAGGCGTGGGGCCCAGCTGCGGCAGCAGCGGCGGGGAGGCTTCAACACCGCAGGCTCTAAGCCTGCGTTGAGCCTGCGCTCCAAACAGAGACTGGATAGATGAAAATAAGCCAGCACAGAACAGGCAGCTGCAGAAGGGCGTGGCGGAAACAGCAGGGCACGGCGGCGGCAGCGGCGCAGCGGCGGCAGCGGCGGCGGCACCCGGGGTGCAACGCCACGGCCCGTTGGCTCCACGAAGGTGTGCACCACCGCATGCAAGCTCTGTTGGGTCGGCCAGCAGCAGCGACTGCAGAGCCAGAAGTCAGGGCGCTCCGGTGCGTCGCGCGGGAGCGACAGGAGTGCAGCAGCACTATCAGCGGGGAAACTTGATGCGAGAGAGGAGTCGCGCCCCGCCCGCAGGTGCAGCCGAACCGGCTTCGCGGTCCTCCCACGGATTCGTGCAGCTCTTGCGGGCGTCCGACCCGTCATGGCGACTAGGAGATTCCCAGAGACGCCGATGGTGAACATACAGGCATCGCAAAGCGTCCTGGATTGGGCGCACTGCACACCCTGCTGGATGGCGCTGACGCCCGTCTGCCGCCCCGCGCATCGATGCATGCCTGGCGTGGGCCTGGGGAGCAGCTACCAACGCTTCAACCTTTCATTGGCGTGCTAGGGAGTGCAGGCTCATGGTACTGCATACTCCCTAGCAACTCGGAATACAAATTGCAGTCCGCTTTTGCCCTGCTGCCTGCCCCGGATCTCCGGAGATGCGGCGGCGGCGGCATGCTGTCTACACTTGTAGCAATTGCAAGCGGCAGGAGGGCTGTCTGCACAAAGGAGTCAATCCACCGTGGATTGACAGTGACTGGTGCTGAATGTGATTCACATTTGGAAGCACATACCATGCACCAAACGCGCTGTGTACCTTGCCAGGACATTCTGCCACTGCTGCTGGGCTGGCAGCTGTCGAACGGCATGCCGGCTGCAGCGTCACAGTCCCACCGCCGCTGCCGCCCGTTGAGCGCCGCTGCGCGCTGCTGCGGGCAGGCGGTGCATGCGCATGCAAGCATCGTGCTGCGCCTGCCGGGCACATCATCAGATCTTTGTTGTGAAGAGTTAGTACGCGACACAAACTGGAACCGTGCATGGCAACCACTCCGCTACCGCTGCGCCGCTGGCTTGCCTACTTAAAGCTGTGCCGTTGGCCAGCTGCCTGCCGACCCGCTCCTCTGCCATCCGACAGCCGCATGCGTGATTGTATTGAGCTGCGTTCACTCGCCATGCGTCCCCACTTGCGTAGCCGCGATGCTGTGCGTGGGCAGCCAAAATCCCTGCTGCCGCTTGCTGCCCAGCCAGCAGTGCTGCTTGAGGCGCAACCCCTTCTCAAGCGAAGCGAACGGTTGGCGCGCAGGCATGATGTACCACAGAAGCATGGATGGTAGTCAGGTCAATTTGCTGAAGTTCAACAGGTGGCGCGCTTGCTCGCTTGACAGATACACCGTGTCTTGCTGCTTGCAGCTGCCCTGCTGTTGCGCTGATGCCCTGCTGCCTGAACGCTTGGTGCTCGCAAGTGCGAGTCGCCATCACCGTCTGTCCCCCAGCTGAGGCAGACGACGAGCATGCTGCGTGAACAAATGTACCTTGCTCTTTCATATACAGGCGACAGTTGATGCCCATATCCAGTGTGCATGTATACATACGTAGGCTGTGCTTGGTTAATTCACCCGTTGGTGCCGCAGCGGCGCCAGCCGCAGCAGCGCCGCAGCAGGGAGCGGTGAGCAACTTGCCGCTGAACGCTATTGCCAGCAAGCTTTCTTGCGCGCCATACATTAGCCGACATTGCAGTAGCATGATATTTGAGTGGCTTTGTTGACACAGGCATCGGCATCAGACAAGTGCAGGCAGGCGGCAAGCGGCAGCAGCGCAGCAGGGGCGGCGCCGCCGCCGCTGGGCCTGCAGCTGCAGGCCAAAGCGGCCCGTCCGCCGCACTGACCATGTGGATCATGCCTGTATAAGGCCCCCCAACCGCCCGACTACCCCGAACCGAGGGCAATAGCAGAGGTTCTCGTTGGGTTTGTGTCGGAATCCTCCCCAAGTCCGGAGTGGGGCAGCGTTCGGTGCTGGCTGGTTCCCGCCCGTTCGCCACCCTGATCGCTTCGAGAGCGTCCCGGAAGACGGAAGAGCGCGCCGCAGCCCAGGTTCCCGGGCGCTGCAGCGGGGTTCTCGGTGCCACGGCATGGCTGCCAGCGTGGCTGCCACCCGGTGGGCGTGCAGGCCGGGGCCTCTGGTGGCGCTCGGTGCGCCTTGCAGAGCTGTTCTTGCACAGAACTCGCAACCTGAAACGCTGTGCAGCAAGCAGACACAGCAGCACGGGCGCTCGGTCGTGCAACTGGGAATCGCCAGCAGACGCAGCCCTTCTGAGGGCTCAATTGGACGTTCCGCCCTCTTAGAGGCAAGCCGGCAGCGCGATCAGGGGCCAGAAGCTTGCAAGGCCGCGGGCCCCGCCGACCGGCCTGCAGCTGAGGTCCCCGCTCTCTGTTCACCGCTGCTTGCTGCCATCGCTGCAGGGTGAGCTCGCAAGATGCGAGTCCTGCCACTCGTGCTGGCGGCCTTGCTGGCCCTGGCCGGGGTGGCGGCGGCAGGCGGCGGCGGCGCCGCCAGCGGCCGCCTCAGCGACATCCTGCCCCTCTTGGGCATCGGCAAGAGGAGCCGGACACTGCTGCAAACCTCTGGTTAGTGGTTGAGGCATTGTTTGTGACCGTTGCGAGCTGAGTCCTGGCTGCTGAAAAGCAACAATGCCATTCACGCAAGGGAAGTGTGCTGCACGTTTCACGGGCAGCTCAGCAGCTGGCACTCCTAGCCGCAACTGGAGGCATCTGAGGACTCGACGCTGGGAGATCGGTCCCCCTGTATTGCAGATCCTGGCGGTCTCACTGTCACACAGGTGACCTCTGGCGCATCAACAATCAAGCTGACGGTGCTGCAGGTGAGCCCGCACTGGCAGGTTGCCAACAACAGTGAGCGCATGGCCTGCCTGCGAACCATAGCAGCCTCATTTACTCAAACTATGGCACATGTGAGTGCAGCGCAAGGAGCCGCTCCCCCGGAAGTATTACCTGGTCACCTATAACAATGGGAATGGGCAGTGGGTGCGCAACACGGTTCCATGGACCCTGGTGAACACGGTTGAACAGCTCAACAGTCCGAATACAACATTCAACACATATGAGGTGAGGGTACAGGGGCATCGCATGTTTGCTGGACAGTTCAGGCCTGCTGAAACACAAGACAGAGCGCATGGCTCTATCAGCAAGCCGCCTAAATTACTGATCATCCTTTGCATGCCTGCCGCTCGCGCCATGCGCGCAGGTGACCCTCAGCAGCGTGCCTGTTGGGTACCACCGCGTGCGCGTGGACGTGACGGCCAACGTGGAAGGAACTTTGGTTGATGTTGAGCAGGGAACTTTCCCAAGCAGCGGTGGAGCTGCGGTCGGCACACCAGGTGCTTGTGCGTTGGGAGGTGACATGGATACTCCCTGAGACAACACGGTCGCCCTAAAAAGCGCCTCTGGTCACCTCGGTGCAGGCGGCGTGACAATCAATGGAGCGGCCCCTGTTGCTGGGGATAAGCTGCAAGTCACATTCACCATCAGCTCCCCAGGTAGTAACCATGCGTTGCAGTGGGTAGCACCGGCTGATTGTTATGTCAGTTGATTGTTCGCATCAGCTGGGGCAGTGCATGCACAGTAGTCGAAAGCAGTGTATGTACATGTTCAAGGTCTCGTCCTGCATGCATGTGTGTCCTATTCACGCAGTCACGGCCGGCAAGTACAGGTACAAGGTCTACCCGTACGGCACAGCAGACAACAGCTCGATAAATCCCAGCGCCTTTGTGGACATCACGCCTTGGACTACAGCCACCCACACCTTCACCACCCCAGCCGCGCTTTCTGCCGGCCTATACTCTGTTTGGGTGGAAGTACAGCACAAGGATGATGCCACCCTGTTCAAAACCACCGACACGGATGCCACATCCTATGCCATCGGTGCGGGCTCAGCCAGGGCGGTCCATCTGCAGTATGTGGCTTGCATGCAATGGCTGCTGGTGCAGTACATTATTGGCACTGTTGCGAACACTCTACCAGCCCTACGTTGGCTCTAGGATGCAGCGGCGCATGCAATGGGCGAAGCAGTGGCTGCATAATTGTCATGCCAGCAGTTGTGATGCCTGCTGTTTTGAACGATGTGACGCTCTCTGTCACTGCAGGGACGCCTGCAAAGCCAACCATCGTACGGGTGGAGGAGCCAACCAGCATCAACAACAAGTTCAAGGTCTTCTTCACACTCCCACAGAAGAATGTCCAGTAAGCACAATCCCAGCTTGCGTGGACTGAGTCGAATATCTGATGCATCCGCTTCCGCATGCATGAACCGGCTTGTCCGAATCTCATGTTGCAGGGAGGTTGGGTACACGCTCACAAACACAGCCACTGGGGAAGAGGGGGCACCGACCTGCTCCCCGACACCCTGCCAAACCATTGGTGGAACCAAATACAAGGCGTCCTTTGCTTCGGTAGCCGGAGATGCTGATGGCGCCGAATATTCACTGGAAACCGACAGTGCCCCAGCAAACGCGCTGTATCGAATCAAGCTGTGGGCCTTCAATGATGTGGACAGGGCAACCGGCACGCAGTCTGATCCTTCAAAGCCAGCAGCGACATATGGTGGGTGGAGAGTAGTGGGCCAGGTGTTTGTTGAGGGTTGCTGCAACCAGAGACTGCGGCGGCGACTCTACCTGTTAGTTTCTCATGGCGTTTGCATTCCGTGCCAAGTGCAGACACGCCCGGAGTGCCTGACAAGCCTGCTGCAAGCGAGACTGCCGCCGATTCCAACGTCCTCAGCGTCACATTTAACCGGTAAGGCGGGAGCTTGGGAGCCCTGTGCTGCAGGCCTGAGGCGTTTTTGTTGTGCACATTCTGTTCCTGTAATCACAGACGCATCAATCCTCCTCTGGCCACATTGCCCCTGCAGGGCAGCAACCGCAATCGCGTCCTCGTACCGCTACGATGTGGTGGATGCAGCTGGCGCCTTTGCAAAGTACGGCAGCAATGTTGACATGCAGAATCTGTTGGCCGGCATTGCGGACGTCACGGCCGTAAACCAGGGCTCTCTGCAGTTCAACACGCCTGTCATCACGAGCACCAAGCAGCGGTACAAGGTGGTCCTGCGCGCCTGCACCGCCAAGGGGTGCTCCAATGGTGTCGAATCCGACCTTGCTGCCGTGGGTGAGTGCAGTAGCATTGAGTCAGCACTGTTGCAGATGTTCGCAGGTTGAGCAGATATACTGGCCTGGATGATGCGAATGCTCTGACTGTGGCCAATTGGCGAAGGCCCGGCATGGGGCTCTGCAGGGGCCCAGCATGGCAACCAGACTGCAAACTTAGCCCCGCTGACTGCGGCCCCATGCTGCAGGCCAGCCCACCGCGCCGCAGTCCGTGCAAATTGCGTCTGATGGCCAAGACAAGCTTAAAGTGACTTGGGACGCCCCTCTCACGGACACACCCTTATCCTACACTGTCAAGCTCTACAGCTCCAACGAGGCCTTTTCGGGCTCAGTTGCTGCCGAGTGGAGCGGCTTGTCTTGGAACAGCCAGCCAGCCCCATCGGAGGGAACGCTTTCCATTCCCGGTGCTGGGCAGACTGGCTACTCTTTCACAACCCCTGCGCTCACAACACTGCCCCTGGGTAAGCTGCTTCATGGAGCGGATTATCAAGCCGTGCACGGCAGCTGAGAATAGCTTTCTTTATGTGTCCGGGGAGCACAGGCCACGCGAGCGTGGCGTCACAGCCTGCCCATTCAGCAACTCCCTCCTTTGGTTCTCCGTGCCCTCCAGGATTCTACAAGGCGGTGGTTGTGGCCACCTCCACTCTCTACTCTGAACGAAGCAGCACTAGCGAGGCTGACCAGGCGCCTCTGGGCTACCCAGGGCAAATCGTCATTCAGTCCGTGGCCATGTGAGCCCAGCCAGCCGAACATGTTTGAGTGCTGTTGGCTGGCATCTGGTCTTGCATACACCAAGGGTGCCTGCCACCCACTGACGCCATTCAACCAATGCCCCCTTGCTCCAATGCTGTGCAGGGGCGGGGGCCTTTCCAACCCCGCGCTCATCACTTTCACTGAGTCGGAGCCCACGACTGCAGGATTCTATGCGGTCACTGTCCAGAAACTGGACAGTTCCACGAACAACTGGGTGAACCAGACAGGCCTGAGCAAGTATGCCGTGACGCCTACCGCTCAAGGCGGAGAGAAGCTAATTTCCTTGAAAACTCGGTCGGCGCCTTGGCCAGTGGGAGTTGCGGGTCAGTGGAGGTGTGGGCCAGCACCCATGTGGATGTGCTGCAGCCGCCTGCCAGGCGGCAGAGCCCGCTGCTCCCTGCTGAGCTGCTTTGCATGCGCTCCGCTGCGGCCAGCATTCGGATGCAACAGCAGCCATTATGAAAGTGTGCCATTTTTCCTTGTGTTGCAGGCAAGTGCCGCTTCATTGTGCATGCCGGCAACGAAGCAAGCGGGACTGGTGTGTACGCTCAGGACAGTGCAGCCTCGTCTGAAGTACTCGTGGGTGAGCACTAGTTTGGGTTGGGTGTCCCCTGAATTTTTCGGCTGTAGTGTGTCCAGCTGCTGTGCCTGCCAAGCACTGCCACTCGGGTTGCCCGGCCAGGCCAGGCACCACCTGATTCTGCCATGCACAATTTGTAGTTGACCGAGCGACAGGCGCCATCATCAGCACTGCCTCAACCCTGCCATGCAGGTCCCCCTGGCAGGCCCTCTGCCACAGCGTCCGACACAGTTGGCCCGGAGCTTGACATCGACATAACACCCGGCACCCCTGACCTGGTCAGTGGATAATCTGTGCCAAGCTGGCACGTCTGCCCTGCAACTCTTCTGCAGTGCGGCTACTGTTTAGCTGTCTCCAGGACAGTTGCTTCATGCCACTGCACCACATTCTTAAGCACTCCCGCCCCCGCGTGTGCGCCGCAGGACGAGCTGTTCAATGTCCGCATTTTCAAAGTCGATGGAACCACGTGGCCACTGGACTGCAACGCAGCAACTCAGGTTGCCACCACGCCGGACTCTGATGCACTCAAGGTTACGACCACAGGTCTCACCGACACAAGGGGTGAGAGCATGCTAACCACCTGCCATGCATGTGGTTAACACCTGAATTGCTGATAACGCGCACATCCAACACACTGTGCCCTTTTCGCAGCAATCTACTGCCTCCAGGCCGTCGCTGTGTTTGAGGGTTCGCCATACAGCTCACCGACTAAATCGGCACCGGTGTTTGTTGGTGAGTGACTAGGGCATGCCTAGGGCTCCAGCGTGGTGCGTTTGCTGCAACTGGTGGCCGCAGGTTGGCTGTTACCACGTTCCCTGCCTGCCCAGCCTGACAGCCGCCCTCACGCAACCCATCCTCGCGCCTGCAGGCACGCCGGACAAACCCAGCACGCCCACAGTGACCAGCGGCACGGATAAACTGACCGTCCAGTTCAACTGCCCTGCCGTCTGGAACATCCGCAAGATGACATACGAGCTGAAGCGCGTGGATCTGTCCTCCAACACAGAGGTGCTGTCCATCACCACAACCGCAACCAACGTCTCCCCTCTCCTGGTGCGTGTATGGCTGTGTGCAAATGCGGTGGCAGGTGCCGCGTGCAGTCGTCTGAGAGTGCCGCCAACAAACGTGGTCTGAGGGAACCCCACACTTGGGAATTCTGTCACCAAACGGTTCTGCTGCCTGCAGGTGCGCGCTGTGGACGACTCCAGCCTGGCTCCTAGTGAAAGGCGGATTGTGGAGTCTGGGAACGCCGGTGCCCGGCTGTGCACCTTTGACATTCCGTGAGTGCTCACTTTGATGGTCAACCCAGCAGAGCAGGGGATGTCAGGTTTGCCTAACAGACCAAAGGGACACACAATAAGCAAGCATTACCTGTTCTGAATCCCTAACACTGGGTGTCTCGATGTTACACGCAGGATTGCCGACATTCCCGACACGGACAATGACAAGGGCCAGTACCAAGTCCGGCTGGTGAGTAGCCGGCCGCAGCGGGGCCTGGTGGGCAAGGGGCCAGGCAGCCGGGCTATGGGGCTGCGCCTGATGCTGTGTTGTCCGACTGTTTGCCGTGCACATCTGTGCCATTTTTGCGACGCAGATGGCGCACAACAACGCCCCCACCTTGGGCTCCAGCGACGCCTCTGATTACTCAACCACCGCATATCTGGGTTAGTGCTGGGGTGGGCACAGGTGGAGGGTGCCACCTGCTTCTTCTTCAGGTGCCAGCGCCAGCAGCAGATGGTGACTGCGTCCCTCGCTGGCATCGATACATGCCATCAGTAGTGTGTTGCTAGAGCAAGCTACAGCATGCTAGGTGCACACAGGGATGCCAACTCCTGCCATCAAACTCCTGCATTCCCCTCCCGCAGCTGCCCGCAAAGACACAAACGCCTGTGCAAAACTAACAAAATCAATCCTCCACATGCATCGCCGCACTTTCATTTTCCTGTCTCCCCATTGTCTCCAGGCGAGCCGGACCCCCCGACCAACGTGGCTGTGACCAACAGTGCCACAGCAGACACCAAGGTCACCATCGAGGTGGGCAGGGCGGCTGGGTGGATTGCTGGGGCAGCTGCTGCCATCCAGCCGCAGCCTCTCTGCAGCGGGTTCACCTGCTGCCTCAGAATTGATCCCAATCAAAGCAACGACCGGCTGGAGCAAGTGCCCTGTAGAGGCTCCGCCTGTTCAGCCTCTTGAAAGCGCTGTGCATGTCGGCAAGAGGCAGGGTACAGCTGCCGTGCGTCACCGGGGGCAACCGTTCCCACATTGCCATATCGCCGTTCCCAGTATAACTCATGGCCTGCCCCACCGCCCTGGGCGTTGCAGATGGACAAGCCGGCAGCTGATGTGCACGGCGGCTTTGTGCTGCGGCTCGTTTGGCGGCGGAGTGGGAAGGCGGATGTTGACGTCACATCCACGACTTCTGCTGACGGCGTCAACCTGTACATTGACAGGAGCGACGTCAACAACGTGAACGCCCCATCCGACGGGAAATGGACGGTGCGATCG
>VFQQ010003728.1_pt1 | contig 14416 bp, 25 predicted proteins | sample 3512341 | NCBI WGS metagenome assembly VFQQ01 (sample SAMN10412373, study PRJNA504923) | tailings metagenome | isolation source: Relicate 2 Philex TSF1 revegetated site | place: Philippines: Tuba, Benguet | collected 2017-08-29 | reverse complement strand
TGCCTGCCATTCCAGGCCGCCCGGCCCCGCCCCCCAGAGAGCCTATCCCCACCCACCTGACCCTTTGTTTGCCTTTGCACGTGCTTTTTCCCCAAGCAACCTGCCCTAACCTGATGCAATCCACCTGTCCCCCCCTGGTTTTTGGAGCGCCGGCCGCCGCTCGGCCGGCCCCCTCCCCACCCCGGCTCTGGGCATTTTGCGGCAGCCCTTCCTGCCCGCCCCCCCAAGCCCCCAGCTTGCATGTGCGCTCCTGTTGCGTGTGTAACCCCGTTCGTTTTTGCACAGGCAGTGGAGGCAGGGCAGTAGAGGCAGAAAAGGAGGCAGTAGAGGCAGGCAAGAATGCTGACGGGTGGCCAGGGCAGTGAGATGGTGCACAGACGTTTGCAGAAGAGGGGGGCGATTGAAATCACACAGCGGGATCAAAGGGCACGTGCAAGGACACACATCACATGCATCGCATCGCAGTACAGCCAGGGCATTGCATGCCCAGCACACAACAATGCACTTCAACCGCGGGGTCTTGCAAATTTAATCAACTGGGGGCAGGGCAGGAGGCGCCACAGGGCAGGGGCAGCCCTCTTTCAAAAGACGTTGGGGGACACATCTCTTATCATCATCCTTTCATGGAGCCGCCTCCACCTCCACCCCATCCATCGCCTGCAGGCCGCTGTGGGTGGGCGTCAGGGCCCCGCGCTTGCCCAGCGCGCTGCGCCCGCTGCGCCTGCCGCGCCCTGCCGGCGGCGAGGGGCCCCTCCCGCCGGGCTGGCCGGCGCCCTGCTGCGCCTGTTGCTCTTGCTTTGCAGGTGCTGCCGCCACCGACTCGGCAGCACCCGCACCATCGGCTGCAGCGCCGCCCTGCTGCGCCGCCTGTGCCTGGCGGTGCTCCTGCAGCAGCTGCTGCCAATCGGCGGCCGACAGCGACAGCAGGCGGGCCCACTCCGGAGTCAGGATGCGGCCCAAGCTGCGCGACTGAAGTGCCGGCAGCGGTGCCACGGGAGGGCCGCCGCCAACGCCGCCCACAGCTGCCGCAGCAGCAGCTGAAGAGCCGGCAGCACCGCCTTCGGCGGCCGGGCCGGCCGGCACATGCTCCAGTGCGGCTCCCAGGTTCTGTGGGAGGGAGTGGGAGGGCAGAATTGGGAGTTGATCATGAGCATGTGCACAGGCTGTGCAAGCTGTGCAGGAGGCTGACGTTCGCATGCGCATGCGGCATGCCGCAACTGCATGCCAGCACTGCACACAGATTAAATTGCACATGTATGCTGAGGCGGGGCTACATCTCACCGGGTCGGTGAGCAGCGCCTCCCACTCCATGGCCGACAGCGTGCCCAGCGGCCCCGCCAGGCTGCCCAGGCTACCCAGGCTGCCGGCTGTGGGTACACGGGGAAAAGTGAGGGCAAGGGCAGGCGGGTGGGTCAGTCGGGGTGCGGTTGAGAATGCGGATGGCGGGGCTGGAGAGCATAGTGCTTGTCGGCAGGCAGGAGGGCTGTGTCCCCTGCACCCAGTGCTGCTCAGCAATCTGCCCCCGGCATCGTGCCGCAAGTCACTTGCAGTGCTTAATGCAACCCTTGCCAGCCTGACTCAGCGCTCACCCGAAGCATGGCTCAGCGCACGCAGCAGGCCAAGCGGCCCACCCGCCGCCTCCAGCGCCGCAGTTGCAGCGGCGCGGGCAGTTGGGGAGGGCTGCTGCGGCAGCAGCGGCGGGGAGGGCGGTGGGGAGCGGCCGCCAGCTGGGCCACCCTCCTCTGAAGGCAGAGGGGTGCCCCGCCCGGAGGGCGGCTTGTAAGCCTCCTGTTAGGAGAAGAAAGAAGGGTTTGGAGCTGCATTCAGTACAGCGCTGCAACGTGAGGCAGAATGTAAGTGCCCACCCAGCCTGTCGGTGGCCTGACCTGCTCAATGTACTCAAGCGCCAGCCGCACTATGCACCCATCCCACTCAACAGCCCAGCACACAGCCTGTGCCCTGCCCACCCGCAGCAGCTGCTCCCAGTCCACGCTCTGGTTGGACAGGGCCAAGTCCTTGGACCCAAACATGGCGCCCAGGGACGGGATGTGCAGCACCTGCGCATCGCAGTGAGGCGACAGGTCAGGGGCAGCCGATCGTAGTGGGCGGCAGCGCACGTGATTTACACTCCTGCTTCTCAGCTTCCCTAAGCCAGGGGTCGGCGGGTACAGCGGCCGCCGCGCAGTGCAGCAGCAGCGTCTGAGCAGCACGCCCTGCCCAGGCAGCTTCAGCAGCCCGCTTGAATTGACATAAGCAGCACACCTTGCGCTCGCCCTCTGCCCCGCCTGCGGCGGCCTCCAGCTCCGCAACCGCTCCCAGCCCCAGCGGGCCGTCAGGCGCGAACAGGTTGAGGGAGGGCAGGCCGGAGATGAGCTTGGCCACCACCTGTGGAGGATGTGAGTGGGCAGGGGCCAGGCATTGAGAGCAGCAACTGGGTTGAGGGAGAGCAGGCTAGAAATGATATTGCAGGTGTGGCGGTGCGTGTGCACAGACAGCAGGTCATCTGGTCACCTGGTTGGCTGTGCGTTAGGCGCAGCATAATGGTGAGGCAGAATGTGGGGCAACGGCAGGTCCTGCTGCAACCGCCCAAGTTTGCACCACTCTCTCAAGCTTGCAGGCACTCACCGCTGGAGCCAGGGCCGCATCCAAACCAGGAGTGGGGCTGCGGCGCAGCGCTGGCGGGCACTCGGGCAGGAGCAGTGGCGCCGCCGCCGGCAGCGGTGGCGAAGCAGAGGGCGCAGCTGCTGCACCGCCTCCCCAGCCGGCATTGAAGTCAAAGGAGGGTGCTTCATGCACAGGGCCGGCAGGGGCGCCCGCAGGCACAGGCACCATTTTAGCCCCATCTGAAGCGGCAGCGGCCGCCACAGCCGCCGCTGCCGCTGCCGCCACGGCTGCGGCGGGGCTCTGAGGCACGCCCAGGCCGGCCAAGCCTTCTGGCAGGCCGGGCAGGGTGAGGGACGGCTCTCCGCTGGGCACAAATGGCGAGCCGCAGTTGGGTGAGGGCGTCTCCCCACTGGCAAACGGTGAGGGTAGCAGGTGGGTGGACGACTCAAGGGAGGATCCCAAAGCCGGGCGCCCTGCACCGCTGGTCGCCAGCTGGAGGTGCAGCGGTACCGCGCCGCTGCGCTGTGGGGCTGCCGGTCCCGCTGGCTGCAGCTGCTGAGCTGGCAGGGGCTGCGCTGCGTCCGGTCCCAACGAACGCAGCAGCTTGGCGGCAAGGCTGCCGTCCCTGCTGCCGCCTTCGGCGGCTGCTGCCGCAGCGCCGGCCGGCAGGCTGGCGCTGGTGGCCTGGAACGGCGAGGCGGGGGTGGCCGGCGGAGCGGCGACAGGCGGCGGGGCCAGGGGGTGGGAAGGAGTGCCGGGGCTCTGCAGGTAGGAATGGCAGGCGGCGCAGTTGATGTACTTACCACATTGATCATCGCCAACATGATGGTGCAGCTGGGTCTTCAAGCACACTGCACCAACCAAAGCATTGCCCCACACCGCTCACACCTGCACCCCCAGGGTCGCAAACGCCTGGCGCATCTGCTGCTGGGCGAAGGGTGAGGTGGCACGGGCCTGGTCGGCCACGACAGCGGGCATGGAGCCTGGCGTAGCATCTGCGGGCTGCACCGCCATGGCGGTTGGTGACCCGCCGCCGCCGCTGCTGCCGGGGGACAGTGCAACAGGGGCGGCAGCTGCGGCCAGGAAACTGGCGGCGGTGTGGGCTGCCTGCGGGACAGCAGCTGCCGCCAGCTGGGGCGGCAGGGTGACCTGCAGGCGGCAGGAGCAAGCCATATGCGCTTGTGTTTGAGTTACAGCTGGAGTGCATCAGCCTTGTGCGCTGCATGGTCAGGAGCACCTAAGCAAGCACAGTACTCATGCACTCGCAAGAACCATGCACTTGTGCATACCTGGTGCAGGTGCGCGCAGCCGCGCTCAAAGGCGGCTGTGTCCAGGGGCAGGATGGCCCAGCCGGGGTGGCCCCGCCGCGCCCAGCAGGCCTGCGGTATGAGTGAGACGTTTAGATGCTATTCATGTGAGTACAACAAAGCATGAGCATGCTGAAAACAGCAGGCTGTGCAGGCAGCCTCATGATGAGGGGCCAGCTATGCCGACGGGCGAGGCAACATAAGCATGGCATGCATACAATCGCCATGTGCCCCCGCCTCGCCACGCATCCACAGCACATTGCTTGCATGCAACCCAGGTCCCCGTGTGCACTGCGATCGCTGCTGCCGCAGCAGGGGCGGCCCCTCCCCACCTTGGCTTGGGACAGCATGGAGGCAGCAAGCGCAAGGTCGGGCGCAGGTGCCCCCTCATCGGCCGCCGCCGCCGCTGCACCTGCTCCGCCCTGTGGCAGCAGCGTGGCCACCAGTGTGCGCTGGCCGCTGGCGTCGGGGGCCGCATCCAGGATGGCTGGACAGCATGGATGGGGCAGAAGGCAGGCGTCGACTTGAACTTGTCAGCAAACTGACACAGCACCCATGGCCATGCCAGCACTATTGGGCACGAGTTGAAAGGACGGCGCCTGAAAACCCGTCCATCCATCCATCACAGTGCACACATCTCACCCAGCGGTGCCTCCAGCCCAATGTTTGCATCTTTGCAGCGGAACAGCAGGCCGGCGGAGAGCGAGTCGTCGCTGAAGAACGCGCGCAGGCGCTCATCGGCGCCCACCGCCTGCAAGATGGGGGGCATGCGGTCAGTCAGGCAGCGGCATGATGGGGCATGGCGCGTCATGGCGCTCAATGACGCATGGCACAGCATGGCGCAGCATGGCAGAGCATGGCATGAGCGCTATGACATCAGGCGACATCAAAAGACATCATGCATTCATGCATGGAGCGACATGCAGCAGATTGGCAAGCATGGCATGGCATGGCACCGTGTAATGCAGCATGAGCGCAGCTTGGGCACAGCACGATGTTCATGAGGTGACATGGCACAGCGTGGAGGGGCATGATATGGCATGCTGCCGCCTGGCGCAGCTTGCCGTGGCAGCAGCCCAGAAAGTGCCGATTGAGCCGCACATGCCTTTGCTGTGAGCCCACTCACAATGAGGGCGTGGTCCCTTGCCTCCTCCCACCCCTTGGTCAGCTTCAGCATCTTCTTGACCTGGAGGGAGGGAAAGGCGGACAGGCAGGTATCATACCGCGGCCAGTCGTTGTGGAGCAAATGTGATCGGCGTTTGGGTCATGGAGCGCATGGTGGTGGCTGTGCATTCAGTTGCAGGCTATGGCTGCCAACACGGGTGCGCGCCTCCTGCAGCAGCAGCATTGCAGCAATGTGGTCCAAGCCAATTGCCCTACCAGTGCCGCCCAGCGCCTACCTGGTCCAGGCGGGTGGGGTCCTCCTGAGCCCACACCGCCAGCTGGCGGAACTCGCCCACTGCAGGGGAAGCAGTTGGATAGGAAGGTAATGGATCAGTGTGGGTGCCACCGGGTGGCTGCAACCGCACAGCGTTCTCACCCATCTGCGCCCGTACTGCCCTGCTCCTCCTCCTCCTCCTGTTCAGCCGGCCGCCCGCACCCACCTGTGCTGACGGCGGCCAGTGGCAGCGCCAGCCCCTGCACCCCTGCATCTGACGCCGCCCGCCGCAGATCCTTCAGCTTGGCCTGCTTGTTGCATAGAGGGAAGGCAGAGGGAGGAGTGCTCGGGCAAAAGGCATCAGCGGTGCAATGTCGTTTCCACCGAGTGAATGCTGCTTGCACTCCCTGCCGCTCCCCCACCCACATGTGTCGCACTGCTTACCCTCCCTGCCGCTCCCCCACCCACCTGTGTCGCGCTGCCCACGCAGTTGAGCTTGGACACATGGTCCCCCAGCGCAGGCACCGCCTTCTTGCTGGCTGAGCGCACGCGGGGCGTGGCCACCTGTGTGCAGCGTGGCAGGCGGGCGATGCATCAGCGAGACGCCACTAGCGGCGATGCCACAAATCAGGCATGCCTTGAAGGGCGCGCCATCGCACAACCTGCAACCTCATCTTTAGCCAGCTCACCACAAAGCCTTCCGACACGAGGGGCGGCACGCCTTCGACGCGCTGCCCCGCTCCTGCCCCCTCCCCGCCACGCAGCGCCACCGCCAGCAGCGCAAACGGTGGGCGCTGGCCCGACAGCAGCGCCTCGCTGCTGCCTGCGGGAGCAGAGGAGGAAATCCCTAGATGGTGACTAAGCGGGAACTTGAGCTTGCATCTGCACGACAGGCTGCCCGCTCGCATTCTAAGAGCTTTTGGTACAGCGCCAGCAGTACACCAAGTGCAGCATGCGCTGCGACTGCACACACGTGATACAGCAGCGAGTGCGCGTCTCACCTGTGACGCTCAGTTCCGGCAGCAGTGCGGTGCCGCCCACCAGCGGCACGTGCACGTAGCCCTGGTCATCGGAGGGCGCTGACTTGGCGGCCAGCAGCGGGCGGCCCTGCAGACTAGTGGCACAGGGTTTCGCACAGCATTGCACAGAGGAGTGAGGAAGCGAAGTGTGTGGCAGCTTAAGCTAATTAGCCTCGTAGAACTTGCTGAACCAGTTGACTCCACTCGCCTGCTGGTTGAGCAGCAGCGTGATGCGCTTGAGGTCAGTATCACTCCCTCTAGATGCGTCAAAACAAACAAACATGGAAGCATTCGCCCTGCTCGCCTGCTGGTTGAGCAGCAGCGTGATGCGCTTGAGGTCAGTATCACTCCTGCTAGATCCGTCAAACCAACCAAGCATAAAGGCATTGCCCCTGTTCACCTGCTGGTTGAGCAGCAGCGTGATGCGCTCGAGGTCGGCGTCGGCCGCCACGCCGCCGCCGCCGGCCACCAGCAGGCTCTCATGCGCCCGCCCATCCACCACACACAGCTGCAGGGAGGAGGGGAGGGCACTTGTAAGCAGGGCTGTTTGGCCGCAGAGAGGTGTCGCAATCTGCAGTGGTAGTGTCAGGCATGTCCAGGCCGCACCAATCCAGCTTCAACTTGAGGCACATCGTGATAGTAGCAGCAGGCGCGCCTGCAGTGCCATTGGGTCGTGCTGCGGCACCAGGCGCCCCGTCAGCCGGTCAACCAGTTCCACCCTGCGGGCCAGAGTGGTCGCTGTAGATCAAGAGCTAGGCAGGCCACACAAGTTGGCACTTGCGCGCCTTCAAGCTAAGGTACATGCAGCTGATGCCTGTGGCACATGGGAGGGCAGCACACCTGTGGCCGCACCTGTGCAACTGCTCGCATTGTGCTGTCTGCACATCAGCAGTGCCGGCGCTGATGTCTGTTGTTAGCAGCACACCTGATGGGCGCCCCGCAGGCAGCTTTGATCGTGTCTCCGCTCAGGTACTTGCCGGCAAAGTGGCGGCCGCACTTCCGGCTCTGGTTCTGCTCACACCTGGGGGCAGAAAAGGATCGGCCGGCAGGCGGACAAGTGTGATGGGCAGCGTCTAGTAAGGAAAGCTAGAACAGCATCAAGAGCACGGTGACAACAGTGAGGCGCAGAAGCGATGAGTTGGTGCGGTAGGCGAGCGCTGGTACAAAAGTGCGGGCCCGGCCTTTGCAGGGCAGTTGGGCGGGCAGGGAGCGGCAGGCGCAGCGGCAGCACATGCCCCAATGCGCCAGCAGAGTTGCCCCAGCTCCTCACAGCTTGCAGTGCAGGTCGGCGCAGCCCAGGTGCAGGCAGTCGTGCTTGAACACAAGGGCCAGCTCCGGCGGGCGAACAGCCGCCGCCGCCGCTTGCGCCTGCAAACCGTCGACACCGCCGCCGGCTGCTGCAAATCCCAGCAGCTCTACAGTGGCAGTCTGCAGTGCAGCCGCCGCTTCGGGTCCCAGCCGCTGCTGCAGTGCTGGCTGGGTGTTGAAATGTTGGATGCGGGCATGCACGTAGGCCTGCAAAGAAGGGGGCAGGCGGACGGCAGCAGCAGCGGTTGGGAAGGTGGGCAGGCACAGCGAGGGAACAGAAGGAAGGGGAGGCGCTCCAGTGCAGGCACGCATGCAGGCAACCTGAACAAAGGAAGGAAAAGGTAAAGAATATAACGTGATTGCACAATAGCAAGAAGGAAAGCAAGGGCATCGCCCCCGCACCTCGAGCACCGGCGGCGGCGCCGCCTGCAGTTCAGGCGGCGGCCCTGGCGCCTCCATCTGCTGCCTCGGCGGCCGAGCTCGCACGACCTCAGCGATGTTTAGAAGAGATGCGAGGCCGCGAGCGCAACAGTTCAGGTGGGGACAGCGCTAGGTGGCCGCCGCGGTTTGGCTGAGCCGAGGCTGCCGCCAAGAGCGCGTGCCTCTGCTGCTCAGATGCTATTAGTAGTGTGAGGATGTGAGGGCGCGCGCGGCCGCACGATTAGAGGGCAGCTGGAGGAAGGCGAAGGTGTGGCTGAAGGAAGCCGGCGGCAGCTGGCACAGCGCACATGACGTGTCGGTGGTGCCGCTTCATTTTTAGGCATGTGCAACGCCCGTTCCATTGTACTTGCTACTCTGGAGCTCGCCATCGGTTCAACTGCCCTCGAGGCGCTGTCTGCCGCCCGGAATGGCCTTGCGTGATCGCTGTGCCAATCTCGCTTGAAGCGGCGATTCAGCAGCCCTTCGCCTGCATTCTCTGGCAGTTGGCTGAAAAAAGTTGTGAATGTAGGTATCTGTTTTCTGGGCAGAGTACAGGCCCTGAGCATTGTGGGGGCTGTTTTGCCCGGGCCGATCAGCTGCCGTCGGCTGTCGCCGCCGCCGCCTGCACGGCGTGCTCAGCAGATGAGGCCTGTCACCCGCTTACTGAACCCGAACTGCAAGCCTCCCTCAGCCCCTCTCCTCCGTCCCATCGACATCCTCATCCCCTCCAAGCAGCCGCAGCACCATGCAGGCCTCCCTGACCCTCCGCCCCTCCGCCACCCGCGTGTTCGCGGCCAAGAAGGTCCAGGTGCGCTCAGCGATCGACCCCATGCACAATGCGCGGCAGCGCGACGTGCAGCGCTGCCAGCGGCGTGCTCACGCGAGCAGGGAGTGCATGGCGGCGCTGCCGACCCGGCTGGCAATCTCGGGCGCACTGAGTAGCGGCCATCAGGCGATTGGCATCGCGCCGAACGATGTCGCGATGCCCCTACACCTAAACTGCCTCCCCCGCCGCCGCCGCCATGCCAAGCACGGTGCTCAGCACATCCCGCCCCTTTGCCCCAAGGCCTGTTGCCTGCCCCTTTTCGGTGTGCAGGTCCGCGCTGCGGCCGGCATGAAGGTGATGGCCTACAAGGTCACCCTGCAGACCCCCGATGGCGAGCAGGTGCGGCGGCAAGCGGCAGGGTGGCGCCGCGTTTTGATGCCAATTGGATGCCAAACAGGGCAGTTGATTGATGGCACGCATGATGGGCAGTAGCAACCAGGAGCTGACCGTTGATGGCTGCCCTGCCTGTTGTGCTTTGCAGGTGGTGGAGTGCGATGGCGACACCTACATCCTGGACGCCGCTGAGGATGCCGGTGCGTGCTGTTATGTGTTTGGGTGACGAGCTGTGGCAGCAGGTTCAATGAGAGGTTGCAGCGGTTGCAGGCCAACTGGGCGCATATATGCAGGCGTGCATGGATGCACTGTGCAGTACTGCTGGCCCAGATGTGTGCGGAGTTGTAGCTCATGCGTCGCGTGCCCTCACCTCCCCCATGCTCATGCTCTCCTCCCACCCCGCAGGCATCGACCTGCCCTTCTCCTGCCGCGCGGGCGCCTGCTCCAGCTGCGCCGGCAAGCTGGTGAGCCGCTCAGCACTACGCAGCGCCATGCAGGGTCGCCAAACCCGCATAGTGAATGTCTGTGCAACGCTCTGCTGCACCTGGCCCGTGCACCTGGTATGCCCGCCTCGACTGCCACCCGTGTTGCACCTCTCGTCCACCCAACACCACCTCCGTGGCCGCATCGCCTGCCACAGCTGCTCGCCTGACGCTTACAAGTTGTTGATTCCACTGATTCGTTTGCAGGTGAGCGGCCAGATTGACCAGGAGGACCAGTCCTTCCTGGACGATGACCAGCTGGCGGCCGGCTACGTGCTGGTGAGCATTTTTTTTCGAGTCCATATGCTAGTTTAAAGCGTCTGTGGATCAACGCAGCAGTGCAACCAGCTGTCAGGTGGCTGTGCGCTTGCAAGGACAGCAACAATGAGACTTGCTCCGTGTGACTTGCTGGACATTGTTGCACCAGCGAATCAAGGAGGCTGCCCCTCTCCACCTTGCCTCCCGGACAGACCTGCTACGCCTACCTAAGAGCGCCTTATTATGACCAGCATGCACATATGTTGCGCAAGCTTAGCTTCCCCATCCTGTTTCCCTGTCCCTGTTCCTCCCCCAGACCTGCTACGCCTACCCCAAGAGCGATGTGACCATCAAGACGCACGCTGAGGAGGAGATGCTGGGCATGTAAACGGGCTGGCCGAATGAACGGCCCGGCCAACATGCAGCTACGCAAGCATAAGCGAGCGGCTGGAGCGGGCAGGGGCGCGCATGGGTGTGGGCCCATTGGGCCGCCCTTGATAGCCCGCCCTGGCCCCGGCCGCCGGCCCGTCCACCCGAAACATATCATGACTTTTCAACACTGCCATTCCCACCATGATGTTTCGTTGCTGGATACACACTGCCAATTTTGGTGCACGCGGCGGCTGCGGTCAGCCGACCGCCGACCGCTACCGCCGCCTGCTTGAGAAGATCGTTGCCATGCCCCATACCGCAATGCCCCCCATATTATAATTCATTTCCACCCACCCATGAACTGCGTGAGCGCACTGCATTTTGTGCTTGTCCATCTATCAAGTGTAAACCTTGCATTTGGCGAAAGGCCAAGGGGCGGCCGCCGGCGCCTGTTGGGTGGGCACTCCATGCGATGCGTTGACGGCCCAACCCTTGCTGCCGCAACCGTGTCGGTGCCCTCAATCGGTCCTCTGGGTGTCCAGCCCGCAGCCCCTCGCTGCTGACGCAGCTCCCGCGGACCGGCGCTGCAGCTCTCCGGCGCGGCGATCATGTCGCTCAACACCCTGCTGCGCGGTCGGGTGGGGCTGATCACGGGTGAGCGGGACGATGCAGCCTGCCTGCCGGTCGCAGGCTTTCGTCGCCGCCCGCTGGGCGAGTTTCTGGCCCGTCCGGCGTGTTTGAGTGTGTCGGGCGTATGTCACAACTCGCATGTGGCTGTCGCAAGAGCTGCCGAGCCTCCCTCCGATCCTGGCCGCCGCCGCTGCCGCCACCGACTGCTGCCGCCGCCGCTGCCGTCCTCTGCCCTGCCGCAGGCAGCAGCACTGGCATCGGGTATGGCATCCTCAAGCAGCTGGCGGCGGCGGGTGCCACCACCGTGATGCACGGGTGGGTGCTGGGTGGATGCTGCTGATGCGCAGTCGGGTAGTCGGCCGCTGTGGCGTTGCCTGCTGCTCGGTTGCCGCTGCCATTGCCCCGCTTAGTAGCCAATCCGCAACCATTGCTCCTGCTCCCCTCTGCAGCCTGGTAGCCGAGGAGGAGCTGCGGCAAAAGGCGGCGGCGGTGTCGCAGCAGTACGGCACCCACGTCGGCACCTCCACAGCCAACCTGCTCAACCCGCAGGAGATCCGGTGAGAGCGGTGCGGGTTTGCCATTTTGCCGCCCAAACAGGCAGAGTGGCGGCGCGGGATATGAGTGGATTGGGGTTGGTTTGCAGCTGGGGCCAGAGTGATTGCGGAATGCTTTTGGCAGCGCCCCTCATGCTGCCGCCGCCCCTCAGTCGCCCTGCCGCCTGCCACCGCTGCACAGGGACATGGTGGCCCGGGTGCAGCAGGAGCACGGCAAGCTGGACATCCTGGTGAACAAGTGAGGGAGGCATACAGTCTGGCTGGAAAGGAGTGGGACAGGCATCACACACACCTGGCTGTGTATGCTGTGTGCTGCGATTTGCTTTATCGCTGTGCATAGCCGGCATGGTTGTTTGAGCCTCTCGTCCTCTTGCCAACCGCAGCGCGGGCATTCAGTACGTGGCACCGGTGCATGAGTTCCCGGAGGACAAGTGGAACCAGGTGCGCATGGGAGCTGCGGTCGGTCGTTGCACTGCACTTTGGCTTCCTGCCCCTGGCCCCTCGCAAGCATTTGCAGATATTGAGCTAAGCCTGTATGCAAGCCCCACATTATCCAATGCTACAACCACGTTTCGTTTCCGACAGATCATCGAGGTCATCCTGAACGCGCCCTTCCACGCCACCAAGGCCGCGCTGCCAGCCATGATCGACGCCGGCTGGGGACGAGTGGTCAACACTGGTGAGCATGGCGTGTGGATGGGTTGAGTGTGGTTGGAGGGGTGGGAAGAGCGATAGCGTTGCTGTGCACGCCAACACCGGTGCGCTTTGTTGGAGCCTGCAATGCCTTTGCTCATCTGCCCTGCCCATGCGCTGCCCATGTCTTTCCTGCAGGCTCCTCCCTATGCATCGGCTGCTGCGCCCGTAGTGCTCGAACTATAGCGGCGCCCAAATTAACGACTCACACCTGCTGCTTCTGCAGGCTCCATGCATGCGCTGGTAGCTTCGCCATTCAATCAGCCTACAATGCAGCCAAGCACGGTCATAAGTTACTGCACCTGCCCTGCTGCCGCAGGCTCTATGCACGCACTGGTGGCCTCGCCCTTCAAGTCGGCTTACAACGCAGCCAAGCACGGCATCGCGGGGTTTACCAAGACGGCGGCACTGGAGGTGGGGCGAGGGCAGGCTGGGGACACGCATGAAGGGTGGGTGCACAGCAGGCGGTGGCACAGCTTGGGTGGCTGGGTTTTGAGGTGGCAGCCGGCGAACCCTCTGCTAGTCTATCGCAGACTGAGTCGGCAACTGCAACCATGGAAGCTATGCGGTGGCTGATTGCATGGTAGTCAATCTCTGTCCTGTCTGCAGGTGGCGACCACGGGCGTGACGGTGAATGCTGTGTGCCCAGGCTATGTGATGACAGAGCTCATTGAGCGGCAGCTGGAGAACCAGGCCAAGACGCGGGGCATCCCCAAGGCAAGGCGGGGGTTGTGTCTTGATGGGTATCTGCGGGCCCACTTAGTGTGGCCCCTGTCTGCGGCAGCTGCTGTGCTGCGCACGCCGGCCCCGTTCCTTGCATGCCGGCTGCCATTCCACATCTACTGTGTGTTGCACTTGCAGGGACAAGTGGCATGCAATGCATGGCATGTGACCAATGATTACAATTGTTATAAATCTGCTCTCCTGCAGGAGAAGGTGATCAAGGACGTGCTGCTGGTGGACCAGCCCATCAAGCGCTTCGTCAAGCCCGAGGAGGTGCGCTGTGTGCTGTGTAGCTGATTGCTTCTGTCCCATGCCGGAACTCCAATGCGTTACGAGTTGTTGCCAGGCTCCGGTAAAGCGCGCTTGCTGACGGACCAGCCTGCTGCTGCGGACAGCAGGTGCAGCCAGGCAATCCAAGTTCCGCCACAATTGCCGCCGCCTGCCCCTTTCAGGTGGGCGCGCTGGTGCGGCACCTGTGCACCGACGACGCGGCAGCCATCACCGGCGCCTGCCTGTCCATTGACGGCGGCTGGACGGCTCGGTGATGGTGTGGCAGTCGAGTGCAGCTGGACGGTTCGGTGGCTTACTGGCAGGTCCCACTCCTGCTGTCACTGATGCTGTTGAGCAGTGCAGCCTAGCCCTTGCCCCACTGGCCGCGCCCCACTGCCATGTGACAATGGGAGGAGCAGCTGGCTGAGCCGGCAGTGCCATCCCCCATTTGCACCGGCGTGCTGCTCCCCTTTGTATGTTGCTCATATCCCCTTTTTCCATTCAGCTTGTCAGGCATGTATAGTGTACAGTTTGTAAACAGCAGCTACATGGAAAATGATGCAGGCAAGCTGCTGATGCGGGGCAGGCACTGCGTCATGTCATTGCGCCAGGGCACCCGCAATGCCAACCGCTGCAGCATGAAGCAACAGCACCCGGCTGCCTGCCTGCTGCCAAGCTCGCGCCACCGCACAGCCTCGCTGCACGCCTAGCCGCCAGCCAGTCAGCAGCGCTGCACTCTGAACTGCCAAATGCTTGCCTGCACTCCTAGCCATGTTCCTTCCAGTCAGCTGCGGATTCTAGCCTAGCCGCCGAACAGCAGCGACCCCGCCATCTCTTCGTTGCCGTTCGTGGCGCGCAGCGCCTGCAGGCAGGCCTCGCGAGGAAAGCCCAGACCCTGCAGCCGCTGGACCTTCTCCTCCCAGCCTGCAGGCAGGCCGCCGCCTGCTGGCGCGCCGCCGCCGCCGCTGGCTGCCGGCTGCGGCGCCGCTGCTGCCGGCGAAGGTGCTGCGAGGGCCAGGGCAGGGCAAAAGTAGTCGGCGCATTGGTGTGTATGGCGTACAAGTTGCAGCAGGCAGAGAAGGAGCTGCAGCTAGCAGGAACACCATGGCAACCCAGCCACACTGCACCACCTGGCTGCTGCCCCTCAGCCCCCACCTGCTGCTGAGGGGCTGCACCCACCCTATCAGGCCACATACACCACCTGGCTGCTGCCCCTCAGCCCCCACCTGCTGCGGAGGG
>VFQQ010003727.1_pt1 | contig 14417 bp, 22 predicted proteins | sample 3512341 | NCBI WGS metagenome assembly VFQQ01 (sample SAMN10412373, study PRJNA504923) | tailings metagenome | isolation source: Relicate 2 Philex TSF1 revegetated site | place: Philippines: Tuba, Benguet | collected 2017-08-29 | reverse complement strand
GTGCAGGGCGGCGCAGGCAGCGGCGGCGACGGCAGCCGGCGCTGGCGCGACGGCGGACTTGAGGAGGAGTTGTCGATCCGCGGGCTGAGGTGAGTGTGCAAATACAACAGCAGGGCATTTGCCGTGTTTGTGGAGCTGGGATGGGCGATGCAGGCTTGCAGTGACCCCCAGCATTGCATGCGCGCCAAGTGCAGTTGAAGCCACAGCTTGCAATCCACAGCAGCAGGCGAGCCTGCCAACCTCGGTGTGCAACCGCCCTGTCCACCTTCCCTGCCCTGCAGCGAGATGTTCAGCGCCAACCACTTCATCGTGTCCCAGACCAGCCCCCACATCGTGCCCTTCCTCAACCTCAAGCGCCGGCTGGGGGTGGCGGGCGCCGTGGCCGAAAGCGAGTTCCGGCACCGGTGAGCACCACTGGCATGCAGGGCTGTGCGTTGGTGTGCAACGATGGGGATGTTTCCGGCGCGCCCGCATCTGCTGTCCGGTGCTGGTCGCACTCGAGCCATGTCCCATCCAGCTCTGTACTGATTTTAGGGCACCCTTCCCCGCTCCTCGCAAGCAGGTGCTGCCAGTTGCAGGAGATCCCGTGCCGTTGAGTCTTGACTCTGTGCTGACCTTTGCCTCCCAACTCCTTGCCTTCCAAGCAGGTGCCGCCAGCTGCAGGAGGTGCTGCCGCCCTGGGTGCCCAGCCGCTGGCTCAAGACCTTCACGCAGCAGTGGGAGGTGGGCCGCTGCTGCTGCTACTTGCTGCTGCTGTGCCCTTCCGCTGCTGCCGCCGGTGGTGGTAAAGGGGTCCAGGCGGTCTGCAGGTCAAAGCCAGACGCCACAGGTGCACGGCGTACCATGCTGGCGCCCCTCAACCCACATGCCTGCCATGCCAATTTGCCTTTGCAAACCCTCAGCCCATCACCTCTTTCCCCTTTCCTCCTCGCATTGCAGGGCGACGTCACCATCGTGCTGCCCAACACATTCCTGCAGCTGTGGAAGGCGGTTGTGCACCCCTCCAACGCGGGTGGGTGGTGGCAACTGCAGTAGTGTGGGCAGCTGCAGCTGTGTTCAGGGCTTTGGAGCAAGCTATGCGCCAGACACTGCTGCGGCGGGGGCGCTGTCCAGTGCTAGTGTGCTGCTTTTGTGACCTCGTCACCCACCAGCAATGCCACTCTGTCTGCTCTGCTTCAGACCTGCTGCGCGCGGTGCGGCAGGGCGAGCCGGGCACTTGTTTTCTTCCCTTTTGTGGTTTCGCCCCCCTCCAAACCCATGCCTCTTGTATTGCATCCCTCCTCCAGACCTGCTGCGCGCGGTGCGGCAGGGCGAGCTGTGCACCTGGGCCAAGCTGAGCGCGATCCAGTGCAATTGCGGCATCGAGGCCACGCTCGACGCGTGCATCCAGCAGGCAAGGGGTGCAGTCGATGCATGCATAAGAGCTCAGGGGCGCTGGTTGCTCAGAGGCAGCCTGCTTGGAAATGTTGGGCAGTCAATGGGTAGGGCCTGCATCCTGGGCAACCGAGCGATGTCTCGCTGATCAACGAAACTGTGCCCCAATCACACTTGCAGGTGTCCACCTGGGAGCGCCAGGAGCGTCGGTCAAGCTTCCAGTACAACCTTGATCCAAACTTTTACAAACTTTAACTGCAATTTGCGCTGCAGGTGTCCACCTGGGAGCGCCAGGAGCGGCGGCGCGAGGTGGGGGCGGCGCTGCCCCTCAAGGCCCGCATCCCCTCCTGGATGCACCTGCCGGTGAGGGTCGGCAAAATTTGGCTAATCGCTTTGTGTGCGATTTGAGAGGCATTGCTGTCGGTGCGTCTGCCACCTGTTTTGCGCATGGCCAAATCAATTTGCATCCCGGCGCCTGCCTGCCTGCCGCAGACGCTGGGCACGAGCGCCAGCCAGACAAGCCTGGAGGGCTTTGACAACGACGGGTGAGGCGCTGTGCTGCGCTGTGCTGTGCTGTGCTGCGCCGTGCCGTGCGGTGTCAAGCTGTGTCTGCTGTGCCGTGCTGCGGCATGCTGTGCCATGCTGCGCCGCGATTTGTCCCTGCACTTGCGACTAGCGCAGTGCATTCATGCTTGCTTCTGCTGCCCCTTTCCATTCCATTTCTGCCCCGCAGCATCTATGATGACGACGATCACCTGCCATTGCCGGAGGAGCGCGCCCCTACGCGGGTGAGGCCTTGGCGACATTTCAGCATCTCCGTTTCAACCTGCACTTGCACTGCTGCTGCTTGCTGCTTGGGTCAGGTGCTGGGCGGCGGCCAGAAGCCATGCAGCGCTGGTGCTGAGCCCAGCTGCGCGGCTTTTTGTGCGCCAGCTGGCTCCTTAATTTTGCTCAATGTTACCCAGCCGCCCTGCCTCCCCCAATGCAACAGGTCTACGTGCCCGTCGATGCCTTTGAGTGCATCGACGCGAGCGCCAACGTGTGGGCGGGCGGCGCGGCGTGCACAGCGGGCGGCGCCAGCCTGGCCCTGGCTGCCGAGCGCCGCACGCACGGCCACCCCAGCACCGACCGGCTGGACGTCATTGCGCCCTGAGGGGGTGCTTGGAGCCCAGCCAGCCGCAGCGCCCTGATGGGCGCTAGGCAGCCAGCAATTTGGCGGCAGCCAGCTGCTGTGCCCTCCAGCCGTCCCTAGCGCACTTGCAGCGGCGGGTCGGCGGCCGGCATGAGAGGGGCCGCGCCCCGCTGCTGCCCCGCCCCGCGCGCCCGGGCGGCATTGCCGCGCTGTTGTCTGGCCCTGCCTCCCCATAGCCCACTGGTGCACTCTTGAGCTCGCACCGCAGCCAGCATGATACGATGAGATACAACCTGATGGATTGCGCAGCGCCCCCCCATGCAAGCCATTGCCATGGGGCGGCGCGGCGATGACCTTGCCATCCCACCCCACCCCACTAACGCTTGAGATCCACCCTGCTTCAGCCTGCGTTGATGTGCAGGCAGCCCACTCCTCTCTGCCTCTCGCCAACCAGCTCCACACCGCATGCGCCCAAGGGGGAAGCAGGTACATGGCTCTCTGGCACACCCTGCCCCCAGCCCTGCTCCTTCCCTGCAAAGCCAACCCAACCTGTCACATTCCTTGAGAGCTGCCCTTTTCGGAGGTGCCCCTCACGTCCACACCGCCTCACCGTTTTCGCACCGCAGTCAAGCAGCATGCCTGAGGCCTGTACTTATGCCAAAGTCTCGCCCAATCCGCTTTGACTGCCTCCGCCGCCGCCCCGCCCCTCACCACGCCCCTGTTTACCTCGTGGCCCGTACCGCTGTGTCCTTTTATCCTACCCGTCTCTGTGCAGTGCCGCGGCGCCTCGCCGCCCCCTGTCTGTAGCGTGCCCAATTCCCTTTCCGCCTTTTTCCGGTTGCCAGGCGGTTTTTTGGACGGATGCTCTTTGTGCAACTCCGACTCCCCTTTTCCCTTTCTTTTCCCAACTAGATTTCGTTTCTGTTCCTCGCGCTTGCCCCCCCCTGCTTGCCTGCCTGCCTCGCTTGCTTTATTGTTAGCTCGACCCTGCACCTGCCCGGACCCTGCTTGGTCAGATTTTTCACCCCCGGCCTGATTCTTTTCCCCGTGCAGCGCCCCCTGTCTAGCGTTTTTGCGTGCTGCTATGTCACAACCAGCCACTGCACATGTCATACATGTAAAACTTTGGAGACGCCGAAACTGAGGGGGGCAAATGAGAGGGAGCTGTAAAGCAGAGCAGAGCAGATGAAAGGCGAGAATGTGCCCGACTTGTGTGAAGCTTGGACAGCAGCTGATCAGCGAGCCGAGATGCAGGCTGCACTGGTTAAATGTTGCTGCAGCCACTTGCTGCGCACACACCCCAAACACACAGCAGCCACGCACTACGCAGCCGCAACTGCAGCTGCAGCCTCCGGCCGCGCCGGGCGGGGGCGGGAGCTGAGGCCGGGGTCACCCAGCTGCCCGCAAGCAGCCATTTGATCATCGCCCCGGCTGTCGCGCACGGTTGCCACGTGGCCGCCCTGTGAGGAAGTGAGAGGGTGGATGAGGGATGCAGGTTCAGGGTGTTTGCTTATAAAGGCGAGAGCCCAATTGCGCAGTGGGGCGCTCTCAGCTGCCAAGGTCCATTTGTGCTGCAGGGCGCTGCTGAGCACCGGGATTCTACACAGGAATCCGACGACCCTTGCGTGCCTCGCAACAAGACGCCCCTCACCTGGATCAGGATGGAGCGCAAGGCTCCCACATGCTTGCAAGCCGGTGGTGCACCCCAGCAACTCAGTTGGCAAACCCACTGCCACTAACTGTCAACCACAAAACCCCCACCTGGATCAGGATGGAGCGAAAGGCTACCGGATGGCTTGCCCGATCACCTCACATCACACCAAATCCCCACTCACAGACCCCCTCACCTGGATCAGAATGGAGCGGAAGGCCTGCACCCGCTCGGGCGTGGAGGGGCGGAAGGGCGTGCCGGGATATTCATTGTACACGATGAGGTTGACCTTGCAGCTGCGAGGAAGGGAGGAAGAAGGCGCAAACTCAATACAGCGAGGTTGCAGCTGCAGGCAAGGGGAAGGACTACATCAACACCCGGGACAGACTCGGGGGGCCGCGCCGCACCGAGCAGCGGCGGGCAGCAAGCAGTGCGACAGCAGCACAAAAACAAAGCACACCGGCAATGCCTGTGACTGCGGATTTGCTGGCAGACCTTCGGCTCACCGGATGTTCTTCACAAGCTCCAGCAGCCGGCGCGCATCCTCGTCAGTGTCGTTCACATCCCTGCAAAACGAAAGGATGAACACCAGAGGACGTAGAATGGGTGTGCAAGGGTGGGAAAGCACACAGCGCAAGTGCGCAGGTAGATTGTAAGTGGCTGCGCACAGCATCTATCAACCAGGGCGCTCTTTGGCGGAGCACTCTTGCTAGAACACAGCTGCAGTCATTTATTGCTCACTGCAGCATGGTGTAGGCCACGAGCACGTGGTGGCCGTGCCGCGGCGCCGCCTTGTCCTTGGGGAACAGCTCCTGTTAGGGGAAGAGGGCCGGGGCAGTTTCAGGGGTCACACTGCTGCCCCACCTCAAAGCGTAACGCTGTACGCCCCAAACATTGTCCACTGACCATTAGCTTGCAAGCGTGCTACCTTTCAGCACAGCACAAGCCCACAAAGCTGCATGAGCTGTGACACTGTGGCGCTCACTCACCTCCATGGTGGCAATCAGCTCCGCCAGCGGCCAGCGCTTGTTGACCGGCACGATGCGGTCCCGCACCTGCAGCGGGCAGGACAGAAAATTGGCAACGGCAGGAGCAGATGCTGGGTGGCCAGAGCTAAACATCGGTGGCCAAATGCAGGCACCGCAACCACTGCCCTGCGCTCCATAAACCACACAGTGCACCGCAGCGCACAGCTGCCACGCAACCGGCAAGACGCCTCTACGCACCTCGTCAGTGGTGGCGTGCAGCGAGACTGCCATCACCGCCCGGCTCTCGGCCGCAAACTGGCGCATCTCGGGCACCAGGCCCACGGTGGACACGGTGATCTGCATATGGAGAGAGAGAAGAATAGCGAATCACCTTCAGTGCATCACTACACACAGTGCTTCGGTGCATCCCTACACACAGCGGACGCGGCGATCAGAGATGAGGAGGAGGAGGAGAGGGCAGGGCATGCCAGCTGCCCCAGCCCACCAATTGGAATACATGTGGGACTTACTCCATGTGCCCTGGGATGCAACGAATGCACGCTGTTCAGGTGTGCGCAATACCGATCAGCGCATGGCCGGTCAGCTGCCACACCTTGCCAAACCGCCCCGCCAAACCCAAACCACACTGCCGCACCTTGTTGTACGACACGTGCAGGCCCAGCGGCTGGCACACGGTTTCGATGGAGGGCAGCACGCCGGGCAGGTTGTGCAGCGGCTCGCCCATGCCCATGTACACCAGGTTGCTGCAAACAGGAACGGGAAACAGGGGGCTAAGAAGGGGGCTAAAAATCATATGGCTGAGGAATGCGCCTGGGGTGGGGCGGTGCAGCGGCTCGCCCGCGCCCATGTACACCGGGTTGCTGCGAGGGGGAACCGAAGGAAAAGAGGGCCACCAGCCATGGCTGAGAAGAACGTCCTGGTGTGTCTGCAGCGGCTCGATCAATATGCTGCTCGGGCAGCGGGCGGGAAATGCCGCGCTGTGCCCACACGTGCTTTGCTGGACAGACGGCGAACCCCAAACCACGAGCGGGCTTCCCGCTTTATTCTCTTCGCTCACGTGATGGGTGTGATGTGGCGCTGCACTCCCCCCGCGACATCCTCCTCCCACAGCTGCTGCTAGGCTAGCTGTCACACTAAATATGTTCCATCCAGGGCAACCCAGCGCAAAGCACACTCACGTGATGGGTGTGATGTGGCGCTGCACGCCAGCCGCGACATCCTCCTCCCACAGCAGCCGCCGCGCCGCCACCACTTGCTCAACAATCTGGCCGGGTGTGAGGTTGCCCATGAGCCCCATGCGGCCTGAATGGAGGGAACGGGAACAGGAACACAGATAACCCATCATGCCAGGAAACACAATCTGCTCCGGGTGTGAGGTTGCCCATCAACCCCATGCGGCCTGCATAAGGAAGTTAAGAAGGAATGCAGCAGTAACGCAATTATCATGTGGCATGCGATGAGCCATTCAGCGCACGGCCGGCAGCAGCCTGGCGGGGCCCCTGCCAAGCAGCCAGCCAGGCCCCATTGCAGCAGGCATTGCGAGACAAACTAGCACAGGCAGGCCCAGCTCACCTGTGTAGCAAAACTGGCAGCCCATGTCGCAGCCCACTGCAGGGGGTGGAGGGCAAGGTGGGACGTGTACACATTTAGCACCAGCGTGCTTGCTTCGCAGCAGATGGCAGCCGATGGACACGTTTCAGGCCATGGCACGGGGCTGTCGCTGCTCCTTTGCATTTGACTTCACTAGCCTACTCCGTGAGCCAGCACTCCCAACAGCCGGGCTCAGTGCAAGTGCCTCAGCCCTGCCTGTAAATCAAGCACTTTTCAGCTCCCACCTTGGCTGGACACGCAGAGCGTGATGCGCGCCTTGGCCCCCGCCTCCCGGCTGATGGGGATCAGCACCGTCTCCACCTGCAGCCATCGAGATTGGGGGGGATGGAAAGTCAAAACGGCAGCCACACACTTGCAAGCCTCGTCATGACAGAGCACAAGGTCCAGCAGAGGTGCCCGGCTGCATGCCCAGCAGCCCGCCACAACCGGGTCCTGCAGCGCCACAGCCGGCTGCTGCAGCAGCGCAAAACTGCACAGCTGCAGCCGCCGGCAGCCACGCACCTGGCCGCCCGCCGCCGGGCCGTGCGCCACCTTGAACACCATTTTGCGGGTGCCGTCTGCCGCGGAGTGGATGGACTGCAGCAGCAGGCCGCCGTCGATTGTGGCCAGGCTGGCGCACTTTTCCCTGCAGGCAGTAGGAGTAGGATACGGCACACTTTGGTCAATCGTGGCCAGGCCGGCGCACTTCTCCCTGCAGACAGTTGGGGTGGGGCGCGGCATGCTGCGATTCTTGGTAGGGCAATTTGGCGATGCTGTTGCTGCTGCCATGCGCTCTGCTTGCTCTGTCTTAGCGCAGCGGCAAGCCTCGCGCGTCACTCAGCAGCAGGCCTCACCGAAAGGCGCGGCTGAAGCCGCTCTGCACGCCCTTGTCAACCGCCGCATCCTCCAGGCTGCGAATCCACTTGCAGTCATAGTACATGAAGCGCCACAGCTGCAGCGCACGCTTGGGCCCGTCCTCGCCTGCGGGCGAAGCGAGGGGCGGTGCCAGGGTGACGCAGTGCGCAGGGCTAGCAGCAGGTGCGGCCAGCATGGAGGCACTCATGCAGCTGCAATGCCATTTCTGGTTGCACTGGCATGCGCAGCGCCAGCGTCACCGCAGCAATGACACCGTCTGATGCGCTTCATACGGCCTCAAGCTCCAGCACCAAAAGCAGCGCACCTTCGAGCACCCACAGCAGCAAACAGGCAGAGCCCCTAGCCCCATCCCGGTGGCGCACCAATGCTGGCACACCACGCCTCCAGCTGCGGCAGCGTCAAGTTCTTCAGCACCAGCCGCCCTTCTCCATCGTAGTAGCTGTCCGGAAAGCGAAGCTCGCCCTGTGGGCGGCCGCCCGCCTGCGCCTGCGCGTGCTGCTGGTGCCGCGCAGTAGGGGCGTCGATGGCGGCAGGAGCGGCGGCGGCGGCGGCTGGTCCAAGCGCGCCGGTCGGTCGGGCCTGCAGCGGGAAATTATATGGTGTTCAGAGTTGATTAGCGGTGCCACACAGCGCCCAGCCCGTCGGCTTTGCCAGGGCCACTCACTGCTGTGCTCGGGCGCCGGCTGGGCCGCCAGCTGGTAGCTGCATTGGTGTGTTGGGTCCGTCTGCTGCTAGTCTGAGCAGCAGCTCCTGGAGCAGCGCGACAGGCGCTGCTGGCCGCCCACATACTGGCTTGCTATTGACCTGCTGCACACTGCGCGTGGAGTTTCAAAGTGTCCGGAGTGTACAAGTGCTGATGAGACGACGCCATGACGACAAACCTATGCTATGTGGCCCGCATGAGCGGCCGCCGCTGCCGCCGGTCTCCGCTGCTGCCGCTTGATGCTCAGACCACTATGAAAGAGGGTGAATGGGCAAAGCACTGTAGTACTCAATGTGTCACGCTGGCAGGGAGGTATCATTTGAGCAAGCCTTGCACCTCCGGCTTGCACCTCCGGGCTGCCAGCCGCTGGTGAGTGCAAGTTCGGCTGGCCTTTGTGCCGCCAAAAGCGCCGATATGGGGTGTAAGACCAGTCTTCAGATTCTTTTATTGCCATTATGGATAGCAGACGTTTGCGACACCAGGGATGGCTAGCCTGAGAGCGGCTGACGGGGAGTTTCAGCCGCTGCTGACATTGGCGAATTTGGTCGGAGGCCGAGACACTGTGGACAAACCCTGCAGGTTGGAGGCGGCAGCGCTCTGCTATTCTATCTTGTCAGGGAGCGGCGGCAGGATCACGAGAAGGCCTGGAGCATACGGCCACTGGCGCGGGGCTGCAACAGTTGACATTTGCACTGCCCTGCTGAGCGCAGCTCCCGAGCTAGGCCTGCAGGAAGACGTAACATGGTTGCATGCACCCCTCAGGCTGGCAAGTATGTGACATGGCAAGCTTTGAAAAGCACTGTGAGCATACCGGGTGCCGGCCTCGGATTGCTGTTGTGAGTAATGACAGTAGAGCAGGTCATTGGGGCACGCAGCATGCCAACGGGCGCGTGGCGGTGCAGCAGTGTGCAAATGGTCTGCCGGTGGTAGCTGTCTGTCACAGTGTCAGGTTATTATCCTCATATTCACCTTGTAATGTCAGGATACAAGGCTTGTGTCTGGCGACAGCAGCCTGTCCGCAGAACTCGCTTGTGATGTCGCCATCGCATGCTAAGAGCTGCGGCGGCGACGGCGGCAGCGGCAGCGGCGCTACTCAGCTCCTGACGACCGTGCATTGTGTTGTCTCGTTGCTTGTCCGCTCATTGGCCACACAACGTTGCTCACAGCAAGCCAGCGGCTCGCTGTGCGCGGCTCACACCCGGCCCACCACCGCTAGCGCTTCTCTCGCCGCTCGCAGCCCAACGCACATGGCGTGCTGCGCGGCGCTGCAGCAGCGACCGGGCTGGGCGCTGCACCGCGCCAGCCTGCCGCCGACCGCTGCCACCGCCGCCACCGCTCGCAGGCAAGCCGTATGTGTCGCCATGCTGCTTCAGCAAGAGTGATAGAGGACTAATTGGCTGTCTTAGGGCTGAGAGGTAGGTCGTCAAATGGCTCCCACGAGAATGTACCTCCCTCGTGCTGTGCAGGCCGCCTGCTGCCACCTGGCGCGCACGCTGCCCAGCGTTGGCAGCACAGGCCGCCCGCCAGCAGCAGCCAGGGAGCAGCGGCAGCCAGGCAGCCAGTGGTGGCAGCAGCAATGCAGCCCGCGGCAGCGACAGGCCCAGCCGCAGCGGCCGCCCTTCCCTCATCAGCAAAGACAGCGAAGAGGACGTTGCAGCAGCCCGGCAGCAGCTGCAGGCATACCTGCAGCAGCAGGGCGGCATCAGCGGGGCGCAGGCAGCCGAGCTGGCACTCACACTGTCAGCTGCCTTGGGCGCAGCGGCAGACCAGCTGATGCCGGCGCCGCTGCAGTGGTTTGTCGACCGCGGCATGCAGCCAGTGAAGGCGGTGCAGCTGGTGGCACACATTTGCAAAGCCGGCGGCAAGAACCACCCCTCTCTGATCCGGCAGTGGCCAAAGTGGCAGCCTGTGTTTGAAGCCAACTGGCAGCTGGCAGACAGCCACCTGGCGGCCTACCAGCAGCAGTGCAAGGCAACCAAGCAGCGGCCGCTGAAGGGCAGCGACTCAATAGCGGCGATGCTCAGCAGCCAGCCCAGCAGGTATAGGCTGTTGCTTGTGCCCGACCTCCCCAGCAAGGTGGCACTGGTGCGGCAGCAGCTGGGTCTGACGGATGCAGAGGTGGGGCAGCTGATCGCAGGTGGACTGACGTTTGGTGGCAATGAGGCCACGCTTGCAGCGGCCATTCAGTGGCTGGTCAGCTTTGCAGGCAGCAGGCAGGCAGCTGCGGATATGCTGCGAGCGGCTCCGCCACTCGTGAGCATTTCAACAGCCACGCTGGACAGCAAGGTTGCAGCGCTGCAGGCAGCCTGGGCGGGCGCCCTGCAGCCGGGGCAGGTGCGGCAGCTGGTGCAGCGGTCCGCCATGGTGCTGTTCTTTGATGAAGCACGGTATCAGCCTGCGGCAAATGTGCTGCGTGGCTGGTTCCCCGAGTTCAACCAGCTGCTGACAGCTGTGACAGTGGCACCGCATTTGCTTGGCGCTTCAGCCGACATCCTGCAAGCCAACGAGCGCTGGTTGACGGGCCCGCCGCTCAGCCTCAGCCGCCAGCAGTTTCTAGCGCGGGTGCGGGCAGCTCCGCAGCCGTTCTTCAGGAATTTGGCAAATGCCCAGACCCAGCACAAGCTGGCCTTCCTAACCCAGGTGGGTGGGTGGGCGGGCGGGCCCGGCTGCAGCTGTCTAATAACTGCCGAGTTGAGCAGAAGCATGTGCTGCCCCTATCGCACATTGCAATCATGTGCATTGAACGGCTGACTGGTCCCTCCTCTGGCCGCCAGGTGGGCGGCGTGCCCCTGGAGCGCGCCCTGTCAGCCAGCCAGCTCAATTACCTCAAGTACGGCACCACGGCACTGGCGGGCCGCTACTTCCTGCTGACCGAGCACGGCGTGCCGGTGCCGCGCCACAAGGATGGCGGCATTGGGCTGGGCTATGCAGCACTGGGCTTATCAGCCTTGCTGCATCGCATGCGGCCGCACGACAGCCAGCAGCGCCTGCCGGCGGACGACGAGGCAGCGGTGGAGTACTTAGACCAGTGGCTGAAGGACTGGCCGGAGACGGAGAGCGGGCGGCGGTGGGCGGCGCCACCAGCAGCTGGCTCCCAAGCGTGACAGCGCTGCACTGAATAATCCGATGCACCGCTTTGTTTGCATTGTGCTCCACAGATTTTGCGGCTGTTTTCCTGCGTCTCTGGTCACATGCACGTGTTGCAAGGTCAATGAAATGAAGTGGTGGGGCAGCAAGTGGGCAGGGCAGTGCACAGTTGCACAGCACTGCTGCGAATGCTGCTGCAGCAAACCCCACAGCGGTTGCCACTCGCGCACTCCTGCTGCCGCTATTGCTGCGACTCACTGTTGCAGTGCTGCAGCACCACCTGCTGCCGCAGCCGCAAGATCACTGCTGCACGCTCACTGCTGCAGCGCCACCAGCTCCGCCATGCCACGGCTGCCGCGCTTCCGCCGCACCTTGCCGGGGGCCACCTTGCGGGGGCCTGCAGGTATTGGGCCATGCGGGATTGGTGTGTGCAGGTGTGGGTCCTGTCTGTCTGTCGTGTCGGCCCACAACAGCAGGTAGGCAGGCAGCAGGCGCTCCAGGCATGCAGGTCTGCTGTAAGCCACGACGTGAGCGCTGGTGTGTTGGCATAAGAAGGCAGGCCAACGGCTCACCCGTGCCGCCCATCACCGCCTCCATCATTTCCTCGTCGCTCATCTGAGGCATGCCCGCCATGCCTGCGGGGCAGCACAGAGTGCAGTTTTGGTGAGTTGGGTGATGAGGCAAATTGTCACTCATCTGAGGCACGGCACAGCATGGCACGGCACAGCACAGCACAGCACGCCTCACCCTACGCGCCGGCGCTCAGCGCCATCATGCGGCTCAGCATGGGCTCCACATAGCACAGCATGCATAGCACAGCAGGGCTCAGCACGGCACAACTCAGCAGCACGCCTCACCCTGCGCGCCGCCGCTCAGCGCCATCATGCGGCTCAGCGTCTGCATCTGCGCGCGCATGCTGGTGAACATGCCAATCAGTTCCGCCACCTGCTCCTCTGTGCGGCCGCTGCCGCGCGCGATGCGCCGCCTGCGCGTGGTGAGAGAAGAGGGGGCAGGCGGGGGCCGGGAGCAGTTGGAGGGAGGCAGGAGGCAGGAGCGTGTGTGTGGGGGGGGGTGCATCTGTAGCTTCTCTGCCCAGCTGCATATGCCTTCGACAGCACGGCATGCCTCCGCACCATGCCAGGCCTGCACAGCATAACAACACACCCTGGGTGCCAGGCAGCGAGCCCCCACGAGGGCCCTGAAGGCTTGTGCAGCGCATCCCAGGTTCCAGGCAGAGCCCCCCCAGCACTCCATCTGCAAGCCCCTCAAGACGGGCCTTGTGTGCTAGACAGATCCCCCGCCATTCGCTGCCCCCCACCTGCGCGAGGGGTTCTTGGCCAGCAGCTCCGGCTGCTCGCGCTCCTGCTTGGTCATGGACTGGATCATGGACTCGTACTGCAAGCAAGTGGAGAGGATGTTTTGAGTCATTGAAACCGAAAGGATTGGGTCCAGCAAAGCAGCAGTGCTTGGTCATGGACTGATTCATGGACGCGTACTGCACATGGGGGGTCCCAGGCCGAGTGCACAAGGCGTGCCACAGGGGTTAATTTACAGTGGGGACCCTGCTGCAACTTTGTACTGCCCCGCCATGGTGCACAGCGCTATGCATCTTGCCCTGCTATCGACAGCAGAAGGCCTCACCGTCTTGTACCTGCGCTCGATTTCCAATTACTTCTACATCCCATCCAACTCAATAGAGCTGCGTTTCCTGTGAAACCAGCAGCAGGCCTCACCGTCTTGTACTTGCGCTCCACCTCCGCCAGCTGCTTCTCGTTCACCTTGTTCATGCCTGCGTGGGGTGGTGCCGCAGGAAACGCAGAAACAAGCTGAACAGTACGGTGCGGGCCAACTTGTTCATGCCTGTGCGGGGTCGTGCCGCAGGGCAGTGGGCTTGCGGCACAGCACGGGGCAAGCCAGTGAACGGGGCGGCAATGCAGGGAGCATAGAGTTGTGCGACTAGCAGTGGGGTCGGTTGCCTGCCCGATGCGGTGGCACACGCCTTCTTGGAGGCAAAGTAAGCAGGCACCAAGGCACGCCGAGGCCACAGGCTTGGAAAGACATGGCTGCAAAGCCACCCACCCGGCAACATTTTGACGAGGGTGGACAGGTTGCCCATGCCCGTCACCATCTTGTACTGCTTCAAAAAGTCGTTGAAGTCAAACTTGGCTGCAGCGGGGAGAGGGGGTGCACAGGGGCGGGTGGGCGCATGAGAGCGATGCAGTCGGACGGCGGCAGAGAAGCAGAGCACGCACTGCACCAGACTTAAAGTGCAGGACACTAAGCAGTGGCAGTGGTGACCAAAGGTTCCGCCAGGCTCACTGACCCGTCATCATCTTCTGGGTGAGCTCCGCCGCCCTCCTTTCCACGTGTGCACGAAACCGACACTCAAGCAGCAGTACAATGGATGCCAAACGCAACCAACTTCACCCACCCGTCATCATCTTCTTGGTCAGCTCCGCCGCCTCCTCCGCCTGGATGGCATCTTCTGCCTTCTCCACCAAGCTCACCACGTCGCCCATGCCTGCAGATGTGAGTTGACAAGGGAGCATGCCAGGCAACGAGTACACTGAGGCCGTGGCTTGCTGCAAAGGGGGAGCTGCCTTCTCCACCAGGCTCACGACGTCGCCCATACCTGCGCAGCGTCAAGCACGCAGCGACACGTGAAGATAAGTGGTCACGGCCAGCTGGCTGACGCACAGCATGCGCAGGCCGCCGCGTACAGCACAGCACAGCACAGCACAGCACAGCACAGCACAGCACAGCACAGCACAGCACGACATGGCACGGCACGGCACGGCATGGCACTCACCCAGGATGCGGGAGGCCATGCGCTCGGGGTAGAAGGGCTCCAGCGCCTTTTGAGACGCTTCCATTCAAGCAGTCACAACCACAGCACAGCACAGCACAGCACCCACCCAGAATCCGAGAAGCCATGCGCTCGGGATAGAAGGGCTCCAGCGCCTCCATCTTCTCGCCGGTACCCACAAACTTAATGGGCCGGCCAGACACCTGTGC
>VFQQ010003726.1_pt1 | contig 14418 bp, 17 predicted proteins | sample 3512341 | NCBI WGS metagenome assembly VFQQ01 (sample SAMN10412373, study PRJNA504923) | tailings metagenome | isolation source: Relicate 2 Philex TSF1 revegetated site | place: Philippines: Tuba, Benguet | collected 2017-08-29 | reverse complement strand
TTCTTGCGAAGCATCTGTGTGACGGTGAGCACGAGGTCGGTAGCGGTGACGCCTTCGCGCAGCTTGCCGTGCAGGCGGAAGCCGATGACTTCCGGGATCACCATGGAGAGCGCCTGGCCGAGCATCGCAGCTTCGGCCTCGATGCCGCCGACGCCCCAGCCGAGCACGGCGAGACCATTGACCATGGTGGTGTGGCTGTCGGTGCCGACCAGCGTGTCGGGATAGGCGATCTCGATCGTGCCCTTCGCGGTCTTTTCCTTACGGGTCCAGACGGTCTGCGCGAGATATTCGAGGTTCACCTGGTGGCAGATGCCGGTGCCGGGCGGCACGACGCGGAAATTGTTGAACGCGCTCTGGCCCCAGCGGAGGAACGAGTAGCGCTCGCCGTTCCGCTCGTATTCCAGCGCGACGTTGCGCTTGAAGCTGTCTTTGCCGCCGAAGGCGTCGACCATGACCGAGTGGTCGATGACGAGATCGACGGGGATCAGCGGATTGATCTTGGTCGGGTCGCCGCCGAGATTGGCCATCGCATCGCGCATCGCGGCGAGATCGACGACGGCGGGAACGCCGGTGAAATCCTGCATCAGCACGCGGGCCGGCTTGAAGCCGATTTCGGCGTCGCTGGATTTCTTCTTCGCCCAGGCGTCGATGGCGGCGATGTCGGCCTTCTTCACCGCGCGGTTGTCTTCGTTACGCAGCAGGTTCTCGAGCAGCACCCGCATCGAATAGGGCAGGGTGGAGACGTTCTTCAGACCTGCCTTCTCGGCCTTTTTCAGGCTGTAATAGGTGTAGGTCTTAGTGCCGACCGTGAGGGTCGATTTGGTCTTGTAGCTGTCGAGGCTGAGCGTCACGGCGTGGTCCTGTCGGTCAAGGAAACGATCGCGCGACGGACGCGCGATAATGGGGAATATGCGCGGGGGTCTCTTAGCAGATTCCCCTAGAGGCGATAGGGCTTTACCCGCGAACGCCTCGCAACAAGGCGCTTTGCGGCGCAGAAATTTGCGAGGCTGAGCGTGAGAAAAACTGAGGCTGGAGGAAGGCCATGAGCGATGCGGTAAAGGTGGAGCGCAACGGGCCGGTGACGACGGTGATCCTGCACCGGCCGCAGGCGCGGAATGCGGTGGATCGGCCTACGGCGACGGCTTTGGCTGAGGCGTTTCTGGCGTTCGAGGCGGACGAGGCGGCTTCGGTCGCGGTGTTCTGGGGCGAGGGCGGGGCGTTCTGCGCGGGCGCCGATCTGAAAGCCGTGGCGACCGGTGGCGGCAACCTCATCCGCGATCCGTCGGGCGAGGCGCTGGACGCGACGGGGCCGATGGGTCCATCGCGGCTGGTGCTGTCGAAGCCGGTCATTGCGGCGATCGAAGGCCCGGCGGTGGCGGGCGGGCTGGAGCTCGCGCTCTGGTGCGACATGCGGGTGGTCTCGGAAGACGCGGTGCTGGGTGTCTATTGCCGGCGCTGGGGCGTGCCGCTGATCGATGGCGGAACGGTGCGCCTGCCGCGTCTCATCGGGCATTCGCGGGCTATGGATTTGATCCTGACGGGGCGTGGGGTTAGCGCCGCTGAGGCGCTGGCGATGGGACTGGCGAACCGCGTTGTGCCGAAAGGTACGGCACGGGTTGCGGCGGAGGCGCTGGCGGGGGAAATCACCCGTTTTCCGCAGGTCTGTATGCGCGGCGACCGGATGTCGGCGATTGCACAGTGGGATATAAGCCATCAGGAGGCGATGGCGAACGAGTTTGCGGTTGGGCGTGTGTCGCTGGCGGCGGGGTCTGCCGAGGGTGCGGCGCGGTTCGCCTCCGGCAAGGGCCGGGGTGGGCGGTTCGACGAAATCTAGACCCGGAAATCGGTCCGCGAGCCTGGCCGGGGCGGCTCGGTGCGGCGCCAGGCCAGCAGGCCCGCGAGTGCCGCCCCGGCGCCGGCTGTGCCCATGACGGCCGCGAGAATGAGATAGGCGCCGGACTGGGTGGCGATGTCGTCCGGGCACAACTCGGTGCCGCGCTTGCAGGTCGAGGCGTAGAGCGCCGCGATCAGCATCATGCCGGAGCCGCCAAAGGCCCCGAGGAGTGCCCAAGGCCCCGGCCGGTCACCCATGCGTTTGCCGATGACCAGCCAGACCGGTAGGACGAATATCGCCCCCGACATACCGAGCAGGATGGCGGATGAGCCGAAATGCGCGACCAGAAAGCGCGGATCGAGCGCCACCAGCAGGGGACGGTTGTTCAGCGTCACCTCGTAAAGCAGCAGGATCGCGAAGAAGCACGCGGCCGCCGCGAGAAAGATCGTCACCCAGCGCATGGGGCTAAAGACGGCATCTGCGGCTCCACATCAAGCCGCGCGCCATGCTAACGGAAACGCCATGACGGGCGGGGTTCAGGTCATTGGCGAGGAAGTGAGCTGCCGGCGGGGCGACCGCCTGCTGTTCAGCGGCCTCAGCTTCGCGGCGGCGCCGGGATCGCTGAGTGCCGTGACCGGGCCGAACGGGTCCGGGAAAACCTCGCTTCTGCGGATGATTGCCGGGTTGCTGAAGCCCGAGGCGGGTACGCTGCACGTCAGTGACGGCAGCGACGCTGTGGCGGCAGACCTGCTGCATTATCTCGGCCATCACGATGCGCTGAAATCGCAGATGACGGCGCGTGAGAACCTCACTTTCGCAGCGCGCTGGTTCGGGGCGCGGCATGATCCCGACACGGCGCTGGAGCGCCTCGGCCTGACGCGGCAGGCCGATCTGCCCGTCGGCTATTTCTCCGCCGGGCAGCGGCGGCGCACGGCGCTGGCGCGCTGCTGGATGCTGGGGCGGCCGCTCTGGCTGCTCGACGAGCCGACCTCGGCGCTGGATGTGGCGGGCCGCGCGCTGGTGATCGAGATGATGGCCGCGCATGCGGCATCCGGCGGCACGGTGATCGCGGCGACGCATGAGCCACTGGGGCCGACAGCCACGGAGATCGCGGTCGCATGAGCGCGTTTCTCGCCCTTGTCATTCGCGATCTGCGCCTCGCCTTCCGGATCGGCGGCGGGCCGTTTTTGGGGCTTGGCTTTTTCCTGACCGTCGCGGGGCTGTTGCCATTGGGCGTCGGCGCGAAGCTGGATTTGCTGGGCGAGGCGGCGGCAGGGTTCCTGTGGGTCGCGGCGGCGCTGGCCGCGCTGCTCTCGCTCGACCGGCTGTTTCAGGCGGATGCCGAGGACGGCACGCTGGATCAACTGGCGCTCGGGCCGTTGCCGCTGGAGGCGGCGGTGCTGGCGAAAGCCATCGCACACTGGCTGACCACCGGCCTGCCGCTGACGCTGGCGGCACCGGTGCTGGCGCTGATGCTCAACATGCCGGAAGGCGGCTATGGCGCGCTCGCGCTGACGCTGCTGATCGGGTCGCCGGTTTTTAGCCTGACGGGTGCGATCGGTGCGGCGCTCACGGCGGGGCTCCGGCGCGGCGGCCTACTGCTCTCGCTGCTGGTGCTGCCGCTGTTCATTCCGACGGTAATCTTCGGTGCCGGTGCGGTGTCGGCGGCCATCGGTGGGTTCGATACGAGCACGCCGCTGCTGTTCCTTGGCGCGGTGTCGCTGTTCGCGGCGGTGCTGGGCCCGGTCGCCGGGGCTGCTGCGCTCCGCATCCATTTGAGTTAGTTGCGCCTCATTCTGCCAGCCCCCTTCCGCCCTTTGGGCACCTTCCCCCATCGGGGGAAGGCGCTCACGTCAAACGCTGTGCGGGCGGATCAGGATCAAGGCCTTCCCCCATCGGGGGAAGGTGGGCAACGCCCGGAAGGGGGACTTGGGCGCTGCGCACTGCAGGCATCACGGTGACTGAACCCCGCCTTCGCCGACCATGACAATCAAGAAGGCGCGCCTTAAAAGACCCGCCATGCTGCGTTATGCGAACCCCAAGAAATTCCTCGATCTGTCGGGCGCTCTGCTGCCCTGGCTGTGGATCGCTTCTATCGGCCTGATGGGCTGGGGCCTTTATCAGGCGCTGTTCGTGGTGCCACCCGACTATCAGCAGGGCGACAGCGTCCGGATCATGTATGTCCACGTGCCGTCGGCCTGGATGGCGAGCTTCGTCTACGGCTTCATGTTCATCGCCAGCGTCGTCGGCCTGGTGTGGAAGCATCCGCTGGCCGACACGGCGGCGAAGGAAGCGGCGCCCATCGGCGCGTGCTTCACGGCGGTCTGCCTCATCACCGGTGCGCTGTGGGGCAAGCCGACCTGGGGCACGTACTGGATCTGGGACGCGCGCCTCACCTCGGTGCTGGTGCTGTTCTTTCTTTACCTCGGCTATATGGGCGTCTGGGCGGCGATCGACGAGCGCGCCAAGGCCGCGAAAGCCGCTGCGATCCTCTGCGTCGTCGGCGTCATCAACATCCCGATCATCCGCTTCAGCGTCGAATGGTGGGATACGCTGCACCAGGGGCCGAGCGTCATCCGCTTCGAGAACGGCAAGCTGGCCCCGTCCATCGACGGCTCGATGCTGTGGCCGCTGCTGATCGTCGCAGTCGGCTGCACGGTGCTGTTCTTCGCGCTGCTGTTCGTGCGCATGCGGACCGACATCGCCCAGCGCCGCATCCGCACGCTGATGGCGCAGAGGGCCGCAGCGTGATGGATTTCGGGAAATACACGACCTTCATCTGGTCGAGCTACGGCGTCTTTGCGCTGTTCATCGGCGGCGTCATCGTTATCACCTTGGTTTCGGCGCGGCGCACGCGGCGGCGGCTGGAAAGCCTGACCGACGAGAAGGGCCAGCCAAAGCCGTGAGCCGCCTCGTCTATCTTCTCCCGCTTGTGCTTGTGATCGCGCTTGGCGCGCTGTTCTTCGTGCAGATGGAGAAGCCGAACGAGGGCGGGCGTCTGCCCTCCGCGCTCATCGGCAAGCCGGCACCGGCGCTGGAGCTGAAAGGCCTGGAGCCGTCGCCCGGCTTTGGCCCGAAAGACCTCGCCGACGGCGAGGTGAAAATCATCAATTTCTGGGCGAGCTGGTGCGCGCCCTGCCGCATCGAGCACACGCTGTTCGCGAGGCTGAAGGGCGTCGTGAAGCTGTGGGGCATCAACTACAAGGACAAGGCCGAGAACGCGCTGGGCTTCCTCGATGAACTCGGCGATCCGTTCGAGAAGATCGGGGTCGATGCCGACGGCAAGGCGGCGATCGAGTGGGGCGTTTACGGCGTGCCGGAAACCTATGTCGTCGACGGCGCAGGCCGCATCGTGTGGAAATGGGCGGGGCCGCTGACCCCGGAACTCATCCGCGACGAATTGCTGCCCGCCGTGGAACAGGCGCGCGTTAACCCCCGTTAACGACTTCTTTCCAGAGATGGTTAATATGCGGGTCATGACCAACCCGCTCGGCGGCCCTCTTTCCGGTTCCTCGCTTATCCAGGCGGGCAGTCTGCAGCCTGCCGGACGCGATGCCGCCAAGACCCGCGCCAACGCCGCCGCTTATGCCGGCGCGATGCGCGAGGCGGGTGCGCCGGAAGCAGCCTCGAAATTCATCAAGGTGAGCGGTGAAGCGCCGGCCCGCGCCGACCACACGCGCGAGGCGCCGTTCGGCACCGACCGCCCCCGCCTGATGCGGCCGGGTTCGCTGGTCGATATCCGGGTTTAGCTCTCGTCGGCCATCGCCGCGATGGCGGCAAGGTGTTTCAGGAATTCCGTGCGCCGCGCCGCCGGAACCGGCTTCAGCAAGGCCTGCTCGGTTTTCTTCAGCGCCGCGAGCGCCGACTTGAGCGCACGCGCGCCCTTGGGCGCGAGACGAACGGCATTGGCGCGCGCGTCCTGTTCGGTCCGCTTCCTGACGAGCAATTCGCGCTGGAGCATGCGCGCGACGATGTCGGCGAGGGTGGAGCGGTCGATGCCGGTCTCGGCGACGAGCTGCGTCTGGCTGGCGCCGTCATGCGCCTCCACCGCGATCAGCACGGTGAGCTGGCGCGCCGTGAGGTCGCTGTCGGCGGTGGCCGCATCGAACAGGTCGGCGCAATACTGATTGCAGCGGCGCAGCAGATGGACCGGAGAGGATTTCAGGTCGTAGTGTTTCTGCGCCATCCCTGTCCCGCTTTCAGTCGCAGCGAACATCTCTCCCCGCCGCGCGATGAGCGCGATCCGGACACGGACGATCCTGAGCTGACCCCTGCTGCGGCATGCCGCAGCCCAATATGAGCCTAGATGCTAGCCAAATGACTTCGCCCCCGAAACCCCCGGCAGCTAACTCGTTCGACAAGTTTGAGCGCCGAATGCCTGAGGGCGACGCGATGTCGCGGCTGGTCTGCCGCGATTGTGGGCATATCCACTACGACAATCCGAAGATCGTGACGGGCGCCGTCATTGCCCACGAGGGGCAGATCCTGCTGGCGCGGCGGGCGATCCATCCGCGCAAGGGGTTCTGGACGATCCCGGCAGGCTATCTGGAAGAGAACGAGACGGTCGAAGACGGCGCGGCGCGCGAATGCCGCGAGGAGGCGGGTGCGGAGATCGCGATTGACGGGCTGCTGGCCGTCTATTCGATTCCGCGCATTAGCCAGATCCAGATGATCTATCGCGCGCAGTTGGTCGGCGGATTCGAGGCCGGGCCGGAAAGCCTGGAGGTTCGCTTGTTTCATTGGGACGACATCCCGTGGGACGAGATCGCGTTTCCGTCGGTGCACTGGACGCTGAACTACTGGCGGCAGAGCGCGGGCCAGCCGCTCGGCCAGCCTTTCGTCAATCCGCCGGGCGAGACGGGCAATGCGACGCCGCGCTAGTCGCTGCTTGTCATCCCGGCCTTGAGCCGGGATCCAGAATGGAACGCGCCGAGCATGCGGCTCTGGATCCCGGGTCAAGCCCGGGATGACAGTGGAGGTCAGTCGCCTTTGGGCTCGGCAGATGCCTCTTCTTCCGGCAACTGATGTTTCATCAGCAGCGGCGTCTGCAGCATCATGAAGAGCACGGTCAGCACCGGGACGCCGAAGACCTTGTAGGTTCCCCAGGTCTCGGTCGAGAAGGACTGCGCGACGGCATAGTTCGCGCCCGACAGCACGACGAAGAAGCCGGCCATGCGCCAGGTGAGTTTCTTCCAGCCCTCGTCGTCGATCTGGAAGGCGTACTCGAACAGCGATTTCAGGAACACGCGGCCGATCAGGATGCCGACGACCAGCACGCTCGCGAGCGTCGCGAAATAGATCGACGGGCGGATCTTGATGAAAGCCTCGTCGTGCAGCACGAGGGTCAGCGTGCCGAACGCGAGCACGGTGACGAGGCCGAACAGGATGAGGCCCGAAACGCGGCCTTCGATGAGGAAGGCGGTGAGCGCCGAGGCGGTCATCAGCGCCATCAGCACGCCGGTCGCAAGGAAGACGTCGGTGAACTGCATCACCGCGAAGAAGATGAGGACCGGGCCGAATTCGAGACCATGACGCAGCCAGGGCTTCATGCGGCGCGGCGCGGGGATGTTGTCGTTCACGGGTCGAGGCCCACGAGGGCGCGGGCGAAACCGCGCGGGTCGAAATACTGAAGGTCGTCTTGGCCCTCGCCGATGCCGATATAGCGCACAGGCAGGCCCGAACGTTCGGTCGCCGCGACCACCGCGCCGCCGCGCGCCGTGCCGTCGAGCTTGGTGACGGTGAGCGAGGTGACGCCCGCGACCTGCTTGAAGGTGTCGATCTGGGCGAGGGCGTTCTGGCCGGTGGTCGCATCGACGATCAGCATGGTTTCGTGCGGCGCGGTCGGGTCGATCTTCTTCAGAACGCGGATGACCTTGGCGAGTTCGTCCATCAGGCCCTGCTTGTTCTGCAGGCGGCCGGCGGTGTCGATGAGCAGAACGTCCGAGCCGTTCTTCTTCGCTTCCGTCAACGCGTCGAAGGCGAGGCCGGCGGCATCGGCGCCCTGGTCGCGCGCGACGACGGTGGCGCCCGTGCGCTCGCCCCAGATTTTCAGTTGCTCGATGGCGGCGGCGCGGAAGGTGTCGCCGGCCGCGAGCGTCGTCTTGTAGCCCTGCGCGGCGAGGGCGCGCGAAATCTTGCCGATGGTCGTCGTCTTGCCGACGCCGTTCACGCCGATGACGAGCGTGACGTAGGGCTTGTGCGCGTCATAGGGCGGCGGGACTTCCGGACCGGCGAGGATGCGCTCGATCTCGTCGGCCAGCATCTTGCGGATCTCGTCGCCGGTCACGTCGCGGTCGTGGCGCTGGGCGCGCAGCGCCTTGGTGATGCGCGCGGCGGCGGCCGGCCCCATGTCGGCGCCGATCAGCGCGTCTTCCAGCTCGTCGAGCGTTTCGGCGTCGAGGCGCTTCTTCGTGAAGACATTGGCGATCGAGCCGGTGACGGCATCGGACGATTTTTTCAGGCCCGCGCGCAGGCGGGCGAACAGGCCGGGCTTCTCGCTCATGCCGCGGCCAGCGTTGCGGGAATGGCGGCGAGGCGGTGGCCGTCGCTGGCAGTGATGGTCATACGCAGGATGTCGCCCGCGCCGCCGGGGCCGGTGAAGGCGACGGGCGTGAAATCGCTGAGGCGGCCGAACCCCGGCTTCTCCACCAGGATGTCGGCGCTGCGGCCAATATGGCGCGCGAGGTGGCGGGCGAGGGCGGCGTCACCTGCGGCGCGGAGTTCTGCGGCGCGGGCCTTCACGATATTGCCGTCGACGCGCGGCATGCGGGCGGCGGGCGTGCCCTTGCGGGCACTGAACGGGAAGACATGCGCGAAGGCGATGTCGCACTCTTCGATAAGCTTCACGCTGTTGGCGAACATCGCGTCGGTCTCGGTCGGGAAGCCGGCGATGAGATCGGCGCCGAACGCGACATCCGGGCGGAGGCGGCGGGCTTCCTCGCAGAAGCGGATGGCGTCGGCGCGGAGATGGCGGCGCTTCATGCGCTTGAGGATCATGTCGTCGCCGGCCTGCAGCGAGAGATGGAGATGCGGCATCAGCCGTTCTTCTTCGGCCAGCGCCCGCAGCAAGGCGTCGTCGGCCTCGACGGCGTCGAGCGAGGAGATGCGCAGGCGCTTCAGCTCGGGCACCAGCTTAAGGATCTTGGTGACGAGATCGCCGAGCTTCGGCGTGCCGGGCAGGTCGGCGCCCCACGAGGTGATGTCCACGCCGGTGAGGACGATCTCCATCGCGCCGTTTTCCACGATGCGGCGGATCTGGGCGATGACTTCGCCGAGGCCGACGCTGCGCGAATTTCCGCGTCCGTAGGGGATGATGCAGAAGGTGCAGCGATGGTCGCAGCCGTTCTGCACCTGCACGAACACCCGGGCGCGGTCGCCGAAGCCGTCGATCAGATGCGCGCCGGTTTCGCGCAGGGCCATGATGTCGTTGACCTCAACGCGCTCGACATCGTCGAGGCGATAGGCGGTGGCGGTGAGCTTCTCGCCATTGCCGATGACGCGGGCGACCTCGTCCATGGCGGCGAAGGTTTCCGGCTCGGTCTGCGCGGCGCAGCCGGTGACGATGATGGGCGCGCCGGGGCGCTCGCGCTTCAGGCGGCGGATCGCCTGGCGGGCTTGGCGCACGGCCTCGTTGGTGACGGCGCAGGTGTTGACGATGACGGCGTCGCTCAGCCCCGCCTCGGCGGCGCGGCCCTTCATCGCCTCGCTCTCATAGGCGTTGAGGCGGCACCCGAAGGTGACGATCTCGACGCCCGTCTGCCCAGCCTCTGCGCTCATAGCCGCGCTCTATAAAGGGCGGCGGCGTCTGGCGAAAGCTTTTGGCCCGGAATGGCAGGAATTCGGCGGGTTTCAGCCCAGAAGGGCATTCAGACGCGCGCCCAGCGTGCCGGCATAGGCGGTTTCCGCCGGGCCGGTCATCAGGACATGGCCGTCGCTTTCGCGCCATTCGATGGTGAGCGGGCCGCCGGGCAGGGCGATCTCGGCCTTGCGGGCAAGTTTGCCGAGCCGGACGCCGGCGACCAGCGTGGCGCAGGCGGCCGTGCCGCAGGCGAGCGTCGCTCCGGCGCTGCGCTCCCAGACGCGCAGGTTGGCGTGTTCGGGATCGCGGACCTCAGCGAACGAGACATTGGCGCGCTCGGGGAACAACGGGTGGTTCTCCACCAGCGGGCCGACCTTATCGAGCTGGATCTTCTTCGCGTCGTCCACGAAGAAAACCGCGTGCGGGTTGCCCATGCTCACGGCGGCGGGGCCGACCAGATAGGGGTCGTCGGCCGGGCCGATATGGATGTCGATGCGGCGTGTATCCATGCGCTCGGCGAGCGGGATCTCCTCCCACGCAAGCCGCGGTTCGCCCATGTCGACCGTGACGAGCCCGCCCGGCGCGCGGGTGGCTTTCAGGAAACCGCCCAGTGTTTCGATGCCGATGGCGTCCTTGCCGGTCTCGTCCATCACCAATTGCGCGACGGCTCTGGTGCCGTTGCCGCAGGATTCCGCCTCGCTGCCGTCCGGATTCCAGATGCGCATGCGCACGTCGCCCGCGCGCTCGGGCGGGCAGAGCATCAGCAGCTGATCGTACCCGATGCCGGTCCGGCGATCGCCGATGGCGCGCGCCGCCGCCTCGGTCATCGCGATCGGCGTGACGCGGGCGTCCAGCACGACGAAGTCGTTGCCAAGGCCGTGCATCTTGAGAAAGGGAAGGCTCATGGCGGGGTATATAGAGGCGGCCCTTCGCATCCGAAAGGCCGCCCTGTCGCCGCCTATTGGCGGGTGAAGACGCCCATGTCGGCGAGCTCGATGGTCTTGTCGTCCTTCACCGTGACGACGGTCTCGTCGCCGCCGGTCTGGCCGGCTTCGACCGTCTTCAGCTTGCACTGATTGTCCGCCGCGCCGGCCTCGGCCGACCACGTCCCGCTGCTCGATTCCGGCTTCTGGCCCGGGCCCGATACCGCCTCGACGGTGATGTCGCCGCCGGCTTTGAGATGAAGCGTCAGGCTGGCGCCGTCGACCGCGAGCGTCCACGAGCCCGTCAGCTTTTCCGTACAGGTGGCGGCGTCATAAGCAGAGGCGGCGCCGGCAGACAGGGCTGCCGCGATGGAGAGGGCAAAAAGGCGCTTCACGATGTCAGATCCTCAAGGAAAGAAGGCGCAAGATTACGCCCTTTGATCCTGCTCCGTCCATCGCGCCTAGCGCGCGCGGGTGAAGGCCTGGCCGTCAATGGCGATGCGGGTCTCGGCGTTGACGACGACCTCGCTCATCCGCCGCTCGCCTTCCTCGAACGTGAAACTGACGGCGCAGCGGTCTTTCGCCGGCCCGGCTGCGGCGGCCCAGGTGCCGAAGGTCTTGGTCTCCTCCGGCTCGACGCCCGCGACGCCCGAGGCGAAGGCGTGCTCCAGCACGCCGTCTGCGTTGAAGACCATCGCCTCGGTCACGTGCCACAGCGCCTGATCGGGGCCGGGCGCGACATCCTGCTGGCTGTTGGCGAGCCAGACGCCGCTGAGGAAAGCCGGGCAGGCGGTGTTGTCGAAGGTGAAGGCCGTTTCGGGACCGGTGTCGATCCCCTCTTCGCCGTCCTGCGCCATCGCGGGCATCAGGCAAACCAAAGCAGCGAGGACGAAGCGGGCGCGCATACCTGTATGGTCGCGCGCCCGCTGGCTTGCTGCAAGAACCGGCTTATTGCGACCAGACGGCCGCGTAGCGCACTTCCTTGCCGCTGACATAGCCCGAGACGCTGAGCAGGGCGTAGCCTTGCTTGTCGGCATTGCTCTGCTCGGACAGCAGTTCGGCTCCGGTGAGATCGCCGCGCGAATACCAGTTGCGGCCGTCGGTCTTCACGAAGATGCCGCCATAACGCGGCGCATCGCCGTTGGAGCAGACATCGACCTGCACCAGCCGGTAACCCTCGTCGACATGGAGGTCGTAACGCGCCTGAAAGGCGGAACGGCTGAGGCCGTATTCCATTTTCCATTCACCGGCGGAGGGGTCGTTCTTCCAGATGATCGAATATTTGCGCGCGTCGTTGGAGCCGTAGCATTCGAGGTCGATCGGCACGTCGCCCGACTTGGCGGCGTTGACCTGCCAGGTGTTCAGCTCGCCCTGGGTCAGGTTCCCGCGTGCTGCCGATGCAACGCCTGCCGTCCAGATGCCGCCGAAAACCGGGCCGGAACCGGTTTCGGCGATGGAGATGTCGGTCAGGCCCATGCCGTTCTTGGCGGCCTCGTTGAACTTCTCCTGGAACGTCGCCTGATCCATTTCCGACCAGGCCATGACGCCGGGATGATCGGCCTCAACGCCGTACACGACATAGGTCATGCCGCCGGGCGTGTTGAACCCGTCAAAGCTGACGAGCTGCTTGCCGGGCTTGGAGAAATAGTCGTTCCAGAGCTGCTGGAACTGGGCGGTCGTCTGGCCGGGGCGCAGGACGCTGCCGGCCATGGCGGCGGGCACAAGTGCGACGGCGGCGCAGGCGAGCGCGAAGGGCTTCAGGGTCATAAGGTAAATTTCCGAGCGAACAGAGTTGTGGTCCCGCAGCGGCACACTTGGCCGATTGCCGGGCCGCCGCCAGCGGTCATGGTGTCGCGCCTCGCCGCCTCGTGACCGCCGCACGGTTGCGCCCCCGTTGGCGGCGAGTCTAAGTCTTCGCCTTCGTTTGCCGGGCCCTCCGGCGTCTTGAAGGGGTTCCCTTTATGTCAGCAGCGCGTATCGCGGCCGTTTCCCTCGCCGCGTCCCTCGCCATCGGAGCAGCCATGGCCGCAGAAACCGAAGATCCGTTCCTGTGGCTGGAAGAGGTGAAAGGCGAGAAAGCGCTGGAATGGGTGAAAGCGCAGGACACCAAAACCGAAGGCGAGCTGAAATCCGACCCGCTGTACCAGCCGCTGCTGGATGACGCGCTGGCCGTGCTGACGGCGCAGGACCGCATCCCCTATGTCACGCATCGCGGCGGCTACCTCTATAATTTCTGGCAGGATGACAAGGCGATCCTGGGCCTGTGGCGCCGCACGACCGTCGAATCCTACAAGACCGCCGCGCCCGAATGGGATGTGCTGCTCGACCTCGACAAGCTCTCGGCGGATGAGGGCAAGAAATGGTCGTACAAAGGCGCGTCGTGCCTGCCGCCTGAAAACGTGCGCTGCCTCGTCTCGCTGTCGCCCGATGGCGGTGACGCTGTCGAGGTGCGCGAGTTCGACATCAACATCAAGTCCTTCGTGAAGGACGGCTTCTTCCTGCCGGCGAACAAATCGTCGCTGGAATGGATCGACGGCGACACTGTACTGGTCGGCACCGATTTCGGCGAAGGCTCCGTCACCACGTCCGGCTATCCCCGCATCGTCAAGGTGTGGAAGCGCGGAACCCCGCTGGCCGACGCCAAGACAGTGTTCGAGGGCAAGGTGGAAGACACCGGCATCTGGCCGGCTGTCTACGAGACCGCCGAGGGCCAGATCCCGGCGGTCGTGCGCGCGGTCGATTTCTTCGACAGCGAAGTCCACCTCGTCGGCGATGACGGGTCGACCAAGATGCTGCCGCTGCCGCTTTTCGCCGAGGTGCGCGGTTTCTTCCGCGGGCAGGTGCTGTTCACGCTGCGCCTCGAATGGACGGCGCCGGACGGCAAGACCTATCCGCAGGGCGCGTTGCTCGCCTTCTCGGTCGACGACTGGAAGAGCACGGGCCAGATCGGCGCGATCTCAACGCTCTTCACGCCGACCGAGCGCACTGCCATCGACAGCGTGGCGATGACCAAGGACAAGGTCTTCGTCGCGGTGCTCGATAATGTGCGCGGCCGCATCTACACGCACGATTTCGCGGATGGCGCCTGGAGCGAAGCCAAGGCGGTCGCCCTGCCAGAGAACGGCTCGGTCGACATCGCAGATGCCGACGTCCACTCGGCCATCGTGATGTTCAACTATCAGGACTTCCTCACCCCCTCGACGCTCTTCTGGTCGTTCGACGACGCGGCGAGTGTCGAGAAGGTGAAGTCGCTGCCGGATCGCTTCGATGCTTCGCTCTACAAGATCGAGCAGTTCGAGGTCGCCTCGAAGGACGGCACGAAGGTGCCGTATTTCGTGGTCGGCCCGAAGGATCGCACCGGTCCGCTGCCGACGCTGCTTTATGCCTATGGCGGCTTCCAGGTGTCGCAGACGCCCTGGTACTGGCAGACGGCCGGCAAGCTGTGGCTCGCGCGCGGGAACGTCTATGTGATCGCGAACATCCGTGGCGGCGGCGAGTTCGGCCCGCGCTGGCACGAGGCGGGGCTGAAGCAGAACCGCCAGCGCGTCTATGACGACTTCGAAGGCGTTGCCGAAGACCTGATCGCCAAGGGCATCACCACCAACAAGCAGCTCGGCATTTCGGGCGGCTCCAATGGCGGGTTGCTGGTCGGCGTCGCGTTCACGCAGCGCCCGGACCTCTTCAACGCCGTGCTGTGCGACGTGCCGCTGCTCGACATGCTCCGCTACACCAAGCTGCCGCCGGGCGCCTCGTGGATCGCGGAATACGGCGATCCGGACGTGCCGGAAGAGCGTGCGGCGATCGAGAAGTATTCGCCGTATCAGAACCTGAAAGACGGAGTCACCTATCCGCGCGTCTTCTTC
>VFQQ010003725.1_pt1 | contig 14419 bp, 28 predicted proteins | sample 3512341 | NCBI WGS metagenome assembly VFQQ01 (sample SAMN10412373, study PRJNA504923) | tailings metagenome | isolation source: Relicate 2 Philex TSF1 revegetated site | place: Philippines: Tuba, Benguet | collected 2017-08-29 | reverse complement strand
GGCAGGGGGGCGGAGTAGGGGAAGGGGAGGGGAGGGGTGGCGGTGAGGAGGTGTTTGAGGGGGCTGCTTTGTTTAGGTGTGTTGAGAAGGGGGTTTGGCGCTTGGGCAAGAAAGCATGCAAGCGCTCCAGCTGTTCCCGACACATCACGAACCCCAGCAGCAGCGACGACGCTTAAATTGAGGCGCATCGACCCACCTGTTGGCCCCCGGGAAGACCACCGGGACAGCCAGGTTCTGCAGGCCCAGCCGCACCAGCAGCGCGCGCAGCTGGTCGCGGCTCAGCGCGTCGATGCTCTTGACCAGCTCCTGAATAGGCGAGTGGCGTGTGGAGGGTTTGTGAGCATGGGCGGGAGGGCGTGGACAGTGCTTGCACATGGATCCCGGGGTAGTTTGGAGCACAAAACTTGAAACATCAGCACTATGGACCTCGGCCTAAAAGAAACCCCCAACCATCAACCAATGCGGTGCGCACCTCAAGCAGGAACTCGCGGATCCACACGCCCTCCGGCGACAGCAGGAAGCTGCAGCAGCAGGCAGGCGGAGGAGCAATGGGGTGTCGACGAAAAGCATCTTGTTGCCAGGAAGCGAACTGATGCATGAACTGCACTGGCGGAGCAGCGCGGCGCTGAACATCATGCAATGTCAAGCGCCCGCCTGTAGAGCCTGCCGGAAGGTCTCACCGCAGCGCCTCGCGTGTGCGGCTGTCCTCCAAGTCCACGCTCTGCGTGCTGAGCAGGCCCGCGCCGGGACCGCCGCCGCCGGGACCGCCCAGCGCCGACAGCGGCGCCATGGCCAGGCCTGTGAGGGCCCCCGCCAGCTGGCCAAAGGGATCGCTGCCGCCGCTGCCTGGGAAGCCGCCTGGGAATCCCAAGGACTGGCCAGAGGTGGAGGCAGGGCCGCTAGAGGCATCAGGGACCGTGGATGTACGCCCCGCGGCGGCCGCCGCCAGCCGCTGTTGCGCCGCCTGCTGCAACGGGTCTGCGGGCAACACGTGGCAGGGTGGGGGGCGAGGCAGCGGGGGGTGGGTCGCAGTTGAGCCAGCCAAATGCAAGCACCCATCTCAGCGCAGTTGGCCGGCTCATCTGGCCCTGGCGATGAAACGCCACCTCTCCCTGAACACAACGCCCTGTACACTCGCCGCAGCCCAACAGCAGCCCAACCAAGGCCACTCACAGCCAACCCAGCTCACCCTCAGTGAGGTCCATGTCGCCCCGAGCAGAGCGCGAGGCTTCCGTGAACGTCTCGAAAGCGTCCAGCAGGTCGATGAGGCGGTCGGCGTCAAACACGGTGTCACGGCCGTACACCTGGTGGCACATGAAATGGAAATGAGCAGGTTTCAAATTTGACAGGGGTGCCACAGCCTGCACACATGGTGCAACAATGACAACAAGCAGGTCGGACGGGTGGCGACGTCCCACATGCCCCGCCCCCCTCACGCACCCGCAGCCTCCAACCCTACACTCCCCTGCTTCGCAGGCGCACCATGTATCGAAGCGCCTCCTGCAGCCGCGGCGAGTCGTCGGTCATGAGCCGCTTGGCGATGTATGGGAAGGCCTGTTTTGGGGGGATGGCAACCGGGTGGGTTTCAGAGTTTGGACACGGCCCAATGCAGACCTCGCCTCCGACCGCACACCAGCACACAAACACCAATGCAGCAGCCTGCTAGCTACACCCCAACTCCTGGCCTCACCACCGCAAGCTAGCCACAACCAAACCTCACCACCAGTGGCACCACAAACCCCAGCGCCTCACCTCATCCACAATGGCAAACTCGGGGTTGCCCACCAGGGCGATGCCCTCCAGCACGCCAATGGCGCGGATGATGAGCGCAAAGTACTGCGGAGGGGTAGGATTGGGGAAGGCGGCACATTTTTGGCGCAGGAGGGGGTGCGGGCAGGCAACCAGGGCAAGGGACAGCGGCACATTTTTGGCGCAGGAGGGGGTGCGGGCAGGCAGGGGCAGATGGGATGGGAAGATGGAAGGGTGGCACATTTCGGCACGGGGTGCAGGGGGCCTGCTCGTGAGCACACCGCCAGCCAGCCACTAGCAGACTGCATCCCGCTGCACTACACAGCATGCACAGTCCCCCCACCGCACAAACACGCTCACCGGCGGGATTCTGAAGGGCTGCGTGAAGGTGATCTCTGCCAAGTCGGCTGCGAGGTCGTTGAAGTTGATGTTCTTTGCACCGCCGCCCGCCAGGGCCTGCAGTGGGGAAAGAGGGGATTGAGTTGAGGTGGTGATGTGGCAGGGGTGGAGACGGCATGAGGTGGCAGCAGGCTTAGCGGAGCCCAACAAGAGACGGCAAGGATCATGCCCTCAATGTTCCTGCACTACTGCACATTGCCCTCGAATTTCATTCCAGCCCCGCCTCGCCTGGTCAAACACGTTGGCCAGTGCGGGCAGGATGGGCTTGAGGTCGGTGCCGGGCGGTATGAACTGCAGCGTCACAAAGTCCTCCACTGCAAGGTGGGGAAGGGCGTGTGGGGCTGGGCCAAACTGCACCAGACACGTACAAATGTGCGAGGATGGCAGGGCATGCAAAGTGGACTGCTGAAGCACAGGTGAAATCAACGTGCAGTGCGCACCGATGGCCTCGTAGTCGCGGTGGATCAGGTGGCTGATGGCTTCGATCATGCCGTACTGCAAGAGGGATGGCAAGCAGCGGAGGGGCTAGCTCGAGTGCTGCGCCCTCTGGGAACGGTTCGCTTGTGCCTTGAGCAGGCAAGGCGGCCAAGTCGGCTGCCGCAGGCGCTGCCTGGCTGGAAACCGCTTGCCAAACCGGCAACTATCCCTCCCAATTTGATTGATTCTTAATTTATCGTTCGAATCACCTTGATGTCGTCATCCACGGTAGTCATCAGCCCAAAGTCCAGGATGGCCAGCCGGCCGTCGGGCGTGCGGATCAGGTTGCCGGGGTGCGGGTCTGGTAAGGGGCGGAGGAGCAGCGTGGGAGGGCATTTTGGGAGGGCATGTGAGGAAACGGGGAGCAAAGGGGCAGGCCTGGTGGTGGGAGAGGGTGGTGGGAGAGCATTTGAGCACAAGGAGGCGGGGGTTCCGGTCTGGTAAGAGGTTGACAGGCAAGGGAAGAGTGTGTCAATGATACAGTTTGGCCGTGGCAGGCGGCTGTGTGGCGCAGCTGCAGGCCTGCCGGGCGCCTGCCCGCGTGGAAAACGCGGCTGTCCAGCAGGCATGCTCTCCAATGTACCACTGAAGCCGGCGCAAAACACCAAAAGACGCCAGCAATGAAACAGCTGCTGATTGACGCACCCGCGTGGAAGAAGCCCGTGTCCAGCAGCTGCTTGAGGTAGCATATGACGCCCACCTGCAGCCATTGGGAGCACATGGCGACAGCATTAGCGAAGTTTGCGATGCACCGGCAGCACTGCTGAGCTGCCATTGTGCAGGGCCAACCCTGCCTCCCCATGCAGGGGAGCTGCAAGTGCTCAGATTGCCTGCTGTCTGCCAGGTGTGCAAACCCGTCCGCAGCCACATCAGCCCTGCCCCGTAATGCCAGCAAAGCACCCGGAGACGTCTGCCCAGCACTCACGTTGACCAGCCTGCCCACGTCGTTTGCCTGGCTCTGGCTCAGCTTCTCGCCCTCCAGCCACTGCGTGGTCAGCACCCGCCGCGAGGTGTACTCCGCATACGTGCGGGGAACAACCACCTGTGGGGGCGGGGAGCAAACAATCGAAGGGGGTGTGTTAGTCTTGGGAGCCACCAATAGCTCGTCCTGGTCCTCCGTTTCATCTTTGTTTCTGCTCCAATGGGAGTGTTCATTACCCTCCCGATGTTGCTTTTGCCATCAAAGCTTGCATGGCAGTGTTCCCCCCTGTTCTGGCTGCATTCTTCATGTCTGGCGCAGACGTCCTCAACAACCACTTCATGCCAACCATCCACCTGCGGCAGGTCGTCCTTGATCTGCTCCGCAAAGATCGTGGCGTTGCGCCCCTCGCGCACATAGTCCAGCTCCTCGAAGAAGCGGGCCGCCCACTCGTCCAGCAGCGACACCACGTCCGCGCGCTGCGGCAGCAACAGGGTTGGTGGAGGCCGTGGGGAGGCGGGACGGTGGATTGTCGGGCTAAAAGAGCAGCCCGACTAGTCGACGGGTCTTCGCTGGATCGCCAGCTTATCTGCTTGCCGTCAAGCCTCAAGGCGCAGTCGACCCACTACAAATGGTTGCAACTTTCACAACAGTCACAGCCACAGCATGCCAAGCGCACCCGCGTGATGGCGGGGAAGCGGCGCAGGAAGAGGCCCAGGGTGCGGATGATGTACAGATCAACGGTCACCGTCTCAAGCACGCCCGGCCGCTGGACCTGCAGGGTGGAAGCACAGGCAGGGGCAAGCCAGCGGCATGCGTTTGAGCAGGGGCTGTGGCAGGTGGATGACCGAGATATTACAGGGGGAAGGGTTGCTGGTACACACGCCGCTGCTGCCCAAACAAAGCAGCCTCAGTGCTGCTCACCTTGACAGCGACGGTCTCCCCCGTGGACCGCAGCACGCCCTTGTACACCTGGCCCAGGCTGGCCGCGGCAATGGGCTGCGGGCTGCGGAGCAGTGGCCAGGAGGTGGGCGGGAATGGCTTGTCACAATGGTAAGGGTGTGGCAGAGCGGACCAATTCAATCCACCACGGCTTGCTGGGACGTGTGGTTGCTGCTACCCTGATGCACTGCCCGCAAGAGCAGCTACACACGCCCGCGCAGCCGTCCTCCCACCTCAGCTCGCTGTACACCTCCTGCCAGGGCCGCCCCAGCTCCTGGTTGATCAGCTCCATGGCCACCCCGCTGTCAAAGCTGGGCACCTGCTTGCAGGGGCAGGGAAGGGAAGGGAAGGTGGGGAAGAAATTGGACGGCGCATGGATAGGGAGGAGGGTAAGGAAAGTAGGCAGGGCGTGCTTGAGCGGGTGGGGGTCGAGGGGCGCCCGGCAGGGCCCTGGCTGGGTCGCGGCGTTGCAGTTCAACGGGCGCACAGCCAGGGCATGTGCCAGGCCTGGAAACAGCTGCTACATTGTGGCCTGCCCATCGTGAGGCATGTGCCTGCCCAACCTTCAACACACGAATAGCACATGAATTCACACCATCACACCACAACACCCACCTTGTCGCACAGCTTCTGCATTCTTTTGCTAATGGCCGCGGGGCGGAGCGGTCACTACACCACACAGCACAAGCCACACCACAACACCCACCTTGTCGCACAGCTTCTGCATCTCGTTCATGGCCGCGGGGCTGAGCAGGTCGGGGCGGATGGACAGCGCCTGGCCCAGCTTGATGTAGGCTGCAGCAGGGGAGGGGAGGGGAAGGGGAGGGCAGATGATGAATGCCGGTTTGGTGTTGGCCAGCAGAGGGCAGGCTCGGATTGGACAGTGCAGGACACTGCGAGCACGGCAAGGTCACGGAGATTTTGAAATGACCCCAGGCTGGTCATGCCATGTCACAGCTGGATGGCTCTTTGCCTGCCCCGACAGCAAAACACCCAAGCACAGCAGCAGCAGGTGCTGACACTATTGGATCAATTCCTATCCACACTCACCCGGCCCCAGGCTGGTCATGATGTCGCGCAGCTGGATGGCGCGCGCCACCTGCTGCCGCGTGTCGGACAGCGTGCCGCGCAGGTAGTCGCCGAGCAGGGAGGACAGGAAGTCGGAGGAGATGCCCAGCAGCTGCAAAGGGAGATGGGCAGAAAAAGAGTGGGGGCAGGAGCAGAGTGGGAGTGAAGAGGGAGGACGGGTGGGGACCGGCTCGGCAGCCGGGACAGGACGCCGGCAGTCGAGGCCAGCGTGCAGGCACATACCCACATGCCTTCACAGGGCAACTACAAATGCTGCCCAGCCAGCCATGCGCTCCTTCCTTAGCGCAGCCATGAGGCACTCCCTGCTTAAGAGACACTCCCTGCCCCGCCCACCTGCAGGATGCGGGTGGCCACGGCCACGGGGCGGCGCGACCAAAACGCCTCAATCTTGTCTGGATCGTAGACCAGGGGCAGTGCCTCCCCATCAGCCACCTCCTCAACCGCCACCAACCGCATCTGCACGCTGCTGTCTGCGGGTGGGCGAGCGGGCGCACAGGGAGCAGGGAAGGGGGGGCAGCGTGCTCAGCGGGGCAGCAGCATCGCTGGGCTGCACACATTTCACACGTCCTGCTGCCTTTCTTGCAGCCACGGACGTGCAGAGCAGCAACTTGACCTCCAGCCTTGCAAGCCCATTACCTCCCAGCCCCGCACAACAAGCAAGCAATCCCCCACCACATTTAACCAGCCAGCCACCCGCGCCAGCCGCCCACCCGCAAAGTCGGCGTCTGAGAGGTTGCTGCCCCGCAGGCTCTGCATCAGCACTTTCAGATTTTCGTCCTCCTCCATCTGAGCCCGCACATCCCGCATCTGGCTGCTCATCTGGCGCACCGAGCCCTGCAATTGGATAGTACAGTTGGGCAGGAAAGCAGGTTTGCAAGGGCGTGTCAGTGGACGCAAGGCGCTCGGCTTGGTGGGGAGGGAAGCGGGCAGGAGGAGGGACGCACGTGCGAGTGGTGGGTTCAGACGTACCAGCAGCGGCTGGAAACCACAGCTTCCAGCAGCTTGCCAGAAGTCTGTTGCAATTGCAGGTCGCTCAACGCAGCCAAACACAAAGCATCAGGAGGGCTCACCGCGGCGGCGGCGGCGGTGACCGAGCGGCGGCTGGAGGCGCTGGCGCCAGGGGCGGGACGGGAGGCCACAGCAGCTGGCCGCCCGGCAAAGGCAGATCGCGTATGCCGGGTTTGTGCTGCATGTCCTGCCACCGCCGGAGCAGTGGAGGCGCTGGAGGCTCGCATTGCCGGCGGTCTTTCCGCTGCTGCCGCTTGGAGGCGCTACTGCTAGGCTTGTTGCTGTTTCTTGCTGTGTTTCAAACCAATGCGACCGGTTGTGGAGGAGCCCACCGGCTGGGGCGCGAGAACAGTACGGCCGCTAGCAGCCTGGTGTGAGGCCTGCGCTTGCAAGGCGACGATAGCAATATTCAGTGCCACTGGGCGTGGATATGGACACAGGCATGTCTGCCGCTCTGTGGCGTCCCATGCAAGTGGTCGCTCGGCAGGCTCGCCGGGCCTAACGGGCATGCAAGCTTTGCTTTCGCAAATCGCAAGTCTCAGTGTCATTTCTCTGGCATTTGCAGGCGCATTTGGCCACCACACAGCAACTCCGCATTGCTGGCGCTTCCTTCGCAAGCTTAAAGACCCGATGGAGCGCGCAGAGGGTCGCACCGCGGGGCAAATAAGGTATGAAGCGAGCCGCACGCCCTGCGGCATTGCTGCACCATTGCCGCCGCCGCCGCCTGCCGCCGCCTGCCACCGCCTGCTGCCGCTTGCCTGGCTTCTCAGGCGTCCGCCTTTGCTGCATCTCCCCTGCTGTACAGAACGGTGAAATGTGAGCGTGGGCTGCTGACGCGGGCCGATGGCTCGGCGCAGTGGACGCAGGGCGGCACCAGCTGCCTGGCCTCGGTGACGGGTCCCACTCAAAGCTATGCCTCGTCCAAAGAGGATGCAGAACGGGCCACTGTGGACGTCGTGTTCCGCCCTCGCAGTGGGATGGCAGGTGTGCTGCGCAGGTTGCATGGCACTGCCCGCTGGATAGTCCATGTGTGGAGGTGTTCCATGTGTGGAGGTGTTGCAGTTTGTTGGGTGCTGCAACAGCGGTAGCCCTCGAGTGGCTGTGAACCGACAGTCGGGGCATGCGTCTTGCTGCGCCGGTGTACGCCCTGCTGCATCCCTGCTGCTCCCCTTACCAGCGTGATATTCATGCCCTCATGCCCGCCGCCCTGCCGCCCCGCCTCCCCACACACAGGTGCTCAGGAGCGGCAGCATGAAGCGGTGATCCGCCGTGCATGCGAGGCGGTTGTAGTTGCGACACTGCACCCGCGCGCCCTCATACAAGTGGTGGTGCAGGTGGGTGTGCGGGACGCGCTGGTGGGTGGCAAGGGGTGGTGCAGGTGGGTGTGCGGGAGGCGCTGGTGGGCTGGCAACTGCGCAGGCGCACGCGCACAACTGGGAGCAAGTGCAGCGCAAACAACCACAGCTGCACAGGGTTGGTGATGCCTGCGCAACGTCAATTCTCATGCCTCCTCCCTGCCCTTCCTGATTCCAGGTGGTGTCGGACGATGGCGGGGTGCTGGCTTGCGCCTTGAACGCTGCCTGCGCTGCGCTGCTGGACGCCGCGGTCCCGCTGCGTACGCTGTGCGCTGCGGTCAGTGCAGCGCAGGCGGAGGGCGACGGCGGACTGCTGCTGGACCCCACTGCGGCAGAGGAGGCGACAGCAGCGGCCACCGCTACCTTTGCCTTCCTGCCACTGCTGGCAAGTAGCGGCGGCGGCGGCGAGGACGGTACCGGCAGCAGTGATGGGCTTCAGCTGCTGACCTCCCAGACAAGAGGGCGGCTCAGCACCGACCAGCTGCTGGATATGATGGAGGCTGCCAAGCAGGGTGCCGACCGGCTGGCCGCTTTCATGCAGCAGTCGGCACGCCAGGCGGCCGGACCGCTGGCGCAGTGAGGCTCCGTGGACTGCTGGCGCTTGGTTGTTGCGTGTTGCAGCTGCTGCTCCTGCGCCGATGTGGTTACAAAGGCTGCATGCCCCAAAAGCTGAATGTTGTGATTCACCCAGCTTGAAAGCAAGCTGAAGCGGGTGGAAAGGATGAGCTGGGAGAGAGGAAGCTTGATGAGCAAGGGCTGCTGGATGTCTCGTGCAAGCAGAGTGACACGATGTGTTGTGGCTTTCAATGAGGCATGAGGTGCAAGGAAATGCAAGGGGGAACGGCTCGGATGCAGCCGTGTGCAGCCGGCAAGAAGACCGCCGCGATAAGTGAAGCAGAGTTCAAAGGCACAAGCGGCAAGGAGGTGGGAGTTTTGGAGGGAAGACGTCGTGTGGCAGTTGGTGAAAGAAAGAATGAATGGAAGCAGGCAGCAGTGATGCGGCGCAGGCAGGATTGGCGGTGAAGTAGTGGCAGCTTTCCAAGCACACCAAGGTGCATCATCTTACTGGCGAGGTGCCAGCATGAGCTCCAGCTCCTCTAAAACCGCCTTTGCGCTCGGCCGCTCCTTTGGATTGCTGTCCAGGCAGCGTGAAATCAGGCTCTGCAACCAAGGCATGTGGCTGGCGTGAGGCGAGGCTCTCAGCGGCTGGCAACAAGTGCAGTGCCGCCCGCAGCCAGCAGAGCAGGCACACATGTGCGGCCGCCCGCCTCTACGACTGGTCCTTGGCAGCTCCCGGGGCTGAGCTGCACCAAAACCTCTCATCTGCTTAACACATATATGCCAGTGTGACAGCAGCAGTACAACAAGCTCCCACCTGGATGCGTCTGGGCCAGCTGTCCGACACTTGCAGCTGCCGGCCGGTGGTGATGGCTGCCAGGATTTGGAGCGAGCTCATGTCGGCCCAGGCCCGGCAGCCGCTCATCATCTCCCACAGCAGCTGCAGCCCACGGAAAGAAGGATGATGCAGTCAACATGAGCAGGTGAGCAGAGAGGTGCGGGTGTAGAAGAAAAGGCGGTGCCAGGGAGCTTGCACGTCCAGGTACACGAGTGGGCAGCACAGCAGGTGGCAGGCCAACGGGACGGCAGCAGCGGGGCGGCAGCCCAATGCCGGAGCAAAGGCGCTGGTAAGGGACAGCAGCAGCGACCGCTCACCACTCCAAATGAGTAAATGTCGACAGCCGGGGACAGCTTCTGATTCAGCACCAGCTCCGGAGGCATGAAGGAAACTGCAGCAGCGGGCAGCTGGGGAGCGCCCAAAGTTGACGGGGCAGCAGTGACTTACGCCCAGAGATGCACAGACGCATTCGTTTCGTGCCTCCAAGCGGCTCCCCTTGCAGGGCACGCGCGTGGCTGCCGGGCCTAGATACCGCGCAGACCATTCGCATGCAGGTTGTTGGCCATTGTGCATTCAAGTTTGCAGTGCGCCCTCGTGCATGGAGCGCTCACTGGTGCCATAGGTGTCTGTGGACAGCTGAGTGAGCACCTCCAGCGGCCGGGCCAGCCCGAAGTCGGACACCTGGGGCGGGCGGGTGGGTGGGTGGGTGTGTTGGTGTATGCGTGGGTGGGTGGGGAAGAAAGAGCGGTGGCGAGCAAGAAACATGGAAACGCCCGCTACGGTATGCGCCAAAAAGGGAGCATGCCAGCTTGAGATCTGAGCGGATGGAGCAGCGCGCTGCCCGTGTCGCACACTCGCACGGCAGATGCAGGTTGTGGCACGGCCTTCAGCCTCACCAAGGCCACAAAGCGGCGCTGGTCCTTGGTGGAACTGTTCAGCAAAACGTTGTTCGAGCTCAGGTCACCTGCAAAGGAGAGCATGTCGGCTATTTTGCCTGTGCATTAGGTAACACATGAATGTAGCCTGACTGCTGCCACCAGCTCGCGCTGCCGGCACAAGGCAACACCGCGCACCGTGCACCACGCCTTTTGAGTGAAGGTAGGCCAGCGCCCCCGCAACCTCGGCAGCCTGCACACGCAGACGGGGAGTGGGCAAGGTGGGGGTTGGCTGCGGTGGTGGGGAGCTGGCGGCTCTTCCAGCTGGACCGGCAACCAACCAAGAATAAGCATGCAGCAAGTGGCCCAGCTTGGGCGCTGCCAATGCATGCCTGCCGCAGGCGCATGCGGCAGGGCTTTTGCTACCCAAGGCCTGGGCAGCTGCTCTTGGCTAGCTTGTTGAGCTGAGCCGCTGCCGCCAGTTCCACACTTGCATACAGACCGTAAGGACGACAAACAGCAGGCGTGGGGCGCCCAGCTCGTTTTTAAACCGCCCCTGCTCCACAGCTCTGATCAGCGGCCCCATGGTGCACAGGTCCTGCGACAATGGGGTCAAGCACAGGAGGGGCAGCAAGCAGTCGCCGAGGGGCAGCCACCGGTCCATCTGTGGGGCAGCTGAGTATGCTTGACCTGTGCACCTGATGCTGCTCCGTGGTTTATTCAAAGCCTCCTTACCTGCACAATCCACACCTCCTTGTAGCGGGTGCCCATGTGCCTGCCGCTCTCCCGAACCCCGTACGTGTGCGTGGTCACCTGGGACAGAAAAGCGGAATGAGCCTCATGGCAGGTGACCACTCCACATGCCAGAGTGGCACGCGCCGATCAGCAAGCTGCCGCGGCAGCCATGCATTAAGGCGGCACCAGAGCAGGCTCACGATGTGCGGGTGGCGCAGCGCCTTGGACAGCACCGCCTCAACCAGCGCCATACTGCCGGGGTCTGAACCGCCGCTGCCGGTGATCGCCTGCTGGGCATACTCAGGCAGCGCTTCTGGCTCCCGCTCTCTCAACTCCACACATTTGACGGCCACTCGGCTGCCCTGCCAGCGAGCAATGTATGTCCTGCAGGCATGGCAGCCGGGCGTAAGTTGGTGAGGCACGGCGCAATGCAGAAGGGCAAAGCCTGCTGGCATGTTATCTCTCGAGCGTCAACCTCCAAGGCCCGCCATGCACTGAGCATGTTGGGTGAGTGCAAAGACGAGCGGGCACAGCCAGTCCATGACAGCACGTCCGCACCTGCCGTTGGCGCCAGTTCCCAGCAGCGGCCCTAGCTCAACACCTTGCATGCACTCAGGCAGCAGTACCCGAGGCATTGCCAGTGAGCGTGGTCGTTTTGCGCCTGTGCTGCCGTGGCCAGCCGTGGCGTTGGACGTGGCTTGCAAGGCTGCTGCCGATGTGCAGTGCTGCTGCTGCCGCTGGTGCCGGCCGATAAGCAGCCCCAGGCGCGCCTGCGCCGCTATGGCTGCCAGGTTGCGTGGGCACAGGGTGGCTACCCACAATGCGGGTGGTCCTGCTGCAGCTGGTGCCTGCAGCATCGCTGTTGCATCTGGGCCCAAGCTGCCTTTGCCGCCCGCGGGAACGTAGGGTGCGAATGCCACCGTGTACACTTGCTCGGGAGCCTGCTTGCGTTTGGGCGCTGGCAATGCGCTGTCCAGGCTGCTGCGGCCCGTCAACGGTTCTGGAGCGGCAGCAGCCTGCAAGCCACTCCCTGCCTCAGGTGGCATGGCAGCGCCCGCTGCCGTTGCAACCCCCTGCTGCTCGCCCAGCGCTGGGAGCTGCGAACCAAGCTGGCCGCTGGCTGGCCGCCTGACAGCATACGCATCAGCGTCATCAGCTGAAGCCCTGCGTGCAAACTGTTCGCCGCTAATCGCCGGCGACGCCACTGCTGCCGCCGCAACTGCCGCGCCGCCACTTGCGCTGCACCCGACTGGTCGCTCCGCTGCAAGCTGCAGCCGACAGGCGAGGCTGAAAGGCTGCCCGTGCTCCACAGCCTGTTTGTAGTTGGCGTTGCCGGGCATCCCAGGAGCAACCTTTAACAGCGACCAAAAGGACAGGCTGCCTGGGAGTGGTTGTGGCAAGTCGGCCAGTGCAGCGGCTGCCGCGTTGCATGCCAGGATTGGCCAGGCCTGCTGCCTCAAGTCGCAGGCCAGGGTTGGGTCTGCAGAGTTGGGAGGGCTTACCTAGGCAGTGGGTGGGTATGTGGCAAGGTGGCATAGGGAGACTTTGAAAGCTAGCCTACATGCAGCGGCTGGGGTGCCAGCAGCCCAGGCGGCAGGACAAAGCATGCTGCACCGGCCCGGCAAACTTCTGCACATGCAGGCAAGCCGCAGATGCAAGCACCCACCTGCACAGCCTTCAATGTTGTTGGCTAGATCCTGTTGGCTTGGCCCAGAATCTGGCTGTTGCTGCTGCTGCTGCTGCCGCCGCCGCCCCTCCCGTGCTGCCGCCGCTTCGTCCATGATGATGTTCGTGATGATCGCTGCGCAGCCAGCAGGTAACAGCGGAGCCCAGGGAGCTGCCTCGAGGTGCAGTATGGCGTTGGCATTCTGAGCCACCCAGGTCGCCTTGGCAGCCCTGCCCTGACCACACCACATGAGCAGCAGTAAGAGCAGCCACAACCCAGCGTGCACTGCACACACCTGCGCAGCGCAGCAGGAAGTCAAACTGGTCGGGGGTAAACGTGCGGGGCTTGTGGTCTGCGATGCACAGTGAGCCCAGCGTGCCGCTGCTGCACCGCAGCGCCACCGCCGCATAGAACCGCAAGTGCGGCTGTCCAGTGACACGTGGCATGTCCTGGAACCTGCAGCGAAGGGATGTGAGCGCAGCGTGTTGGACATGGCAGTGGCGCACGAGGAGCCGCGGCTGCGTGAGCAGAATCTGACGCCCCCTTGGGCTGTCCCGCATCCCACGGCCAGCAGGCTGGCTGCGCCTGGCCGCAGGCATTCATGCAAGGACGCAGTGGACTGGCCCCAGTCACCCAATCACCTGGGATCGCTGGCAAGGTCATCCACAACCAGCAATGCCTCTTGCGGCATGCGCAGGGGCCACTCGCCCACTGCCGCGCCTCGCCTGCACAACGCTTCAGGGCATGAGTGAGCATGGGCATGTCGGCATGCCTGCTGTCGTGCAGGCCGGCGATGGGGTGCACGGCCTGGCTTGCTGCCTTCCCAAGAGGGGGCCCCAGCTGTTGGAGGCACTAGCCACTCAGCCCAGGTACAACACTCACGGCTCGGCGAATGATGTCGCATGGCACGGCAAGCCGACTACCTCGTGCTCAGTTATAAGTGCCAAGCAGGCCAGTGGGACCTCGAAATAGGTGCCCAGCAGCCTTCAATCAAAGGGGGGGGGGGGGGGGGAGGGGGGGGGGGGGGGCGGGGGGGGGGGGAGATGCACGGGGGGATGAATGCACGTTAGGCGTGTGTGCTTAACAGTGCTGTAAATTAACAGTGCTGCTCTTTATAAAGAGCGCTGTAAAGAGCAGATCTGTCCTTACTCGAGTGTGAGCGCCGCTCACCCGGTCAACGAGCCCAGGTGGTCGCCCAGCTGCGGCCCCCGCAGAGCGGCAATAAGCTCCAGACGCTCATCCTCGCTGGCCTGGGGCTGAGGCTGGGGCGCATCTGCTGGGCCGGCAGGCAAGGCAGCAGGGGAGGCGGCCTCGAGCGGGGCCGGGGCGGGCTGCGGCGGCGGCCGCTGGAGACCGGCCGAGCAGTCAAGGCTGCCGCACTTGACGGAAACAGACTCGCCGTCGTCTGAGCCGCGCGCCGCGGTGCCTGTTTCGGCCGCTGGCGGCTCCTGCAAGAGGGGTGTCAAAGTTTAGTGTGTGGTCCGTGCGCGACTTGAGGGCCGCTCGCCGGCATCCGCGAGGGCACACTGCTCGGGCTCGGTGGAAACGCGTTCTTGCGCACGCCTTGCCTGTGTGCAACGAGAGGTGGCACAGCCCATCGCGGGCGCGGGCTCGCTAGCCGCTTTCGACCATCAAATGATGCGCCATGCTTGTGACTGAACTAAAAGCCGAGGACTGTTTCAGCGTGAAGTGAGTTTGTGCAAGGGTCCCACGCCATGTGTTCCATGCAGATGGGTCCCTCGGCGGCTGCGGCCGTCCCTGCGGGCCGCGCCCGCTTGCATTGCACTCTGAGCGTCCCTATGCACTACT
>VFQQ010003724.1_pt1 | contig 14428 bp, 21 predicted proteins | sample 3512341 | NCBI WGS metagenome assembly VFQQ01 (sample SAMN10412373, study PRJNA504923) | tailings metagenome | isolation source: Relicate 2 Philex TSF1 revegetated site | place: Philippines: Tuba, Benguet | collected 2017-08-29 | reverse complement strand
AACCAGTTCCCGACTTACCTGATCACTTGCACAACTGTGCCAGTGTAAACAGACATCCCCAACTTGACTATCAGAGACCGGCCAGCGTGTTACAGCCTCGGCCGCACAAACCCATGTGCCACCCGCTTTTGATCTGCCAGCCACAGCCAAAGGCCGCCTATCAGCGCTCTTTTTGGCGCTTACAAGCAAACGAGCAGCACCGCAAAAGCAAAGCAAGCACAAGGTGAGCTGCTTGGGGCGGTGGCAGCAGGGAAGCCGAGCGGGCGCTCCCGCCCTGCACCCCCGCCGCACCACCCTTGCTGCACCTGCCTCCCTTCCTGTGCAGCAGCCGCCTTGCTTGGCCCCTTACAACGACCATGGCGCGCTTCCTGAAGAGTTCCGCCCTCCTGCTGTGCCTGCTGGTGGCGATGGCCTATGCGGGCACCGCCGCCGCCCGCCCCATGCCCCGCACCATCGTAAGCCGCACAGCCGCTGCTCCGTGCCAGCACGCCGCTGCTGCCGCTGCCGCTTGCCCTCGCTTGCCTGGCCAGCAAGCTGACCTGCCAAACAACTGCTCCAGGGATTTCTCACACACCCCAGGCATCCTCCCCTGTGCCACGTTGTCCCCTCGCTCCTCGCAGACGATCACCATCCCCGACCCGGCAGCAGTGAGGGAAGCCATTTCCACTTCGGAGCTGGCCGAGTTTCTGGCCTCCCACCTGCAGCAGCCCGGCGCCGCCACGGCCCTGCTGAGCAGCCAGGTCAGCGAACTGCTCAACCAGAGCAAGGCGCTGGGCCGCAAGGGCCTGATCGGCGAGGCCGGCAAGGGCCTGTGAGGATCGGCGGCGGCTGCAAGCCAAGCAGGCGGCAGCCAAGGCAGCAGTGACCGGCAGACTGCACCGCTGAACACCGCTGAGCAAGCGGCGCTCGGAGCCTGATTGTGTGATTTAAAATCTGAATATGCATGCACGTTGGAACGCGTGCCCGGTGTAAGTTCCCCAGTGAGCGATCAGAAAAGCCAGGCGCGGCACGGCGCGGCAGGCAGCGGCGGCACAGCGGGCACAGCGTGCGGTGCCTGGGAGCCCGCGTCCGCGCGTCGCACGCACTGAATAACCTTCCAGACAACATTCCGGTCGATTGAAGGCACGAGCGCGCAAGACAGCGCCCGCCTGGGCCTGCCTCGTGCACCGCCACCGGGTGCCTCGGGCCCGTCGCCGTCGAGGCACCGAGGCACCACCAGGCAGGCCGTGCTGTTCACCATTTAGCCCTGCTCCCCGCCTGCGCTCTCTACCAGTATTCATACGTGCCAAAGGCTTGCAATACCAAGCAATTTATAAACCGTCGCAGCACCCAGGTGAGGCGGCCCAGTGCAGCGGCGGCGGTGGTTGCCCCTCTCCTGCTTGCACCCTGCTTAGCGGCAGGGCTCACACCAAAGCAGTCAGCATCCCCTCCAACAACGGCTCTCCTCGCTCCTCCCGCAACCTTGTTGCAGTCTCAACCAACTGCCAACCACCATGGCTCCCCGCACCGCCGCCCTGCTGCTCTACTGCCTGGTGCTGGCGGCGACAGCCATTTGCGGCGCCCAAGCGGCCCGCCTGCCCCGTGCGCTGCACTCGCTGGCGGCGGTACAGGCGGCAGAGAGCGCAGCAGAGAACGCAGTGCTGGCGGCAGCCAGCCAGCAGCTGGTGGCGCTGCTGGTGTCGGCGCTGCAGCAGGAGGCGGGCTGGGAGCGGTGGGAGCTCTGAGCAAGGGCTGCTCCTTCTTGCCGCTGTTCCGTGCCCACTGCTCTGCGCCCATTCACCCGTTGTTTCCCTTTGCCACTGCTTCCCTGCCTCAACCTTGTAAGCCATCAAACAGAGACACAGCAAGCGCGCAACCTGGTGTGTCAGCCGCACCGTGCAGCACCATGTCCATGGCAGCAGCAGCCAAGTCCAGGTGGCGCCGGCTGCTGCCCGTCTTTACTTAAAACAGCATGGCAGTGCATCAGCTGCCGGCCTGTCGCTACCCGGTGTGTCTGCGTGAGCACATGCCTCCCTGCCTGTGCTGCCGCTGCGTCTGTCATTCTGCTCTCGCTTGCAGGCATGTCACACGGTAAAACACAAAAACATTTCAACCTGTCACACGGCATGTCACACGGTAAAACACAAGAACATTTCAACATGCAGCATGCAAGCATTACATAATCGAGTAGCTTGCCCAGCTAGAACCTACCAAGTAGACGCTCCCCTTCCTCCCCCTCCCCCCAAAAGGGGTCCCTCCATTTGAACAGCGCCAGAAACGAGCGCTCAGTCGTGCACTCGACCTCGAGCTGTGGCTGTGCCTCTCGCAGGCGTGCCACTGTCTGCTGTGCAGATGATCGCTCACCGCTTGTCCAAGGCAACTCCTGGCACAGCTGCAGCCGGTGCAGCTGCGGGCTGCGGGCCGCCCACTGCCAAAACGGGCCATCGAACCAGCCACGAAAGAGGGCAACATGCTCCAGGGCGCTGCATGAGGCCAGCATTGCTGCGCTTGCGTTCAGGCTCCAATCGCTGGCACCCAGCACACGCAGGCTGGTGCTGTAAAACCCCGGCGGCAGCGGCTCGATGGTACCAATGTAGCAGAGGCGCTGCAGGCGGGGCAGCTGCGCGAGCGCCGGCGGGCACGGCGCAATGTCTTTCAATAGCACGGTCGTCAGCCCAGTAATGCGCCGCAGCGCCCCATCAAGCTGCTCAGCAAAAGCGTCCTTGCTGACACCCTCGTCGGGCCTCACACCATCCAACACCTGTGCGGCAAGGGAGCGAGGTTGAACATCTTGGGCATAAGCCAAGCTGTTGCAAGTGTGGCACAGCAGATGTGTTTGCAGCACAGGGCGCTGCCAAGCCTGGCTCGGGCGCTGCACGCCTAAACCTGTCCAAGCGCAGCCCCGCCAAGCCTCATGCACCATTCATTTGCTAACTGACCGCGGCTGCACATGGCTGCCCGGCCTCCCAAACCACGTGCGCGAACAAAATAGCAAACCAGATGCTGCAAAGCTGCACAAACCCTCACCAGGTGCTGCAGGGTGGTGAGCTCTGCAATGCTCTCCTGCCAGCGAACATTAGTGAGGTGCAAGGCGGTGAGCCGCCTCAGTGCCGTGCCCGCATTATTCAAGCCGCCCAGGTAGCAGGCCGACACAAACAGTGTGTCGAGGCATGTCAAAGTCGACAGCTGCGCAAGCGAGGAGGAGGGAGTGTGCCTTTCACACCAGATGATAAGCACTGCAGCGACTGAGTGCTGCAACAGGCTGCATGACTGCCAGCTGGACCCCACGCTCCATCCACAGCACGCTCCAGAGAGCGACCAACTGACTGCAACGTGCCTGCGGGGGCAGCCCAGCATCGTTGTATCCATCAAGTGCCAGGGTGCGGATGGAGGGCGGCAGCTGCACCTGCTGGTCAACATCTATGAAGTTGGCAGACAGAAACAGCTGCGTCAGCTGCGTCAGGCTGCCAAGGCTGGAGGAAATCCTCAAGTCCTGGCCCATCACTCGCAGGCCCAGCTCCCGCAGGCTGGCCGGCAGCTGCTCCGCCCAGGTGACATTGCAAGAACCGCAGGTCAGCAGCAGCTGCTCCAGATGCGGCACTGCGGCCGCCACCGCTGGCATGCACTGCTCCAGCCGCTGCGCTGCCGGCCTTGCCCTGCCAAAGTTGTGCAGCTGCAGCGACAGGCGCTGCAGATGCTGCCCGTGGCGCGCCAGCCAAGCGCAGACCGAGGGCAGCCTCCAAGGCTCCTGCCCCTCATCCAAATAAACCTCCATCTTGACCTCACAGCACAGCTCAGGCGCATGAGCGCAGCGGTGCCAGCGGCGGCACACCAGCGCCGCACGCAGCCTGCAGGCCAGCAGGGAGCAACGGCAGGTTGTGAGCGGCAGCGGCGGCGGCGCCGCAGGCCCTCGGCCGCCGCGCTCGCACCTCTCACGCAAGCGTAGGGTGCCCAGGATCCGGGTCAGCAGCTCGTTGGGCAGCCGCTCCACGCCCTGCGCCCGAGGCGCGGCGGGCTGGCGGCTGGAGGCACCCTGCTGGCTGGACGACGCCATGGCAGCAACCGTGAGGGAGGTACGAGGCGGGTGGGACAGCGGATAGATGGAAGGGCCACTCCCCAATAGCCGCCGCTCCTGCTGACGGGTGCACTCGCCTTGGCACCAACACCCGTCTCGCTGTGTTGTTACTGCCGTGCTTTGGATTGGCATACTGATCCGTATAAAGGTCACAAATATTTTACGCACGCTGAAACCATTGCAGATCATTAGGCTGCTGATTGCCCATTCTCAGCAAGAGCGGGAGCCGTCGAAGGCCTGCGCCCGAGACGCGGCGTTCTTGCGCTTAGAGACGCCCATGCTGGTGGCAGGGGACAGTGCAGCAACCTTGTTGAAGATCGAGGGGTTGGGACAAGCGACGAACTGGCCGTCAGAGCTCCACCGCCAGGCCGCCCGCTGGGCCTGCTGGCGCTGGGGCCTTGACCACCAAGCTTGCCTCCTGTCCCACCGATTCAGCGTTGGATTGCTTTACCCCTGGTGCACAGTCATGTACGCTTAGCCGCCTGCACATGGTGCTGCCAAGGTTGTGGTGTTGGAAGGCTGCACGGCAACACATCTCCCCAGCCCGGCAGCTCCGACCAGTGTCCCTCGCTCCACCCCACTGCTGCCTGCCCCTCCGCCTTGCGTTGCTGCCGCTGTCGCATCTGCGCTTCCAGGAACGTCATAAGATTAACAGTGGGACGCGGCGTAGCACAGCATGCAGCCACATGCACACAAAAAAAGTACGCGTCAGCTCATTAAGCTTGGCAAGCAGCAGGGTGATTGATGCTCAATCAATAGGCCATGGTGTCGTTCCAAAAACGGTCCTGCCACTTGAACAGCGCCAGAAAGGAGTCGTAACCATTGCTCTCCACCTCCAGCTCCGGCCGCACCTCCCGCAGCCAGGCCACTACCTGAGGCTCAGCTGGTTCACCGTCCTCAGAATCAGAGGTTTGCGAGCGAGGCTTTGGATCTGGAGTATGGCACGCCAGCAGCCGGCGCAGCGGCGGGTGCTGCGCCGCCCACTGCCACAGCGGGCCGGGGCGATTGCAGTTGCCGCGCAGCACTGCCACGTGCTCCAGGCCATCGCAGGATGCCAGCAGGGCCGTGCTGCGGTGCAGGCACTTAGCGCTGGCGCCCAGCACGCGCAGGCTGGCGCTGTAGGGGCCCAGCGGCAAGGGGCCATCGTGGATAAGAAAGCACAGCCGCTGCAGGCGGGGCAGCTGCGCCAGCGCGGCCGGCACGATGCCCCGCAGGGGCCCGGAGTCAACCAGCAGCAGGGCAGTCAGGCCTGTGAGGTGCGGCAGGCCGGTGTTGAGCTGCCGCACGAAGGCCGACTCCCAAAACCGTTCGTCCCACCACCTGCTATGCAGCACCTGCGCGGCAAGGTCATCAGGGGGATGCACCCATTCAATGCGCTCGCATTGCATTGCAGCTCACGACGCAGAACTCTGACGCTGGTGAAAGCCAGCTGCGTGTGGCAGCATGCGCCTGCGGAGCCGCAAATTCGCCTGCTGCCGTGCAACGGCCGCCACCGCGCAACACGTGCTGCACTGAGCGTCAGCAAGCAGCAGTCAAGGCACAGACACCCCCTCACAGAGAGTGCAGCTTGCACCAAGCTTATATCCTGCTTATATCCTTACCAGGTGCTGCAGCTGGGCAGGCCGGGGATCCACACGTCCAGCGGACACTTGCTGAGGTGAGCAGCAGCAAAACAGCCCCTCAAAAATCTCGCACCAAGAAGTTACACGCACCAGGTGCTGCAGCTTGGGCAGGCCGGGGATCCACTCGGGCAGCGCCAGCCGCTCGTGCTCCAGATAAGTGAGCTGCCCCAGCGCTGTGCTCAGGCACGCATCCTCTGGCATTGTGGACTGATAGCCCAGGACAAGCGTGTCCAGGCCCGTCAGGGTGGGCAGCTGCACCGCAAGCAGGCACGGGGGGCGAGACGAGGCAGCAGGTGTGGGTGGAACGGGCAAGCCAAGCCAAGATAAGAGGAGTGTTGGCGGCCTTGCGCAAGCTGCGGCATCGGCAAGGCGGCACAGCTAGGGTCGGTTGAACGCCTGCACTGCTGGGCGCAGCTGCAAACACACACCAGAGCAGCCGCAGCTCTGCTGGAAGCACCAGCGCCCCACCCCGCCCACCAAGCTGCTGTCCCAACCTTGCTCTCCAAGCCGCACTCGCCTGGCCTGTCACTGGCTGGTCCTCTCCGCGCCCGTTGAGCGCCAGGGTGCGTAGGGAGGGCGGCAGCTGCACGCCCTCGTTCAACACCAGCACCCATCCTGCCGCCAGCATCAGCTTTGTGAGCTGGGTGAGGCCGCCGAGGCTGGAAGCAAGCTCCAGGCCTTGCTCATATCCACTGGCGTACAGGCCCAGCTCCCGCAGGCTGGCCGCCAGCTGCCCCAGCCAGCCGATTTCGAGCAGCGAGCCCGCCATCCACTCCAGGTGCAGCTGGCGCAGCTGCGGCATGGCCGCCACCGCCGCCGGCCAGCACTCGGCCATTTGCCGCATCATTGCCCCGTCATGGTTCGACGAGCCGGCGCTCAGCGACAGGCGCCGCACGTGCTGCCCGTGGCGCTCCAGCCAGGCGGCAAAGGAGGGCAGGTCTTCTGGGAGCGGCTTGCTCCAGTAATCTATCCCGCTGACGGACAAATAGATCTTCAGGTCCACATCGCTGCACAGCTCAGGCGAGTTCACGCAGCCGTTCCAGCGCCGGCAGACCAGCGCGGCGCGCTGCCTGCGGGGGGGCGGGTGGACAGCCATTGGGGGATGGATGAGGGCATGCCGCGTGGAGAAAGGTGCTGTAGTTGCAGCACAGGATCTAAACCTTGACAGCACAACTCCCTCTGCCTGCTGGGCTCAGGCCAGATCCTGGCACACAGTCAGTGCGGCCTGCCACCTGGCCACACGCGCCGTGAGGCCAGCGGCGCTCGGCGGCAGCGGCGGCGGCGTGGCTGCAGCGCGGCTGCAGGGCCCTGGGCGTCGCGCTCGCACCTCTCCTTCACGTTCAGAGCCCCCAGGATTTGCACCAGCAGGTCGTCGGGCAGCTCGTGCGCACCAGTCTGCGGAGGCGCGTCGGGCAGGGGGACAGCGGCCTGCGTGCTGCTGGAGGCCGCCATCGTAGCTGTGAGGGAGGCACGAGACGATCAACAGACAGCCAGCAGAATATCGTAGGAGGGATGGGGCGGGAGGGGGAGGCGGGAGCGCGCTGTCGGCGCAGTGTGGACTCCGAGTCCGCCTGCATCTGCCATTGCGCCCAGCACACTGTTGTCACACTAAAGGTGCAGATACAGTGCAATCTTGCGTTGGCCTGAGGCTAGCACTGTGTGCCTGCAAGCATTGGAACAGCGACCGCAAGGCAAGATGGCGGCAGGCGTGGCGCGCCGCCGGCTGTGGCACTTGGTGAGCACGCTGTTCACTTTTCGGGGGCCGCAACCAATAAACCAATCTCGCATCCGACTGTTTAGGTCACGTGCAGTCAAGCAAGCGCTGCCCCCAGCGCGAGCAGCAAACCCTGCGGGGGCCTGGAGCGTCCGGCGTGGTGCAACTGCTACCAAGTGGTGCGAGCCAGGCCATGCACACTGTCTATTACCGAGCGCCCCCACCGAGCTGCCCGCCGCCGCCGCCGCCTTGTCGCGCCGCACTCTTACACGCACCTTGCCGCCGTTTTGCTGTTGCGTGCAGGTCATCATGGCAGCCAACAACGAGCTGGTCACCCTGAACGTGGGCGGCAAGTGAGTCTACCGCAGGTTGCAGTGGGCTTGCAGGGTGCAGCACTGCGCCGCTGCCTCGCTGCCTGCAGGCACCTGCTGCCGGCACTCATCTCCCACCCCTCGCCCATCCCACCCCTCCCTCTGCCTCTTGCTGCCCCTTGCAGGCTGTTCCACACCACGCGTGCCACGCTGACCAAGCACCCAGACTCCATGCTGGCGGGCATGTTTAGAGGGGGCATGCAGGCCACAGCACTGCGGGACGAGGCGGGGCACCCCTTCCTGGACCGGTGAGGGCTGCAGGGTTGGAGGGTTGGAGAGCAGCACTGCCGGTTGGCCTTAGCTCGTGCGCTTGAGGCAACAGCAGGGCAGGAGGGGCTGCTTGCTTTGGAGAACGGCGGCCAGTGCTGCCGTCGCTGGGGCCTGCAATCGCACCACTGCAATCGCAGCACTTTGGGTTTGTGGCTGTGCACTCCAGCCGGCCTGCAGCCAACCTACATTCACCCTTCCTCCCCTGGTGCAGCGACCCCACCCACTTCTCGCTGATCCTTGCTTACCTGCGTGACAGCCGCGTGCCGCCGCTGCCTCAGACGGCCCTGGAGCTGCGCCAGCTGGAGGTTGAGGCCAGCTTCTATGCAATGGCTGAGCTTGCAGATGCGATGGCAGCGGCGGCAGCGCCCTTGGAGGCGGCTGCAGCCGCGGCGCAGCAGGTGGAACGGCGGCGGGCCGAGGCAGTGCAGGCGGCGGATGCAGCGCTAGAGAAGGCACAAGCGGAGGTGGCAGCAGTGGAGGCGCTGCCTGAGATGCAGCAGCTGCGGGAAGCCCAGCGAAAGCGGGACAGCCTGCGGGCGAGGTCAATGGAGGATCCCGAATTGGTGGACGAATGGATTGATGCACACCATGCAGTGGAGGCTTTGGAGTCAGAGCAACATATGCAGCTGCCGCTGTTGAGAGAGAAGAATGCAGCGCGGCAGCTGCGCGATGCGCTGGTGGCCCGCCTGTGCGCCCTCGGCGTCGACATGCCGGCAGCGCAGGCGCAGCTGCTCGCCACGCACCCAGACCTGGCCAAACGCAGCCTGGATTGAACGATTTGAATATTTAAATGCCTGCACTGCTGGTTTGGCGCAGTTCTGAGTTTTGTTGTGACAACCTTGCCCTACCACTCTACATGTTCCCCGTGGTTGCCCAACTGCCTTTCACACACTTGCTGCCACCACCGCTTGCAACCACCGCATAGCTTGCCACCCCTGCCTGCTGCCACCCCTGCCTTCACCCTCGTTAAGAGCACGCTGTTGCGATGAGGGATTTACAGATCTGAGGAACAGTCGCACACGCCGCCACGCGCCTTGCCGCGCCTGCCGAGCTGAGTGGTGGGGCGGCTCGGCGGGGCGATGCTACAAGCGGTGCAAAAAATTTGGGCAGTGGGAGCGGGCTGGGAAACCGAGCAGGCAGGGCACGCCCGCCGCTGGCCGCAGAAAAGTGCTACCAAGTGCGGGATGGGGGTGTGGGGGAGGGGAGTCTTCTCAGGGGCGGAGCGGCGGGATGCCGCGCCCACGCCGCCACCGCACGCCGTCGGGCGTTCGTTGGGTAGGCAGGGGGCAGCAGCAGTACAGACAACGGGGTGTGTGGGGGGAGGAGGGGGGGACAGAACCAAATGAATGAGGCGAACGGGGGCGAACGAAATGTGAGAGGACGACGCAAAACTGCGGCGGGGCGGGGGCGCTAGCAAGGTGGCGAGCAGAGGGCGCACGTGGCGGCAGGATAACGATCATCCAACACAGCAGGGAGGGCAAGGCGCCGCTCCCCGCCGGCTTCCGCCGCGTGACCGGCCGACGACTAAGCGGCTAGGGACGCGTGCTAGGGGCACACATATAGGCCGCACAGCCGGCTGGGTTCTGCTCTCCAGGCGGGGAATTTACTCCCACTTGGTGGCGCACACCTCAGCCAGGTCGACCACGCGCTGGGAGTAGCCCCACTCGTTGTCGTACCAGGCCACCACCTGTGGGGTAGAGAAGGGAGGAAGGGAAAGGCAGGGTGAGGAGTGGAAGGCGGTGGTGGGGTGGGTGAGGCGGCCCAGCAACCCCCAGGCAGGATCCAGCCTGCTGGGCGGGCCACTGCACCAGCCAGTTTGGGGCAACAAGGTGCACGCAGCTTGCAAAACATCCTTGCGAAGGCCGAGTCGAGCTGCCTCTCACCTTCACCATGTCGTCGCCCATGACCATGGTCAGCGCGGCGTCAATGGTGGAGGACACGTTGGTCATGCGGTAGTCGCACGACACCAGGGGCTCGTCGCTGCGGCGAGGAACATAGGCCGAGGCAAGGGTGGGTGAGGGGGGGGGGGCATGGGAGCCACGCTGGGCACAGCAGCAGATAGGCTGGCGCCAGGAGCCTTGCCAAGCACAATCACTACCCCTGCCAGGCACTTGGACTGAGCACAACCACCCCCAGTCAGACCCATTTGCATTCACTGGTGCGCACCTGACGGCCAGGATGCCCTTCAGGGGGCCGTTGGCGGCCTCGCGGAACGCCTCGTTCACCTCCTCAGCGAAGGTCTTCTTCTCCACCTGGACCACCAGGTCCACCACCGACACGGTGGGGGTGGGCACGCGCAGGGCCACACCTGCAGGGGAGCACAGGGCGGCGAGGGAGGGTTCAGCGAGGCAGGAGTGGGGGTAGAATGCGCCAGCAGAGGGGCGCCAACAGAGGCGCTGGCACGCGGAGGAGCTGCAGGGACAGCATGGCCATCCGTCGCGGCCGCGGCATGCGACTCCATGTCAAGCAGTCTGCGAAAAACTTGCGAGTTGCCAGCAAGGAGCGCTCGCTCACCGTTGAGCTTGCCCTTCAGCTTAGGCAGCACCAGGGCCACAGCCTTGGCGGCACCGGTGGTGGTGGGCACAATGTTCAGGGCGGCGGCGCGGGCGCGGCGCAGGTCGCGGTGGGAACTGCGGCAGAGGGGGCGGGGTTGCAGGGGCCGGGTGAGAGGTGCAGCAGGGAAGCCACGCCCCGGGGCTTGATTGCAAGTCTGGCATTTGCAGCTAGTTCCATGCAAGGCAGGTGCAAGTAAAGTAGTACACAAGGCCAATTGGATACAACTCAGCACTCAAAACATCCAGAAGGCGCTGGTCAAGCGTTTGGGACACATCTCAACCCACATTCCTTAGTGCATAGCAGCCACTGATGCAGCATGAGTCAACTCACGCGTCCAGCAGGCGCTGGTCGCCGGTGTAGGAGTGGGTGGTGGTCATGGTGCCCTTGACGATGCCGAACTTCTCGTCCAGCACCTTGACGAAGGGAGCCAGGCAGTTGGTGGTGCACGAGGCGTTGGAGATGATGGTGTCTGCAGCGGGCAGAGGGGGAACAGAGTGGGGGCACGTGGAGCTTGGTTGCAGGTTCGCCGGGTTCGCCAGGCGCCATAGGCAGCGAGTGCACGGGTGTGCGTTGCAGCGGCTCGGCACCAGCACCGTGCAGCAAGCTCTGGACACTGAACATCCACAAAAAACAGCCAGGAAGCAGCTAGCGTGCGCGCACCAGAGTGCTTGTAGTCGGCCTCGTTCACGCCCACCACGTAGGTGGGGATGCCGCTGCCCTTGGCGGGGGCGGTGATCAGCACCTGGGGGGAGGAAGGAAGGAGAGGAAGCGGAGGTGATCAAGCAGGGTCGGCAGGGCAGGGGCAGGCGGAAAAAACTGGGGACCAGGGTCGCATGGGACAGGGTGAGCCAGCCGCCAGCCGAGGGCAGGTCAGCGCAGCGCAGGTGCAAACAGAGATCACACAGTGCATCAGGGCTTCAGCGCAGCGCACCTTCTTGGCACCAGCCTCAATGTGCTTGCCGGCGCCGGCCTCGTCGATGAACACACCGGTGCCCTCAATCACCTGCAGGCAGCCACATCGAGGCACATGGTGTTAGTAGTGAAGGCTGCTGCACGGGGGCATGCTGCCACACGCATGCTGTGGCAGCACTCGACTGCTGGCCGCACTGGGCAGCCGGCGGCGGCGCAGGCAGCCATGCTCAAGCAGCAGAGCCGGCGCACTACCAGACCAAACAGCAGGGTGCAATTCGTGCTGAAAGGCCGAAACTAAGCGGGCCTCACCAGGTCGATGTTCATGGCGCCCCAGGGCAGCTTGGTGGGGTCGCGGCTGGACACCACCTTGATCTCCTTGCCGTTGATGGAGAAGGAGTCCTCGCCGGTCACCTGCACAGTAAAGCCATTGATCAAGCGATATGAGCGTTACAAGAACAGGGGAGAGAGGCGGGGTGGGCGGCATTGGAGGCGGGCAGGGTGAACATTGCACCGCCGCCACCGCCGCCGCCTTATCTGCTGCGGCCGGGCGCACGCGCCGCCGGTGCCGACCCTTACCTCAGGCCACCTGCCACTGCTGCATTGCTGCAGCGCCTGCTCACCTTGACGTCAGCGGCGAAGGTGCCCATGGTGGAGTCGTACTTGAGCAGGTGGCTGGCCTGCTTCACACCGCCGCTGTCGTTGACGCACACAACCTCCAGGTTGGAGTTGGTGCGGCCCTCCCAGCAGCGCAGGAACTGGCGGCCGATGCGGCCGAAGCCGTTGATGGCCACGCGCAGCTTCTTGGCGGACACGGTCACCTGGCGGCTGCCGGCGCGGCCCTGCACGGCGGGAAAAGGGTGGGGAGCGGCGGCGGCGTTGGGCGGGGGCGCGCGCGCAGCAGCGGCGGCGGCACCACGGCTGGCGCTCGCCTCGGCCCACAAACGTCGCGAATTGGGCGAGGACGGCGAAAAGCGAGCGAGGAGAGGCCGGGAGCAGCCCCTGGTGCCCAGTGAGAGGATAGGCTGGTGCAAGCCCGGGGTGTGGGCGCACACTCACGGTGGTGGCGGCGCGCGCCACGGCGGAGTGGAAGTCCACCTCGGCGCGGCCCAGCATCTGCTTGTTGGCGCGGAAGCCGGTGAACTCGCCGGTCACGGCCTGCAAGCGGGGGCAGGAGGCCGCTGGGGGGGGCGTTCAGGCCGCTGCATTGCTGCACAGGTTGATCCCGAGCGCTGGGCAAGCGCATTGGGCCGGCAGCGGTGGTCGCCGCCCGGGGCCTTAGCCCCTCGCTCCCGGCCGCCGCGCGGGCTGGCGGGCTGCCCCGCGGCGCTCAACAGCCCGGGCAGCCGCCATCCAGCGTTTGGGATGCGAGCCGCGGCCTGCGGGCGGCGGGCTGGGCACGCCCTGGGCCGCAGCCGCTGCGGCACACACGCACCTGGGGCCGCGCAGCTGCGGTGAGGCTCGCCATTCTGACTGCTGCTCCCACTGCTACCCAGAAGAAGGGCGATGCAGGCGCAAGCGTGGTGGTTTAGCCCCGAGGCTAAGGGACGCAGCACACAGCACGAGCTCATGCTGGAGACCCAGGCCCGCGCAGCGCCTGGCGCAGCATTGTGAGCAACCCACCGAAGTGCAGTGAGCAGGCTGGGCGGGGGCAGGGAACCGTGGGGCGGGGGACCACCCCGCCGCCGCCACTGCCGCCTGCCGCCGCAACGCCCACGTCGCTCAGCCTGAAGGGGCCTCACGCAAGCTGCCAACAGGCCTTGCAGTTGATGTGCAATGTCAAATGCACGGGCGTGCAATAAGTTGCTGGAAACCCACACTAGCTGCAGCTGAGGACATGCTGCCGAGCGTGCCTGCCGCCGGTGCACACGCCTGCCCCCCTGCTGGTCATGCGTCCGCTTCCTGGCACCGTGCCGCTGACCAAGTGTGAACTACAGCATGGCTGCAGCGATGCCAAGCAGCAGGCATGCGCTGGAACCCCCGCATAAGGGTGCTTGCTGCCGCCGCCGCCGCCGCTACCGCTGCCGCTCCAGCCACGGGCGGTCCTGGCTGCTGCATCGGCCCCGCCGCTTTGCATCAACCCCCGAGGGAGGCCCATCATAAATCGTCGATGTGGGCTGCCGCTGCAAACCCTGCAGGGTCGCTGCCCAGCTTGCCGGGGTTCATGATGTCAAGGGGGTCGAGCGCCTGCTTGATGCCGTGCATCGCCTGCAGGGAGTGCATGGCATGACAGACGGCAATGGGCCGCTGTGAAGCACTGCACCACTGCAGATATGGTCAGGATCTTTTTGCCCTCACAATCACACAACAGCGGCAGCTTCCGGCTCCTTCCCGATTCCCAACAACAACAACACAGGAGAGGGTGCCGCATCGTCACAGCCTGCGGCATCACCTCAACCTGTCGCACCTGTAGTGCCGGAAGGCTGTGCTCCCGCTCAAGGTGGTACAGCTTGCCGTGCCCAATGCCGTGCTCCCCGGTGCACGTGCCGCCCACGTCCTGCAGGTATGGGTGGGTGGCTTGCACTGCGCAGGTTAGTCAGCTGTTGGGCAGCCCAGCGCTGACACTCGAAGCCAAATCTTTCCCAAGTATGCACAAGTGCGTCTAGTATGCACAACCGTAGAAAACCGAGCAATCTGCACAGCATGTACAGCATGCCAGGATCAAAGGAACAAGAAGGTCAGGAGCACCTGCGCCAGGTGTACCAGGTCATCCACGGCTCGGTGCGCACAGCAATGGTAGGTAGCGCCTAAAGTAACCAGTTCAGACACATGAAAGGAGCAGCGAGAGCACACCTGCGCCAGGTGTACCAGGTCGTCCACGGCTCGGTGCGCGCGGGCCAGCTCTTCGGCGTTAGTTGGGTCGATGATCAGCAGCATGTGGAAGCTGCAGCCACACGAATAAAGTGTTTGATGATCAGCAGCACGTGGAAGC
>VFQQ010003723.1_pt1 | contig 14430 bp, 25 predicted proteins | sample 3512341 | NCBI WGS metagenome assembly VFQQ01 (sample SAMN10412373, study PRJNA504923) | tailings metagenome | isolation source: Relicate 2 Philex TSF1 revegetated site | place: Philippines: Tuba, Benguet | collected 2017-08-29 | reverse complement strand
CGTCCCCCGCCCACCGCCCTCCCTGCACGCTCCCTGACTTGCAGCCAAGGGCAACGTGAGCGATGCGGAGCACGAGCGCACCAACTCGTTCATCGGCACCATGGAGTACATGGTGAGTGGATGGATGGGCAAATGGGATCAAGTTAGCACTGTTGAGGGGCCTGGCAGGGGTCCCAGCTTGGAAACGTGCGGAGAGGCTGCTCCCGGTGGTGGCACTTGCGCCCACTGCCTTGCATGCGTGCCTTGCAAGGCCCAACTGCTGCCCCCTCGCTCAACTTGCATGCCTGCTCGCGCACATGCTCGTGTGCGCTTCCCTGTCCTTTGCCCAAACATGCGCTTTTGGCCCCGTCTGTGCCCTGGCAGGCACCCGAGGTGATCACGGGCCGCGGGCACGGCAAGGCGGTGGACTGGTGGAGCGTGGGCATCCTTCTATACGAGATGCTCAACGGCATGCCGCCCTTCCGCGCCAAGGGCCGCGCGCAGCTGCAGAAGCTCATCACAGCCGCCAAGTTCAAGCTGCCGTGTGAGTGGCGGGGCCTAGCGGGGAATACTGTGGGCCTGGGCGGGAGTTCAAGCTGCCCTGTGAGTGGCGGGCTGTTCTGTGAGTGGCGGGCTGGCTGGGGGCGTATGAGCAAATTTATGAGTGTGGGAGGCAGCGGGGTGGATGCAGCGCGGCGGAGAGGGGTGCTGCCGTGCGTGGAGCTTTCGTCCGTCTCCTGCCTGAAACCCCCACGCCACTCCACTGTGCCCGACCCGCCGCCCACTTGCTCGCCAGCTGCTACCGTGCACTCCTGCACCGACCCACCCCCCTGCATTGCCGCATCCCCCTTCTCGCTGCTACCTGCATGCACCGACCTTCCCCTCTGCTCTGTCAACCCCCACCCCCACCTGCTGCAGCCTACCTGTCAAGCGAGGTTCAGTCGCTGGTCAAGGGCCTGCTGCAGAAGGACCCCGCCAAGCGGCTGGGGTGAGTGCGGCGCTGGGGCAGGGGCAGGGGCAGGGGCCGGCACGGGGCTTGGGAAGGCCTTTGCAATGTATGGATGCATTGCAATGTATGCATGCATGCTGCGCTGGCCACCGCTCCCTGCTGTGCGCGCCCTGGCCACCCGGCCCACCTTGGCAACATTTGCTGTGGGGTTTCGTGCCCCGTGGCACCGTCGTACTACTCATCCACTTCAAGCAGCAACCGACCTCCCTGCCTCTGCTCTCCGCTCCTCCCTATCCCAACAGGTACGGCCCCTCTGGCTCGGCGGACGTGATGGGCCACGCCTTCTTCAAGCAGATCGACTGGCGCAAGCTGGAGGCGCGCCAGGTGGGCGGGTGGGGTGGGCACTCAGGTGGGAAGCGGCGAGAGGGCTGCGTGCATGCATGTGAGCCTGCCACAGTAACCCCGGTTACTGCGCCCTGGCCATTGCTGTGACGCTTTTCCAAGGGCAAGGCGGTGAGATTCAGATATGCATGCCTCCTCTCTTCCTCCCTGCTCCCCCTCACCTGTGACATGCATGCCTCATTCCCCCCGCCTGCTCCCCCTCACCTCGCGCAGATCCTGTCACCCTTCCGCCCGGAGGTGCGCAGCATCGAGAGCATCGACAACTTTGACAAGATCTGGACAGACCTGCCGCCCACGGTACGCTGGAGGGGGCCTTTGATGGTTCCCATGTAATGGTGCCACTCTTGCAGACCTGACCTGCGGCATCTCACGGCCTGTACCTGTGCGCCTTGTTGCCTTTGCCCATGAATCTCACGGTGAAATCTCACGCTTGGTCCCTCCCCCCCCCCTGTGCCCGCAGGACTCGCCGTGCGCCACGCCCCGCGACTCATCCCTGCAAGACCACATGTTTGAGGTGCGCTGTTTGCACTGCTTCTGGAGATTTGCATGGCTGTGTGTCGCCAGCCACCCAGCCTGCGCACCCCGCACTCTTTTTCTTGCGGCTGTGCTGCCCATGCTCACCCACCCATGCCCTTACGCTCTAACGCTCCCGTCCAATTTCCCCCCTTTGTAATCACCACTTCCAGAACTTCACTTACTGCGCTGAGTCGTTCCTGATGGTGGCGGCGCGCAGCGAGGAGGGCAGCGGCGCAGCCGGTGGCCTACTCATGAAGACGATTGCTGAGTGAAACTGCAGACGCACGTCTGCAGGCGGCAGGCGGCAAGCGGCACTCAGGTGCCGCTCATGCACCCAGCAAGCAGCAGCATGAGCACCAGCAGCAGCAGTCATATGCAGCGGCAGGGCGGTCCGGCGAGCATTCCAGCAGCCGCTGGGCCGCCCTGCCGCCACCTGCTCGAATTTGAGCAACCCCTCGAGTCCCCATGCACACACACCCAGCAATTCGTTCTGACTCCCCCATTCGATTCGTCCTGACGTTTTGGCTCCCTAGGCAGCTCACCCCTCTTGGCATTTTGCACCGTCTCTGCGCATATTAGTACGCACCCTGTGCACCCTATTCTTGCTTTCCCGCCCCCTCTTGAGCATAGGCAGGTGCCGGGCGCTTCAGACCGCCTGCATTTTGGCCTGCCCTGCGGGCACCTCCGACGCCTTCCCGCTATTTTGAATGAATACCCTTGATGCAACCCATGTGTAGACTTGGCGGAATGGCAGGATGAAGGGGTGGCTGGGCGCCACATGCCCTTTGCGTGCGCCTCGGCGCCGCCGGCCTTGGCGCCGACTAGTGGGCCGCTTGGCCTGCAGCCGGATCGCCATCGGGCATGGCATTGTCGTGAGACTCCAATTTGACAGCGGAAGCCGACTGGTCTGGGCGTCACCTCGTGCTTCAGCTGCCTGACGCGCGGAAGCAGGCGGGGTCAGTGGTCAGACGGCGCTTTAGCTTGTCAATTGTAACTACCCATCGCACGCAGTGACTCAGGCCTGGATTGGCGGCGGGTAAGGGCCGGGCCAGCGCACGCCGCGCGCCCACTGACCCCCCTCAAACCTCCTTCCCTGCCGCGCCGCGCACTCCCCGCAGGTCACCATGGCGCGCTGGAAGCTAGCAGCGGTAGTAGTTCTTTTCCTGGCTGTGGGCGCCGCCGCCCGCCGCCGGCCCCGCCCGCTTGGGGGCCGCTGGCTGCTGCAGACCGGCGCCAAGCCAACCAACGGCACCGCTCAGCCCACCACCAGCACCACCAAGCCGGCCGGGGGCCAGGGGTGAGCAGTCGGCTGCCGCCTGCCCGCCTCGACCGCCTGCTGTGCCGCTCCCTTCGTCTGCACCAGCCGCAACTGTACCGCAGCTCGCCTCAACCCCTTCCTTGTGATGCATTACGGCCTGCGCATGCAAACCTCCCACGCTCCCACAGCGCATGCGCCAGCACTCTGTGATGCTGTGGCATGTGCCTGCCGGTGCAAGCCAGCTTGCGGCATGCCTTGGATACTGCACAGCTGGTCGCCTGGGCAGCCATGGCTTGCCACCCCATGCACCCGCTGCCTGCGTCTAGGTGAACTTGGCCTGCACCACTGCTTCCCCTGCCTGCAGCTATCAGCGCCATGGTGCGGATTTCTGTAACTGCCCAGATGACGACAAGGCGGTGTGCGGCACCGACCAGCAGACATACCTGAACGAGTGTGTGATGCGCTGCGCGGGCGCCATCAAGCTCCGGGTGAGGCGAACAGCTAACTTTGTCTTGTATAGATTGCTGGATGAATGGTCAACTAGAGGTTGCAAATGCTTGCTGCCCACGGAGACCATGCCCTCTTCCCCTGCATGAGCGGAAGATCTGAAATCGGCCAGTCCCTCCCCTCCGCGCCCCCTGCACAGGACGGCGTGTGCAACAAGGCGTGCTACCCGCCTGGGGAGAAGCGGGAGGGCGGCGACTGGTCGTCCCGCGACCCCGTCTGTGCCAGCGGCATCACCTTCATGAATCGTGCCGAAGCTATGGTGGGTGGCCGCGCGTGTCGGCCTGCTTGCAGACGGGCAGCAGAGGTCGCTGGCGGTTGCACAGGATGCTGAACTGCCTGCTGTGAGCGGGATGGCAGTTGTCCACCGTACCCGATCTTGCCCTTGCGCTCCTCCATTCCATTTTCTTTCTATTTATTCCATTTTGTTACTCTCAGTACGATGGCTACCCCGATGAGTGCATCGTGGAGGGTGTGTGCAAGTACGTGGATATCGGGCAGGGCCCCGTGTCGTACGAACCCACCACCGGCGGCAAGGGCAAGAGTGAGTGGGCTGCACATGTGGATGCCGGCCCCATTCATGGAACCTGAGGGGCTTGTGGTGGTGCTGCGGTTAAGAGTCCAGACTCAACTGGATTGCATGCCAGCTGGTGTCAGCGCCAGATGCCCACCACTTCCACCCGCACACAGGCCTGCATGCCACCAGCCTACTGCCTGCAACCTGCTGACCAGCCGCAAACATACCCTTGTTAACTGCTCCCCGCAGAGTGGCAGGATGCGGCGGCCAACACACAGCTGCCGGACAAGAGCAAGCCAGACTACGACTACAGTGAAGCGCTGCAAAAGTCGCTGCTGTACTACGACTCCCAGGTGGCTGATACTTTTTAAGTTGCCTGCTTGTACCACACTGCGGGAAGGGTGGGAGACTGATGAGCAGTATGAGAGGCTACACCCGCGTTGCTTCGTTCCCGCCCAGTCCACACCTGCCGCTGCCTCGATACCGCCCCCCAACCCTGCAAACAAACTGCAGATCTCGGGCACCATCTCCCCCGGCTACAAGCGGCTGGCCTGGCGCGACAACTCCTGCTTCAGCTGCAAGGGTGCGCCTGGCTGGTGCCCACCTTTAGCAGCATTACAGCTGGCCCAGTGAGGCTGAGTGGTGCCTTGTCAGCCGCAGGTCCTGTCAAAGTATACTGCGCCCATGCCACCCACCGCAGGCAAGTACGGCGAGGACCTGAGCGGCGGCTTCTTCGAGTCGGGCGGCTCCTCCCTCAAGCTGGGCTCCGTGAGGTGCGCTTGCTGGGCCACATGCATTTGCACATAATGTACCCAGCATGCTGTGCTGGCGCCTCAACAGCCTGATGACGACGGCACAGCGTTTAACATTGGCCAGCAGTTGCTTGCACCGCACCAGCACTCATGGGCCCTGGATGCCACTGCCTCTCCTGCTGCATGAGGCACACAGCTGCAGCACGATGCCCAACCCACACACCCACGCTCGCTGTCCGTCCCCCCTCGCCTCCCTGCAGCTCATACGCCCCCGCTTTCCTGGGCGCCGCCGCGCTCTGCTTCACCGACGGGTTCAACAAGACGGGGCTGCTGGACGACATCAAGTTCAAGGTGGGGTTCTTCTGTTTTGGCTTTGCCTTGAGCTTGTCAATCAACACTGTAGACTACAGTCTGGATGATGGGCAAGTGCAAGGTGGGGGCTTCGTTTCATTGGCCGTGCACTGTGTCGGTGTGACGTACTGCAGGGCGGGTGCATTTGTACCGCCCCGCCCTCCGGGTGTCTGCATTGGGCGGACTCGCAGGCGCAAGGGTGTGCGCCCCCCCTCACTCCATGCCTTCGCCCATGCCTGCAGGATTGCTTTGTCTTTCTGTTGAAGCCGGAGGAATGCGCCTGCCTAACTTCCTGCCTCCCCCCATGCCTTTGCCACATCATGCACGACAGGTCAAGTGGGGCGCTGATTACCTTATCAGCGCGCATGTGGAGGACTATGTGTTCATGGGCAGCATGGGCAACCAGACGGAGGGTGAGCTGCGGATGGGCAGGATGCAGCGGCAGCAGCGGCGGCGCGTGAGCGTGCCGGCCCGAGGGTGTACTCCCAACTGCCCCTGCAGGGGTTGTAGCCAGCTAGACTCTCAAATGCCCTGGCTGGATCAACCACCATTAATCCAAGCCTTTGCCGCCCAGACTTTGACAGCTGCGTGCCCTGAGAGCTGTATGTGTTTGGAGCGATTTGCTAGCTGCAAACGATGCGTCTCCCTGTCCCCAAACGTTGACAACTGCGTGCCGTGGACCTGCACAGCTGCTGCCCGGCTTCAAGCGCTCCTGGTCGCCCCTCTTTCTTCCCTCTCCTCTATCCAGACTTTGACAACTACGCGCCCTGGGAGCTGTACGAGAAGTACGACAAGCAGCGGCTTGTGGGATACTGCACCAAGGACGACCCCTGCTCAGAGGTCACCGGCCTGGCCGCCGCGGGTGCGCTGTGCGCATCTGTGCAGTACCATGTGCTGGATACCACAATCAAACCAACATACATGGGACCTGGGGCTGCCCACTGGCATGTCAGGGTCAGAGCGGGGTGCGACCTGCCCCTTGCACCTGCCATGGCCCTTGATTGTCCCCGCCCCTGGCGCCCTGCAGCGCTGGTCACCTCCAGCGAGCTGCTGCGCCCTAAGGCGGCGCCTTGTACTTCCCTTCTTTCATGCTTCCCTTCCTTCCTTTTGCCCCGCAGCGCTGGCCACCGCGAGCGAGCTGCTGCGCTCCGACAACCCGGCCTGGGCCGATAAGGCGCTCAAGCATGCCAAGCAGGTGGGTGTATGGTAGGTGCATAGGTTTAATGATACTATTGTGTGTGGATAGAATGGAGGCTCAGCTGCAACTGTTGGCTGGGGCATCTGGCTGCCCACTTGGAGACGGTCGAGGTGCTCCAGCACGCCAAGCAGGTGGGTGGGTGTGCATGCGCATGCAGTGGAGAACTGTCTGCTGGTGATGGCTGACGCAGGTGTGTGCCCACTCGAAGCCCGCCACGGCCCTTGCGCAGGCCCAGTCGCAGCACTCATCTGCCGCTCCACCCATCCTGCCCCCTTGTGCAGCTGTACGCCTTCGCCACCGAGTATCCCGGCAGCTACATGGACTCCAAGGACGAGGGCATCAAGGTGAGCAGGCGTGATGCGGGACGCGTGAGACGGTTTCCAGGCTTTCATGGGAGAAGCTGGTGCAGCGGAGGCAGCTTCAGACCAGCTGGCGGGCAGCCGCCTCGCTTCACGCTGCCGGCGGAGTTGCTGCCCTAAGCCCACCGCACCAGCGGTCCTCTGCAAGCCTGGCAATTGGGCCGGAGATGGCAGGACGCGCCCTGGCCCAACTGACACATGGTCGCAACTGAGCACACCAGTTTTCATCCTGCTGCAGGTGCTGGGCTACCTGTACAGCAGCACTGGCTATCAGGATGAGCTGGCCTATGCCGCCGCTATGCTGTACAAGGTCACGGGTGCGCTGCGCTGCGCTGCGCATGGGGGATTGCATGGGCTGAGCACGGGCCCCTGTTTGCCTGTTGCAAGCCCTGCATAGCCCTCGGAGGGCTGCATACACGAGGTTGCACATCATGCACATGCTGCGGTTGTGACGTACATGCTGCAGGCGAGGAGCAGCACAAGGCGGGCGCCGCCAACTACTTGGCTGACCCATGCTGCACACTAAGCACATGCTGCGTGTTAAACCAAAACATATGCAGGCGAGGAGAAGTACAAGGTGGACGCCGCCAAGTACTTTGCCGCCATCCCCGCGACGCCGCAGACGCAGGAAGTCGGCGAGCTCAAGCCGCTCACCGCCATCACGATGGCGCAGGCAAGCAGTGCTGTTTTGCAGGTGTATCTCCAGACGCTAGTGCGCTGAGAGAAGAGCGGAGCCGCTCAGCAGCCAGCCAAGCTAGCCGGCGGGATGCTTGGGCACGCCTGCCCGACTGTCTACCAAACTGAATCCTCCACTCCTGCCCAACATGCAGCTGGATCCTGACAGCGCCGTCTACCGCACCGCCGCCGAGGCGTTCTTCAACCAGGTCCGCGGCTGCAGAACTGAAGGCCCAACCGGGCCGGGCTCTGCCTGCTGCATGCATGATGCATATTTGTGATTTTTGAGTTGCGTTGCCTCTTGGCAATGCTCAGCGCATTTCCAGCTGCCGCTTTCCGAAAGCTCATTCCGGCTCACGCGCCGGTCTGCTTCGCCCTGCTCCGCAGTACCTGAGTGGCGACATCCGGCACACCGACTGCGGGCTGGCCATCCCCTACCACTGGTGCGCTGCCGCTGCCGCTGTGCTGTGCTGCCCCGCTGCAACTGTGCTGCCCCGCTGCGGCATTGCACTACATGTGGCTGGCAGCACTTGACTGCGCCACCATGCGACTGATGCGCAGCGGCACAGTGACAAAGCCGTCTGCTGTTCAGTTGAGTCAGCCCCCCAGGCCCAGCCAGGAGCATCACTGCCGCCCGGCTCTGCCCACGGCCTGCTTGCCCGCTTGCAGGGGAGCCCTGACACACGGCAACAACATTGCAACCCTGGGCATGTGCTACGCCAAGGTGCGCTGGTGTCTTGCTGCGCTCTCAGGCGCCAAGCCAGCCAGCAGGGCTAGCAGCGTAGGTTACCAGCTCAGGCTGCCAGCTCAGAATGGGCAGCTCAGCGGCGTGCCTGGCATGCTTTGCTCCTGCAGTCCCCCAAGGTGGACCCCGCCTATGCCGCCCGCCTCTTCAACTACGGCAAGCACCAGGCAAGCTGGGCAGGGGCGGGCAGTGAAAGCATGGAGGGAGGGAGGGGCAGACCACACCAGCGGTTGACCTGACTCTGACGTCACAAGGCGTGTTTATGAAACAAGCAGCTTTGGGCAGCCTGTGCAGCTCCGGCAGCGCCCCTGGCATGCTCGGACCAAGGCCTCCGTTCTGGCAAGCGTGACGGTTTCACGCGCTCCGTGTCCCCTCATGCCTGCAGGTCGACTACACACTGGGCGACTGCGCCGAAAAGTGCTTGCCCATGAGCATACCTATAGTTTAGCTTGAACGGAATGTGTACCTTGATGCAGGTTGACTACACGCTGGGCGACTGCGGCCGCAGTTGGCTGGTGGGCTTTGGCGAGAAGTACCCGCAGGTGGGTGTGGCACGGCGGTACCGCAGGAAGGAAGGGGCCCAGAATGGAGTCCCTGAGGCAGGGCTGCTATGCTAAGCAGGGCTGGGTTCAGGATAGCATGTGGACGCGCATGCTGCGGCGTCGCGGCAGCCGCCTGCTCGCACGAGTGCTGACTGCACCACTGCTGCTCTGCCCCTGCCGCCCATACTATCATTTTTCGCAGTACCTGCACCAAGACCCCGCCTACAATTCCATCCTCGTGTGGAAGGACGACAAGGACCCGCTGGGTGTGCGCATCCCCGGCACGTGAGTGGCAGGAAGATGACATGCGCATGATAACAGCAGAGCTGGCATGTGCATCTGAGTGCATGTGGTACGTGAGTGGGTCACCACTTGCCAAGTGTGTCTGTGCATGCCGATGTGGTGGTATGGCTGGGTTTTGAGTGGTGCCACTGCACTCTGAGGGGTCCGCTGGCCGAACTGCACCGCTGCCCGTCACAATGAACTCATCCCTATCTGCTGGCTGCCCGTTTCCGCCCCATGCATGCAGCATGCACCTGGGCCCCATCACCCAGGAGAAGACGGAGCGCCCCCAGATGTGGCAAAAAGCCATGCCAGACTTCCTGGGCAATTATTTCCCTGCCCGACACATTGCCTGTGAGTGGCGGGAGTGGTGGGGAGTGCAACTCATTATTTGCGAGACTGCAGAGGCTCCCCGCAGGCCCATGCCGCAGCTGCCCACACGCAGCAAAGGAGACTGCTTGCTGAGTGATCTTCTCCCCCCTTCTACCCTGCAGACGGCACCATGTTTGGCGCGCCGCTGCTGAACGACGGCATGATCCTGTCCCGCCGCGACTACACGTGAGGATAGGGGGCTGCTGGTTGGTTGCTCTCAAGTCGTGGCCATCTGGGTCCGACGGTTGCCTTCTGGAATAGAAGACTTGACATGCTACAGAGCGCCCTTGGCCAGCCTAACCAGCTGGTCTGCTGCCACCCTGCTGGCGGCCTGGTGAGTGTCACCCTGCCTGTGCCTCCCTGCGTCCCTCTGTCCGCCGCTCCACCTGCCTCACTATCTGTGCTTCACTCCTCCTGCCGCAGCTACACAGAGCCCACCATCACGTACAACAGCGCCATAGTGGGCGCGCTGGCGGGCCTGTCCGAGTATTATGATGTCAAGCCGTGGAAGGGGTGAGCGATGCCATCGTGCACGATGGTGTGAAGTGCTATTTTCCGTGAACGGAAGCCTTGCCCGGCAAGAGGCGCAGTGGACTCCTGCGCATTACATGTTTGGAGCTTGCATTGCATGTTAGGGCGGCCTGCCCGCAGGCGGCGGATCAGGCAGATGCCCCCAGACTGTCCCTGATCCCCAAGTCCTGCGCGCTTGCTTGCCTGCACCCCATCCTTGCTCTTGCCTACTCCACCCTTACCTCGCTGCAGTGAGCTGAAGGAAGTCAACCCCGTGGACTGGCGCCCCTACCTGCTCAAAAACTGAGCCACTCTGAAGAACTGAGTGCTCTGAAAGACCGAGCTGCTACACGCACATCAGCAGCCCAGGAAGCTGAAAGCAGCGCCAGCACGCAGCAGCTCCGGCAGCGGATGTCACCGGCCTCCCTCTCTTGGGGGGGCCTTGGGCACACGAGCCGTGGCTTCTTGCTCAGGCTGGGAGCCCCTCCTTCCGGCTTGATGCCCCACCCCCAACTGGTTGCATTTTGATGCATTCCAATCGTTGTGCCAAGCACTGCCTGCACTTGTCTGTCCGCCCAAGGCCCCCAGTTGAGAGCTGCCACACGATTGCTATCGATTCAAGCGGACACAGCGTGCCACCATTGCGGCCGCCGCACCGCTCTGCTGCCCTGCTCTTTCTTCAAACTGTCCGCTGTGCTTCTGTTCGCTCTCAAGTTGACGTGTTGTAAGACACACGCCCTGCTGCCAGCGGCTGCTCGGCGCGACCTTGCCACTCTGCAACGGGTTGCGCCGGGACCGTGCCAGCCGGGACCAGCATAGCCTCAGGTTGAGGCCCAACCACTGCCCGGTGCGCCCGCCTCTGCAGTGGTGGATGAGAGGACGGTGTGCGAGCTGGGCACAACCACTGACAACGAGAACCGCTGGTGGGTGTGAGGGTGCAAGCTCACCAAGGTCTGGGAGGGCGTTGATTTCTTGGGGTGGATGGCGCACGTGGTTTGGCTGAGGCAGACCCTGCTGTGCAAGCGCCACGTCGGTGTTGGAAAGGGCCGGTGCCGCTGTGCATGGCGAGCGCTGCTCACTGCTTGTAGCCACTTGCGTGCAATGCCCCCTGCTGCAGGGCGCAATCTGAGACGGGCTGCCCCATGGCACCATACTGAATCAATAGATTCCTCAGCCCACCTGGTGCAGCCCCACGCCAGGCTGTCAACGAGTGCGCACCCTGAGCGATGCAGCTGCACACGTCGAGCAGGGCACCCAGCGCTGTTGGGATTAAGTTGCAGCTTGCATCATCAGCCATCTTGCCGTGCGCATGCTTCTCTCCGCCAAATGGCTGCCCCCGTTCCATGCAGTACTGAAGTCGTTGCTCCTTTTTTCGAGACTGCATCCATTGATCCCTGCCGTTTGGTTGCCCAGCAAAAACCCAGATGCCACACGAATGGTCAGCTAAAATTTGAATGTGTGGCCGAGGCGGGGGCAGATCCACCTCGGCGCCGCTTGGTCTGCGGCCCGGTCTGCAGTCTGACAGGCTCCACTCGCCCCATGTGGGCGCAGGCGCAGGCCCCTGCGTGCCTCTTCGTGCTCAATTGGCACTGAGCCGGCGTTGCACTGTTGGCTAGGGGCCGCTCCAGCCATGGCGCTTCGGGCCGCGTCCCTTCTGGTGCTAGTGCTGGCCGCCATCGCTGGCCAGGCGTATGCATGCCCCTTTGCGAGCATGCTGCAGGGCGATCTGGATGCACCGGGGCGTAAGCTCCTGCAAGCAACCTGCAACATCGCTGCCGTGGACCAGGTGCGCCAATTGGCCGGCTCCAATTGAACGCTTGGGCCGTGATGTAGCCCTAGGGGCGCACAGGCAGGGTTGCTGCCTCATCCCTCCCCTCCGCTGCCGCATTTTTGCCGCCAACCGCCGTGGCGCAACCCTTGCGTGCCCACCCCCTGAGCTGCCCCGCAGGCCAACCAGGCCTCCCCGCCTGCTGGCCCGTCTGCCCAGACAGCTGTGGATGTAGCTGTGCGCAACATTGCCAAGTGCGCTGGGATGGAGGGGCAGCAGCGTGGGGTTCAGTGTCACCCCCGCTGCTGCGGCCACTGCAGGCCAAGTTGACATGCGGGCTGCATGCGGGTGGCGGCGCTCCTTGCCATCATGTCCATCAAACATTCACCCGGTTCTACCCTGCCCACGTGCAGGCAGATCATTCTGTTCTCCACCGACCGCAACGCCCCCGGCGTGGGCGGCCCAGGCACCCCCAACCGCGCCATCCGCCACGGCGCCCTGCTGCGCCAGGCCTTCCACGACTGCGGCAGTGAGTGGTTGGGTAGCTCATGTTGCAAGGACGCCTCCTCTGCTTCTGCCATGGTGTGGAGAGCGCTGCAAAGCTGCGGCAGTGCGGTTGCATGAGGAGAATGGACTTGATCCCTGAGCCAAGACCTGCTGTGAAGGTGGCGACAGCTGCGGGACCTCCACTCACATGCCGCCCCCTGCCCCTCCTCTGCGCCCCTGCAGCTTACAACAAGCCAGCTCGCACAGGCGGCTGCAACGGCAGCCTGCGCACCCAGGTGCGAGCACATGCCTCCACCCCTGCACACGCAGTGCAGCATGGTGCTGCTTGGCATGGCATTGTCATTGCGCAGCCCTGAGCAGCCTGTGGGCCATGCAGTACCAACTGCCCCCTTTCAAAGTTTCCTGCCCCCCTCTCAATTCATTCAGAGCGAGGTGGGCGCCGGCGTGAACGCCAACCTGATTGGCACCGTTGCGCTGGTGCAGCGCTACCGCCAGGTGAGCCACACACGCCTGGCCAAACACCTGGGCATGAGTGAACGGAGGGCAAGAGTGCTTGATGTGGATGTGGATGCATGCGTGCCCAGGTTGCGGCTGTGGTGTCTGGCATGGGCTGCAGCTTGCATTGTCGCTGTGCGCAAAATGCCCTTGCATTGTCGCTGTGCGCAAAATGCCCGGCGGGGGCTTTGCAGGGAAGAGTGCTCCGACTCCGAGCTGTTGCCTTCACAGGGTTTGAATGCATACGCCTCAGTGAGACATTCCCCTGAGCTACAACCCCACTGCTTGCAGCTCATCAACGCCGAGATCAACCGCCAGATTGCCGCGGGCAGGGTGCGTGCCTGCAGCATGGAACTTCAGGCATTGAACCACTGGCCTTGCTTGTCAGCCAGGCCAAGGGCTGCCTGCCGCACTTTCTGAGCTGGTCTGTACCAGCAGCTGCAGCCAAAACGCCTGTCAAACCAACCCCCACAAACCCCGCCCCCCTCATCCGCCTGTGCAGCTGCCCGCCGGCACAGCCATCTCGTATGCCGACACTTTCCAGCTGACCGGTGCTGCCGCTGTTGTGGCCACCGGCGGCCCTGCCAACCTCGTCGACCGCGTTGAGGTGCGGTACTGGTTTTCTTTGTTGCCTATCCTTGGCCAGAGCAAGAATTATATCAGCAGAGCTGGATTGCTTGGTAGGGCAGGTTTCCTGCCCCAGAAGCTTGCAAAAAGGGTGGCATACCGCCGGCAGCCGCTGCCCTGCAGTGCGACCTCAGCGCAACCAGGGCTGCTGACTGCCTGTTCTCCTCCCACCTGCTGCACCCCTTTGTCCCTCCTTAAAGATGGGCCGTGTGGATTGGTGAGCACAGAGCCTGCTCACAAACAGCTCCAGACTGTTGACGGCGGGCTGTGTAGTGTTGCTTGCATGTGGGCGCCTGCAGCCGGCGACGACCGCCGCCCGGTTGCCATGCGGTTCCTATGCGCCCTTCTCTACGCGCTTTTCTTATTTGCAAAGCAAAAGCTGAGCGTGCATGCACCTGTGCCGCCTTCTCTGCAGGGCCACCCGCTCCGATGACGTCTCGCTGCTGCCCAGCCGCAACCTGGGTTTTGGCTCCCTCGCCTGCCGCTTCCGTGAGTGCCCGCTGCTGCCGCCGCTGTGCTGCTGCGGCAGCTGTGGCTGTCTCCTGCGGTCACCTGTGGCGGGCCCATGCCAGCGTTCCCCTTGTGTCGGTTTGCTACATGCTGGTCGCCGACAGGATCTGCCGCTGCGAGGGGCTTGGCGGCCAGCCTGCTCCGAGTATTGCCCTACCTCCTTCGTGTCGCACCTATGCCTCCCAACTTCCTGCCCTCTGTGTGTTGCAGTGGACATGGGCTTCACTCTCCGGGACTTGGTGGCCCTGTCTGCCGCCCACACTCTGGGTGCTGTCAACGGCCGCGCCATGACCCCCACCCCCCAGGCCTTTGACGGCAGCGGTGCGTGCGTGTGTTGGTGGTGTGGGGCGCCATGCGCCATTCATGCTGCTGGGGCTGGCAGTTGCCAGTTGTCACCGATCTGGTCGCCTCCCAGCCATGCCGCTGCCCCTGCTCTGCCCATCCACCCGCCGCATTCACCCACCTGCTGTGCCCAGCCCACTCACGCCTCATGCTCCTGCCCTGCTGCAGACTACTTCCAGCTGGTGTCCCTTGACTCCCTTTCTCTTGATCAAGCTCACCATACACCTCCCCCCCCCCCCCCCCCCCCCCCCCCCCCCCCCCCCCCCCCCC
>VFQQ010003722.1_pt1 | contig 14433 bp, 12 predicted proteins | sample 3512341 | NCBI WGS metagenome assembly VFQQ01 (sample SAMN10412373, study PRJNA504923) | tailings metagenome | isolation source: Relicate 2 Philex TSF1 revegetated site | place: Philippines: Tuba, Benguet | collected 2017-08-29 | reverse complement strand
TGAAGACGCTGGAGGAACCGCCCGAGTACCTGAAGTTCGTGCTGGCCACGACCGACCCCGAGAAGGTGCTGCCCACGGTGCTCTCTCGCTGCCTGCAGTTCAACCTGCGGCCCATGGCGCCCGCCACCGTGCGTGAGCACCTGGCCGCGGTGCTGCAGGCCGAAGGCGTGCCGGCCGACGAAGCCGCGCTGCGGCTCTTGTCGCAGGCGGCCCGGGGTTCGATGCGCGATGGTCTTTCGCTCACCGACCAGGCCATCGCCTACGGCGGTGGCAAGGTCGATGAAGCGGTGGTGCGCGGCATGCTGGGCAGCGTCGACCGGCATCATGCGCGCGCGCTGGTGCAGGCGCTGGCGCAGCGCGACGGTGCCGCGGTGCTCGAAGGCGTGGGTGCGCTGCGGGCGCAGGGGCTGTCGGCCGCGGCCACGCTCGACGCCATTGCGCAGTTGCTGCAGCAGATGGCGGTGGAGCAGGCGGTGCCCGGGGCGCTCGATGCCGACGACCCGGTGGCCGAAGACGCCCGCGCCCTCGCACCGCTGCTCACGGGCGAGGAGACACAGTTGCTCTACAGCATGGCGCTGCACGGCCGCCCCGAACTCAACCTGATGAGCGACGAACACGCGGCGCTGACGATGGTGCTGCTGCGGTTCCTGGCCTTCCCGCGTGCGGGTGCGCCAGCGCCAGCGCCACGGTCGGCACCGCTGCGGGCACCGGCGCCGCCGGCGATCAGCGTGGCGCGGCCGGTGCCCGCGCCACTCCCACCGGCGCCGTTGCCGGCAACGCCGAAGGTGGCCGCACCGCCATCGCCGCCGTTCGTGGCCGCGGCTGCCGCCGCCACGCGCGACCCCGTGCTGGGCGACCGCTGGGACCAACTCGTCAAGCAGCTGGTGGAGCAGGGCAGCATCGCCGCGCTGGTGCGTGAGCTGGCGCAGCAGTCGGCGCTGCTCGCGGTTGAGGGCCCCGTCTGGCGCCTGCAGGTGCCGCTGGAGCCCCTGCGCAACGCCACGCTGGCCGAACGCTTGGGTGCCGCCATCACGGCCCACCTGGGCGAGCCCGTCAGGCTCGAACTCGCGGCCGGCAACCCCACCGACAGCCCCGCCCAGCGCGACGCCGCGGAACGCGCGCGCCGCCAGGCCGCGGCCGAAGCCACGATCCAGCAGGACCCGGTGGTGCTCGAACTGATGCAGCAGTTCAAGACTGCGCGCCTCGTGCCCGGCTCGATCAAACCCGTCTGAACCGAAAGGAACCCCACCATGATGAAGGGCCAGCTCGCCGGCTTGATGAAACAGGCCCAGGCCATGCAGGACAACATGAAGCGCGCGCAGGAGGAACTGGCGCAGCTGGAGGTCGAAGGCGTGAGCGGCGCCGGCCTCGTGAAGGTCACCATGACCTGCAAGAACGATGTCAAGCGCGTCACCATCGACCCGAGCCTGCTCGCCGACGACAAGGACATGCTCGAGGACCTGGTGGCTGCCGCCTTCAACGATGCCGTGCGCCGCGCCGAAGAGGTGAGCACGGCCAAGATGAGCAAGCTGACCGCGGGCATGCCGCTGCCCCCGGGCATGAAGTTCCCCTTCTAGTCATGTCGGCCCCCAGGCTCGTGGCTTCGCCCCTTCGCCACCCCCCAAGGGGGCGCGGCCGCCTTGGGGCGGCCCGGCGCCGGCCGTGAGCGAGGCCGCGCTCGACGGCCTGATCGAGGCGCTGCGCCGCCTGCCCGGCGTGGGGGTGAAGTCGGCGCAGCGCATGGCCTTCCACCTGCTGCAGCACGACCGCGAAGGCGCGCGCCGGCTGGCCACCGCACTCACCGACGCCACCACGCGCATGCGGCACTGCAGCCGCTGCCACACCTTCACCGAAGCCGATGTCTGCGCCACCTGCCTCGATGCCCGGCGGGACACACGCCTGCTCTGCGTGGTGGAAAACCCCGCCGACCAGGCCGCGCTGGAGCGCAGCGGCAGCTACAAGGGCCTGTACTTCGTGCTGATGGGGCGGCTGAACCCGCTGCAGGGCGTGGGCCCGGCCGACATCGGCGCCGCGGCCTTGCTGGAGCGGGCCGGTGATGGCGTGGTGCAGGAGGTCATCCTTGCCACCGGCTTCACTGCGGAAGGCGAGGTCACCGCGCAGGCGCTGGCCACGGCGCTGAAGGCTCGGGGCCTGAAGGTGACGCGGCTGGCGCGGGGTGTGCCGGCCGGCGGTGAACTCGAGTACGTGGACCTCGGCACGCTGGCCCACGCGATGGGCGACCGGCGCTGAACCTTCAGTCGGCCACCGCCGCGCGGTAGGCGTGCCAGGAGGCGTGCCCGAGCACCGGCCCCACGACCACCAGCCCGGCAAACCAGGGCAGCATCGCCAGCACGACCGAGCCCGCGATCAGCGCACCCCAGAACAGCATCACGCCGGTCTGCGTGAGCACCAGGCGCAGGCTGGTGAGGCCGGCGGTGATGGCGTCGGTCTGGCGGTGCAGGATCATCGGCATCGAGACCACGCTCACCGCGTAGATGAGCCCGGCAAACACCGCGCCCACCGCCGCCCAGGCCACGATGAAGTTCAGGTTCTCCGGGTCCAGCAGCGCCAGCAGCGAGCCCTTGAAATCGGGCATGCCGTCGAAGCTGACGGCAAACACCACCAGCGTGGCGCGGCCCCACAGCATCTCCAGCACCAGCAGCACGAAGCCGAAGATGGCCAGCTGCCCGGTGCGTGTGTCCCAGGCCAGCAGCGAGTCGCCGAAATCCGGCTTTTCGCCGCGCTCCAGCCGCTGGCTGGTGCGGTAGAGCCCCAGGCACAGGAAGGGCCCCGTCAGCAGGAAGCCGGCCGACAGCGCCAGCGTGTACGCCGGTGCGTGTTCGTAGACCTTGAGCAGCGCCCAGCCCATGACCATGAAGGCTGCGCCGTAGAACAGGCCGATGAGCGGCGCGCGCGTGAAATCGCGCCAGCCCGCCAGCAGCCAACGCAGCGGGTCGGCCCAGGCGAGCCGGTTCAACACGATGGCAGGGGCTGCTGCGGGCGCGGGTGCCGCGGGCTCTTCGTGGCGCGCTGGCAGTTCGGGTTCGGGGGCGTTCATGGCAGGGCCTGAGCCTAGGCGGCCGCCAGCGTGCCGTCCACCCGGAGCGGCCCGGATCAGTCGTCGTCTTCAGTGCCGCGCCGGTGTGCGCTGCGGCGCACGGCGCGCAGCAGCCACACGCCGCCGGCGGCCGCGCCCAGGAAGCCCAGCAGCCCGAAAGCCGGCAGCCCCAGCAGCTGCGGGCCGCCGCCCACGGTCATGACGATGGAGGAGCCGATGATCAGCGCCGCGATCACCAGCGCCACCGCGAGCCGGCTGGCGGCGCGGTCGATCTGGTCACCCGTGCGTTTGAGGTCGGCGATCTCGATGCCCACCTGCAGCCGCCCCTGGCGCGCTCGCCGCAGCAGCAGCGCGGCGTCGCCCGGCAGCTGGCCGATCACGCCGAGTGTGCTGTTCAGGGCCTGCCAGCCGCGCAGGCCCAGCGCCTTGGGGGTGTAGCGCGCCCGCACCAGTTGCTTGAGCAGCGGCAGCGCCTCGGCCGCCATGTGGAAGTCGGGGTCGAGGCCGCGGCCCATGCCTTCGAGCGAGATGAAGGCCTTGATCAGCAGCGCCAGGTCGGCCGGCAGCGCCAGGTGATGCTGGCGCAGCACCGTCGTCACCTCCCCCAGCATGTGGGCCAGGTTCAGCTGCGCCAGCGGCGTGCCGTGGTACTGCTCGACGAAGGCCTCGATCTCGTCTTCCAGCACGCCCAGCTGCACCGTGGGCATGCCGCTGGGCTCGCCCTGGCTGGTCCAGTCGAGCAGCACCTCGGCCACGTGGGCCGGCTTGCGCTCCACCAGGCCCAGCAGCAGGCGCAGCAGCTCGTCGCGCCGGCGCTGCGAGAGCCGCCCCACCATGCCGAAGTCGATGAAGGCGAGGCGGTTGCCGGGCAGGTAGAACACGTTGCCGGGGTGCGGGTCGGCGTGGAAGAAACCGTCCTGCACGATCATCTTCATCACCGCGCGCGCGCCGCGGCGCGCCAGCAGCTTCAGGTCCAGCCCCGCCTCGGCGGCGCGCGGCAGCTCGGTGCCGGGGATGCCCTCGATCCAGTCCTGCACGTTCAGCCGGGCGCCGGTGTGGGCCCAGTGCACACGCGGGATCACGACCTCGGGCATGGCCGCCAGGTTGGCGGCCATGCGCTCGGCGTTGTGGCATTCGGCGCCGAGGTCCAGCTCGCGCCGCAGGCTGCGGCCGAACTCGCGCACCAGCTGGCGCGGGCGGTAGGGCCGCAGTGCTGGCCATTGCTGTTCGGCGAGCAGCGCCAGGCGCTCGAGCAGGCGCAGGTCGGCCTCGATGGTGTCGACGATGCCGGGGCGGCGGATCTTCACGACCACCTCGGTGCCGTCGTGCAGCGCGGCGCGGTGCACCTGCGCGATCGAGCCGGCGGCCAGCGGCCCGGTGTCGAAGCGTGCGAAGACCTCGCCAGGCTCGCCGCCCAGGTCTTCGCACAACTGCGGCAGCAGCTCTTCCAGCGGCAGCGCGCGCACACGGCTGTGCAGGCGGCCGAACTCGGCGGTCCACTCGGGGCCGAAGAGATCGCCGCGGCCGGCGAGGATCTGGCCCAGCTTGACGAAGGTGGGGCCCAGCTCCTCCAGCGCCAGCCGCACCTGCACCGGCGGCGGCAGGCGCGCCAGCTCGTCGGCGTGCTCGCGGTTCAGTACGTGGCCGGCGCGGGCCAGTGCGTCGGCCAGGCCCATGCGGCGCACGGCGTCGCCCAGGCCGTGGCGCACGAGCACCGCGGCGATCTCCTGCAGCCGCCCGATGTCGCGGGCGGCGGTCAGCGTCTGGAGCAGCATCGCCGCGCAGTATCGCCGCGGCGGCGGGGCCTCAGCGTGCGCGGCGCACGCGCAGGATCTCGTCGAGGATCAGGCAGATGGCGCCGAGCGTGATGGCGCTGTCGGCCAGGTTGAAGCTGGGGAAGTAGCCGCCGCGGAAGATCGGCTCCAGGAACGCAAAGCGGAACTGCAGGAAGTCGACCACGTAGCCGTGCACCAGGCGGTCGATCACGTTGCCCAGGGCGCCACCCATGATCATGCTGACCGCGAAGCAGAACAGCTTCTGCGCGGGGTGGCTCTTCATCATCCAGACGATGAAGCCCGACGCCACCAGGCCCAGGCCGATGAAGAACCAGCGCTGCCAGCCGGCCGCGTCGGCCAGGAAGGAGAAGGCAGCGCCGGTGTTGTGCGCCCGCACGAGGTTGAAGAAGCTGGTGACCGGGCGCGACTCGAGGTAGGCGAACTCGCCGAGGATCAACGTCTTCGTCACCTGGTCGGCCAGGATCACGATGCCGGCCAGGCCCAGCCACAGCCACAGGCCGGGGCCTGCCGGGGAACGGTTCGCCATGCTCAGGCCACCGCGCGGGTTTCGCCCGCGCCGTACAGGTTGCTGGTGCAGCGGCCGCACAGGCCCGGGTGTGCCGGGTCGTGGCCGACGTCGTCGCGCCAGTGCCAGCAGCGTTCGCACTTGGTGGCCGACGAAGGCGTCACGGCGATGGCCAGGCTGTCACCGGCCACGAGTTCGGCCACCGAAGTGATGAACACGAACTTCAGGTCTTCACCCAGTGATGCGAGCACCGCATGGTCCTCGGCCGGCGCCGTGATGCGCACGTTGGCCTGCAGCGAGGAGCCCACCGCGCCGGTGCTGCGCACGGCCTCGATCTCCTTGTTGACGGCGTCGCGCACGGCGTGGATGCGGTCCCACTTGGCGAGCAGGCTGCTCTCGGTGGCGCCGAAGTCCCAGTAGGTTTCCGTGAAGATGGACTCCGTCTGGCCCACCAACGCCCAGGCCTCCTCCGCGGTGAAGCTGAGGAAGGGCGCCATCCAGCGCAGCATGGCCTGCGTGATCTGCCACAGCGCCGTCTGCGCGCTGCGCCGCGCCAGGCTCTTCGGCGCGGTGGTGTACAGGCGGTCCTTCAGCACGTCGAGGTAGAAGGCGCCCAGGTCTTCGCTGCAGTAGACCTGCAGCTTGGCCACCACGGGGTGGAACTCGTAGACCTCGTAGTGCTTGAGGATGTCGGCCTGCAGCTCGGCAGCGCGTGCCAGCGCGTAGCGGTCGATCTCCAGCATCTGGGCCGGCGCCACCACGTCCTTCGCGGGGTCGAAATCCGAGGTGTTGGCCAGCAGGAAACGCAGCGTGTTGCGGATGCGGCGGTAGGCGTCCACCACCCGCGCCAGGATCTTGTCGTCGCCCGCGATGTCGCCCGAGTAATCAGAGGCTGCCACCCACAGGCGGATGATCTCGGCACCCAGCTTCTTGGTGATGTCCTGCGGGTCGATGCCGTTGCCCAGCGACTTGCTCATCTTGCGGCCCTGGCTGTCCACCGTGAAGCCGTGCGTGAGCAGGCCGCGGTAGGGCGCGCGGTCGTACAGCGCGCAGGCCAGCAGCAGCGAGCTGTGGAACCAGCCGCGGTGCTGGTCGTGGCCTTCCAGGTACAGGTCGGCCTCGGGGCCGGTCTGGTGGAAGCCCTCGGGGTGCTGCTTGCGCAGCACATGCTCGAAGGTGGAGCCGGAGTCGAACCAGACCTCGAGGATGTCGCTGCTCTTGGTGTACGCCGCCGCGTCGGCCGCGCCCAGGATCTCCTCGGCCGTGACGCGGCTCCAGGCCTCGATGCCGCCGGCCTGCACGATGTCGGCGGCGCGGTCGAGGATTTCCATCGTCTTCGGGTGCAGATCGCCGGTTTCCTTGTGCAGGAAGAAGGGCAGCGGCACGCCCCAGCTGCGCTGGCGGCTGATGCACCAGTCGGGCCGGTTGGCGATCATGTCGCGCAGGCGGGCGCGGCCGTTCTCGGGGTAGAAGCCGGTGTGGTCGATGGCTTCGAGTGCGAGCTGGCGCAAGGTCTTGGGCGCCTTGTCCTTGGTGAACACGCCAACGCCTTCGTCCATGCGCACGAACCACTGCGCCGCGGCGCGGTAGATCACGGGCGACTTGTGGCGCCAGCAGTGCGGGTAGCTGTGGGTGATGCCCACGGTGCTCATCAGGCGGCCCGCGGCCTTGAGCGCCGCGATGATCACGGGCACGGCCTTCCAGATGTGCTGGCCGCCAAACAGCGGGAAATCGGCCGCGTAGACGCCGTTGCCCTGCACCGGGTTCAGGATGTCGTCCACCGTGAAGCCGTTGTTGATGCAGGAGTTGAAGTCGTCCAGGCCGTAAGCGGGCGAGGAGTGCACGATGCCGGTGCCGTCGCTGTCGCTCACGTAGTCGGCCAGGAACACGGGCGACAGGCGTCGGTAGCCGGGGTCGGCGTCGTACAGCGGGTGGCGGAAGTTCAGGCCGCCAAGCTGGTCGCCGGTGGCGGTGGCGATCACCGTGCCTTCGAGGCCGAAGCGCTCCAGGCATTTCTCGACCAGGGTCTCGGCCAGCACCAGGCAGCCCTTGGGCGTGTCGACCAGGGCGTAACTGAGTTCGGGGTGGGCGTTGAGCGCCTGGTTGGCCGGGATGGTCCAGGCGGTGGTGGTCCAGATGACGGCGAAGCCGCTTTTGCCGGGCGGCAGGGCGGCCAGGCCGAAGGCGGCGGCCAACTGGCCGGCGTCGTCGGTCTCGAAAGCCACGTCCAGCGTGTCGCTCTGCTTGTCGGCGTACTCGATCTCGAATTCGGCGAGCGAGCTGCCGCAGTCGAAGCACCAGTACACGGGCTTCAGGCCGCGGTAGACGAAGCCCCGCTCGATCACACGCTTGAAGGCGCGGATCTCGCCGGCCTCGTTGGCCGGGTCCATCGTGGCGTAGCGGTGCTCCCAGTCGCCGAGCACGCCCAGGCGCTTGAAGTCGGCCATCTGCAGTGCGATCTGCTCGGTGGCGTAGGCGCGGCTCTTGGCCTGCATGTCGTCGCGGCTCAGGTTGCGGCCGTGCTTCTTCTCGATCGCGTTTTCGATCGGCAGGCCGTGGCAGTCCCAGCCCGGCACGTACTGCGCGTCATAGCCGGCGAGCTGCCGCGCCTTGACGATCATGTCCTTCAGCACCTTGTTGACGGCGTGCCCCATGTGGATGGCACCGTTGGCATACGGCGGGCCGTCGTGCAGCACGAAGAGCGGCCGGCCTCGCCGCGCCACGCGCAGGCGCTGGTACAGGCCAACGTCCTCCCAGGCCTTGATCCAGCCCGGCTCGCGCTTGGGCAGGTCGCCGCGCATCGGGAACGGCGTGTCGGGCAGGTTGAGGGTGCTGCGGGTGTCCGGTGTGGTGCTCATGGCGTTGCGCCCGGTGCGCGGGCGGCGTTCGTGGGGACGGTTCGCGGCATGTGCCGCGCGGCGGGGCCCGGCGTGCGGGCGCTTCAGACCACCTTCAGGCGGCCGTCCCGATAATTCGATCGCGCGTCGATTGGCGGCGTGTGCAGGCGTGCCAGCGCCGGGGTGCCGTGGCACCGCCGGTGCAAGCGGTGAAGGAAGGCCGCGAACGATCCATGCGGTTGATTCTACCGAGCCTGCTCCTGCTGCCCTGCCTGTGCGCCGCCGCCGACACCGCCGGCGAGCCGGCCACGCACTGGGAAGGCGCCGTCGGCCTGCGCCTGGGCTGGCAGCCCGAGTACAACGGCGGCACCCGGCAGGTGGTGAAGGCCACGCCGGTGTTCTTCCTGCGCTACGGCCGCCTGACCATCACCAACGCCAGCGGCTTCCGCACCAAACGTGCCGAGGACGTGTCGCGCGGGCTCGGGCTCGATCTGGTGCAGGGTGAACGCCTGCGCCTGAACCTGGCCTTGCGGGTCGATTCGGGCCGCAGCGAAAGCAGCAGCCCGGCACTGCAGGGGCTGGGTGACATCGAGCCCACGCTGCGCGCCCGCGCCACCGCGGGCTACCACCTGGGCGGCCCCTGGCGCCTGGGGGCTTCGTGGAGCGTGGACGCCTTCGGCCGCGGCGGCGGCAACTTCGGTGACCTGAGCGTGGGCTGGGAACACGCCGTCGGCACGGCGAGTCAGCTCAACCTGGGCGCCAGCCTGTCGATCGCCCAGGACCGCTACATGCAGACCTACTACGGCATCACGCCCGAACAGTCTGCGCGCACCGGCTACCCCGTGTACAGGCCGGGCAGCGGCCTGCGTGACCTCACGGTGTCGGCCGGTACACGCACGGACTTCGGCACCGAGTGGACCCTGCTCACCGGCGCCAGCGTGACGCGGCTGCTCGGCCCCGCAGCCGCCAGCCCGCTGACCGGGCGCCGCAACACCTGGGGCCTGAGCGCCGGCCTGGCCTGGCGCTTCTAGGCGCGCTGGGCGGCAAACCAGTCGCGCGCGGCCTGCGTGTCGCGGGCGATGCCTTCGCGCAGCGCATCGAGCGATGGGTACTTCAGCTCGTCGTGCAGCTTGTGCAGCAGCTCCACCTGCACGAGGCGGCCGTAGCCGGCGTCGGTGGCCAGGGGCCACTGCAGGCAGTGCACCTCCAGCAGCACACGGCCGGCGTCCTCGACGCTCGGTCGCACCCCGAAGCTGGCCACGCCCGGCAAGGCGTGGTCGCCGAGGCCTTGCACGCGCACGACGAAGATGCCGGCCGCCGCCGGCCTGGGGTGCGGGAAGCGCAGGTTCAGCGTGCGAAAGCCCAGTTCGCGGCCCAGCTTGCGGCCGTGCTGCACCCGCCCGCTGACCGCGTAAGGCCGGCCCAGCAGCGCGGCGGCGCGTGCCATGTCGCCGGCGGCCAGCGCTTCACGCACGGCCGAGCTCGACACGCGCAGGCCGTGCACCTCGTAGCTCATCATGCGCGCCACGTCGAAGCCCATCGAGGCGCCGGCCTCGTCGAGCATCGTGTAGGTGCCGGCGCGCCTGGCGCCGAAGCGGAAGTCGTCGCCGACGAGCACGTAGCGGGCCCTCAGCCCGTCCCGCAGCACCTCGGTCATGAAGGCTTCGGGCGCCATCGAGGCCAGCCGGGTGTCGAAGCGCAGCACCACGGCGTGGTCGACGCCGCAGCGTTCCAGCTCGGCCAGCTTGTCGCGCAGCAGCGCCACGCGTGCCGGCGCGAGCTCGGGCTTGCCGGCCAGGCGCGCAAAGTGGTCACGCGGGTGCGGCTCGAAGGTCATCACCGCGCTCGGCAGCCCGCGGTGGCGGGCCTCGCTGGTGAGCAGCGCCAGCATGGCCTGGTGGCCACGGTGCACGCCGTCGAAGTTGCCGATGGTGAGCGCGGTGCCGGGCATGCCGAGGCGGAAGGAACGGTGGACTTTCATCGGATCTGCAACAGGCGCCGGTACAGCGCCAGGTAGGCCTCGGCGGCGCGGTCCCAGTCGAACTGGGCCGCATGGGCCTGTACCACCAGCGCGCGCGCCGGGTCGGCGTGCGCGGCCAGGCCTTGCTGCACCAGCTGGCGCATCGGCGCCGCCTCGAAGCGGTCGAAGTAGAAGGCCGCGTCGCCGCCGATCTCCGGCAGACAGGTCAGGCGCGACAGGAACACCGGCTTGCCGAAGTGCATGGCCTCGATCGGCGGCAGGCCGAAGCCTTCGGTGAGTGAAGGGAACAGGAACCCGGCGCAGCGCGCGTAGGCCCAGGCCTTGTGGGCGTCGCTGATGCCGAGGTGGAACTCGACGTTGGGCAGCCGGTTGGCCGCCTTCAACGCCTTGGCGTCGTCACTGGGCGGGCCGCACATCAGGAAGCGCATCTCGGGCCAGGCCGCCGCCAGCGCCAGGATCGCCTGCGGGTTCTTCGAGGGCGACATGCGGCTGAGGTGGAACAGGAAGGGGCGTGGGTCTTCGGCCTGCCAGCCGGGCAGGGGTTCACGTGCCGCGGCCACGAAGCTGCGCGCACCGTTGTGGATGACGGTGATCTCCCGCCGCCAGCCCAGGTGCCGGCGCACGTCGGCCGCGGTGTGGTGGCTGATGGCCACCAACGCGTCGGTGCGGGCCAGCAGCGCGCGCGTGCGGCGGCCGTGGCGCCAGGTGCTGAAGGCGTTGCGCCCGTAGAGGTAGTTGAGGTCGTGCACGGTGACCAGGCGCGTGCCCGTGCCTTCACCCTGGAATGAAGGCGGGAGCGTCTTGTTGAGCTGATGCAGGCTGTGCCAGAGTGCGTAGGGCCGCGGCTGCACATGGCGCAGGCGCTGCCAGCGGTTGACGTGCAGGTAGCCCACCTCGGTGCCGAACAGGCCGTCGAGCCTCTCACGCAGGTGGAAATCGAAGCCGATGCCGTGCTCGCTGCGCCACTGCGCCGCGCGCGCGGCGATGCGTTGGCCGATCTGCAGGCTGAACTCGCCGAGGCCGTCGTGCAGCGCGCCGATGTTGCCCAGGCTGATGCCGATGCGGCGTGGCTGCTGCTGATCCATCGGGCGGCAGTGTAGCCAGCGCCTGCGCGTCGGGCTGCGGGCGCGCCGGACCCCGCTGGCACAATCTCCCGCGATGACACGGCTGCCCCTTGCCCAGGTGACCTTGTGTGCGGTGGACACGCACACGCCGGCGCTGGCGGTGCAGGCGCTGTTGCGCTCGATGCGGCTCGTGCAGTTCGGCCGCGTGCTGCTGTTCACCCACGGCTGGGTACCGCGCGTGGTGCTGCCGGAGATCGAGGTGGTGGAGATCGACCCGCTGCCCGACGCCGCCGCGCTGGCTCTGTTCATGCGCCGGCACCTGCCGGGCTTCGTGCGCAGCTCACACGCGCTGCTCACGCGCTGGGACGCTTCGGTGATTCACCCGGCGGCCTGGAACGACGAGTTCCTGGTGCACGACTACGTCGGCGCCCCGTGGCCGGGTGAGCCCGCGGGGCACAACGTGGGCGAGGGCGGCTTCTCGCTGCGCTCGCGCCGTTTCCTGTTGGCGGGACAGGATCCGCGCCTGCCCGACGGTGCGCCGGAAGACCGCCACTGGTGCGTCTCCTGCCGCGGGGCGCTGGAACAGTTGCACGGCGTCAGCTTCGCCCCGCAGCCGCTGGCCGAGCGGTTTGCCACGCTGGGTGCCGGCACGGCCTTCGGCGCCGTGGGTGCGTGGCACCTGCCGGCGGTGATGTCCGAGCCCGAGATGCTGGAGTGCCTGCACCGCCTGCCGCCGGACTTCTTCGCCTCCACGGATGCGACCCGCCTGCTGCGCGCGCTGGCGCGCCGCGGCATGCCGCAGGCCACGCGCACCATGCTGCGCCAGTGCGAAGCCGCGGGCCACGCGGCCGGTGCCGGGCCGCTGCTGGCGGCGGCGTCGTCGGTGATGGGCATGCTCTCGCATTGAACGGCCGCATGACGCTCGCGATCGGCCTGTGCTTCGGCAAGATGAGCTCGCTGCACGAGGGCCTGGGCGAGTACGGGCTGCTCTTTGGCGAGCACCTGGCGCGGCGCGCACCGGCACTGCTTGATCAGCATGGCGTGGAACTCTTCTACCGCCTGCCCGAGCGCCTGCACGGCCGCTTCGGCACCGACGTGCGCTACCTGCAGCAGCGCAGCCTGCAGCGCCACCTGAGCCTGCACCTGCGGCGCTTCGACCTCTGGCACGTGCTGCACCAGCACAACCCGTACCGCCCGCCGCTGCTGGCGCGCCGGGTCGTCGCCACGGTGGCCGACCTCAACCACCTCTACGACAGCGACACACGCTTCGCCCACAAGAGCAAGCGGCGTCTGGACCGCATCCACCGCTACGCGGACAGCTTCATCACCATCAGCGAGTTCGTGCGTGGTGACCTCATCAAGGCCTACGGCAACGCCAAGCCGGTGCAGGCCATCCCGATCGGCGTGCGCGATTTCAGCGGCGAGACCGCGTCACCGCCGGCCGACCCGCCGGCGCCCGGCTACCTGTTCCACCTCAGCCGCATGTCGGCGCTGAAGAACGTGGACAGCCTGCTGGCCATGATGCAGCGCCTGCCGCAGCGCCAGCTGGTGCTGGCCGGCGCGCGCAGCGGTGACAGCGAGCGCACGCGGGCCCAGGCGCAGGCCATGGGGCTGAACAACGTGCGCTTCCTGTTCGACGTGTCCACCGCCGAGAAGGCCTGGCTGTTCCAGCATTGCGGCGCCTTCCTGTTCCCGTCGCTGGCCGAGGGCTTCGGCCTGCCGCCGGTGGAGGCGCTGCAGTTCGGCAAGCCGGTGTTCCTGAGCACGCTCACCAGCCTGCCCGAGGTGGGCGGCGAGGTGGCGCACTACTGGCCGAGCTTCGAGCCCGGGGCCATGGCGCAGGTGCTGGAATCGGCGCTGGCACGCTGGGATCCGGCCGCCGACGGCGAGCGTGCACGCCGCCAGGCCGCGCGCTTCGGCTGGGCACCCTGCATCGACGCGCACGTGGCGCAGTACCTGCGCCTGCTCGGCGTCGCGCCTCGAGCCTTCAGCGCCCGCTGAGGATCTTCTCGATCGTGCGCAGCGAGGCTGGGTGCCCGGCCTTCTTCGGCAGCCAGTAGCGCGGGCCCACGTACAGGCGCTCGATCTCGGTGGGCACGTCGGCGAAGCGGACCGCGTGCTCGGCGCTGACAAAAAACGCGTTGCTCCCGGTGCCGCTGTTGCAGCACACCAGGCGGTAGCCGTGCGCGGTGAACAGCTCGGCGAAGCTGGCCAGCGAGGCGCCGAAGTGGTCGTCGCGCTGCCACTGGTGCTGCGGGTCGTAGTCGATCGTGAACTTCACCGGCGGCGGGAACTTGGCGTTGTATTCGACGATGAACAGCGCGGGCTTCAGGCCGGCCTCGAGCAGCGCGCGCACGAAGTAGAGGTCGTTGCCGTCGAGGTCGAGCGAGATCACGTCGGCTGACCCTGCGTTCACGGCGCGCAGCCCCTCGCGTGCCAGCGCCACGATGTTGTCGAGCGTGATCCAGGCCTTGAGGTAGCGGAAGTGGCGCGCGCTCTCGGGCGGCGTGGCCACCACCAGGTCCTGCCCGCCGACCCAGAAGCCCCGCCAACCCAGCGCCGCGAGCACCAGCGAGTTGTTCTCCGTGCCGTCGCCCACGCCGAACTCGGCGTACACGCCGCCGTCCAGCCTGCCGATGCGGCGCAGGATCTCCAGCGTGATGCCGTCCTCGTCGGCCTGGCTGTAGGCCTTGGCGCCGCAGGCGGCCAGCGGGTTGGGCGAGTTGCGCTGCAGTTCGCTGGCCTGCTGGTGCAGCAGGAAGTCGAACAGCGTGTCCACCGTGCCGCTGATGTTCTTGATGGCCGCGCGTTTCCAGCGCAGGCGCTTCTCGAGGCGCTTGAAGAAGTTCATGGCGCCGATGATGGCACCGGGCGCGTGCCCAACAGCGCCGCGCGCTCGGCCGGCGCGAGCACACGCCATGCGCCGGGTGCCAGCTCAGCCGGCAGTTGCAGCGCCCCGAAGGCGCTGCGGTGCAGGCCTTCGACGCGGTTGCCCACGGCGGCCAGCATGCGCTTGACCTGGTGGTAGCGGCCCTCGCCGATCACGAGCGTCAGCGCATGTTCACCGCGCCTTGTGCAGGCCAGCGCCACCGCGGGCTCGCTGTCGCCGTGCAGCGCCACGCCGGCCAGCAGTGCCTGCACCTGCGCCTCGGTCACCGGGTGGCGTGTGCGCACCTCGTAGGTCTTGGGTGT
>VFQQ010003721.1_pt1 | contig 14440 bp, 11 predicted proteins | sample 3512341 | NCBI WGS metagenome assembly VFQQ01 (sample SAMN10412373, study PRJNA504923) | tailings metagenome | isolation source: Relicate 2 Philex TSF1 revegetated site | place: Philippines: Tuba, Benguet | collected 2017-08-29 | reverse complement strand
ACATGATCGTGGCCAGCGTGCTGATGAGCCTGGGCATGATGATGTTGTCGCCGGTGCTGGTGGCACTGCCGTTCAAGCTGATGCTGTTCGTGCTGGCCGACGGCTGGAACCTGCTGCTCGGTTCGCTGGCCGCGTCGTTCGCGACCTGATCCCCTTCAACGAGACACGACATGGATGCAACCCAGGTCCTGGCCACCGGCCAGAACGGCTTGACGATGCTGCTGATGGTGGCCGCGCCGGTGCTGCTGGTGGTGCTGGTGGTGGGCCTGGTGGTCAGCGTGTTCCAGGCGGCGACGCAGATCAACGAGGCGACGCTGTCCTTCGTGCCCAAGATCGTCGCCGCGGTGGCGGTGCTGGGCGTGGCCGGGCCGTGGATGCTGACGACGCTGGTCGAGTACATCCAGCGCACGCTGCAGGCGATCCCGGGCGCCGTCGGCTGAGGGCCCCGGCGCTGCCGCACGGCCGCCTGCGCAGCCCATGATCACCCTCGACGAAGCCCGGCTCACGGCCTGGTTGGCGCCGCTGCTGTGGCCCTTCCTGCGCGCGCTGGCGCTGTTCGCCGCGCTGCCGGTGCTGGGCACGCGCACGGTGCCGGTGCGGGTGCGCATCGCGCTGGCGGCCTTCATCGCCTTCGCCGCCCAGCCCACGCTGCCGGCGCTGGCGCCCGAGGTGGCGGCGCTGGCGCTGGACTCGCCGCGCATGCTGCTGCTGGTGGCGCAGCAGCTGGTGATCGGGCTGGCGATGGGCTTCGCCGTGCGCCTGGTGTTCGCCGCCATCGAGCTGGCCGGCGAGGTGATCGGCCTGCAGATGGGCCTCAACTACGCCGGCTTCTTCGACCCGGTGACGGCGACCACGGCCACGGCGCCGAGCCGGCTGTTCGGCACCATCGTCGCCTGGCTGTTCATCGTCATGGACGGCCACCTGCTGGTGGTGGCGGCGCTGGTGCAGAGCTTCAGCGCCTTCCCGGTGGGCTTCGAGCCCTTCGCCTTCCTGCGCCAGGTGCAGCCGCAGCGCTGGGGCGCCGAGATCTTCAGCGTGGGACTGTGGATCGCGCTGCCCATCATCACCATGATGCTGTTCGTCAACCTGGTGCTGGGCGCGATCTCGCGCGTGGCGCCGCAGATCAACATCTTCGCCATCGGCTTCCCGGTGACGCTGGGCGTGGGCCTGGTCGGCCTGCTGCTGACGCTGCCGGCGCTGCAGCAGCCGTTCACGATGACGCTGACGCGCATTCTTGAAACTATCCGTTAGCCCCCCGGCGCCTGGCGCCGGCCCCCCGAGGGGGCTACTGAACCCGACCGGCGAAGCCGGATCGGGTTCAGGGCGTTAACACCGCCGCTGACCCCTGACCGGCCTGCGGCCGGTCTGTCCCCTGGGGGACCGCGCTCCGGCACCGCCGCGCCCCCTGGTCGCCTTCGGCGACCTGTCCCCTAGGGGACCTCACTCCGGCACCGCCGCGCCCCCTGGTCGCCTTCCGCGACCTGTCCCCGAGGGGACCTCGCTCCGGCACCGCCGCGCCCCCTGGTCGCCTTCCGCGACCTGTCCCCGAGGGGACCTCGCTCCGGCACCGCCGCGCCCCCTGGTCGCCTTCCGCGACCTGTCCCCGAGGGGACCTCGCTCCGGCACCGCCGCGCCCCCTGGTCGCCTTCCGCGACCTGTCCCCGAGGGGACCTCGCTCCGGCACCGCCGCTGACCCCTGACCGGCCTGCGGCCTGTCTGTCCCCTGGGGGACCTCGCTCCGGCACAGCCGCTGACCCCTGACCGGCCTGCGGCCGGTCTGTCCCCTGGGGGACCTCGCTTCGACACCGCGGCTGCGCGGTTAGGCTTCGCGCATGAACGCATCGATGACTTCCGCGGGCCCCGTGGCCGACGCGCTGCTGGCCGGGGCCAGCGGGCTGGTGGGACGGGAACTGGCCCGCGCCTGGGCGGGGCCGGGACGGCTGCATCAGCTGCTGCGCGCCGGGGCACGGCCCGGGCGCGACGACCAGCCCGCCCTGCGCGTGGACTTCGCCGCGCTGCCCGCGCTGCCGCCGGCGCACGACGCCTATTGCTGCCTGGGCACGACGATTGCCGTGGCCGGCTCGCAGGACGCCTTTCGCGCCGTCGACCACGACGCCGTGCTGGCCTTCGCACGCGTGGCGCGCGCCGCCGGCGCCAGCGGCTTCGCGCTGGTCTCGGCCCTGGGCGCCGACGCCCGCTCGCGCAACTTCTACAACCGCGTCAAGGGCCAGACCGAGGACGCGCTGGCCGCGCTGGGCTTCGAGCGCCTGCTCATCGCCCGGCCCTCGCTGCTGGTCGGCGAACGCAGCGCGCTGGGGCAGCCCGCACGCGCCGGCGAGCGGCTGGCGCTGGCGCTCATGCGGCCGCTGGCGCCCCTGATGCCGGCCGCCTGGCGGCCCATCGCCGCGGCGCGCGTGGCGCGCGCGATGCTGCGCGTGCTGCCCGCGATGGCGCCGGGGCGGCGCGTGCTGGCCTCGGCCGAGCTGCAGGTCCTGGGCGCCGACTGACCCGCCCGGGCCGCCGCCGGCCTGCGCCGCGCTTGACCAAGCTCATGCCGGTGCCCCGGCGGGTCGCGTAGGCTGGGGCCATGAAGATCCACTTCCTGGGCGCCGCCGACGGCGTCACCGGCAGCCGCCACCTGATCGAGACCGCGGGCCAGCGCGTGCTGCTGGACTGCGGCCTGTTCCAGGGCTGGAAGCTGCACCGCACGCGCAACTGGCAGTTCCCGCCGCAGCTGCACGAGCTCGACGCCGTGGTGCTCAGCCACGCCCACCTGGACCACTGCGGCTGGCTGCCGGTGCTGGTGAAGCACGGCTACCGCGGGCCCGTCTACGCGTCGCCGGCCACCTGCGACCTGGCCCAGGTGATCCTGCTGGACAGCGCCCACCTGCAGGAAGAGGACGCGCGCCGCGCCAACCGCGGCGGCTGGTCGCGCCACGAGAAGGCGCTGCCGCTGTACACCCAGGCCGACGCGCGCCGGGCGCTGGCGCTGATGAAGCCGCTGTCGCCCGGGCGCGAGCACAGGCTGGGTGCGCAGCTGCGCCTGCGCCTGGACCCGGTGGGCCACCTGCTGGGCGCCTGCGCCCTGCGCCTGGACGGGCCCGAGGGCGCGCTGCTCTTCAGCGGCGACCTGGGCCGCGCCGACGACCTGCTGATGCCGCCCCCGAAGCCGCCGCAGCCGGCCGACGTGCTGCTGGTCGAGTCGACCTACGGCAACCGCGCGCACCACCCCGACGACCTCGAGGGCCGGCTGGCCGAGGTCATCCAGCGCTGCGTGCAGCGCGGCGGCTCGGTGCTGCTGCCCAGCTTCGCGGTGGGCCGCGCGCAGGCGCTGCTGCTGGTGCTGCAACGGCTGCGCCGCAGCGGGCGCATCCCGGCGCAGATGCCGATCTTCCTCGACAGCCCGATGGCCATCGCCGCCACCGAGCTGTACCGCCGCCATGGCCGGCTGCTGCGCGTGGGCGCGGCCGAGCAGCGCGGGCTGTGCGACGGCGTGCGCCTGGTGGAGAAGGCGGCGCAGTCGATGCGCCTGTCCGCCACCCGCTACCCGGCGGTGATCATCTCGGCCAGCGGCATGGCCACCGGCGGTCGTGTGCTGCACCACCTCAAGCACCTGCTGCCCGACCAGCGCCACGCGGTGGTGTTCGCCGGCTTCCAGGTGGGCGGCACGCGCGGCGCGCGGCTGGTGGCCGGCGAGCCCGAGGTGAAGATCCACGGCGAGATGGTGCCGGTGCGCGCCGAGGTTCTGCAGCTCGAGGGCCTGTCGGGCCACGCCGACCGCCATGGCCTGCTGGACTGGCTGCGCGCCGCCGGCGCCGCGCCGCGCCAGACCTTCGTCGTGCACGGCGAACCCGACGCCGCCGATGCCCTGCGCGTCGCGATCCAGAACCAGCTGGGCTGGCGGGTGCGGGTGCCGGAACATGGCTCCTGCGTGGATGCCTAGGCGCCCCGGCTCGTGACGCCGGCCTTGCCGGTCGCAGGCATCGCAGCGGTCGCCGGTCACGACGCGTGCACCGGACGCCTCATGCCCGGGCTCACCTCCCAGGGGGCTGCCGAGCTTGGCCGCCGGCGCCGGCCCGGCGCGTTCACGCCGCCGGCGCACTCAGACGAACACGCCCTCGCGCAGCCACTTGGTGGCCACCCATTTCTCGCCGGCGATGACGGGCGCGCCGCCATGCAGCGTCAGCGTCGAGGGGTGGGCGCGGTCGTAGCTGAAGAACACGGCGTTGCCGCGCATCGGCGCGACCTCGAGGCCGACGTCGGGGAAGGTGGTGGCGCCGCCGGCGGCCGGGGTGTTGAGGTACATCACCAGCGTGCCCACGCGCTGGCCGCCGCGCTCCAGGATGCGCGGCGTGCCGCTGTGCACCGGGTCGAAGTAGTCGTGGTGCGGGCGGTACTCGGCGCCGGGGCGGTAGCGCAGGATCTGCAGGCCCTCGCCATGGTCCACCGGCCAGCGCAGCAGCTCGGCGATGCGCTGCTCGATGACGGCGATCAGCGGCGCCTCGCCGCGCTCGAAGAACATGCCGTCGCTGGTGCGCGCGGCGTTGACCTCGCTGCCGCCGGTGGCGTTGTCCACCGTCTCGCTGCGCTGCAGCCGCGGGCGCGACAACTCGATGAGCTGCTCGCACTCGCTGTCCGAGAGCAGGTTGCCGAACACCAGCACACGCGGGTGGCGCATCTGCGTCAGCACGTGCACGCGCTGCCCGGCGGCCTGCAGCACGGTGGCGCCGCCGTCCAGCAGCGGCCCGGGCAAGGGGCGGCCGGCCGGCCGGTCCCTGTCGGGCGCGGCAGCGGGCTGCAGCGCCGGCAGCGTCCAGCCCTTGGCCGAGACCTGCACCGCCGGCAGCGGGGGCAGCGCGTCGGCGACGCCGGCCGCCGCCGTGGCGCCGCTGCCCGGCCCGGCCAGCGCCGGCGCGTCGTCCTCGGGCTCGGCGTCCAGCTGCGCCAGGCGCTCGCGCAGCACGCTCTGCATCGCGTCCAGCGCGACGTCGGCATCCCAGCCGCTGTCGCGCATGGCCTGCAGCACGTCCTGCGGCCGGCAGCCGGCCTCGGCCTGTTCGACGATCCAGGTGCGCAGTTCGGGAGTGATGGTCTGGGTGGCGGTACGGGTCACGGCGTACGGGGTGCAGGGGCGGGATCGGGGTTCAGCCGGGATTGTCGCGCGGGCGCGCGGCGGCCGGCGCCCGCACGCGCCAGGCGGCGTGCAGCAGCGCGTGCACCAGGGCCGTGTCGGCCTGTGCCAGGTCGATCTGCAGGCCCACCACCCTGGCGCCCCAGCGCAGGGGCGACAGCGCCTGCGGGTGCATGGCCAGCGCCGGCTCGCGCACGGCCTCGGGCACGAAGACGCGCAGCCACGCGGGCTGCGCCGGGTCGGCGGTGGCGAAGATGCGGCCGCCCACGCGCCACGAGGTGAGCGCATGGTGCGGCACCTCGGTGCTGCCGGGCAGCGCCAGGGCGAGGCGGCGGGCGGCTTGCAGCTGCATGCCGGCATCATCGCCCGGCGCCGGCGGCGCCGCCAGCGCAGCGCCCCCGGGCGATCTCAGGGCTTGAGCACGCCGGCCAGGAACTGGACCGTGCGCACCCAGGCCTCGGCCTGGGCCTGGGCGTCGGCCTGCGGGTTGCCGCCCATCGTCATCGGCCCGGCGTTGTGCTGCGTGGTGGGGTGCCAGCCGTCGCCGCCCAGCGCGTGGCCGGCCTGCGGGTAGACCAGGGCCAGCGTGGGCAGGCCGGCGGCGCTGCGCGCCTGGGCGATGGCGCGCGCCATGCCGCCGCTGTCCCAGACCTGGTCGTCGTCGCCGCCGATCACCAGCACCGGCGCGGCGATGCGCTCGACCGGGATGCGGGCCGCGGCCACGCGCGCCGGGTGCGCGGCGCGGCCGGCGTCGTGCGGGCGGCGGAAGCGCACCGGCCCGCCGGTCGCGAAGCCGGCCATCTCCTGCGCAAAGCCCTCGTAGGGCACGAAGGGCAGCGCCTGGCCCTGCCAGGCGAAGCTGCTGCGCTGGCCGGGCTGCGTGCCCGGGCCCCAGCCCTCCCAGACCACGTCGCTGGGCACCACCGCCACCACGGCGCGGATCCAGGGCAGGCGCGTGGCGGCCAGCAGCGCGAACTCGGCGCCCTTGCTGGTGCCCATCACGGCGATGCGCCCGGCGTCGACCTCGGGCTGCGCCGCCAGCCAGTCGCGCGCCTGCTGCAGGCGGTCGACGGGGATGTCGGCAAAGGCCGCCGGCAGCGTGGGCAGCTGCGGCGGCGTGGGGCCGCTGGGCCCGAAGCCCGGCGGCGAGTAGTAGGGCAGCGCCAGCACCGCGTAGCCGCGCGAAGCCCAGGCAGGCGCCGCGAAGGTGATGGCGTTGCCGCCTTCGCTGCCGCCGAGCAGGATCAGCGCGGGGCGCCGGGCCGCTGCCGGGGCCGCCGTGCCGGCCGGGGGGGCGGCGGCCGGCGTGGCGGGTGCCGCGGGCGGCAGCGCGAACACCGCGCCCGGGAACGGCGCGGCGCTGCGCCGCTGCACGCCGGGCAGCGCGCGGCGGATCTGCAGCGCCTGCGCAGCGACCTCGCGGCCTTCGACGCGCGCCAGCAGGCGCACGCTGCCGTCGGCCGGCGCCTCGCTGCCGGCGGGCAGCGGGGTCATGGACCAGAACAGGCCGCGCGGGTCGGCGCCGGCGTAGGCACCGCCGGGCAGCGGCGCATCGCGCGCCAGGTCCAGCGTGCCGTCGGCGGCTGCGCGGTAGCGCGCCGTGGCGCCATAGGGGCGCGGGCCGAAGAAGTCGAACACGCGGCGCTGCGCCACCAGCTCGACCTCGGCGCCGGCGGGCAGGCCCACGAGGCGGATGGCCAGCGGGTCGCCGGCCAGCACCTCGGCCGAGGGCGAGACCTGGAACTGCTGGGCCCCGGCAGCGGTGGCGCCGGCCAGCAGCAGCACGGCCAGCGCCAGCGGGGGGAGGCGCGCAGCGCGGCGCTGCGCGTGAGGATGGGCAGCGCGCTGCGCGTGAGGATGGGCAGCGCGGTTTGCCGGCTGCGTGTGGGGCACGTTGGCGTGCTGGGCCTGGCCGTGCTGGGCCTGGGTATGCGGGGTCTGGGCCTGCGGCGTCGGTGTCATCGGTTCCGGGATGGCTGAGCAGCGAGGGCGCGAGGCTAAGCGATGTGCCAGGCACCACCGCCGCGCGCAATGACGGGCGCACGGTGGGGGCGATGGATGGCGGTTGTGCGTCGCGGGCGGCAGCGTCCCCCCGGCCCCGCGGCCGGTTCAGCGGAAATTGCGGCTGCGAAAGCCGGTGGCCCCGCCCTCCTCCGCGCCGGGCGCACCCGGCGCCGCGGGCGCGCCGCCGGCGGCCAGCCGCTGCAGCAACGGCGTGTGGTCGACCAGGCGGCGGGCGATCAGGTGGCGCACGGCGCCCTGCGCCTGCCACACGCCGTAGACGGTGAGCAGCCGCGCCGCCAGCAGCGGCCGGCGCTGCGCCTGCGCCACCTGCGGCCAGACGATGACGTTGACCGGGCCGGTCTCATCCTCCAGCGTGACGAAGACCACGCCCTGGGCCGTCTCGGGCCGCTGGCGGTGCGTGACCAGGCCGCTGGCGCGCGCCAGCCGGCCGCTGGGGTAGGCCTGCAGCACCGCCGCCGGCAACACCCGGTAGGCGGCCAGCTCGGCGCGCAGCAGCGCCAGCGGGTGCTGGGCCAGCGTCAGGCCGGTGCTGCGGTAGTCGGCCAGCGTGGTCTGCGCGGCGTCGGGGGCGGGCAGCGCCGGCGCGGCGGCGGCCAGCGGCTCTTGCGTGCGCGTGGCGGCCAGCAGCGGCGTGGCGCGGGTGTCGATGCCGGCCACGGCCCAGGCGGCGCGGTGGCGGTGGCCGGCCAGGCCACGCAGCGCGTCGGCCTGGGCCAGCAGCGACAGCTCGCGCGCATCCAGCGCGGCGCGGCGCGCCAGGTCCTCGACGTCGGCGAAGGGCCGTTCGGCGCGGGCCGCCAGCAGCCGCTGCGCCGCCGCCTCGGACAGGCCGGACACGCGGTTCAGGCCCAGGCGCACCGGCCAGGGCCGCATCCCCTGCCCGGCCACGCCGATCTCAGCGATCTCACCCACCTCGCCAATCTCATCGACCACGCCCGGCCCCGTTGCCTCGCCGCCCGCCGTGCCAGCCGGCGCGCCGCGCGCTTCGTCGTGCGCCGCATCGCCCGCGTCGCCGCGCGCCGCGTCGGGCCGCTGGCCGGGCGGCTCGAGCGCGCTCGTCCAGCCGCTGCGCAGCACGCACACCGGGCGCACCGCCACGCCATGCTCGCGCGCGTCGCGCACCAGCTGCGCCGGGGCGTAGAAGCCCATGGGCTGGCTGTCGAGCAGCGCGGCGAGGAAGGCGTCGGGGTGGTGGCACTTGAGCCAGGCGCTGACGTAGACCAGCAGCGCGAAGCTGGCGGCATGGCTCTCGGGGAAGCCGTACTCGCCGAAGCCCTGGATCTGCTGGAAGATGCGCTCGGCATACTCTTGTGCATAGCCCTTGGCCACCATGCGCCCGACCAGCCGCTCGTGGAACGGGCCCAGGCCGCCCTTGCGCTTCCAGGCGGCCATCGCGCGGCGCAGCGCGTCGGCCTCTCCGGGGCTGAAGTCGGCGGCCAGGATGGCCAGCTGCATCACCTGTTCCTGGAAGATGGGCACGCCCAGCGTGCGCTCCAGCGCCTGCTTGACCTCGGCGCTGGGATAGTCGACGGCCTCTTCGCCGCTGCGCCGGCGCAGGTAGGGGTGGACCATGCCGCCCTGGATGGGCCCGGGGCGCACGATGGCCACCTCGATCACCAGGTCGTAGAAGCGTTCGGGCCGCAGCCGCGGCAGCATGCTCATCTGCGCGCGGCTCTCGACCTGGAACACGCCCACGCTGTCGCCGCGGCACAGCATGGCGTAGGTGGCGGGGTCTTCGGCGGGCACCGCTTGCATCTGGAATGGCGGCGCCGGGTTCATCCGCCCGACCTTCTCGCCCACCCACTGCAGCGCGCGGCGGATGGCGCTGAGCATGCCCAGCGCCAGCAGGTCGACCTTGATCAGGCCCAGCGTGTCCAGGTCGTCCTTGTCCCACTGGATGACGCTGCGGTCGGCCATCGCCGCGTTCTCCACCGGCACCAGGCGGGCCAGCTCGTCGCGCGCGATGACGAAGCCGCCGGGGTGCTGCGAGAGGTGGCGCGGGAAGCCCACCAGCTGCTCGGTGAGTTCCATCCACAGCCGGCACAGCGGCGATTCGGGGTCGAAGCCATGTTCGCGCAGGCGCTCGGGGTCGACGCGGCGGCGGCGGCCGTCGGGGCCCGGTGGCGCGCTGCCGTCCCACCATTGCTGGCCCTTGCTGACGGCATCGATGCGGTCGAGGTCGAAGCCCAGCGCGCGGCCCACGTCGCGCAGCGCGCTGCGCGGCCGGTAGCTGATGACCACCGCGGTGAGCGCGGCGCGGTGGCGGCCGTACTTGCGGTAGACGTACTGGATGACCTCTTCGCGGCGCTGGTGCTCGAAGTCGATGTCGATGTCGGGCGGCTCGTTGCGCTCGGCCGAGACGAAGCGCTCGAAGAGCAGGCTCATGCGCGCCGGGTCGACCTCGGTGACGCCCAGGCAGTAACACACCGCCGAGTTGGCCGCGCTGCCGCGGCCCTGGCACAGGATGCCCTGGCCGCGCGCCCAGTGCACCAGGTCGGCGACGGTGAGGAAGTAGGGCTCGTAGCGCAGCCGGCCGATCAGCGCCAGTTCGTGCTCCAGCGTGGTGCGCACCGCCGGCGGCACCCCGGCCGGATAACGCCGCGCCGCGCCCTGCTCGGTGAGCGCGCGCAGCCACGAGGCCGGCGTGTGGCCTGCGGGCACGATCTCCTGCGGGTATTCGTAGCGCAGCTCGGCCAGCGAGAAGGCGCAGCGCGCGGCCAGCGTGACGCTGGCGGCCAGCCATTCGGGGCGGTACAGCGCCGCCAGGCGCGCACGCGGGCGCAGGTGGGCCTCGGCGTTGGGCTGCAGCGCGGCGCCGGCCTGCGCCACGGTGCGGCGCAGCCGCGTGGCGGTGAGCAGGTCCAGCAGCGGCTTGCGCGAGCGCGTGTGCATGGCCACGCTGCCCACGGCGACGATGGGCAGGCCGGTGAGTGCCGAGACGCGCTGCACCAGGTCGACGAGCACGGCGTCGTGCGCGTGGCGCAGCAGCGGCAGCGCGAGGGCGGCGCGGCCGTCTTCGATGACCGGGGCCGTACGGCCGTCTGCGGCGAAAGCGGCGGCCAGGGCAGCACCCTGGCCTTCGTCGCCGTCGGCGGCGCTGTCTTCGGCGGTGACGGCGGCAGCCGAGCGATCGGGGGCCGGCGCGGGGCCGCCGTCGGGCGCCAGCCGCGCCGCGCCGAACCAGGTCTTGAGCCACAGGGCCTGCGCCAGCAGGGTCTCGAAGGGCTGCGGCGAGGCCAGCGCCGAAGGCGTGTGCAGCAGCGCCAGGCAGTCGGGCAGGCCGGCCAGCATGGGCAGCTGCGGCACACGGCCCTCCAGGTCGGCCATCAGCGCCTGGTAGCGGCCCTTGCCGGCACGCCGCCGCGCCACGGTGATCCACTGCGACAGGTTGCCGTAGCCGCGGCGCGACATCGCCAGCAGCAGCAGCCGCGGGCCCGGCGCGCCGGCGGGCCAGGGGCGGCCATCGGCTGCGGCCGCGGCTGGCCCGGCCGGCGGCTCGGTGGCGCCCGACGGCGGGGCATGGGGCTGGCCATGCGCTGCCGGCGGCCTCGGCCAGGCCCCGGCTGGCGGCGCCGCCGGAGGTCCGGCCGGAGGTCTTGCAAGGGGCTGGGCCGGCGGACCTGCCGCCGGCGGCGCCGCATGCGGCGCAGGCGGTGGCTGGGGTGGCGACGCGGAAGCCCCGGCAGCAGGCTTGGCCGTGGGCGCCGGGGATGGCGCCGGGAATGGCGCAGCAGGGACCGGCGCCGCCGGCCCTGCCGGCGCGGCCGAAGGCGGCGGCGCCGCCCCGGCGGACCTGCCGCCCCGCGCCGCCGCTGCCGCCTGCGCGATGGCCGCGGCGGCCAACGCGGCGGCGGTGGACAACGCGACGCTGCCGGCAGCGGCGCGCTCGCGGGCCGCCTCGGTGGCGGCGTCGGCAGCGGCCCGCCCGGCATCGGCCGCCGCGGCCCGCGCGGCCGGCCCGGCGCCGGTGGCCACCGAGGGCAAGGCCGCGCCGCCACCCGCGGCCTTGCCGGCCGTGGGCGGCTGCAGCTGCATCTCGGCGCCGACGATCAGCGGCAGACCCAGCTCCTGCGCCCGCCCATGGGCCCGCACCACGCCGGCCAGCGAGCCTTCGTCGGTGAGGGCCAGCGCCGCGTAGCGCAAGGCATGCGCGCGCTGCACCAGTTCCTCGGGGTGCGAAGCGCCGGCCAGGAAGCTGAAGTTGCTGCGGCAATGCAGCTCGGCATAGCCGGGCAGCGGCGGTGCACGCCGCCGTGGCAAGGGAGCCGACGGTGAGGGCGTTGGCGGCAGCGGCGGCGGTGATGGCAACGCCGAGGCCCTGGGCGGCCCTGCTGCCTTCGCCCCCGCCCCTGCCCCGCCACGGTGGCCCCCAGGCCGCCCCCCGGGCTTCAGCCTGCCGCGCCGCGGTCCTGTGCCGGCCATGGCCGCAGGGGCTCCTCTCGGACGAAGCGACGTGGCAAGGGCTGGCGCGACCAGCCCTGGACGCCAGGCCCCTGCGTCGGGCCCGGCATGGGGTCTTGTGCACGCGCTGGCACGCCCCCCGACATCCCCGGCCCAGTGGCAGGCGGGTGACTGACCGCATGCCGGCGGGGGGATACCCATGCCTCCACGCCGGGGGCGTCCAGTCCAGAGGCCGCCGCGCGGCCCAAGCCGCCGGCGGCTGACCCGAAAGCACCGCCGAGGTCATCGTCGGCGCCCGGCGCGGCCGCCAGCCAGCCCCCTGCGCCGCCACCCAGCACGTCGAGCGGGCTGCGCACCGCGCCGCCGCCCAGGCGCAGCACATGGGTGTAGATCATGGTGGTGCTGACGTCGGCATGGCCCAGCAGCTCCTGCACGGTGCGGATGTCGTAGCCCGACTGCAGCAGATGGGTGGCGAAGGAATGGCGCAGCGTGTGCGGGCTGGCCGGGCGGGCGATGCCGGCGCCGCGCAGCGCGCGCTGGAAGGCGCGCTGGAAGTTGCCCTCGTGCAGGTGGTGGCGGCGGGTGCCGGCGCCGCGCGGGTCCTCGGACGGCTGCGCCTGCGGGAACACCCAGTGCCAGGCCCAGGACTCGGCGGCGCGCGGGTACTTGCGCGCCAGCGCGCCGGGCAGCATCACCCCGGGCAGGCCGGCGGCGCGGTCGGCGGCCCACAGCAGGTGCGAGCGCGACAGCTGCGCCCGCAGTGGGGCCAGCAGCGCCGCGGGCAGCATCACGATGCGGTCCTTCGCGCCCTTGCCCTCGCGCACGACGATGGCCCGGTGGGCGAAGTCGATGTCCTTGACGCGCAGGCGCAGCGCCTCGAGCAGGCGCAGGCCGGTGCCGTAGAGCAGGCGCGCCAGCAAGCCGTGCGGCGGCAACACGGCCAAGGCCAGGCGCAGGTCCGCGGCCTGGGCCTTGGCGCCGGCCTCATGGCTGACACCGGCGCCGGCCGACGACACCTGGGCTGCAGCCCTTGCGGCGCCGGCGGCACGGGCGTCGGCCTCGTCCAGTTGCGCCAGCAAGGCCTGCACCTCGGGCTGCGACAGCACCACCGGCAGGCGCCGTTCTTCGCGTGGGCGGCCGATCTCGCCCATCCAGGGCAGCTGCAGCTGCAGCACCTTCTGGTACAGGAACAGCAGCGCAGACAGGGCCTGGCGGTGCGTGGCGGCAGCCACCTGGCGCTCAGCGGCCAGCCAGGTGAGGAAGGCCTCAACCTCGGCCCCCGACAGCTCGGCCGGATGGCGCAGGCCGTGGTAGTGCACGAAGGCGCGCACCCAGTGCACGTAGGCGCGCTCGGTGCGCAGGCTGTAGTGGCGGTAGCGCACCTGCTGGCGCAGTGCGTCGAGCAGGCGCGGCGCAGGCGGCCCGGACGGATCAGCAGGATGGTTCGATGCGTGGGATGCAGCCATGGTGCGAGCTTGCGTAGCAGCTGTTTTTTTATACAGTATGCCAAAACGCCGAAAGCGCCATGGCCGCGAGGACTGCAAACACGGGAGGAGGACGCCGGGGCCTGGCCACGCCGGGCTCCCGCGCGGTGGCCGACCCCTTGAGGTCGGGTCGCGTGGTGCGCACCCTGTGGCCACCCGCGCCAGGGGCCAAGGGGCTGGCGCGCCAGCACGGCGACGCGCTGGTCTGCGTGCGCCACCGCGACGACGCCGCCGGCCTGTGCCGGTACGTGACGGTCGAGCTGGTGGTGGAGGTCCGCGCGACGCCCCGGACGCGCAAGCGCGACCTGCACGGCTGGTGGTGCCCGGTGCGCCTGCGTCACGACGAACGCGGGTTGCGGCGCGCACTGCAGGCCGGTGGTGCGCGATGGGATCCAAGCAAGGCCCTGTGGTTCGCCCGCGCGGACCTGGTGATCGCGCTTGGCCTGCAGGCGCGAGTGGTAACCCGTAATCGCCGATGCTGAATACCGCGACCGAGCGAAGTTCGCCATCGCTACCCGTAGCGATGGGTCGCTACCTATGGCAGGCTAAGGTGCTGTCGAAAACACGTTAGGCACCCCAAGTGACATCCCCCGGTGAGGCCCTATCCGCATGGGGATCCTCTCAGTTCACGTCGCTTGACTTGCGAGCGCTCATCGCAAGGAATCGTGTCGCGCACAAGTGGAAGGCACCTTTTCGGAGCCTGTCGCTACGCGAATCAGTCAGCTGGCGGGCGCACGATCTCCTATCGCAGTCCGTCGCCTTGCTTCAGTCGGGGCAAGTGCTGGGCGCCAGAATCCTGCTCAGATCCGCGCTAGAGACCATTGCGGTACTCATCTACCTCAACCAACTGACGCGAAAGGTGCTGTCGGGCGAGCTCAGCTTCCACGACTTCTCCGAAAGAACCTCCACGCTGCTACTTGGATCACGCGATGGCTCTACGCCGCGCCCCGCCATGAGCATTCTCACAGTGCTCGAGAAGGCAGAGGCCCGGTACCCCGGCGTCACGAGCATCTATGCAAGACTCTCCGAGAGCGCCCATCCCAATTACGAGGCCATGGCCGTCGGGTACTCGGATCTAGACGCAGACGGCGCCGTCGTGACTTTCAGGAACAAGTGGCAGGCTATGTATGGCGCGACACACATGGATTCAGTCACGGCTTGCATCAAGGTCTTCTTTGCCGAGTACAACGAAGAGTGGCCCGATGCGTTCGAGCGGTTGGAGGCATGGATTGAGGCCAACGATGCCGAACTCGAGAGCACAAAGAGGGGTGCCTAACCCCTCGTTCAAGCGCCGACGCGCTACGGCAGCCAGCCCTGGCCGCGCTGCGCCCCAGGTCATCGTGGCTTCGCGCGGCCAGGGCCGTCTGCCGCATCGCGCGGCTTAACTCGAACGTTAGGC